>Ga0137418_10004013_pt1 | contig 13488 bp, 12 predicted proteins | sample CZODoug3_1_2_16f_FD_122242 | JGI IMG/M metagenome (GOLD analysis project Ga0137418, IMG submission 122242) | Vadose zone soil fungal communities from Angelo Coast Range Reserve, California, USA - CZODoug3_1_2_16fungal (Hybrid Assembly) | ecosystem: Environmental > Terrestrial > Soil > Vadose...
CCGCCACCGCCGGTCCGCAACTCATGTTGAAGGTTTCCGGAGAGAACGACGCCACGGGCGTCCGCGCCGACGGCGTCGCTTTCGCCCGCGTCCAGATCTTCTATATGGCCGACACCCCTCCCGCCACCAACATCAAGGTCTGGGTCTCGCCCAGCAACGGCGATATCAGCGCCAATCCCATCATCATTTCCAAGAATCAACTCATGGGCGAAGCGCACTGGACCTCCAAGTTCCCTATCGCCGCCGCCAAACTGACCATTGTCACCTCAAATCCGAAGGTCCCCTTCGCCGGCAGCACCGAAGCCACCGTCACTTTCGGAGCCCCCATCCTCGGCATCGGCTTCCTGAATCCTCCCTCGAAGATCTCCATCGTCGATTCCGCTACCGTGACCGCCGTCTTTTTCGATGCCGACGGCAACCCCGTCCGCACCGGCACCAGGCGCGACTATCGCTTCGTCAGCAACAGCCCCATCCTGCGTTTGCAACCCGACCACGCCTCCGTCGATCCCGGCGCCTCCGACTTCTCCACCGTCGCCACCCCCACCTTTGTCGGCGAATCGCAAATTGAAGTCGTCAGTCCCGGCTACATCTCCAAGCCGCAGAAGGTCAGGGTCACCGGACTCGTCGTGCTGCTCCTCTGCGTCGTCGGCGGCGTCCTCGGTGGACTTCTCGCCTACATCAACTCTCAAGGCAAGCTGTGGGCTCGAATCGTCACCGGCGTTATCGTCGGCGCGGTTGCCAGTTGGGCCTATGTTTTTGTAGGATTACCCAACATCCAGTCCATGATTCTGCATACGCAGATCAGTGTCCTCTTCGTCTCAGTCCTGGCCGCCTTCGCCGGCGTGAAGACCCTATCCGTCATCACCAAGGCGCTCAATTTCGGTTTCTAGAAGCAACCTTTCGAAACACCGCTCCCGAATCGGGAGCACAAGGACAATTCAATGCCACCAGGACTCGACCAACTCAAGCACATCGTTGTTCTCATGATGGAAAACCGCTCCTTCGACCACATGCTCGGCGCCCTCAAGGCCCAGAATCCCGCCATCGACGGCCTCACCGGCGCCGAAAGCAATCCCGACACCGCGGGCAACAAAATCGTGGTCCAGAACATCGCCGAGTTCCAAAGCCAGCTCGACCCCGACCCCGACCACCATTTCCCGGCAGTCGACCTGCAAATCTTCAACGGCGACCCCGCGCGCGTCCCCAACATGCAGGGCTTCGTGAAAAGCTACTTCAATCAGCGCCGGGATCTGGCCCATTCCCAGAAAATCATGTACTACTTCAAGCCTGAAAATCTCCCCGTCCTCACCACGCTGGCCACCGAGTTCGCTGTCTTCAATCGCTGGTTCTCCTCCATCCCCGGCCCCACCATCTGCAACCGCGCCTTCGCCCACTACGGTAGCTCGTTCGGCAAGGTGGCCATGGACCTGTTCTACGTCAACGAACCATTCAAGAGCATCTACAACCGCCTCATCGATGCCACTCCGAAACACACGGCCAAGCTCTACTACTACGACCAAACCAGCTCCACCATGGAAATCGTCAATCTCCTGCAACACCAGCCCGAACTGTTCGGCACCTACAAGGACTTTCTCGACGCTTGCGAAAAAGGCGAGCTGCCCGACTACTGTTTCGTCGAGCCCAACTACAACGATCACGAGGGCGACGACGGCGAAGAACTCGCTTCCGATCAGCACCCCGACCACAACGTCCAAGCCGGAGAGAGTTTCATCGCTACCATTTATCAAGCCATCAGAAACAATGCCGATCTTTGGAAGTCCACAGCGCTACTCGTCGTCTACGACGAGCACGGCGGTACCTACGATCACGTTCCACCCCCAGCCTGTACGCCAGACGGCTTCGTCGCCACGCCCAACGACACCGGCATCGGCATCGAGTTCAAGTTCGATCGCCTCGGCGTCCGCGTTCCCGCCATCCTTATCTCTCCCTGGATTCCCAAAGGCACGGTCATCGACGGCCGCATCTTCGAACACGCTTCCATCCCTGCCACCGTCACCAAGCATTTCCTCGGAAGCTACGACCCGCGTTCTCCCCGCGAAAAAGCCGCCGAAACGTTTCTCGATCTACTAACGTCGCCGGCCTTGCGCGACGACTGTCCTGTTTTTGATATCGGATGACTTTACTATCGAATGCTTTGATTTCGAATGACGCGCGCGCCGCGTCCAAAGGGGTGTCACTCATGGCTGTCATCAAAGTACCCGCCGCACCGAAGTCCTCGATGAATCAGGATCGCCCCGTCTCCGCGCTCCTGAAGTCACAGATCCTCCACCTCCAGGAGGCCGAGTTTCGTCTCCCCGCCGAGTATCAAACCAACATCTACATCCACTCCATCCAAACCGAGGGCGATGCCGGCGAGTACATCCGCCAAGTCACTCGGGCGATTCACGACGCTCACGCGGCCCGCATCCGTCGCGCCAAATTAAAGACCAAACCCAAACGCACTTCCACAAAAGCCGCCGCGCCCGCAACGCCGCCGAAAACGAAGGCGAAGAAAGCAGCCGCCAAAAAGAAAAGCAAGAAGTAACCCGATGCAGGCACGGGCGTTCGCGCCCGTGCACGGAAAAGCGTTCGAGGCCAAATATGAAAACCATTCTCCTGTTACTAGCCCTAACCGCCGCCGCCCAAGCCCAGACCCCGGCCGATCCCAAAGAGAGCAACTTCGGCGCCGATTTCCGTCGCGAGCGCGAGCATGTCTCCGAAGCCTGCGCTACCTTCAGCCTCAAATCCACAGCCGGCTGCGCCATTGAGCTCTTCACCGACCACCCCTTTCACATCGCCGCCGGCAGCATTGCTCCGCAGAATGGCTTCGGTGTCGGCGGCGCCGTGGTCACGCACTACACACCCACCAACTGGCGCATGAGCTTCAATCTTGACGCCGTCGGTTCCACCAACCTCTCCTGGCGCGCCGGAGCCTACCTCAAGATGGTCCACACTCCGGTGGAAAAGTCGGGCCCAGAACCCGCCAAGCCAGGCGACCCGTCCGCCCCCAAACACATCGTCATCAAGGTTGCGTCCGTCCACCCCTACACTGTCTTCAACCTCTACGCCCAGGCCATTTCCCTCAACCAGCTCAACTTCTTCGGCCTCGGCTCCGACTCCAACGTCGCCGGCAAATCCCTCTTCGGCATGACCCAAACCATCGCCGGAATCAGCGCCATCAAGCCCGTCTACGAATTCAAGTCCATCGGCAAACTCAATCTCTCCCTCCTCGGCGAGGCCAATGCCCGCTTCGTCAGCCTCCGCAGCCGCAACGGACAATCCTCTCCTTCCATCGAAACCCTCTACAACGAAGCCACCGCCCCCGGCCTGACCAACCAGCCCGGTTTTCTCCAGTTAGGAGAAGGCATCCGTCTCAAACCAGCTCTGTTCCATGACAACCTCCAATTCAATTACCTCGTCAACTTCCAGGAGTTCTTCGCCCCCTCCAGCTCGCAATACAACTTCCAGCGCTGGACCATCGACCTCAACCACAGCATCCCCCTCCACACTCATACACAGTCCTACGCCCTCAAAGACGCCAAAGGACCCGACGATTGCACCGACGTCACCGCCAACAAGGACACACCCTGTCCTCCCGTGTCTTACTCCCGGAACCTCCAAGGCTCCATCAACTTCCGCTTCCTCCTCTCCGAGTCCATGAACTCTTCGTCCGCTGCCGTCCCGTTCTATTTCCAGCAAACCCTCGGCGGCTCCGACATTAACGGAGGCCCCGCACTCAGCAGCTACCAGGACTACCGCTTCCGCGCCCCCAACCTCATGCTCTTCCGCGAAAGCATTGAGCACTCGCTCTGGGGCCCCTTCGGATTCCAGTTCCTGGCCGACCAGGGAAAGGTTGCCCTAACCCGCGGCGACGTCGGCTTCGACCACCTCAAACACAGCTTCGCCGCCGGACTCACCCTCCGCGCCGGAGGCTTCCCGCAAGTCTCGCTGCTCTACGCCTGGGGCGGCGAATCCTCGCACACCATCGGCGCACTCAACACCTCGCTACTAGGTGGCTCCGGCCGTCCGCCGTTGGATTAGCGCGAGTTGGATGCACCACCGTGAATTGGTGACCCGACCAGGATGTCGTAGTCCACCTGCACCAGAAATCCTTCCGCCCGTGAAACGCTCCCGTTATTCTCGCCACTATCCAAAGTGAGCGCCAGGTCTGAGCGTATTTCGCACCCCACAGCGCCATAGGAGACAAGAGCATGCCCAGATCCAAAGGTATTCACGCCCACCCGGTTTTCCAGCTCGGGAAGGCGTCCGTTCAGAAAGACAAACGCAATCTCAAATTGGTCACCCTTCTCAAGGCTGGCCCCGCGCTGCCCGCGTCTTACGATTTCGATATCACGCACCCCGGCATCCCCACGCCCATGTTTGGTAACGACACGCTCGGCGACTGCGTCATGGCCGGCCGCGCCCACCAGACCCTACGCTTCGAGGACATCGAACAAGGCTCCGTCCTCATGATCACGGACAAGGATGTGCTCAAGGAGTACTACAAGGAAACCGGCGGCGGCGACACCGGTCTTGTCGTCCTCAATTCCCTCAAGCTCTGGCGCTCCAAAGGCTGGAAGGTCGCCAAGAAAACCTACAAGATCCAGGCCTTCGCTCAAGCCGACCAAAGCAACCACGACGAAGTGCTCCAGGCCATCTATGGCGATGTCGGCATTGGCATCGGCGTACAGCTCCCCAAAGACGCCCAAAAGCAAATCCAAACCGGCCAACCCTGGGACGTAACCACCGGCCCAGGTTCCACGCCTGGATCCTGGGGCGGCCACTACGTCTACATTCCCGGATACACTCCCGCTGGCCCCGTCTGCGTCACTTGGGGCCGCAAGCAGCAAATCACCTGGGCCTGGCTCGACAAGTACTGCGATGAGGCCTACGCCATCTTCGACGCCAAGGATAGTTTCAAGAAAAGCATGATCAACAAATCCAAAATCACTGCGTTCCTTAAAACCCTGTAGCCCCTTCGCAGGGTGCCCCGTCTTTGTCGCGTCAGCGACAGGGCGGGGCTTTTCCCCGCAATCAGCAAAAGCCCCGCCAGGGACTCACGCACGAATCCACCTATGTACCCGCTACCGAGGCGGCGCCAGCCCCGGGCGCTTGAATTCTTGGGGGGCAATATTGCTGAAACCCGCTTACGACGCGGGTTTGAGGCTTGGTGCCGGGAGGGGGAGTCGAACCCCGGGGCCGGAGCCCGGGCGGATTTTGAGTCCTTCGTTCCACGTTTGGGTTAAGACCAAGACGGGCTATATCCATCAACCCGGGCCGATGTCGTCGAAGGAAAACCGGGAACGTCCCGTCATTCCCCGGCTTCGCGGCCCTATTTGGGTCGGGCGGAATGCCAACGGCGATCCCGAAACTCGGCAGGTATTTCTTGTCCGTATGGATCGATTTTTCGCGACTCTAGCTCGGCAAACCACTCGCTTCGCAAACTATTTGGAAGCTTGGTGCCGCACCACGGGCAAAAGAGCAGCCGGATTTTACTACCGCCGCCATCGAGTACCTTTATGCCGACCTCTCTGAATTTGGCCGTGTAGATCAGCCGTGTAGATCAAAGGAATTTCGGCCTCATCGAGCGCCTACTGCATCTGCGCACAACAAGGGATACTCATATTCATACCATGGGTTACGTGTGACTTGGGAGCAGCGGTTCGCCTTTCTGACTCGCAAGCAAACGCGGATGAAATACTACGACGTGGCGTATGCACCTTGCGGGGAAGATTGTTTTGGTCAGGGATGTAGGGCGGATACTCCTCGTTCGCCACCGCGTCAAGGCTCTCGATAGCAAAAGAAAAAGACGTCCGTGCTGCGGACGCCTTACAACCGAAAGAATCAAGCCAGATCAAATCAAGCCAAAGCCATGGTGCCATCGAAGGGACTCGAACCCCCACACCCTTGCGAGTACGTGGACCTGAACCACGCGCGTCTGCCAATTCCGCCACGATGGCACAAACTTTTATTGTAGCAGGGTGGCGGTCATGGTTATTTTGGCGTTGAGGACTTTGGAGACGGGGCAGCCTTTTTCCGCGGCCTCGGCGGCTTTGGAGAAGGCGGCTTGGTCGGCGTTTGGAACACGGGCTTTTATGTCGAGGTGGGCGGAGGTGATGGTAAAACCGGAGTCGAGTTTTTCGATGGTGATGGTGCTCGTGGTTTCGATGCTATCTGCGGTGAGTTGGGCTGCACCGAGTTGGCCGGAGAGGGCCATGGAGAAGCAGGCGGCATGGGCTGCGCCGATGAGCTCTTCGGGGTTGGTGCCCGGGGCGTTTTCGAAGCGTTGGGCGAAGTTGTAGGGGGTGTTCGAGAGAATTCCGCTGGCGGTGGAGACGGTGCCTTTGCCGTCCTTGAGTCCGCCCTTCCAAACTGCGCTGCCTTTGCGTTGCATGAGATTGCTCCTGAGGAAAATGGCTGTTGGCTGTCAGCTAGCGGCTGCCGGCCTCGATCAGACTATCACTTGGAAAAGGATTTCGTTGGGCGTGCGGGCGGGAACGCCCGTGCCTCCATCGGCTTGGTCTTAATTTATGCTTTATGCGGCGGACTGGTGGGCGTTGGGTATTGGCTGGTTGCTGCTCCAGCAGGTGGCGAGGATGCGCCACGCTCCCATGCGGCGCCAGGAGGTAAGGTACTTGCCTTCATCGGCGCGGGTAGGGCCGTCGGGGCCGTGGACGGTCAAGCGATAGCGGCCGATTTCCATGGCCATATCGCCCGAGTTTTCTACACGCGTGGTTTCGAGGCGGAGGTCTTGGTAGCCGACTTCGGCCATGCGCTGGAGGGCGCGTTCGATGAGTTTGGCGGTCTGGACCGGGACGTGATTGGAGGACATGAGGACGCCATCGGCCGAGAACAGAAGGGCGGCCTGGTCGTAGTTGCCGGTGTTAAAGGCGAGGCAGAAATCCTGCGTCTGGTTGCGAATGGTGGTTTCGATATCCGAGTTCAAGAATGGGGCCGAGTACAGGCGGGACGACATGAACAGCTCCTCCTGGGGGGAAGGCAGAACCACGGGAAACGACGACGAGGGCGATCCTGGCTGGGCGCTCCCCAGTGCCAACGAATTATAGAGCATAAGTGCCATGGACGCATGCAGGAATTTATGGGGAGCGGAATTGCGCTGGCAGATGGCAGAGGTTGTATGGATTGGCTCGGCCCGCCCAGTATTCTCCGCGGCACGGACGGGGCAATCGGCGCTATTGCCGGTGTCCACCAGGCTTACGCCGGTTCCTGGATAGCCTCGGGGCGGCCGGCTGGAATGCTGCCTTCGCGCGGATCACGGAGACTTCTCGGTACCGCGATGCATGGCCTTCCACTCAGCCTCCAGTGCGATCGCGAGTTCCCGAACTCCGCGACGGATCTCTTTCACGTCCAACGCCGCAAATCCCAGCTGCAGTCCCTCCGGCACCACTCTGCCTTGGCTGTAGCGGTCCAGCGGAGTCACCTCCACATTCCGCTTCGCCGCGGCCGCCGCCGCCGATTCGGCGTCGATCCCTCGACAGAGCCGTCCGGCGGTCTGCAAACCAGCTTCGACGTTTGAGATTTCCAGTAAACCGGCGAGTCTCAGATGTGCCTCTTCCAAAAGGACTGAAAGACGCTCCGCATAGACTTCGCGCATGTGCCGCAGGTGGCGCCCAAAGTGGCCCTCGGTGATGAAGTCGCTGAGCACGAGCTGCTCCAACAGCGGCGCGTGCCGAAAGGTCAGGGATTGGATTGCTTCGAAGTGGTGCACCAAGTCGAAAGGAACTACCACATACCCCAGGCGGAGCGCTGGAAACAGTACCTTACTGAAACTGCCCGCATAGAGGACCGACGCGCTGCTATCGAGCCCCTGCAGAGCCGGAATCGGTCGTCCCGAGTAGCGGTACTCGCTGTCATAGTCGTCTTCAAAAATCACCGCACCCGACTTGCGCGCCCACTCCAGCAGCTGCAGACGCCGGGCTAGGCTCATGGTCGTTCCTAAAGGAAACTGGTGTCCGGGTGTGACGTAAACCAGCCGAACCGCCAGCGCGGGGAGCCGGCGGACTTCAATTCCCTCGCTATCCACCCCGACGGCAAAGATCTTCGCGCAGAATGCCTGCAACGCCAGGACAGCACCGGGGTATCCGGGGTTCTCCACGCACACCCGATCTCCTCGGTTCACGAGGAGCCGGGCAGTCAGGTCGAGTGCTTCCTGCACGCCGGAGACGATCGCCACCTGTTCTGGTACACACCGCACGCCGCGCGACTGACCGAGGTATTCGGCGACCGCGTGCCGAAGAGGCTCGTACCCCAGGGGATCGCACCCCATCAGATTTCGCTTCGAGATTCGACGCAGGCAGCGCACCGTAATTTTTGTCCACAGTGTCGTGGGAAACAGGTCTAACGCGGGCAAGTTGGCGCGGAAGGCGCGAGTCGCCCGGTTTTCATACCCTGCAAATAACCGCGCCCGTCGAGCGTAGTCGGAGATCAGGGGCTGCCGCTGGCGAGGCCTGGCGGATTGCTCAGCCTGCCTGGCTGCGACTTGCAGCAGTTTATCTGGCAAGACCTTGCTGACATAGGTTCCCGATCCCACGGCGCCTTCAACGTAGCCTTCGGAAGCGAGCTGATCAAAAGCGTTCACGATCGTCCCCCGCGCCAACCCGTACTGGCGGGCAAGATCGCGGGTCGCGGGCAAGCGCGTACCCGGAGACAAACGACCCCCCAAAATCTCAGAGCGCATCGCCTCATACAGCCATTGGTAGGCGAGCTCTGCAGGCTTGCGAGGAGGGAGCGTCAGCGCGTAAGAGGTCGCTTTTTTCGCCATAATAATGGTACAGCCAAAATAGTATAAATGGCTCTTCACGCATGATCCATTAAACCTTACAGTTATGGTTTCGACGGGAGAATCTGCATGCCAGGCAGGGTGAAAGTCTCGTGGTCATTCCCCGGAACACAGGCAGTAGCCGCGGATTGGTTGCTGCTGATCGTGCCGGGAGTGATCTGGGGTGCTTCATTCTTGTTGATCGCCGAAGCGATGCGATCCATCGGTCCCTACGGAGTCACGTTTGTCCGTATCCTCATTGGTTTCGCAACCCTCTCGCTGTTCCCGGGGGTGCGAAAACCTGTCCCGGGTTCAGAGTGGGCTGGCATTGTCGGGTTGGGGGTTCTATGGCTGGCGTTCCCGCTCAGCCTGTTCCCGTTTGCCGAGCAGCACATCTCGTCCGCGCTCACCGGGATGCTGAATGGTGCCAATCCCCTATTCACGGCAATCGTGGCTGCGGCCATCGCGCGACGGGCCCCAACGCGCCGGGTGCTCGCAGGCATAAGCGTCGGCATGGCTGGAACGATCCTGATGGCGCTACCCACAATCGGGGAGGGCCACAGCAGCGCCCGAGGCGTCGGGATGATCATGGCCGCCCTCGTCTCCTATGGTTTCGCGCTCAATATTGCCAGACCGCTGCAACAACGCAACGGGGCGCTGCCGGTAATCTGGCGCGCTCAGATGGTTGCGTTGATCTTGACCGCACCGTTGGGCCTGCCAGATCTGATCGCTGCGCACTGGAAACCCGGCCCCTTCGCCGCACTGCTTGCGCTGGGAGCGCTGGGCACAGCAGTGGCGCATGCGATCATCTCGGTCGCAGCAGGCAGGCTCGGTGCAACACGAGCTTCCGGCACGACGTTCCTCATACCCGCCGTGGCGCTGGTCCTCGGTGTAGTTGTCCGTGGCGAAAAAGTGGCACTTCTTTCTGTCGCTGGAAGTGTAGTGTGCGTCGGCGGAGCGTGGCTCATGCGACGCGCCCAGAACCCGCGTGGAGAACCAGGCAGCAGCGATCAGCAAACACGGCAACAGGTTTTTCAAAACTCTCAACTCGGTTCGCTCGATTTTCAACAGTGTAAGTAGGCAAAGCCGGTATTCGTGAATTCGTCAGGGGTGAGTCATGAGTTCTTTCGGAAAGCGCATGGGAATGGCTGCGGTCATTCTCTCGAGTGGGTTGGTGGTGAGCCATCTCGTTTGGGGTCAGAGAGCCACGTCAGGTCTGCATAGCGACGCGAAAGAGCGAGCGCGCATTGTGCTCTCCCAGCCGTTGTCCAAGCTGGATGGTGACCATCTGAAGGTTGTCCTGGTGGAGGTTAACTACGGCCCGGGTGAAGCCTCGTCCCCACATTCCCATCCATGCGCCGTCATCGGCTACGTCGTCGAAGGGACGCTCCGAACCCAGGTCAAAGGCGAGCCGGAGATGACTTACAAGGCTGGCGAGAGCTTCCACGAAGCGCCCAATGGCGTTCATCTCATCTCGGCCAACGCCAGTTCCACGGAACCGGCCAGGCTCTTGGCGTATTTGATCTGCGATCACGACACTCCCCTCAGCGTGGATGTGTCGAAAAACATCGACCCGAAGGAGACTGCAAGATGAACCAGCATGCACAGCCTGATGTAGAGACCGCACTCGGCGGTAGGAAAGACAGACTGCACACAATGAATTGGGAACGGGTGGGAATTCTCTATGCTCGGGTTGCGGTGGGCGCGGCGTTTCTGTCTGCGGTAGCCGGGCGTTTCGGCCTGTGGGACAGGACTCTCGATACGAAGCACTTCGCGAATTTCTTGGAATACGCCGGAGAAGTGCTCTCGTTCATGCCCAGGGCCACCATTCCGTACCTTGCGTGCGCGGCCACTCTCTGCGAAACATCGCTCGGAATCCTGCTGATCCTGGGATTGTGGCCAAGGTGGGTTGCGCTCGCCAGCGCCATTCTGCTGGTGATGTTTGGCACGGCGATGGCAATCTCGTTCGGGCTTAAGTCTCCGCTGGATTATTCGGTCTACTCGGCTTCTGGGGCAGCCCTCCTGCTGGCCCTGCACGGGTTCAGGCAAGCCGGCAAAACCGGCTCTCAATAAACTTATTTGGAGACCAGCGTTATGAAACAGAAGTGGAATGCCATCATCATCATCGCGATCTTTTCCCTTGCGAATCTGAGCGCTGCGAAATTGCTGGCTCAGAAACAGAATGATGAGGAGCTACTCTGTGCTCGCGAGACCGTTTGGCGCGCATGGTTCGCCGGCGACACCAAGACTCTCGAGAAACTGGTGCCGCCCGAAACGATCGTCATGAGCGGCGGCGAGAAGGAATGGAAAGATCAGTCCGATGTCCTGCGATCCTCTATTGCTTTTCACTCCCAAGGTGGAAAGCTGATTCGGCTTGAGTTTCCTCGCACCGAAGTGCAGCACTTTGGCGATGTGGCCATCGTTTGGAGCAGCTATGTCCTCGAAACGGAGGTTGACGGCAAGCGAAAATTGGGCGCAAGCCGAGTGACGGAGATCTTTGTCCGGCAACACGGGCGTTGGACCAATCCGGGTTGGCACACCGACGAGGAAAGATGAGTACGCGCAACGGTCCCCGCCAGCCGACCCCCCGGGTGCCTCGCGCAGAAACCGTTTAATGTTCCGGTAGCCGCAGGAAAGCTGGTGAAATCAGAATCAATGCCGGCGGCTGGATGTGATAGACCTTGGCAAAACTGCCCAGATTCACCGCCAAGGACACTTTATCGCGCGAATCGATGTATAACAACGGCTGCTTGGCTGCGACATCGCTGAAGGTGCGTGCAAAGGGAAGGTCGAGCACCGTTTTCCCGATCTTGACGTGGACCTTCCGTCCGAGCTGGTAGCCGAGCTTGTTGAAGTCGTCGCGGCTGATATTCGTGACGAGATTGCCGAAGGCGCCGTCCAGCGCCAGTACCTCGCCGCTGAGTCCGCGGGCGTCTAGTTTCGGTGGGGTTAGATGCAGGCGCACGAGTTTGTCGACGGGCACCTCCGGACCCACCTGCGCCCAATCGTCGCCGCGCGCCAGGTGCGCGCCCACGGGAGAGAAAATGTCCCGGCCGTGGAACGTCGAGGAAACGCCGGCGCCGATCATCCAGGTGCGATTGGTGATCTCCCGGGCTGATTCGAGGCCGTCGCGATCCTGCACCAGCGTCATCAATCCGTTGTCCGGCAGGACGAAGTACTGGCCTCGTTTTGATTTCACAACGACGGCCTTCCTGGTGCTGCCGACGCCGGGGTCGATGACCGTCACGAAAACCGTCCCCGCCGGGAAGTAAGGGCTCGCGCCTTCGAGGTAGCGGGCGCCGTCGAGAATGGAGAACGAAGTGACTTGGTGCGTCAGGTCCACGATGCGAAGGTCCGGGGCGACGGAGTACATTACGCCCTTGCACAGGGCAACGGAGTCGTCGATTACGCCAAAATCGGTCATGAAGACGACGGTGGGATGGGGCTTGGGCGGCGCGTCTTCGGCCCAGGTGGTTGCCGGGGGTAGGACCAGCAGAAATCCTGCCGCAAGAACAGCCAAGGCTTGGCGCAGAATCGATGAAGCCTTCCCGGTTACCATGCGGCGGAACCCCCTAAGAATTAGGCTCTCCATCACAGGCGAAACGCGACCCGCTGTTGGGCGGAAGGCCGTTGACGGACAGTTCCATTTCTGATCTAGCTTGTTCCGATCTAACTTGTTCTGATCTAACTTGTTCTGATCTAACTTGTTCTGATCTAAGTTGTTCTGATCTAAGTTGTTCTGATCTAAGTTGTTCTGATCTAGCTTGGCAAGCTACCGCAGATCATTTGGCACGCGTCAGACAATCTGGACATGTCTGCTTCACGGCAATCGGTAAATTGCACCGTCCTGAACAGGTACGGGATCTGAGCGGAGCGGAAGTAAACCGGAAAGCAGATTGATTCTCCGATATCAGTCTGTCTGACGTACGCAGCGGAGAATTCATCTTGCAGTACTTGCTGGTCCATTTGCAGTACTTGCTGGTCCAATAGTTCGGTGTGTACAGTGCCGCGACGCGACGGGCCGAGTCGGGAGATTCAGCGCTTTGCATGAACCAGCTCCCGCCAGAGCAACAGTACTCTCGTCATAGAAGACACGAAGGCCCGGATTCGAGCCTTTGCAACGAATCCACAATGCGCTGGGCGGGCTCGGAATCCGGGTGAGAAGAGCTCAGGAAAACGTCGCACCGCCGCAAATGCGAGCTTCGCTACGGAGATGCCATTCCTCGGCAGTGCCCCGATGAGCGAGGTTGGTGTCGGGAGGTAGTCGTCGGGAAACGCTGAAACTACGAGGAGGTCGACCGCGTGCTCGGGCGGTAGGGCCGAGAGATCGCCCCGGAATAACTCAATTCTGCGTTCCATTCCGCGATGTTGAAGTTTCCAGTCGGCAAGAAGTCGCACGGCGCCAGTATAACGCTGTTTCAAGTAGCTTGACCGGATCTCAGAGCCGAGCCGTGCCGCTCGAAGGGCTGGCTCCCGGGGGGCAAACTTGGAGTGCAAACATTTGTGCGCCCCCTTCACGGGTGTCGGGAATGGCCGATACCGACTGCGCATCCGGACCCTGGAATTTTGCGATTTGCTTTGCATCGGGGCTCTGCGCCATGCCGGCGGCGGTTTGTCTTTTCCCCAGCCCGGGCGTATATTTGTAGCTGGAGCTGTTGTGTAGTTCTGGCATTTGGCGAAACACACCAGTGGGCGCAAGCCCACATTTT
>Ga0137418_10004015_pt1 | contig 13475 bp, 13 predicted proteins | sample CZODoug3_1_2_16f_FD_122242 | JGI IMG/M metagenome (GOLD analysis project Ga0137418, IMG submission 122242) | Vadose zone soil fungal communities from Angelo Coast Range Reserve, California, USA - CZODoug3_1_2_16fungal (Hybrid Assembly) | ecosystem: Environmental > Terrestrial > Soil > Vadose...
AGGCCCAGCACAGCTCGATCTCCATCTCGACCGCTTCGGGCAGATCGCAATGGAACCAAGTCATGGCCAACAGGAAAGCAACGGATTCGAGGCGCCTCAGTTCACCGTCGTGCAGCTCAGCCCAGCTATTCCAAAATTCCTCGTTGCACGAGTTCCGGTGCAGGAACCAGGCCAGTTCGTACACTTGGGCGGTCACGATGCCCGTGCCTCGCAAAAGGTCACGCAGAAGATTGAGCGCCACATAGCCCAGGCTGTCAATCGGACAGAGAGCTGAAAAGCTGATCTCTTCCAGTCTCCTTTCGACGCGTCTCTGCCAGAAGTCGTTCACGCCTTCCGGACCACATCGTGCGGTGGCATAGTCCCAGAGGGAATGGTGCAACTCGATCGCGAGTGGCATTTCAGGATCGTAGGCATTTCCGCGCCACTGCCATGTCGTTTTTCGGTGCAGAGGGGGCAGATGTTCGCATATGTCGTCCAATCGGTGTTGCGCCCTAAAGCCGAGAGCGGAGAGTGCGTCGCGAGCACGAAAAACAGTTTCCGGGGGACAGAACAAGTCAATGTCGGACTGAATCCGATGGCGGGGATCCGGCGCATATTCCGGCGCCTTGGTAAAGCCTTTCAGAACTAGATGGTCGACATCCAGCTTTGTCAAAGCGTCAGCTATTTCGGCATAAGTGGTTTTGATCGTTTGAAATCGCTTCGCGTTATCGGCAATATTCCGCTCCACCCTCGCGCGCACCCAACTTGGAAAATACTTGTTACAAGCCCGAGCCAAAGGAATCGTTAAGTGCATCTGATCGCCGAAGACAAGAAGCCGCTGCCATTCACGATCATCGAGGGTGTGCAGCAGTTCAGGCTGTGGGCTCCGGAAGTTGAGCGCGGAAACTAACGCGGTGACGTAGCGCGGGGTGCTAGGCATTGCTCACCGGGGGGCAGAAATATGAGATAGCGCTCGACTGCACTGGAGACTCGAGTTACTTCATCCCGCTGAAGAACCTGTGGGACAAAAATCTCTGGTACGGAACGATACTATCGGAGCCGGCCACGAGAATTGTCTTGTAATTGTCAACAGTTTGCCTGTTTCGGAATCTCTGGGTACGGTTTACCGCCCCTGACGAAATCGACTGCAATCAAGTCAGGCAACAGAACCGTTCGGGAGAACGAGCCTCTACTCGTTCAGCACGATTCGAGCGACTGCATTCAGCCCATAGCCGCGTCCGCAGTCGGTGGCGTAGACCAGGGTGCGGCGATCCTCCCAGGCGGGCGAAGCGGCATTGCAGGCGCCACTGGTCAAACGCTGTTCGGTACCCGTGGAGAAGTCGCGCACAAACAAGTGCCAGGAGCCGAATTCACGGCGGCTGAAGGCTAGCCGCTTAGAATCGGCAGACACCGCGGGATACCGCACCGCCCCTGCAATTTCATCGAGCGACTTTTCTTCGCCAGTGGCTGCGCGCAGTAAAACCAGGTGCGGGGACGCAGCACTGCCTAACGCGGCAATGATGTCCCCCTCAGTCGTTACACTCATCTCCAAAACGGCGGGGAGGTTCGGTTCCACGCGGACCTGCTCGGGATCGCCACCGCCTTGTGATCTCCAAATTGCGATTCGCCCCTGATCTTCGCGCACAAAGGCCAGCCAGCGTCCATCGTACGACAGCGAAGGCTGCTGACCCTCCGTTACATATTCGGAAGAGACTTCGGGTCGACCGTTCGGTTCAGAGGCAAACCGGAGTATACGTGAGCTGCGGTCTACCAATTCGAAATAGATATAGTGAGATTGGGGGCTCGCGGCCATGGAGAGGATGTCACCTGGCACGGAGATGGGAATTAAGCTGCCATCCGAGGTCATGATAGCCCGGTAACCCCTATCAGCCATCTCGATTGAAGCGACCCCGCGACTCGTGGCTACTGGGTTAAAGGACGCGTATCCATCCTTAATGTGAGGAAAGCGCCGGACAAAGTCTTCATCCCGTTTCTTCAAAGTGCTTAGACCGAGCGCCGCAACCATCACAAATACCAGGCCGGCCATGGCCCAAAGTATCCGTCTTGGGCGCGCCTCTGCGATTGCCGGAGCGTTACACAGCAGGACAACATAAAGACCAAGTGTGGCCAGCAAACGCCTTAAGAGAAAAATCCCGCTGCCCGGTACCGGAGCACAGGCGATCACATATAGGAGCACGAGAAGCATCGCCGGGCGCTGTCGGGCTGTCCTGATGAGCGCCTCGCTTGCCACGACGAGGGTAAAGATCAGCACGAGGTAATGGTACGAAGCCGGCATGGAAGAAAGGAGCAACAGAAGGGGTAGGAATGCAGACCACTCCCAGGCCGTGGTGCGCTCGCTGCTGGTCTGACCGGTCGAAAACAGAAAAGCGAAGAGCAATGTGGTGCCGGTCAATGCTTGTGCCAGAGCGTAAACCGATGGCGAACTGAGTAAAGGCGCCGGGTTCAACTCCGGCTCGAAGAGAAATATTCGATGCCAGAGGGAACTGAACGAACTCCACCGCAAGTCGTAAGGACCGAGCAGATCCCCTCGGAATGCCCTGGGCAAGACCTCGAGAAGCCAGACACGGTGCACGTCCAGGCCAAAGATCGCTGCCGAGAGTGCCGCAACTGCGAGCGCGCCTACGACCATTCCCGAGACAGCACGCCAATCGCGCTTGCGCAGAAAGAGAAGGAGAAAAACCGCGGGGAACACTTTGAACCAGGCGGCCGTGGCCAGCAGGGTCCCAGCGGTGAAACGATGGCCTCGGAAGAGAGCGAAGTAAGCGAGGCAAATTAACAACAGGATCACAATGTAATACTGGCCAAGCATGAAGTTGGTGCGAAGGGGAAAGATGCACAAACTGGTGAAGAGAAGGATTCGCCGCCAGCAAAGTTCAGTGATGCGGTGCAGGACTAATAGGGCGACAGTTAAGAACGAGAGATTCAGTAGGATCCACACACGCTTGGCCGGGAGCGCTGCCAGCGAGGAAAGTGGCAACATCGGGGCGGCACACAAAGGAGGGTGTGGAGCAAAACCGACAAGCGGCTGTGGAATTTCGTTGTGGTCTTTTTGCCGTTGAAACCAGATCCACTCGTAGGCGCGGTCTGCTGGAGCGTGCTGGGAACGAAGTAGAGCCATCAGATAGTAATTGGGAAAATCGGTATTCAGAGTGCGCCAGGCAGGAACGAGAGCACGCCCAACAAACAGCTCGAGCAAGAGGAGGAAAAGGACCCACTCAACGGTTGGCTGCATCTGCCTGATTGTTCGGTTGAGTGCCATTTCGCTCACCTTGAATTTCAGATCTCCCTGCAAGAGGGATACCAGTCATCCGGGCGAATCTAGAGGTTGGATGGTAGTCCTGACGTCCTTATTCGTTGTGGCATCAGAGCAGACGCTTCGGTTTTTCAGGATCAGTTCAGACTAGCCAGCAACTCCTCCGTACGCGGATTGTACAGGGATTGCCCAATCGCGGATCCGTGACCGTCTTCGCGCCACGCAGGATACGTCCTTGATTCGATCATCTCAAACGGATCGCATAAAGTGAGATGTCGAGTGGGAATGTCAGCATTTCGACACTGTCGGTCCTGGTTGCGATTGCTTGGACAGATGGTGCCCTGCGCCATTCTTAAGACTGAACGAGTTAGGCATTGTGGACATGTATCGGCTTTGGCATAGGCCGTGCTGTAGTGATCAGCACTGCGGGAAACGATAGGCGGGTGTCATGACAGTAAGCAAGGCGCGGGATTCGCAAAGCGCGAACAGGAGAAACGGCGAGCGATCTTTCGTGCACGCTGAATCTGAACCAGAAAAGCCGTACGGGTCGGCACGATTCATCAACGTCTGCGATTGGATGATTGGCAACCGAACGAACGGCTAACGAGCCGATGGATAGCAAACATGATTTCGAAAAACAAAACTCTCACGAAGGGCGAAGCTAGCATCGAGGGCTCCCTCCAGAGCTGCGGATATCTAGCCGACGGGAAGTCCGCAACGATGTCGCGTTCTTCATTTCCCGCGCCTCTTACTCAGGCTTTGGACTTCGGTCGGACGGTCGCCGCCAATGCCATGGCTTCCATTACAGCCGAGACACGGACGGGTAAGGAAGTCGAGATGCGGGCCATTCATAAGCAAGACGCCAGGTTGGTTATTGCGTCGAGAAATGCGAGTACCTCGGACATATTGGTGTACGGCGACGTGACGATTACTTTCTCCGCGATGGAAGTCCATCGCCGTGGGCAGCTGGTCGCTCTCACATGCAAGGAGTTCAGAACTTTGGTTTACCTCTTCAAGAATGCACGAAGAGTGATCTCGCGGGATGAACTTCTCAACGAAGTATGGGGATACGAATCTTATCCGTGCACTCGCACGGTCGATAACCACATTCTGCGGCTACGCAAGAAACTGGAGCCAGAACCCGACCGTCCGAAACACCTTCGAACCGTGCGTGGCATGGGTTACAAGTTCTTGCCGTAGGTAGCCGCATGCAAAAACTGATTTAGAGGTAACGGATCCCTGTATTAGGGTTGGATTATCGAAATACCCCACCCGGAAGGGAATAAACCCCGCCCGAAGTCGGGGCCTCGGTCGTCCGAATGCACTCCTCGATCGTGCGAGCCGGCCAGGTCACTAGGCGCGGTTCGTAGCCTCCATCGTTCCCGGAAGGAGAACCGTCGAGACCAAGGAGTAAGAGGTGCTGTCGCGGGTCTACTACTACAACGTCTTGTTACGCGCCCTTGTTTACGTACTCCCCTTGTTCGCCTTCGGGATGGCGGCATATATCCGATTTGGAAAGGTGTGCCTCCAAGATGTTCGCAGTGTAGTCCCGCAGCATTACCTGATCCTCCTGGCGTTTACTGAATTTGTCTGGGTTGCTGCCGCCAATTACTACAAGGCTTCGTCAATTGCGGATCTATTCTGGGAGTACACCGGAATGCGGGCTGCGTTTCTCGCCTGCTTTGTTACTCTGCTTTTGCAAACCGCGTTGCTTGTTTTCGCTAAGCAATTGATTATTTCGCGGATGTTCGTCCTTCTCAGCAGTGTGATCTTGTTTCTTGGCACCGTGGTAATCAGGAACTTCTTCCGACTCACCTCGGCATCACCGGCCTGGCCCCGTAAGCGTGAAAAGATACTGGTCATCGGAACCGACCAGTATGCGCGACGGAGCGTTAAACTCCTGCGCCGCATCCCGTTTTTGGCCTGCGAAATTCAAGCTTACCTGCAACTGCCAGGGCAACGGGTGCTGGTTCAAGATGCACCGGTGATTCGTTCCACAGAGCCGCGACATCTTGAGAGGCTGAGTTTTAACGAGGTTGTGGTTGCTATACCTGCAAAGCATTACCTGCAGGTTTCCTCCGTCCTCGAGAGCCTGCAAAATCTCGGGAGACCCGTCCGAGCCATCTTAGACCTCGGGCCGCGGCTCTCGGTACGAGAGAAGTTGTTTCAGGTTGGCCGGTTGCAGATGATGAATCTAGCCATTTCTCCGGTTGAGAGCTTCGCTTATGCCGTGCTGAAAAGGAGTTTCGACCTGGTTTTCGCCGTCCTAGGCCTGGTGATTCTCAGCCCTGTGTTTCTGACGATTGCATCGCTCATCAAGCTGAGTTCTCCTTCGGGACCGATCTTATTCCGGCAGGAACGAGTTGGGCGCCATGGAAAGCACTTTACCCTGCTGAAGTTCCGTACTATGCATTGCAGCCCACCCGCCGAGAGCGACACGACTTGGACGGCCAAGCATGATCCCCGGCGCACTGCGATTGGCGCCATACTGCGTAAGTTCAGTCTCGATGAGCTGCCCCAGCTTCTTAATGTTATTCGCGGAGAGATGAGTCTGGTGGGACCGCGTCCGGAACGGCCATTTTTTGTCGCGAAGTTCCGTAACAACGTCCAGAAATATAACCTGCGGCATTCCTGTCAGGTCGGCATAACTGGATGGGCACAGGTCAATGGCCTACGCGGCGATACTTCAATCTCTGATCGGCTGCGATATGATCTGTACTACATTCACAATTGGAGTTTTGTTTTGGATATACAGATCATCGCTCGCACCATGGTCACTGCTCTGAGAGATGAAAACGCATACTAGGGTATGATGCATTTTCGGTCTAATCCATCTCTAGTCTCATCCCTCTTGCAGCATGCTGCGTCTGTACGGGCCTTTACTGGAGGTACTGTTCGCGGTCAGCACGATTAGTCAGCTTCTAATTATCTGGTTGCTTCAGCAAGCCCCAACAAGTAGTGTAAAGCGGGTGCCCCGACCAGCGTTTCCCAAGACGCGCCGCCAGTTTCAGTCCGACTTTGCCACCGAGGAGGCCGCCAGCTTACGTCGCATGACTGATAATCGAGTCAAGCAGTCTTCCTTCTCCAGAATACTCGCAACCCAGTTCTTCACACCACCCGTACAACTGCCAACGTCGCATCATCGGTTTGGTGTCCCTGGGAGAACTCATCCATGGAATGGAACATTAAATTGACGAGATCTCCGGCGTCTGGAGAACATTGCGCTCCGCAGGCGGCTGCTTTCAATAATCCCCGAACTCCCCATTCGTCCCCGTTCTGATTTGTCGCTTCAACGATTCCGTCGGTATAGGCGATAACCAAGTCTCCAGCCTCAAGCTCGATGACTTTCTCCTTATATATCGAATCCGGGAACATCCCAACCGGAGCCCCGCTGGTTTCGAGCCATTCGACCGAGCCGTCGCGTCGCAGAACAGCCGGTGGATTGTGCCCCGCATTGATGTACCGGAGCGTTCGTATCGCGCTGTCGAACACGCCGTAGAACAAAGTCGCGTACCGGTTCGCCAGCGAGGAAGAGTATGCCTGGTGATTCACCGCCCTGAGCAGCTCGGCCAAGTCGTCTCCGGTGAACAATGCCGCCGTCCGAAGGGAGGACTGAACATTGGCGATCATGAGTGCCGCAGCCAGACCTTTGCCCGATGCATCTCCAACGACCAACGCCAGGCGGTCACTCTTCAGTGGGATGAAATTGTAGCAATCGCCGCCCAGCGCCCGAATCTGACGACAGTGGGCGCTATAGTCCAAGGAATCGCTAGCCGTGCAGGGCGCCTGCATAAAGGCCTGCTGTACGTCGCAGGCCAGTACCCAGTCTTGACTAACGTCCACTACCATTTCGTCGGTCGTCATTTTCCAGCCTCCACTCGTATGTCGGTTCTGGGCCTCCGAAATCGACACGGGCTGGTGATTTTGCGATGAAAGACTTTTTTGGAAGTGGGATGTAGAGAACGGCAGAGCGGCTCCGACTACAGGATGAAAGCGAAGATCACAGGCGCTGCCAAGGAACAGACGCAGGTAGCGCGAGTACGTTAACGAAATAAGCGACCGATGAAACAAGGAGCGAAGGACATGAAATACATTTTGCTGATGTCAGGGACGAAGACTGGCGTTGAATCGTATCACGCCTGGTCGAAACAAGATATCGACGCGCACATGACGGTTCTCCAGCGCATTAACAAGGAGCTCACCGCATCCGCAGAGTTTGTCGCCACACAGGGCTTAGCCGAACCTAGCGAAGCTAAGGTCGTGCGCGGCGAGAAAAACGGCGTGCCAGTCACCGATGGCATCTTCCCCGAATCGAAGGAATTTCTGTTGGGCTACTGGATCGTCGATGTTGCCAACGCCGAGCGCGCTTATGCCATAGCGGGACAGATTTCCGCAGCTCCCGGACCGGGGGGCAAACCCACGAACATGCCGATTGAAGTGCGGCGGTTCGCAACCTATGCCCCCACCTCCCAATAGACAGATGTCGAGAACGCTAGCTTGGTTCCGACTATGTGACGATGGCGCGAGAAGCAGCGCCCAACTCGATAGGACAGAAAATATGAAATACATTTTGATGATGACCGGCAAGAAATCCGACTTCGAGGGATATGCCAGGTGGTCGAAGGAGGATTTTCAGGCGAATGTGGCTTTCATGCGTGCATTCAGCAAGGAACTGAAGGAGTCAGGTGTATTCGTCTCGACCGAGGGCCTGGGGTGGCCCAGCGAAGCGAAGCTCGTTCGCGCCGGAAAAAACGGAGAGCCGATCACTGACGGCGTATTTCCGGAATCGAAGGAGTTTCTCGCCGGATACTGGATCATCGACGTGGAGAGCTCGGAGCAGGCTTACAAGATTGCCGCGCGGGCCTCACAAGCGCCCGGCCCTGGCGGAAAACCCGCAAACATGCCCATCGAAGTGCGGCCCGTTCTGAGTGGCCACGCTGATTTGGGCCTCTGAACACTGCGGCGGAAAGAAGCTGAGATGGCAGACCATCAATACGACGGCCCGATCGAGCATGTGTTGCGTGAACTTGCGCCGCAGGTGCTCGGCGCCGTCGCTCGCCGTTTCCGGGATTTCTCCTCGGCCGAGGATGCGGTGCAGGAGGCCATGATTGCCGCTTTCACCCAATGGCCGCAGGAGGGTGTTCCCGAAAATCCCCGGGGCTGGCTGATTCAGGTGGCGTGCCGCCGCATGATGGACCATGTGCGCAGCGAAATCGCCCGCCGCGAAAGAGAAACGGCAGTGACCTCGGAAGCGGAAAGCTTGGCACCCACTCTCGAGATCGAGGCCGACATGGATCCAGACGACACGCTGATTTTGTTGTTCATGTGCTGCCATTCTGCCCTCACTCCGTCCTCGGCTATCGCTCTGACGCTGCGGGCGGTTGGCGGTTTAACCACGGCTGAAATTGCCAATGCCTTTCTGGTTCCCGAGGCCACGATGGCGCAAAGGATCAGCCGCGCAAAGCAAACCGTCAAAGCTTCGGGCGTACCGTTCCGTCTGCCTTCTCCCCATGAACGGACTGAACGGCTGCCCGCAGTTCTGCGCGTGCTCTATCTGATCTTCAGCGAGGGATACGCCAGCAGCATCGGGTCGCATCTGCAACGACTCGACCTGGCGCGGGAAGCGATCCGCTTGACGCGCAACACGAAAACGCTACTCCCCGATAATGACGAGGTCGCAGGACTTCTGGCGTTGATGCTATTAACCGACGCGCGTCGCGCAGCCCGAACTGGGCCGGCTGAGGAGTTGATTCCCTTAGATAAACAAGATCGAAGTCTGTGGGATCGCGCGGAGATCTCGGAAGGAATTGAGCTTCTCACTGCCGCGCTATCGAAAGGGTCAGTGGGCCTGTATCAACTTCAGGCGGCGATCGCCGCCGTTCATGACGAAGCCGAGCGAGTCGAGGAGACCGACTGGCCACAGATCATGGCTCTCTACGAGTTGCTGAAACGAGTCTCTCCGAGTCCGATGGTTACTCTCAATCACGCAATCGCAGCCGCTATGGTGCACGGCCCTGCCAAAGGCCTCCAATTGCTCCAAGCGCTCGATACCGACTCGCGGCTTGCTGGTCACTATCGTCTCGACGCCGTTCGTGCCCATTTATTTGAGAAGATAGGCGATCACGAAGCCGCCATCAAACACTACCGAATTGCGGCTACGCGGACGACGAGCATCCCGGAACGGAATTACCTCATGACACAAGCAGCGCGCTTGGCCGGCGATTAACTCCCGAATTGTCGGCCATAACTGGCAATCATGATGCCCGCGCGGGCCTAACTCAAGCAGATGGAGAGATTTAAGGGCGCGTGCACAGATTGGACCAGTTATGCCGAAATTAACCGGCCAAACTGTTTGATTTTAGGGCGCTTCGCTGTAAAGCAAGGAGCAAACAGATTTGGCCGGTTAATTTTAGCCAACCCTCCCCTATCAGGGGGGAGGCGCATCCTCTTGATTAGTCTGGTGAATTCCCTCACGACCCTATCGAGCAACTGATCCTGGATCAGTTGTTCAATAGTTCTCGCAAATGCATGAAAACAAATGTGCGGCTATCGAGATCTGGAGCGAAGAGGAAGACCTCGGATGAGAGGGTGGATTCTGATGTAGGTGATTGATTCTAAAGGTGGTTAGCACGGAAGGAATCGAACCTTCAACCTACTTAAGAGTCAGAGCAGCGCTCTCCTAAGTTGTTGACGAGACATGACTTACCTATTGCGCGCTCCTCGCTTCGGGAGTTCTCGGGGAGTGGAACGACAGAGCGGCCGGCGAGACGCTACACTGAGAGCAACAGCCTTTGCATCGACCTGGTGCTCGTGATTGTATCGAACAGAAATGGGGACGGCGGAGGAATCCGATTTACTTACTCCCCGCCACGCGGCTCAGCGCCCGTACGTGGGTCGGTCGTCCAGAACTCGCTCCCCGCACAGGTACGAGTGGTCTCATCAATTCCGAGCAAACGAACCGGATTCCGTACAGAAACATCCTAGAGAGGTCCTAGAGCTGCGAATTCCCTGATTCTGCGGCGAAGGGCACTCATTTCTGGGGTTCAGTCCAATGGCACTCGGGAGAAGTTAGACGTTTTTCGGGCAAATCGCCAAGGCACAGTCCTGCTGAAGCCAAACCGGAATAGGATCCAGCAAAAGCAAACATTATCTCGGAATCAGATACGATCCAGGAATGTTCTCGTCTAGAGTTGCAAGGAGCGCACCATTCGCGCTCGCAAGTTTGCCCAAGTGACCATCGGTGATTTGTTTAGGCGCTCTGACCCAAGCGGGAAGATGAGAAACATCGATTTCGTCGGGAATGAACGCGAGACGAGAGGTACGTGCCTCCTTAAGGCGCAGCAACAGTGTACGAGCTTGAGCGACGGTAAATCCATAGGCTGGGGCTTGGGCTAGCACGCGAACAAATCCGAGCTCAGTGATTGAGCAGCTCGCCAAGTTCGGTGAATTATGAGATTGGACCCAAGAAGCAACACGATCGTGGAATTCGTGATTAATGAACCCCAGAGCGACTAGGGCATTCACATCGAGCAAGTAGATCATGGGAAGTTTGCCAAAATTTCTTCGACTTCCTTGCTGCTCAACGTCGGTGCGTTCGGGCCCGCACTTAGAGCGGGCAGTCCAGTAACGGGATCAGTCACAAATTTGACTCGGTGCGGCCGTTTCTTGTGCGGCGTCAACACAATTCGTCCGTCCTCTATATTGGCCTCCAGGAGATCACCTGCCCGAATATCGAGTCGGCGGCGAAGCGGGCCTGGAAGAACGACTTGCCCTTTCGTGGAAACTTTGGTTTGCATGGTAAGACAATCTTACCAGATTTCCTGTTCGTTCGCAATCCCCGTTGGTATTCCGCGGTATTCCGCAAGGGCGGATTCAGTTCCTTCATCGCGGTCCCGGCAGCTGGTAGCGCGGGAGTTGGTCAAAGGGAAATGCCTCCCGCAGTTGCTGGCGGTCCACTCTGCGGTCGGGTGGGTCACATTGCAGTGAAGAATGCGACGCCGATCATGCGCCAAGCCAGAAACACGTACAGGACCTCGAAACGATGGAGACCAGTTGTTGGGTGTGGTTCTCTAGGAATGTGCGCCAGGTCTGAGACGGCGGCTGGCGGAAGCGCACCATGTATTTGCCGACGCTGCTCTCCCCGATGTCGATGCCGAGTTTGAGCAGTTCGCCGTGAATGCGCGCCTGTGAAACAGAGCTAAAGCAATCCGCGGTCAGGTGGATGACCACCTCGTTAAACCCGCTCAGGTAGACGCTCTCATAAGCACAATCAAGTAAAGGTTGGCTGCGCACCGCAACAGATTTCAAAAGACTCGTCGAGCCTTTTCGGCGGCCGCCCCTCATCAGTTGGAGGGCCCGCAAACAAGCCGCATATTGCCGGAGGGGCGCTCCAAAAAAGAAGATCGGCGGAAATGGCAACCCGCGAGTTCGGACATTCGGAGACTGACAGCTAGTTTCTCACGGACGCTCCTGCTCAGAGGAATCGATTCTCATCTCTGCGTGTGGGGGGACTGTCGTACCAAGACTTCCAAGAGTCGTTTCGCATGCCTCTGGCTTTCCTCTCATCAAAATCGCCTCCCGTGGAAGTTCCGGCGAGGCTCGCTGCGAGCGTCATTCATTACGCGGGGCAACTGTTTTCGCCCTCGTGATCGGTCAGCCACAGCAGGATATTGCTCCACACCAGATTTGGCGCATCGTCCGCGGTGAACAAGTCTACGTGTCCGAAGTCCAAAACCGCTTCCGCAGGTGGATAGAAGCTCACGATATCGTGGGTGACGTCTTCGCTGCCCAGCAGTGACAACGTGTAAAGACCGGCCGAGCCAAATCCCCCGCCCGCGCCAACGTAAAACACCGGGACGGTGATGTCCTCGAGGTGTTTGTCAAAAGGTAAGCTGACGTCACCGCAGGTCACGGCCGCATAGTCTGCCAACAAACGAACGGGCTCGAAAGGTGTGGCTGCTATCAGAAGATTGTTCCACCGAGAGATGCTCGTGAAGGCGAGATCAGAGATGCCCGACGAACCGAAGGTACCACCAACGAAGTGGAAGAAGGACGTGAACTCGGGCAGGAACTGGAAAAGCGCAGCGCCGAGGGTCAACGACGCCTGGAGATTCGTGAGCCCTGGCAAAACGGGAGAAAGGCCGCTTGGATCCCGCACCGCAAGCGCGCCGAGTTGCTGAAAGAGCTGACCTGTGGCGTCGACGTAGATGCCCGCCTTGATCTCTTTGTTGACAGTCGCTTCGAACGAACACTCTCCGGACACTGCAAATGGCGCGTTGGCCTTGTAAAAGGTGTCGACGGGAATGAACGCCTTCACCTGGCGGTGGCGGCACGGCCACTGTGACTCTTGATTGAGCAGGCCATAGCCGATCCACCCACCTCGGCTCCAACTCAATAACGTCAAGCGTCCTCGGTCGCTGCCGGTCTGGCTGCGAACCTTGCGTGCGAAGCGAAGTGCCCGCTCCAAGTCGTCAATGTCGTGCTGCATGCCCCAGTTTTGCATGAATGTGAAGTCGCTGACGGTTTGCGGCACGAGCGTCCATGAAAAGTCGATCCCCCAAACGTCGACTCCATGGCTCGCAAGATAGACGCCGAAAGAATGGGGAGAGGCTGCGTCGCCCAGGAACGCTGCCTCGAATCCCCAATTGCGCCCGTGAGTCAAGAGAACGGCGTTGTGGCTGACAATCGGCTTCCCGTCCTCCAGCCGGACTACGCGATGCACGCCTATCCGATCATAGACCCCGGGTCCCGTAGTCAGCGTGAAGATGAACTCATAGACATCGCCGCTGATCTTTCGGATCGTATCGATCTGGGCCGCCCCAGCGGGCAGATCTTGTGCCGCGACCACCTGTGCGGACGCTACCAATGCCAACACCAGCACATATCGGAGGAGCCAGCGCGTAGTCATAATTAGACCTCCAGGATTGATCCCATAGTCTCGCCAAGAATGCAATGGTAACCCGGAACTAAGGCCCCAGGTTCCTTAGACGGCCAGTTCAAAGCCAATGGCGCTACGATATCAGAAGCTTTTCTTGAATTTCAGAGTGTTCGGTTGTGGGGCAGCCAGCCGGGTGCATAACCTGCTCTTCCCCAGTGGACCTGTCAAGGGGTGCACGCAATTTCTGCAATTTGTGTGCGCCCAATCTGCAAACTGGAGTGTTCCGGGTGTGGTCGAAGGATGAACGAAATTGCCGAGGTCTATGAGCGGGAGGTACGCGATCTG
>Ga0137418_10004016_pt1 | contig 13474 bp, 10 predicted proteins | sample CZODoug3_1_2_16f_FD_122242 | JGI IMG/M metagenome (GOLD analysis project Ga0137418, IMG submission 122242) | Vadose zone soil fungal communities from Angelo Coast Range Reserve, California, USA - CZODoug3_1_2_16fungal (Hybrid Assembly) | ecosystem: Environmental > Terrestrial > Soil > Vadose...
CATTGGTCGCGTGGAAATTGATTGCTTCCGAGGAGGAGATTCGCAAGAAGCCATGATGCACCTCGAAATGCGTGCGGGCAGCGTGATAACCGGAGTCGGATCAAGCAATGCGACCTTTTAGTGGCAGAACCGCTATGGCGGCAGTTGCAATTTTTGGTTTGGCTTTTTACATGAGTGCCCAGCAAAACGCGTCGACACCACGAATCCGCGTCGTTCCCGATGAAGGACAACGCCGTGTTGATGTGATCATCGACGAAAAGCCATTCACCGCTTACATCTGGCCCGAAAAACTAGCTAAGCCCGTTCTTTACCCTCTGCGTAGCGCCAAGGGCGCTCTCGTTACGCGAGGATATCCGCTCGAGCCGCGGCCGGGCGAACGCGTCGACCATCCGCATCACGTCGGAATGTGGTTCAACTACGGGAATGTCAGCGGTTTCGATTTCTGGAACAACTCTGAAGCTATTAAGGCGGAAGACGCGCCCAAGATGGGCAACATTCGTCACCGAGCGATCACTCTCGCAAAGGGTGGCACGGAGCAAGGGGAACTTGAAATTGACGCCGACTGGATTACCGGAAAGGGGCAGGCCATCCTGAAGGAGCACACGCGCTTTGTCTTTCGCGGCGGACCCGATTTCCGCAGCATCGACCGCATCACCACGCTGAAGGCGGTCGGGGAAAAAGTTGTGTTCAATGACGATAAGGAAGGCGTGCTGGGCATGCGCGTTGCACGCAACTTGGAAGCTCCCAGCGATAAACCGGAAGTGTTCACGGACGCAAAGGGCAATCCAACCACGGTCGCCAAGCTGGACAATACCGGTGTCAACGGCAGCTATCTGACGAGTGAAGGAAAAAAGGGCGACGCTGCCTGGGGCACCCGTGGGCGCTGGTGCAATCTCAGCGGGCAGATTGACAGCGAGCCTGTGACCATTACCATCCTCGACCATCCCGCGAATCCCGGCTTTCCTACCTATTGGCACGCTCGCGGTTACGGACTGTTCGCAGCCAATCCGCTTGGCCAGAAAATTTTCAGCAACGGGAAGCAAGAGCTGAATTTTTCGATTGCGCCGGGCCAATCCGCGACGTTCCGGTACCGCATCCTGATCTCGTCCGAGATTTCTACGCCAGAGAAGTCGGAAGCAGATTACAAAGACTTCTCAGAAGACAAGCCGGCCCGCGCCGCGCGTCGAACCGAATAAGTTCATCGAGTGTGGAAGGTCGCCGGTCCCACCTACGCACTATTCAAGTATTCGATTTCTTGGGCAAAGGCTTCAGACGTCTGGAGAATTCTTTGAGCGGAACCTTGTCTGAGAGCGGGATTCCGCAATTGGCGATAGGAACTGCAGGATTGCCTTGCACAACCGTCATCGGCGCGACGGATTGGCTCACGACGCTACCAGCGGTAACCACGGCGCCGCGTCCGATGGTTACGTTAGGCAGGATGATCGCTCCCGGTCCGACGAAAGCGTCCTGCTCGATCTTTACGCCCTGAGTCTCGCGGAAGTGTGCGATGACCATTACGCGCATACTCAACGAGGCGCCATCTTCGATGGTGATGAGATGAGGGCGCGAGGTGTCCAAGATAACGTCGTATCCAATCCAGACGCCTTTTCCTATGTTCACACCGCGCCAGCGATGCAGGCTGATACGCAGGCTCCGCGCACCAGGCAAAATTCTTGCCAAGTGCTGACAAACACGGTTCCGGATACCTGACCAGAGTTTCTCTTTCACTTCTCTGTGGGGCTCTCGCACTACGGGGCGGGAGGCGAGATTCGCAGCATCCCCAACGCTTTGCTGTTCAACTTGCGGCATGGTGCTGGACATAATTTTGTACCGCCGAGAAAGACACGAGATTGGGCAGATCCGTGAGGCCCACTTGCACGCCAAATTCTTCCTGGACAACCGAAATTAATGTGACCGAGGCCAAGGAATGCCAGTCAGGCACCGAATCTACGCTCGCATTTCTAATCTGATCCTCATTCAACTCCGGAAAAACAGATGAAAAGCAGCGCACCAATCGATGTTCGAGATTATCCATTTACGGTCGCCTTTATCTGATGGAATAAAGATGGACACTTTTCAACAAAGCGGGCCCGTGAAATCCGAGCGTCGCCGTCGAGGGGGCCGGCGGCAATGCTCGAAAGAAAATCGTGAATTGGTTTGTTCCGCTGCGTCCGCTGGTAATCAAAATGTATTTCTTCCAGGCCGAACTCGTCGAACAGCCAACTCAGGCATTGCTGTTCGATGCGCCTGGAAAAAGCGCGGCAGCTCATCACCCAATAGTCAATTTTGCCAACCGTTCCCTGGACGCGGCCAAGCAGTACCGCGATTTTTCCGAGCGGGCCATATTTGTCTTCATAACTTACCGTCATTAAGAAAGTTGCCGGTTCGTCAAGATAGGCCGTCCAGGATGACTCGCTCAAACGCGTTCCGTTTAGATTGAATTGATTGGTCTTGTTGAGAAGTTCGAAGGCGCGATGGTCATCTTTCTGTTTGCCAAGAGTGAAGGTCACGGTGGCTTGCGCATCTTGAAGGAAGCTATCGAGCGAGTTGGCATCGCCATTCGACGAGCTGGGCAGAACTGCCGCAGCGCGAATGCTCTGCAGGCGGATGGAATCCTCTTCGGACACGATCGACTTTCCAAAGAGGTCTCGCAAACGGCGCAAGAGCTGCCAGAAGGCTTGCGGGTCGCTCTTCGGGAAAACTAAACATTCCATTTCAGGAAACGCCGCTTTGACTTCGCCGAGTTCCATGGGGCTATCGTCGATGAAAATAACCGCGTCAGCCGCGACGTTCCAAGTTCTGAGGATACGGCGGACAGATTCGGATTTTGGACCCCAGTGAACGTCGATTGGATACAGCGATTGTTTGCCGATTAGCAGGTCTTCTCTTGCAAAGGCTTGTTCCACAAGCGCAGGGTCATTCTTGCTGGCAACGGCGGTCAGAACGCCGGCACTCGCCAGGGACGCGACGAATTGTTGATACAGTCCGTGAATGTGCGTTTGCTGATCAAGATGCCAGGAGATTCCGTGAATGCCGTCTTCACCTAAAATCCCAGACCACAAAGTATCGTCGAGATCGGTTATCAGGCCTTTCTTCGGAGTTGGATTTCGGATTAACGCAGCAAGCAGCTCGGCGATTGCAGATGCATGCGTTAATCGATACGGGAAGCCTGATGAAAGCTCTGACTGAATGTCAAAACGAGTGGCCGTCGGCGATATTTCGTCGAGCTGTTGTGCACTTACGATGCGTATGCGGGCCTGCGTTGCAAGGGAAGCCGCAAATTGACTCGCCGACTGCCGCAAACGAAGTTCGTAACTGGATGCCCGCTGGCTCGGCGTTGCGAAAAGCGGCGGAAGTGGCAGAGTTGGCAGCGAGATGTAAGTCGGAAGCGAATTTGCGGCACGCTCAATTGCGTGCTCGAGGCGACCCATCATCCGCTCGGCGGAGTTCACAATGTCAGGAAGGGCCGCTACGCGCCATCCGCCTAGACTGCGAATGCCGAGTCGAGGGTCCAAATCTTGCCACTCGATCAGCACGACCAGCGCATCGCAGTCCTCGCGTTGGATACGCTCGATATTTCCGACTAAATCTCCGAACAGTCCGGTGGTGACTTCGGCACGCTCGAGAGGCGAACGGTCCGACAGAGCCGCGGTAAGAAAAGTCTCGAGATGCAAGGGAGTGAAACCGCACGCCAAAAAAACTTTGAGTACGGAAGCGTCCTCGGCCACGGGACGTTTCGCGATCGCCAAGGCATCGATCAATTTCATGAGCGACCTGCTGAGGCTGCCGCACGCGGGAAAATCATCTAAGAAAAATCCTCTTGATAGGCTGGACTGGGGAGGCCAGAGCAGATATAAACTGCGAATCTAAGCCGACGGGCCTGCTGGGAGAAGCGCAGGCGGAAACCTGTGAAGCAGCTAATAGCGCTGTTCACAATCGCTATTTTACCATTTTTTGGTTTGCCCTGATTCGCTGCTAATCCTCCTCAAATCACGTCCAGATACATGGAAGACACTGGTTTCGGAGGGGGTTCTCCTTTAAAAATTGTTAGATAACAATGTAGGGTTCGCGGTGAGCTGCGGAAGCGCGCGGCGCGAAATGGTGCTATATCCGCGTAGCCAAGGCAAGGAAGGAGAGCGATCTGTGCCCCGGCTTGAGCACCGCGACTGACCATTTTCTCCACCAGGGCCAACCGCTCTTCATTTTCCAGTGTTCCCCAAAGCAAATCCTCGATCAGCAGGCATTTTGTTTTTTGTGCATTAGCTGCCCGTATCAGATAACCGCTGATTAACCCCTCTTTTAGCCCCGAACGGTGACAGGCAACAACGCCATCATGCCTCCGCAATTGCCATTGAATTTCTGGCTCAGTCCACACGCGCACTAGAGGCACATCATTCCCGTTCTGCGCGGCGCGTCTGAATATCTCAGTCGCCCTCCCCTGCTCGTCTGCGGGCGAAGCCGCAAACTTTGGCTGCAGCAAACGCATTAGATAGTGAACGGAGAAAATTCGTTCCGTAGGAAGCCTGAGCATGCGACAGCATCCGAGAATCATGCCGTTCATCGGCTCGCCTTCGATGCAATAGTTGACCATGCCATCGTATCCGGCAGCTTGCGTGCGCTTGACCAGCTCACTCCACAGAACCACTCCATAGCCGCTCTTTTTGTACTCGCTGGAGACGGAAAGGAGGGTGCACAAGATCACGCGAAGCTTACGGCCCTGGTATTGGATGGTGCGCGGAAAACCTGCGACAAAAGCGCGTGGCGTCTCGCCTTCGTAAAGAGTTGGCGCGAGCGAAAAGCTCATCCCAGGATATTCCAGGCACGACGCCAAAAATTCGGGCGTGTACAACAAACCCTGTTTACCGTTTTCCTTCCACGATTCCTGGATCAGCGCGGCAACCTGAATGAAATCGCCGCGAAAATCTTCAATCTGGATGGCAGAGGTTTGCGAGGCTGCCTGCGTTTCAACCTTCACGCGTGAAACCGTCCATTCCTTTATTTGCGACCTCACATTAGATGCGCGGAGGGGAAAACACGGTGGCCAAGGCGCACCCCGTGTGCGACCAGTTCGCCCTGACGAGTATCAAAGTACCAGCACAAGAATGTGGATGGAGCAAATGGCATTTTTCAGCGTCATCATCACTTCTCACAACCAGGCGGATTTCATTCGCAATGCGGTAGCCTCGGCGGCGGCGCAAAGTCATAGCAATAGAGAAATAATCGTAGTCGATGACGCCTCCAGCGATGGGTCGCAACAGATTCTGGAGGAATACGGAGACGCAATCCGACTTACCAAACTGGACAAGAATGTGGGAGCGAGCCGCGCTCGTAACGTCGGCACCGCCGTGGCAAGAGGTAAGTTTTTAGTTTTTCTGGACGGAGACGACCTCTTATTACCATGGGCCTTGACGGTCTACAACGAAGTCGTCGAACGCGAGCAACCGCACATAATCCTGAGCACGATGCGATGGTTCGAGGGGCAAATCCCAAATATGAGCAGCGACCGCGTCCCGGACAATATCGAGGTGGTTGCGTATGACAGTCTATTGGAGAAAGACCGACCCTATCGTGCGAGTGCCAGCGCCCTGGTCATCAGCCGCGATGTCTTCAACGCAGTCAGCGGGTGGACCAATGAAATCTTCCCAATGGAAGACTTGGACGCGCTGATAAAGCTGTTGAGTTCCGGCCGAACCGCGCAGATTCTCGCGCCCGCCACCGTTTGTTACCGAATGCATGCCGCCAACACTATCCATCAGGTGGCCAACTGCGCCGGTGCTTTGCGATGGATCATTGAAAAGGAAAAGCGGAGAGGCTATCCAGGCGGACAGTCAAATCGCGGACGCAGGTACGCTTTTCTGGGCGGCCCCGCGCTTTTTTGGGTCAAAAAGGCCTGCAAGAGCGGTTTGTATTGGGAAGCGCTGAGCTTATTGGCAATAGCTTGGCCCATGATTCTCGCGGCCGGACTTCGCAGAGCGAGCGTTTCCATGCGTGGACGACGGGCGGTGCAAACCTTTGCGCTCTAGTTACAAATTACAGATATAAAGGGCTTTACAGCCCGGCATACAGCATGGTGCGGGTTTCACCGTATGTACATTTTTGGAGCCGTAACTTACCCTCGCGACTGGAAAACTGGCAGCGGTTTTTTTTTAGCGGTAGCGGTCTCTGATTCGCCCGTCCAAGCTCACCGTTAGGGTCGTCCAGCCTAACAATCGTCCCTGCCAGATCAAATCACGAATTTTGGAAAGATCGAATGGCGGCACACTACTTAGGGGGCGACGCTGCCACCACAGGACGTCCCAAGGCGCTGTTGCTCCGTGGCGATGCCGTTTCACCTGAGGAACGGAAACTCGCAGAGCTGCTCACGGTTCTAGGGGTTTCCTGGCAGGTGGTACACATCGGTGAAATTGCCGGTTTGTGCGCTGAAGGCCCAGAGGACAGCACCGAGCGTTTTTGTGTACTGACGTCGGCAAGTTCCGTCGCTCTTTTGGTTGAGGGCGCCCTGAACCCTGATGATGCTCTGCCTGAATGGATGATCAAAGCTGAGTCGGTTTACGTCTACGGCTTCACGGCAGAGCCCGCCTCACAACGCTTGCTTCGTTTCTTCACCGGCGATCCTACCGCTAAAGTTCGCTACGTACGGGGGAAACAAGTATTCCTCTCCGTGAGTAGAGATTTTCCGGCGATCTGCGGCCCCATGTCGGGCATTCAATTCGAGTCCCGGTCTCCGGAAAAACAACCGGTGTTCGACCTGAATGTGCGGCGGGAGTCATTGCACAGCATTCTGAATTCGAATCATGGCCACTTATTTGTTTCCGTCAAGTGCCGCGGCGCGCATCTGTTCCTAAGCTCGTCGGCAAACGTCATCGATGTTGCCACCCCTTGTAGCAAATACTTTGATGTGCGTGAAAATGCCTGCAATACGGTTCCCATAGTCATGTACGGCCGATGGGCGTTTGGAGTAGGCGAAGCGTCCGAGATCGGCGCTTGTCTGATAGTCGACGACCCGCTGCTAAAGCCACGTTATGGATTCCTGAGGTACCAGGAAGCTCTACGTTTAATGGACGAACACAACTTTGCCACGACCGTCGCGTTCATACCATGGAACTGGCGCAGAACGGATACCCGTACGGTACACCTCTTTCGTCAACGCCCCGACAGGTTATCTCTCTGCATCCACGGATGCGATCATACGGCAAAAGAATTTGCCGAGCGATCGACGGAAATCTTGAACAAGAGGATCAATGTCGCAGCTCACAGAATGCGGCTGTTTGGGACCAGGACTCAATTGCGCTCCGACGGCGTCATGCTCTTTCCTCAAGGCGCATTTTCGGAAAGCGCTGCGCGGGCTCTGAAACTAAATGGCTTTGTTGCCACGGCGAATACGGAGGTCGCGCCGACTCATCAAGACGAGAACAAGACCACCGTGGGAGACTTGTTCGGCCGGACGATAATGAAATACGCGAGCTTTCCGATGTTCACGCGGCGCTATTTGGCCCACGGAGTGGAAAACTTTGCCTTTGATGGTTTATTGGGCAAACCGTGCCTGATAGCAGCGCATCACGATGATTTTGCAGGTGATGCGCGAATCCTGCTTCACGTAATTGCTAAGCTCAACTCGTTGAACTGGAAACTTCGTTGGTGCTCCCTGGGGGATGCGATTAGCCGTTGCTGTAGCATCCGAAACGGAAGTGACTCCTTCCCATTTGTTGAGATGTATGGCAGCAGCCTGGTTTATAAGAATTCGCAAGGTTCTTTAGAAGGCACGATCTTCAAGAAGGAGGAGGAGGATTGGCAGCATGTTCAAGCGGTCACTGTTAATGGACTGTCGGTCGACTATTTGCACCACGGTGGACACCTTCGATTTGAAGCCATGATACCGCCCAATCAAAGTGCAGAAGTGCGCATCCTTTACTGCGCCGGACCGAACTTGGCTTCCAACGAGGAGAGCATCAATTATCGCGCCAAGGCGGTGCTGAGAAGGTATCTGTCGGAATTCCGCGATAATTACCTTTCGCGCCACGCATATTTGCATCAAGGCGCGCTGCGGATTAAGGAAGCATTGCGGCTGTGACGACTATGGAAAGGGTCAGCGTGCCGCCGGAACACAATCGCCTGTCTGCCAGTAAATTGGCGGGACAATTCAATAATAAAGCCGGTTCAAGCCTAATGGTGGCTGCGAACGGCGCGACTTCAAGGCGCCCTCTCTGGGCGGGCTTTCTGCGGTCAGCTGAAAATTTTCCAGACCGGCCAGCTCTTGTCGCAGAAAAAAAGACCGTGAGTTACGCCGAACTGCGCGATTTGGCCCGCCGAATTGCCGCGACCATCCAAAGACATCCCGAGTTCTCCTCGACGCAACTCACCGCAGTGTTTGCTTATCGGAGCCCCACCGCGTTTGCCGGGGTGCTGGGAACTCTTTTCGCCGGCAACGGCTATGTTCCCCTGAACCGGACCTTCCCGGAGGGGCGGACGCAAGTAATGTTCGAGCGCTCCGAATGTCGCTCCCTGATCGTAGACGCGAACAGCTTGCCGCAATTGAACGGACTCCTGGAACACGCCAGCGAGCGGGTGTTGGTGATATTGCCCGACCTCTCTGACGTGTCCCCGCTCGAAGCGAAATGGCCAATGCATAGTTTCGTAGGGGCAGAGGAACTGCGGCCAGCATCGCAATGGCAAGAGCCCACGATTGAAAATGACTCATTGGCTTACTTGCTCTTCACGTCGGGAAGTACCGGCACGCCAAAAGGTGTTGCCGTCGCTCAACGGAATGTCGTTTCCTTTCTCGATTACATGGTTGAACGCTATGAAGTGACCGAACAGGACAGATTTTCGCAGATGTTCGACATGACTTTCGATCTCTCGGCGTTTGACATGTTTGTTGCGTGGGAGCGTGGCGCTTGCGTTTGCTGCCCGTCCCAAAAGGAACTCATCAAGCCGGACAGCTTCATAAAAAACAACAATCTGACCATGTGGTTTTCCGTTCCGTCCACCGCGGTTTTTATGAAGCAGCTTGGTCTCCTGAAGCCGGGCCATTATCCGCAACTTCGCGTCAGCTTGTTTTGCGGTGAACCTCTGCCGGTGTCTTCTGTTCAAGCATGGTCCTACGCTGCGCCCAACTCGATTGTCGAGAATTTGTATGGACCGACCGAGCTTACGATTGCCTGCACTCTTTATCGGTGGGACGCCCAACGTTCCGCGGCTGAATCGGAGATGGGGATCGTGCCCATTGGCTATCCCTACCCAGGAATGAAGTATTTGGTTGTTGATGAAGAATTGGGCGAGGTTCCTCCAGGAGAGCATGGCGAACTCCTGATGAGCGGGCCGCAAATGTCGTTGGGCTATTGGAAAGATGCGAAAAAGACGGCAGACGCGTTCATAACGGTGCCGGGTCGCACCGATGTTTACTATCGGACCGGCGATCGAGTTCGCCGGCCGCGTTCGAGCGCGCCACTGATTCATTTAGGCCGTGTTGATTCACAGATCAAGGTTCTCGGGCATCGTGTGGAGCTTGGCGAAATCGAGGCTGTGGTGCGGAAACACTGCGGCTCGGACGCCGTTGTGGCGGTGGGATGGCCAAGCACATCGAGCGGTTATGGCGGCGTGGAAGTGTTTATCGAGGGTCAAGTAGAGAACCATCAACTGCGCGATGCCGTTCGATCCGAACTGCCGGAGTACATGGTGCCCAGAAGGTTCCACTTCAGGGACAAATTGCCGCGCAATCCCAACGGCAAGTTAGATCGAACCACGATTTCAAAATCACTGGATGGAAAGCATGATTGAAGCCAGCTCCGAACAGATTCGGACATTTCTTCAGCAATATATTCTGGAAAAATCGGTTGCCGGGGGAAAGGAAAAGCCGGGCGAACTTGCGGATGACTGCGACTTGCTGCTTTCGGGAATGATCGATTCGCTTGGTCTACTAGATCTGATGAGCGCCATACAGCAGCACTGCCAGCAGGAAATTGATTTTGAGGCACTCGACCCGGAACAGCTTACCGTTGTAGGGCCTCTCTGTCGCTATGTCTCTGAGCAATTAGCGGCCCGCTGAAATCTAGGAATGCGAGGAAGCCCTGGTGTTTGGGAATCCGGGAGCAAGCAAGTTCTCCCAAGGGTGTGGAACTCGAAGGCTATGAAAGTTACTTGGGGCCGTGTTAATCGAGCGGATGGACGGGAACTACACGCGCAGGATCTCCTGAGACACAATCCCGACGGCTACGCATTGCCATCCTCGCTGGAGTCTCGGTTGCATGCCATAGGAGTTCGCTCTGCTCGACACGAATTCTTGGCTGTGGCGATTACTGCGGTCGTTGCAGCCACGATCGTCATAGTTCCGATGCTGGTTTTGGGGACGGTGTCTGGCCCCGACTTCCCATTTCATCTTGCTTCGTGGATGGATGTTGCGAGGCAGTGGCATCACGGAACGATTTATCCGCAGTGGGCGGAATTGGCAAATTGGGGTCTTGGCGAACCTCGGTTCGTTTTCTATCCGCCGGGCTCGTGGATGCTTGGCGCGGCCCTGGGATCTCTGTTTTCCTGGAAGATAGTTCCCACGCTTTTCGTTTGGTTGGTATTGATTGCCGCTGGTATTTCCATGTTTCTGCTGGCCCGGGAATCCCTGACTCCCAGGCAAGCGGTTCTGGTTGCGGCGCTTTTTGCCGCGAATCCGTATCACCTGTTGCTGATTTACTATCGGAGCGATTTTGCGGAGCTACTGGCCAGCGCATTCTTTCCGTTGCTGCCTTTGGGAGTTGTGTGGGTGGCTCGAGAAGGCTGGAGACGCGTACCGATACTTGCTTTGGCGGTGGCCCTCATCTGGCTCTCTAACGCGCCCGCGGCCGTAATCGCGGTCTACTCTCTTGTTTTTCTCTTTCTCGTCGCGTACCTCGTTCAGCACGATCTGCGTTTATTGGTTTATGGCTCGGCGGCCACGGCGGGGGGTTTCGGCCTCGCAGCGTTTTACATATTGCCGGCCGCTCGCGAGCGAGCATGGGTGCAGATTAATCAGGTGCTTACGGATGGCCTTCGCCCAGAGCAAAATTTTCTTTTCACGCGTGCGACCAGCATGGTGGTGAACACCGATTTCAATCTAAAAATTTCGTGTGTAGTCGTACTTATGGGAGTGGTGTCGAGTGTAGCCGCATACTATCTCGCCAAGTCATCGGCGATTCGCCGCTTACCGTACGCGCTCCTGGTGGCGCTTGGAGCCATGTCCCTATTCATGATGGTGCAGTTGAGCCGCCCGGTGTGGGTATTGGCTCCGGAGCTACACTTTGTTCAGTTTCCTTGGAGATACGCTGTTCCATTTGGCGTGGCTTTCTCGTTCCTCGTCGGAGCTGCGGTGGGCAGGTCAAAGAAACTGGCGATCCTGGCGGTCTGTCTTTTTGTTTTAGCAGGACCGCTGGCGAAGATACTGCTGGCGATTGAAAGGCCGTCATCGTGGAATATAGCTGAGGTAACGCGACTTCAACAAAATATCGACAACGGAATCGGTTATCGCGGAACACCAGAATATCGTCCCAACGGATCGGATGGTACTGCGCTTTCCGAAGATATAGATAATGAAGCCGGCATAACCGGGAATGAGTTGTCAATTATTACCCAAAGCCCTGACCGAAGCATCTTTCAGGTGAACTCCTTTAAGCCCCAACAGATCACGGTTAAGCGGTTCGACTTTCCGACCTGGCAAGTCAATTTAGACGGAGCCCGGCTTGGTTCTAAGCTGAGAGACCGTGAAGGCCGCATCGTTGTTTCTGTTCCACCAGGTAAGCACGTCATTCAGATTTTTATGCAACGGGAGTGGGATGCGAAATTGGGTGGGGCTATTTCCATCGCCTCAGCGACATCCCTTTTGGGGCTGACATTTCTGGCGCGGCGTAAGGACCAGCGGCCGACCCTGCGGCAGGCGGAAGTAGGATCCAGCCCCGCAGCGGCGGCGCTACCGAATTCCGCCTTGCCGATAGGAAATCAACCATCAGCGAGGTTGAAATTGTAACTAACGCGCGTTTCGACAAATCACGCGTCGGAGCGCATAAACTCTGGACAGACTCGATTGGCCCGCATTACTTCCCGCGGTATAAGGGGGCCGATCAAAACGGTGAACGGCAATGCCAGCAGGTAACCAGGGACCGGTTCTTGGTATTCAGGAACCTGCGCTCGGTATTGAGGAGCCCGTGTCGGTTATTCAGCTACCCGCGCCATCTTTTCAGGAACCTTTATTTAGGGCTGCGGGGCGATTCGTACGGCAGCGCTGGCTGCTGGTCCTGAGCGTTTCCACGGCGGCGCTCATTCCATGTTTCTGGCACAAGCATATCGAGGCTGGGGATTTAGGCAGTCATGTCTACAATGCATGGCTTGCCGAACTTGTTCAGAGGGGCGAACTGTCGGGACTTCGGGTTGTGCCGCAGTGGAACAATGTTGCATTTGACCTGCTGCTGAGCGCTTTCGGAAAAATCGTGAATTGGATGTGGGCTGAGAGGCTAGCCGTTTCGTTATGCGTGTTAATTTTTTTCTGGGGCGTATTTGCTTTTATCGCTGCGGCCACTCGGCGTGCTCCTTTTCTTCTCACACCCGTGATCGCAATGGTCGCGTATGGGTGGACTTTCCAACAAGGATTTATCAACTACTATCTCGCGCTGGGACTATCGTTTTTCGCGCTGGCAATCGTGTGGAGAGGTAAAGGCAAAGAGCGGCTGGCCGTACTGCCGCTGGTGCCGCTGATTTTCCTGGCGCACCCGCTGGGCCTGCTATGGTTAGCTGGGGCTGGTGGATTTGCGATCGTGGCGGAAAGCCTCCCGCGGCATCGGGTTTTACTATTTGCGGCGGCGACTCTGCTGACTCTCTCCACTAGTTTCTTCGTGCAGCGTCACTACGTGGTGTATCACTCGACAAAGCCGCCATACGTTTACAATGGGGCGGATCAAATTGTCCTGTACAGCCGCGCGTATAAACTTATAGCTGTCATACTGATTTCCTTTGTTTTCCTTGCTTTGGCACGCGAGATAAAGAGGCGGAGAAACGATCCTGAAATCAGGGGCACTGGCATCGTGCTCCTCCAGCTCTACCTTATATTGCAATCCTTGCTGTTCGTGATTCCTGAAGGTGTGCTCGTTCCTGGATACAAAGCTCCCCTTACGTATCTCCCGCATCGGCTTACGACTCTTTCGGCGGTGATTATTTGCGGCTTGTTGGGATTGATGCGGCCACGTAAGTGGCACTTTCTTGCGTACGGGACCGTGGCCGCACTTTTCTTTTCGCTGCTGTATAGAGACACGGGAATCATAAATAACATGGAAGAGCAGAGTGAAAGATTGGTGGCGAGTCTGCCCTTTGGGCAACGCGTGTTGTTCACGATTGCGGATGGCGGATTGCGGGTGAATATCGGCCATTTTGTGGACCGCTCATGCATCAATCATTGCTTCAGCTACGGAAATTATGAACCGAGCACCGGTCAATTTCGTGTTCGGGCAATGCCGGGTAA
>Ga0137418_10004019_pt1 | contig 13473 bp, 11 predicted proteins | sample CZODoug3_1_2_16f_FD_122242 | JGI IMG/M metagenome (GOLD analysis project Ga0137418, IMG submission 122242) | Vadose zone soil fungal communities from Angelo Coast Range Reserve, California, USA - CZODoug3_1_2_16fungal (Hybrid Assembly) | ecosystem: Environmental > Terrestrial > Soil > Vadose...
GGCCGCCGCATGCAGAAGCAGATCGAATCTATTCCCGCTGCGGCTCTGAGGAAGCTCTCGAGTTGGCATTGGCCGGGAAATATTCGCGAGCTGGAGAATTTCATCGAGCGTTCGGTGATCCTTACGCATGGGACGGCGTTGCAAGCTCCGATCGCCGAACTCGGCAACAACGGCAGGAGCGCTCCGTTAGCGGGCACGCGCGAAGCCAATGAACGCGATGAGATCGTCCGCATCCTGAAAGTCACAAATGGGCGAGTAGCAGGCGACGACGGTGCCGCATCACGCATGGATATCAAGCGCACGACGCTGATCTCGCGCATGAAGAAGCTTGGGATCAACCCGCGAAAAGTCTCCTGAACCTCTATCCAGCGAGCCTTCTGGATAGCCCGCACTTGGGCTTCTGCTCCTTGAACTCCGGATTCTAGACGCACCGGCTGTCAGCAATCGTCGACACGTGTCGAGGTTGCCTTCGACCTTTCTCGACACCATCCTCCGCCTGATCTTCTCTTCCTCATTAGCTTCAGCGGCTTAGAGACGTTCCCGTAGGGCTTCTTTTGGTTCGTCGGTTGCTTTGACCCAGTTTGTAGCAGACCTAGGTCGGCAGAAAAATAGTGCAGTGGCAGGCTTGTCGGCCTCGCCAGGGTTGCTTGGAGAGGAGGCACGTTCTGTCGGCAACAGAGACGCTGACTGAAGGTTAGCGAGGATTTCACCCCGGTTTCTTGGATGAGCGCGCACAGGAACCCGACAATGCTGCATCGCGCAACCTGCCCATGTTTTACAAGAGGGCTTTTCGGTTCCTGGGGAACGGGCCAGATGCGGAAGATGCTGTTCAGGATGCTCTCCTTTCCGCTGGCAAACATTTAGGCGACTTCAGAGGGCAAGCGTAACTTTCAACTTGGCTGACAGCGATTGTCACCAACGCTGCGCGGATGCAATTGCGCCGTCGCCGCCGCGGTAGCTGCTTATCGCTTGAGGACCGAAGGGGGGAAGACGGGCTGACATTCTTGTAAAAGTTACCTGATTCAAAGCCTCATGGGACCTTAAAAGCGCAGCTCGCAAGGGCACGCGCCAAGGTTGCTGGAATTATGCGGCAAAGCCTGGCAGGCAGCGCTGCCCAACAGGTTCGCCTGGTAAGGCGACGCCGACGAAAGGCTCCGAGGGTTGGGATAAGACTAACGTTGTAGATGTTGGGGAAGGTCACTTAGCGAAAGGGGCCTAATGTCGAAGCGCTTTCTTCTGATCTGACACGGACGAGCATTGGTTTCCGCCCTTCGTAGGTGTTTAGGCCTCCCCGGGTAAGGTCGCGTTGATCGTCTCCGCTCTCGACAATTGTCGATTCTGATTTCGACATTCTTCGACACACACGTCGCGGGTTTCCCAGGTCACTAATGGATTCAACAGGTTGCTAGGGCACCGCGAAACGTGGTTTTGGCAAGCGCGTTGCGATATTCAGCTTCGCCACAAAGGCAACATGTTCAAGATTTCCGTCGTCGATACGCGGTCACAGCGCAGGCTAGTCGTGGAAGGAACCCTCCTCGGACCCTGGGTGGCTGAGCTTTGCACAAGCTGGAGAAATGCATGCCAGGAGCGAGGTGGACGCAAACTAATCGTCGACCTGAGAAATCTGACCACCATCAGCCGCGAGGGAGAAGACGCGATCTTCGATCTGATAAAGGAAGGCGCGAAGTTTTCCTGCGGTAACGTTCTCACCAAACATGTGCTGAAACAACTTGCGCGAAAGAACCAGCAGGAATCGCTGCCGAGGTGAATATGCCGGAGGCAAAGCACATCACGAGTCCCACGCCATACGCGAGCAGCGGTGATTTCCGTCGAATTTTCCACGAAGAGAGAGACGGCCTGTACCAGCTGTCGTTCCTACTGACGGCGGATCACGAGAAAGCTCAGCAGTGCTTTGTCTCCGGACTGGAGGACTCGGCGAAAGAGAACTCCGTTTTCAAGGATTGGGCACGCTCATGGGCCCGACGGGCGATTATTCAGTGCGCCGTGCGAGTCCTCAACCCCCGGCCGACGAAGGAAAACGCTCCTTCGGGTCTCAACAGAAGTGACAAAACGCTGGCAGGGGAACCGGCAGAGATTGCCGCCGTTCTTGAACTCAGCCCGTTCGAGCGCTTCGTTTTCGTGATGTCGGTTCTTGAACATTATTCCGAGCACGAGTGCTCGCTTCTTCTGGGCTGCTCACGGCGGGACGTGATGGCAGCGCGAATTCGCGCGTTACAGCAAATCGAAATGCAATCGACTTTCACCTTAAGCCCCAGTTAAACGTCGAGCTCAGCGAAGCGGGGATTGCGTGACAACTGGCGTTCTGGACTCGAATTGTAAGTTGCTCCACCTTTTAGCAGCTTTGGCGTAAACCAAAGAACCGCTAGGGACGAGGATGGAAATGAACACGATGGTGTAGTCTCCCAAGCATATCGCGGTCCAGCAAAGCAAAGCTCTTCTGTCTTCAATCGGTTGCAGGCTCTAGGTTGGAACGCGTCTTGGCAGCTGCAGTGCACGATTCTCTGGCGGGATAAGCCGTATAGGGAGACCAGATGCTTGAAGAACGCGGAAAAAGGCTCGATCAAGGGGGATGAGCGTGCAGCTGCCAGCGGCTGCAGGCACTGCCTCCGATTGTCATCCCACCGGAAAGTCGAAGCTGTTCGGTGATAACTTAACAGCCATGCACGTTCTTCTCGTCAACTTGGGTATAGAGTCTACCGAGGAGGTTAAGCAGGCCTTATTAGGTCAAGGCTATAAGATCACCACGGACCACAACCTGACGGTGGACGAAATTCGGGCTCTTTCCCCGGGGGTCCTGATCACAGAAGCAACCCCATCCGACCTCAGCTGCTGCGGTTTGATCAGCCAGATCAAGGCAGGTCCTGAGCAACGAACTCTCAAGATTGTGATGATGGTTCACGGTGGCGCGTTGGAACGTGCCCGCGCGTTGGACTTGGGCGCTGACGACGTCATCTCCTTTCCGTTTGACCGGTTGGAATTCTCAGCGAGAATCAGGACGCAGTTTCGCGAGAGGCAACCAGAGCTAGAGCTCGAAGCAAAGCTAAAAGATGCACTGCAAAAAGAGCACCTGGCGGAGACTGCTGTGGAAGCTCTGAGTGGCGGGATGAATGCAAAACGCCGCTTTGGGCTAATTCCGGCGATTTTTTTTCTCAGCGCAGCAGTGCTTCTGGCTGCACTCGCAACGGTCATTTCAAACCGGCACGGCCGGAAAGTTACGCTCCAGCTGAAAGCGGAGGTTGCACGGCTGAACGGCGGAATTCTGCAACAGGACGAACTTCTGCGCCGCGCAGAACAAGCGCGTACCTCCCTGAGCGCAAGCGACGCGTCGGGAACTCGCGAGTCTTTGAGGGCGCAAACCGAAGAGATCCGCAAGAAGATAGCCGCCGACGGTGATACCAATGGCGAATCCCTCACCAAGCAGCTTCGGGAGACTCAGAATCGCCTGAGGCGGCTTGAGAATGAGGGGCGAGTCGCAGAAACAATTGTTCACACATACGGACCCAGCATCTGCTTGTTGCACGTGGTCGTCGAGTTTCGGGACACTGACTCCGGACAGTTAATTCGGATCTCCACCGATGCCACCGGCAAGGCGCAGGTGGACGACAAGGGGATGGTGTCTCTCGATACGGAGGGAACGGGGCAGCCCCTGCAGATTGACGTTTTCGGCACAGGATTTCTGGTGGCGCGCGACGGACGTCTCCTCACGAATCATCACGTGGCGGAGCCTTGGTGGAGTAATGAGGAATTGAAAAAACTTACCGACCGGGGTGCTTCCGCGTTCGCCGCGTCTTACACGGTGTACTTCCCCGGGACCTTTCGAGGCATTGCGGCCAAGCTCGATCGGATTTCGGCGCATGCCGATTTGGCAACTCTCAAGTTAGAGACTGCAGCACCTCCCCACGCCGCGCTCCTCGAGCTCGATGATCGGAGTGAGGCCAGCGTATCGGGGGATCCGGTCGTCCTGATCGGCTACCCTACCGGAATCGAAGGCATCCTCGCCCGTGCCGGAAGCGACATCACACAAAAAGTGGTGGGAAACGCCCACGAGGTAACCCAGATTGTTTCGCAGTTGGCAGCACAACAACTCATTCGCCCAACCACCACCCAGGGACACATCGGCGACGTCCTATTGGACAAGATTGTTTACGATGCAGCGACAACCTCCGGCGGTTCCGGCGGACCGCTCTTCAATCGCGCCGGCAAGGTCATTGGCGTGAATTTCGCCACTCTGAGTGATTTCGGCGGCTCAAACTTGGCAGTCCCGGTTCGTTATGCCGGTGAACTGGTGAAGTAAGCGTCCACTGCTGTGAATTCTCTCGCTTGCCCTCCTCTTCTTCTTTACTCCTTCTTTACTCCTTACTTGGATTTTCACTTCTCGGGTCTCACCGTTGTCGACGATTGTCGAGATTGCTGTCGACATTGGTCGACACCTTCCCGACTGCCCTTCCGCTCTTCCTTCAAGAGCACCTCAAAGTCAATCACTTAGCGCAAGCAAGGTTTGGCATGCGTGTTGCCTTCGAATTCCCCGATGGTGCGACAGCAACAAAGTGATTTGCCTCCTGGGGGGCCTTGCAGCCAGATGGAGCTGGCGTTGCCAAGCGAAGTAGCTGCCATCTCGCCCTCTGTAGACAAGCTCATGCTTTTGATCAAGAAGTGCCGATGTGCTCCTGGAAGCGAGACTGACATTGAAATCGCGTTGCGCGAGGCACTGGAGAATGCCGTCATTCACGGAAATCACGAAGACCCCGGCAAGCGTGTTTACGTTAGCTGCCGCTGCCAAGTCGAAGAGGAAGTTTCGATTATCGTCAGGGACGAAGGACAAGGATTTGACAGCAATACGCTACCGGACCCTACCGCCCCGGGGGCTATTGAATCCAGTCACGGCCGCGGAATCTACCTGATGAAGGCGTTAATGGATGAAGTTCACTTCGAAGATGGCGGCGCCGTCGTTCACATGCGAAAGAAGTCGGGCGATACCGAACCTCGCCGGCCGAAGGAATGGTGATGAAGGCCATAATACCGACCCTAGCACTCGTAATCGGTCTCCTGGATGCCAGCGTCCTTGCGGCAGATACAAAAGGCGAGACCGGCACGGTCCGGGGGGTGGTCTTTACTGCGGACGCAGATGGAGGCCGATCGGTTGTCCCGGGCGCGAAGATCTCTTTGATCGGGCCCGCCACCAGGGCAACGGAGGCTGACGCCGCGGGCAAATACGCGTTTGACGCACTCCCTCCCGGATCTTACAACCTCAAGGCACAAGCTCCCGGAATGATCGCGACCCACACGGTGGTCATCGCTGTGGGAACCGTATCGGAAGCGCCGCTGGAGATGAAAGTAGATGTTGTGTCAGAGTCGACTACGGTAACCGCAACCGCGGACGCGCTCGGAACCGAAGAACCGGCAGGAAGCAATGCTGTCGGCGGGTCGGCAGTCAATAACATGCCGAATCTCAACGAGCGTTTCGAAGGCTTGCTTCCGCTGATACCGGGCGTGGTTCGCGGTCCTGGTGGCGTGATCAACATGAATGGTGCCCGTTCATCCCAGAGCGGGTCTCTTGTTAATAGCGCCGACGTCTCGGATCCGGCTACGGGTGCGACGGCCATTAATATTCCCATCGATGTGGTTTCCTCCGTTCACGTGTTTTCTACTCCGTACGACCCCGAATACGGCAGATTCACTGGCGCCGTATCGGATGTTGAGACTCGTCCCGGAGACTTCAACAAATTCCACACGTCAGTTCAGCACCTGCTCCCGCGCTTCCGCAGACTGAACGGCTCGATTATGGGGCTGGCGTCGGTTACGCCGCGGGTGACATTCACAGGGCCGATTCTGAAGGACCGCATTGCCTTCACTCAGTCCTTCGATTACCGCTTTGAGCGAACTCCGGTAAATAGCTTACCGCCACTCCAAAGCGACACCAAGCTGGAGAGCTTTGATTCATACACACAAGTCGATTTGAAGATCAATCAAAAGCAAACGGCGACTGCTTCGTTCGCGCTCTTCCCACAAAAGCTCGACCACTTCGGCCTCAATACCTTCACCCCGCAAGAAAGCACGCCCAACCTGCACGAGCGTGGATATCAAACATACATCCAACACCGATACCTTACCGGCTCGGGCAACCTGCTGACTTCACAACTGAGTTTCAGGCGATTCGATGCCGACGTACTCCCGAACAGCGGTGCTCCCTACGAGCTTTTAGTGGAGACAACTGAAGGCGGGTTCTTTAACCACCAACAGCGCAACACTTCTCGCGTGGAATGGCAAGAAATCTTCCAGTCTCATCCTCACCATTTCCACGGTTCCCACGAACTGCGGGCTGGAATAGACTTCGCGCACAGCTCCTACGACGGCCACGAGCAATTTCTGCCGGTCGAGATTGCAGGCCTTGCCGGCTACCCTTTGGAGCGAATCCAGTTCGGTCCTTTCTCTAACTTCTCGGTCGATCAGAATGAGACCGCCTGGTTCGTGGGCGACAAGTGGACGCTTTCCAACCGGCTCACATTTGATTTGGGATTGCGATTCGACCAGGACTCTGTCACGGGTTCGATTAATACTGCGCCGCGCGCGGGCTTTGTGTTGGCGCTGACGAGCGACGGAAAAACAGTCTTTAAGGGCGGAGCGGGCCTCTTCTTTGACCGCGTCCCTCTCGACATTCCAGCTTTCCCCCACCTGCCCGGGCGCACGGTCGTTGGGCTCAATCCGTTCGGCCAGACCCTCACCTCGACAGCCTATGTCAACGTCATCTCCGGCGGCCTGCGAAATCCGCGCAGCGAAGTTTGGAACCTCGAACTCGATCGCAAGATCCTCAACACCTTGCTAGTTCGGGTTGCATACCAGCAGCGCAATACAGTGCACGATTTTGTGTTGACGCCACTTACCTTCGGATCAACAGGTTTGCTCTCGCTGGCCAACCGTGGAAGCGACTTCTATCGCGAGTTTCAGGTGACCGGACGGTACCAGATGGGCCACACCACATTGAACGCTGCGTATGTCCGCTCCAGAGCTTTTGGAGACCTAAACGATTTCAACCAGTTCTTTGGAAACAATCCGCAGGCCGTGATCCAGACGAACCAACGTGGCCGCCTGCCCTTCGACGCCCCCAATCGATTCCTGGCATGGGCCGAGATAGCAGGGCCATGGAAATTGACCCTGACCCCTGCGTTAGACGCGCACACCGGTTTCCCATACTCGTTAGTCAACCAATCGCGTGAGTTTGTCGGGCCTCGAAACGAGCGGCGATTTCCACGCTTCATTTCAACCGACTTTCAGATTTCCCGAAGAATCCCACTTCCGATTAAGGAGCGCCACGCGGTGATCGGCTTCGCGGTCTTCAACGTTTTCAATCGCTCCAATCCCCGCGACGTGCAGAACGATATCGACAGCCACCGTTTCAACGAGTTCTTTAACGGCGTCAGCCGAACCTTTCGAGGAAAATTTGTCCTGGAGTTCTAGATATGAACATCGTCATGAAAACTGCGTTTTCCACCTTGTTGATTGTGCTTTCCGTCAGCGCGGTTGGATCCGCCCAGACCGGCGATGCCCTTCCAACCGCAGATGACGTGGTCGCCAAGATGATTCAACTGGATAACCAGCGCCACGCGCAGCTCCAGGGCTACACCGCGACCCGTCACTACGTTGCTGTCAACAAGCATCACAGAGCAGAGATGCTGGTCCGGGTCGCCTGCGCAGGTGATGGAGTCAAGCGGTTCACCATTCTTTCCGAAGACGGATCCCACTACATCCGCAAACACGTGTTTTACAAGATGCTGAACGAAGAGGCGGCAGTGTCCCGGCGAGGTACCCGCGAGAGCACGCGAATCACGCCCGCTAACTACGATTTCGAGGTCATCGGACAGGACTCAGTGGATGGGCGCCCAGCTTACGTGCTCTCTGTCAGTCCCAAGGCTGAGAACAAATATCTCATCGACGGCGAGATTTGGGTTGACGCGACAGACTATTCCATCGTGCGCGTCGAGGGACGTCCGGCGCGAAACCCCTCCTTCTGGACCCGTAGCGTTCATTTCGTTCACACATACCAAAAGGTTGGTCCCTTCTGGCTGGCGGCCTCGACTGACTCCGTGAGTGAGATCAGAATTTTCGGCACCGCGGAACTGACGATCGAGAACTCGGGCTATACGCTAAATCCTCGAGACATCCAGACGACTGACACCGACACCGAGGCGAGATTAGCCCAATGAGCAGAGCCCATCACTGGGATCGTCCAGAACTTTTCTTACTTACGAAGGTGGTATATGAAAAACGTAAATCAATGCCTCATTCTCGCTGCCGGTAACGGGACGCGGCTCAGGCCGGTATCTGCCGGCCTTCCCAAGCCCCTGGTGCCGTTTCATGGTAAGCCCATCCTCGAGCACGTCATTCTCAGGGCGCACGAAGCCGGTATCGAGAACTTCGTGATTGTCGTCGGATATCGCGCCGACTTGATTCGTCGCTGGTTTGACAGTCGATGGGTTGGCAACGTTTCAGTGACCCTGGTCGAGAATCCCGACTATCACAGAAGCAATGGCATTTCCGCCCTGAAGGCTAAAGATGAAATCCATGAGAATTTCCTGTTGCTGATGGCGGACCACATCTTTGAGCCAGGGACGGCGAAGGCGGTAATGCGGGAGCCGCTCGCGCCGGGCGAGGTAATTCTCGCAGTGGATCCCAAGATTGACCGCATCTATGACCTGGATGACGCAACCAAGGTTCGGCGCGATGGCGATCGTATTGTGGACATTGGCAAGGAGATCGCGAACTATGACGCACTCGATACCGGAATGTTCCTGTGCGGCCCTGTGCTGTTTGACAAACTCGAATCAGCAGCCAGGGACGGGAACTGCTCGCTTTCCGATGGCATGCGCCAGCTGGCCCTGGAGCGAAATCTGCGTGCCTTTGAGATCGGCGACGCTCGCTGGCAAGACGTTGACACCCCGGAAGCCCTGACCCATGCCGAAAGTATTTTCGACGGGCACTTCGGCCCCGAGCCGATTGGCGAGAGATTGGTTGTCGATAGGACGATCGTCGATAGGGTGACCAGTGTCTAGGATCGCAACCAGAACTCGACTGCTACTCCGGCCGCTTGCGGGGATGTTTGGCATTTTGCTTCTGACATGCCTGGTGCGGCGAGCTGGTCCAGCCAAGCTCCTCGAAAGCATGGCCACCCTGGGATGGGGACTGACTCTGGTGATTGCCCTAGGCGGAGTTTCACACGTTGTGAAAACCTGGGCATGGCGGCTCACCCTACTCGACGAGAAGCATCAGGTTTCATTTGTCCGTATGTTCGGACTTCGACTGGCCTCGGAAGCGGTTGGGCAGCTCGGCGGCCTCGCGCAGCTGTTCGGGGAAACTTTGCGAGTCTCACTTCTAAGCCCGACGATACAGCTCGACAGCGGGATCGCATCCGTGGCGCTTGACCGTGCATTCTTCGTCCTCAGCGCCGCGGTGGTAGGCATAGTCGGTTTGGTCGCCGTGCATCTCGTCCTGCCACTTCCCCACACCCTGTCGCTTTACGCAGGTCTGTTTGTAGCCACACTCATAGGAGTCGTTCTCCTGACCGCGCTTGCGGTGCAAAAACGTTGGCCGGTGTTTTCAGGGGCGGCACGGATCCTGGCCCGTGTCCGATATTTTAGCGGCTGGACGGAACGGAAACGTTCACTGATTCATTCTGTCGAAAACAAGCTGCATGATTTTTATCACCGTACACCGCGAGCGTTTTGGGGTAGTTTCGCTCTGAACCTGGCATGCCACGCTGCGGCGCTGCTTGAGGTCTATCTGATCTTGTGGCTCATGGGTTTCAAGGTCAGTTTCTTCGCTGCACTCGCCATCGAGGCTTTAACCAAACTGGTCAATATCGCAGGCACATTCAATCCAGGAAACATCGGAACGTACGAGGGCGGAACCATGCTTATCGTAAAGATGTTCGGCCTGAGCGGCGCCGCCGGATTGACTCTGGCATTCACGCGACGATTGCGCGCCATCTTCTGGGCCGCTGTTGGTGGCCTCTGGCTGGTCGTATTGTCCAAGTCGAGAAAGCCAAGCAGTTCCGAAGATAGGACTCTCGCCGCCGTTCGAGTCCGACAACAACCAATGTTGTCACCCGCACCTCAGAAAAAGAGTGCATTGCCCGGGCGCTCACACACCGCCGTTATTCTTGCGAACAACGTGCATGACGGTGACAACTTCGGATCAGCAATTCCTCAGGTTGGCGCTCTCCCGGTTTTGCTCCGAGCCATTTTAGGGGCACAAAAAGCCGGTGCTGCACGAATCATCGTGGTCGTAGACCAACTCAGGGGACCCACGGTACTGCGCGCCTTACTGAAAACTCGACGTCTTCCCCGATGCCTTGAGTGGTTTGGCTTCAGCGCCGGAGAGACCTCTCTCTCCGCACTCCTAGGGCAGGTCGCTCGCGACTTGGAGGGTCATCTCGTACTGATAGCCGGGGACAGGACATATCATCCGTCTTTGCATCGGCGTGCCGCCGAATGGAATGCAGCAAGCGACGCTTTGGCCCTGATGACCGGCAACCATCTCGTCGGCATGTATGCGCTTTCCCGAGATATGTTGATCGATCTTACGAGCGACAGGCCCTCAAATGTCAGATCTCTCGAGGAACTGCATGCCGGGCTTCCTTCGACTCATTCAGTCGAGCGCGAGCCAGTACGGGATGACAAGTGGCAGCGCATTCTCACCCCGCAACAGCGCCTCTCGGCAGAGCACAAACTGGACCGCTGGCTCGTCAAACCCACGGACGGCATTTTCGCAAGAATGAATCGCAGAGTCTCCGTACCCATCAGCCGCCAAATCATTCGATTCCCGATTACACCCAACATGGTCAGCCTATTTACCCTGGGTGTCAGCTTCATTGCCGGTGCGTTCTACGCGTTCGGTGGTTATTGGAATATGCTGGTGGGCGCGATTCTGTCGGTGTCGGCGAGCATTCTCGACGGATGCGACGGTGAGGTCGCTCGTTTGAAGCTTCAGGAGTCCGATTTCGGCTGCTGGTTGGAGACGGTTTGCGACTACCTTTATTATTTGTTTATCTTCGCGGGTATGGCGATAGGCTTTTTCAGGAGTTCGGGCCAGCGGTCTTATCTGGTATGGGGTGGGCTGCTGTTTTTAGGTGCAGTTGCGAGCTTCCTCACCATCGGGCTCCAGCGACACCAGCTCACTAGCGGACGTCCCGAACAATACCTGGGAATCTGGCAGACGCAGGCAGACAGTCGACCATCGAACCCTTTGTTGTACGTCGGCCGGAATTTTGAGTTCGTCATCCGGCGTTGCTTCTTGCCCTATGCTCTTTTGTTTTTCGCCCTTCTCAACATCACGAAGGTGGCTTTCATTCTCTCCGCAATAGGCGCCAACGTGGTCTGGCCCATCGCCCTTTACTCCTACCGCACTTTTGCTGGGGTCCAAACATCAACCGTAGCGAGCCCTGCTGCTTCTGCGTAGTGGGGCTCGGATTCGCATGCTCGACCGGATGGCTCCGACTTTAGTTATGGATTGGCCGAACATTTCTCCTCAAATCGCTGCAGCTGCGGCGGTGTGACTGTGGCCATGCAAGAGATCATCACAGGCAACTTTGCGCCCTTCCGCTGGGTGATTTCCCCGCCCAACTCGATCCGCGTAGTCGACTGGAACATCGACCGGGGCTTGCGTCTGCAGGGGATCATAGATTTCCTAAAGAATATGAATGCGGATGTTCTCATCCTTCAAGAAGTCGATATCAACGCCCGCCGCACTCACCGCCTGAACATAGCTGAAGAGATCGCCCGCAAGCTGCAGATGAACTACGCTTTTGGGCGAGAGTTTGAGGAATTAACTCAGGGCTCCAAAGCTTCGCCCGCCTACCACGGGCAGGCCACTCTGTCGCGATGGAGCATTTCCAGTCCCCGCGTGATCCGATTCAGAAGACAGTCGAACTTTTGGCGGCCACATTGGTTTCTGCCACGGGTCGAGCTTTTTCAGGAGAGACTTGGAGGACGAATCGCGCTGGTTACCGAGATCAACCTCGGAGGATCGAAGCTTGTGACCTACAACCTTCATCTGGAAAGCCGTGCGAATGATGAGTTGCGCGTTTCGCAGATGGACGAGGTTCTGACTGATGCAGCAGGTTACGGTCCGCAGTGCATGCTGGTTGTGACTGGCGACTTGAACTTGGACGTCTCGAAACACGGTGCGGCAACGACATGGGCACGGGCAGGTTTCCGCGACGCCCTAGGTGCGACGCCAACCCCCACCACACCACCGCGCCGCCTCTTCGAAGCGGGGCGACAGATAGACTGGGCGTTCGTGCGCGGCCCGATGCAGATAGACGGCGGGCGGGTACACAAACGTATTCACGCATCGGATCACTACCCGCTCTCGTTCAACTTGATTCAGCCCGGTGCGTCTCATCTTTAAATCGAGACCGAGGCCCAATGAGAAAGCCTGGAGTGCTGCTGCGCCGGTGGCCGCCTCCAAAATGCTTGTCATCCTGACGCGGGCGCCTGCCCGCGCCTTGCTTTGTGCTCCGGTATGCACCCTGCAGGTTGCTTTCATCCATGTGCTTTCATCCCCGCATCTACACCCCGCAACTTCCCCCTTGCGCGCCCGCCCCATTCTCTGCTATAAACACTAAACCGAGAGCAGATGTGTGGCTAGCCGGGCGTATTATTCTGCAACTCTCGTCGCTGTCCGGCATCTATATGTTTTAGGAAGGTAATCAGGCCTTCTAAATCAGTCCCGGCCACGGGGCTTCGATTCGGAAACAAAACGCTTCCGAAGGGTTCCTTCAAGAAGGACCTCCAAACGTAGGATCTTTTCTCAATTTCTAGTCTTCCGCCTCGGCGTGCGCCGAAAGTTCGGCGCTAGGTTTCTATTTGAGCCAAAGCGGAAGACCATACTGTTGCGCGCTAAACGAGTTCCGCACTCGAAGGTTTGTCATTCCGAGCGGCTTTATCGTGAGGAATCTGCTTTTGGGCAGCAGGCGAACTCTCCTGCACGCGTCCCAAATCGGAACTTTCCACCGTGTGCAAAACATGTGGAAAGCCTGTGGGATGTTGACGTTGACAGGATTTTCCGCCGCACTGTATGTTTGTAAGGTTTCGAGGACAGTCGGATTCGCATTCGTGCGAGTTCGCCTGGACTGAATTCGCGCCGCTCAGGCGGAGTGCGATTCGGTCTTTGACAACTAGGTTGAACGTGCCAGTCGTGAGAGAGAGACTCGGGCAAAAGTCCGAGCGATCTCACAAGTTAGACCACCGCGGTCTCCTTCATTTTCTTTTCTCTTCGGAGAACGGAGAAGGCAGGGGCTGAGCGGTGGCGCCATCCCACACTTTCGAGCGTGGCGATGGCAGTCTGCCTTCTACCCGTCGGCAGACATCAGGTTTCAAACGAGAGTTTGATCCTGGCTCAGAATCAACGCTGGCGGCGTGCCTAACACATGCAAGTCGAACGAGAAAGTGGAGCAAT
>Ga0137418_10004020_pt1 | contig 13472 bp, 12 predicted proteins | sample CZODoug3_1_2_16f_FD_122242 | JGI IMG/M metagenome (GOLD analysis project Ga0137418, IMG submission 122242) | Vadose zone soil fungal communities from Angelo Coast Range Reserve, California, USA - CZODoug3_1_2_16fungal (Hybrid Assembly) | ecosystem: Environmental > Terrestrial > Soil > Vadose...
TCACCGAGCCTTTGAGCGCTCAGCTGGAGGCTGTGGTTGCTACGGGGTCTTCAGCCGGGGAGCGCGCGCGCCAATTGACCGGGAAAGCGGCAGCTGCACCCAGCAAACGCGGCGATGCTGCTGTTGTGAGTGCACCGGATTCTCAGCGCCCGACTGCAGTCGCAGGGGCGCTAGCGGGAGCACCGTCAGCCCTCGTGCCAGCAACACATGTGGAGGTCGCCAACGGAGTGACCACGATCACCTGGATCGATACAGCCACCCGCAACACGTTGAAGCTTTCGGGACGTATGTCGGAAGCGCGGCTTCAGCAAATAAAAATCAGCATCGAGCGGGCAAGAGCAGCGGCAGCGGCGAAGAAAAAGCCCTGACCAGCCGGGTCAGCTCTGAGGCGCCGCGCCCTGAAGCGCCATCCCCATCGAGTGATATCCCTTGTCAACGTAGACGACGGTGCCGGTGATTCCGGTGGCGAGGGGACTCGAGAGAAACGCGGCGGCATTTCCGACTTCTTCCGCTTGCAATGGCTCGGTGAGGGGCGAATTACCGGCGCAGTACTCAACCATCTTCTCGATGATTCCTATCGCGCTTGCCGCGCGCGAGGCCAATGGACCCGCTGAGATGGCGTTGACCCGCAGTCCGTATTTTCGGCCGGCCTCGAATGCGAGCACCCTGGTATCACTCTCTAGCGCCGCCTTCGCCGACGACATGCCACCGCCGTATCCCGGAATCACGCGCTCGCTTGCCAAATACGTCAAAGAAAGAAAGGAACCTCCCTTTCGCATGAGCGGGGCCAGCCGCGACACCATCGAGATCAATGAATACGCGCTGACGCTGATCGCGGTGAGATAGCCGGAGCGACTCGTCTCCAGCAACGGCTTCCTGACCTCGGGACCATTTGCCAGCGAATGGATCACAATGTCGAGCGAATCCTTGCCGAAGTCCGACTCCATGCGTCGGACCATTCCGTCGATGCTGAAATCACCAGTATCCTTGTACCGCTTGTTGGAACGGATGTCCTCGGGCGCATCGGAAAGCGTGTCAAACGAAGCGTCGAGCGGGTAGACCTTCTCGAATTGTAGAAGCTGTCCGCCAGATAACTTCCGCGACTCGTCCATCTTGCCGCGCTCCAACAAGTTCGTGAAGATGTTGAGAGCGGGAGGCCAGGTCCCTACCGACACCTTAGCCCCTGCCTCAGCGAGTGATTTGGCTATCGCGAACCCGTATCCGGCGTCATCCGCGACGCCGGCAACCAGCGCCCGCTTCCCGGTGAGGTCTATTTTCAGCATTGGCGTGATATCGCGATTCGAAGGATGATTTACAAGGGGTAAGAGATTTGCATTCGGGGACCAGATCGAGCCTTTCATTATCATTTCAACAGGGGACGAACTTGTTCGCAAAGATGTTCCGTGCTGCGCTGGTATCCCTGACATTCGCCGTCACTGCGCAAGCGCAGGTTCAGGACACGATCGATAAGAAAACGCCGCTCTTGGTCAGCAAGGATGCGCTGCTGTTGGGCGCATTCCTGCTCGGGACAGCGGCAGTCGCGCCGCTTGACATGAAAATCGCCAGCCGTCTCCAGTATCAGGGGACCCAGGAGAACCAGCTCCTCGGAAGGGCCGCTACGGGCTTTCGTCTGCTTGGTGACCCGGGATCTTTCGTTGTAGGCACGGCCGTGTATCTGATTGGTCGCGTCGACGGGAACCGACGTGTCGAATCGGTCGGATTGCATAGCGTCGAGTCGATTCTGCTGGCTGATGTTCTTGGCGGTGGAATAAAGATGCTGGCCGGAAGGCAGCGTCCATTCTACGACATCAGGAACCCATATAACTTCCAGCTTTGGAGAGGTTTCTCGAGCGACCAATTCCGCTCCTTTCCGTCGGGGCACACGATCACCGCCTTTGCATTCGCGTCCACGGTCACGCGCGAATCGCAATTCTGGTGGCCCCACTCCGCCTGGTATGTGGGAACCGTGTTTTACGGGGGTGCGTCACTGGTAGGCCTATCGCGCATCTACAACAACCAGCACTGGGCCAGCGATGTGATGGCCGGCGCGGCGCTCGGTACGATCGTTGGAATCAAAGTAGTGAAATACACACACTCGCACCCCGGGAATCACATTGATCGCGAGCTCATAAAAGGAAAAGGATCATCGCAAATTCAAATCAATCCGGTCCTGTTTACCATTCAGTTCTAATGCGATTCGCTGGTCTCAACTCGAGTAGTGTTTGCCGCCGCTGAATGGGATTTTCATTCTGGCGGAGCTGCCACCTGAGATCGCGGACCGGCTACGCGCAATCAACGAGCGCTACGATCCAAAGCTGTCCCGCTACAAACCGCCACACATAACGCTCGCCGGCTCGTCCGGCGCCGGCCCGCTGCCTCCCTCGGTGAGCGTCGTAGAGATTCGGGAGAAGCTCGAGCCGATTACCCGGGAGACGGAGCCGCTCACCCTCTCGTTCCAGCCTCCCCAGAAGTTCATGCAGAGGGACATTATCGTGCTGCCGATCGACTCCCATGGGCCATTAAGGGTCCTTCACGACGAGATCGCTACGAGCGGACTCCCGTTCACGCGCGCGCGGTACACTTTTAGCCCACATGCTACTCTGAGCCTGTATCAATCGCTCGACGCGAAGTCGATCCGTGAGCTCCTCAAGATCCGATTGCCGGAGCCGTTCGTGATAAACGCGATTCAAGTCTATCATACGCGGGATCCACAACCTTCACGAAAGCTCCTAGAGCTTCCTCTTACCGGTGGATCCAAGAAAGATTGAGATTGCGTGGCGCACGTTCTGGATGCGTGTGCTTGGATGGATGCTTCCGGGGGCGAAGGAGACTGCCCTACCGCCACCGACTAACGCCGGCTATCGGGTGCTGTTCATCCGTTATGAGCGCATCGGCGACATGATCATGGCGACGTCGCTCATTCGCAATATCGCCACAGCCCTGCCAGGTGGAAAAGTGGATGTCCTCGCGACCCCAACTACTGCATCGGTCCTCGAGGGGAATCCATATGTCGGCAAAGTGCTGATGCTCGAGCGCAATTCCCTTGGCAGCTACCGTAACCTGATGAAGAAGCTCAGGCGAGAGCGCTACACGGTAATGGTGGATGGCAGGATCAACAATCCGCCGATCTTCACCTCCACTCCACTTCTCATGTACGCGGGCAGGGTGCGTTTTCGTGTCGGGGCCAGCGGCGAGAGGGAGCCACGGATCTACAACGTGCGCGTGCCAGAATGGAATCGAGTCGATCACTACATCGAGGGCTCCAAGCAGCTCGCGATTCCGTTCGGCGTCGATCCCCAGTCGGTCGACTGGCAGCCAGAGATATTTCTGGCGGACGAAGAACGTTCGCGAGCGGAAGAATGGTGGAGGAAAGCGCGGGAGCAGGTGATGGCGCCGGCAGGATCCGCAACCGGCGTCACCAAACGCCTGCTCGTCAACCTGTCGGCGTCGGAGGCCAAAAGACGATGGCCTGACGGCAAGTTCACCGCGACCCTCCAAGCTGCGCGGGCGCTGGGGCCGAACATGCCGATCATTGTCATCGGTCTACCGTCCGAATGGGAGAGCGTGAACGAAGTCGCCACCGCAGTGAACGGACTACCGGTCCAAACACCGCAGCTGCGCGATGCGTTTGCGTTGGTGGGAACTTCCGATTTGGTCTTCACACCGGATACGAGCATCTCACACGCGGCATCGGCATTCCGGAAACCGTCGCTAGTGCTTCTCAAACGCGAGCACAAGCCGTATGCACCGTGGAACACACCGGGCGAGATCATCGCCTGGAGCGAGGATGAGATTCAACAGCTGCCCTATGAGCGCGTATCCGAGGCCCTGAACAGGTTGTTGGCGAATTTCGGGGGTTAACCGAGGTTGGTACTGATCGTCTAACAATGGGTACAGGTGTGCGAAGTCGTGCCCCTCTCACTCTTAGGTGGCGGTACAACATGCTTCGGACTTCAAAGCTGCGGTTGATTGCCATCGCAACGCTGGTGTTTGCGATATCAGGGCGTCTCTACGCTCAACATCCACATTCCGACACTACGTCTGCCGCGTCGCGTTCCACGCACAGTTCGACCGACATGGCAGGAATGGACATGAGCGGCGCGAACGACGACTGGAAGATGACCGCCATGGCGAAACACATGGCCTACTCAAGTCCCCGCCCGCTTACAGCCGCCGATTCAATTAAGGCTGCCCACGTGATCAACGAGTTGCGGCAGGCGATCGCGAAGTATCAGGATCTGAGTGTTGCCGAAGCAGACGGCTACAAGATGTTCGCGCCCCAGATCAAGAATCAGCCGCAGTACCATTTCACGAAGAAGTGGAACGCGATGCGGAATCAGTTCGGTTTCGATCCCGCGCGTCCGACGTCCCTTCTATATAAGAAGGACGCGCAGGGGCAGTTCCATCTAATCGGCGCGATGTACACGGCGTCGAAGCGTACGTCCGAGGAAGATCTCAATGAGCGCGTTCCACTCAGTGTCGCTCACTGGCACCGGCACGTGAACTGGTGCATTCCCGTTCGGCAAGCGAAAGAGCGCTGGTACGAGACCAAGGACGGACGCCCGATCTTTGGCCCCCTGGGTGTAGCGACCAAAGCAGAATGCGACGCGGCGAATGGCCGCTTCATTCCGCAGGCGTTCGGGTGGATGCTGCACGCCAACACCTTCGCCGGGAACGATCTCAAGTCCATCTGGCACGATGACCATATGGACCACGATCACGCGATGATCGGAGACCCAAAATAAGAGCTGCGGACTGAGGGCCAACTGCCATTGCGGATCGCAGACTAATTGCGGATTGGGAAACTAACTGCGAGATCAAGGACTCAGTGCGAACTGCTACAATTGAGGGGCATAGTTGGTTCGCAGTTCGAAGTTAGTCCCCTAATCCGCAGTTAGTCTGCGATCCGCAATGGCAGTTGGTCCGTAATCCTCAGCAGTTAAGTTTGGTGCATGCCTCCACAATTCATTTATGTAATGAAAGACCTGCGCAAGGTCGTCCCGCCATCGCGGGAGATACTACGCGGGATCTGGTTGTCTTTTTATCCTGGCGCCAAGATCGGTGTCCTCGGCGCCAACGGCGCCGGCAAATCCTCTCTGCTCCGCATCATGGCGGGCGTGGATCATGACTTTCAGGGCGAAGCGTGGCCGCACGAAGGCACCCGCATCGGGTACTTGTCGCAGGAACCGCAGCTCGATCCTTCGAAGAACGTAAAGGAGAACGTCGACGTCGCGGTGAAGCCGACGCTCGATCTCCTCAAGAAATTCGAGGAGATATCGAACAAGTTCGCCGAGCCGATGTCGGATGAGCAGATGACGAAGCTGCTCGATCAGCAGGCCAAGGTGCAGGAAAAAATCGACGCGGTGAACGCGTGGGAGCTGGATCGGAAGATAGAGATCGCGATGGATGCGCTGCGTCTTCCGCCCGCTGATGCTGATGTGACCAAGCTCTCTGGTGGAGAAAAGCGTCGCGTCGCGTTGTGCAGAACGTTGCTGGAGGAGCCGGATATGCTGCTCCTCGACGAGCCGACGAACCATCTCGACGCCGAATCAGTAGCGTGGCTGGAGAGATACCTGGCTGAATTTCCGGGAACCGTCGTAGCCGTAACGCACGACCGGTATTTCCTCGACAACGTCGCCGGCTGGATTCTCGAGCTCGATCGTGGGGCGGGAATCCCCTACGAGGGCAATTACAGTTCGTGGCTCGATCAGAAGCGCACCCGATTGGCGACAGAAGAGAAGCAGGCGTCGGCTCGGCAGAGATCATTGGAGCGCGAGCTCGAATGGGTACGCATGTCGCCGCGCGCCCGGCAGACCAAGAGCAAGGCACGCATTCAGAAGTACGAGGAGCTCGCGACCGCCGCCGAAGGCGAAAAAGTCATGCAGAACGAGATCGTGATTCCACCGCCCGCTCGACTTGGGAACGATGTGGTGATCGCCAAGGGTCTGAAGAAAGCCTATGGCGACAACGTGTTATTCGACGATCTGTCGTTCTCGCTGCCGCGCGGAGGAATCGTTGGAATCATCGGGGCGAATGGCGCCGGAAAGACGACGCTGTTCAGAATGATTGCCGGAAAAGAGAAGGCGGACGGTGGCTCGTTGACGATCGGAGACACGGTGCAGCTCGCTTACCTGGATCAGACCCGCGAATTCAACGATGCAAACACGGTCTACAAGGAAGTGAGCGAGGGGAATGACGTCATCATGGTGGGAAAGCGCGAAATGCAGGCACGGGCATATCTGGCGCAGTTCAACTTCAAAGGTCCGGATCAGCAGAAGATGGTGAAGGACTTGTCAGGCGGAGAGAGAAATCGCCTTCATCTGGCAAAGTTGCTCAAGTCAGGCGGCAACCTGTTGCTGCTCGACGAACCCACGAACGATCTCGACGTCGACACGTTGCGCGCGCTCGAAGAGGCGCTGGTCGATTTCCCTGGATGCGCCGTTGTCATCTCGCACGATCGCTGGTTTCTGGACCGCATCGCGACGCACATACTCGCGTTCGAGGGGAATTCGGAGACGGTGTGGTTTGAGGGGAGCTACCGCGACTACGCCGAGGACTTCAAGAAGCGGAAGGGAGCGGACGCGGACAGGCCGCATCGTATTGCTTACAGGAAACTCGTGCATAAATAGCGACGATTCCAGCCGACTGATCGGATCCCTTGCCTTGCAAGGACACCACGAGTGCCGCAGCATATGTGATCCCGTTTGCGGAGTGTTCATGCGGCCACTTGGTTGGATCGGCGTGCTTCTCATCGTTGCCGGAGTCATCGTCGTCGCGATGCGCGGAGTGCCATATACAAAGAGCCACAACGAAGTCGAAGTTGGACCTCTCAAGGTGACTACGCAGGAACGCGGTATGGTGACGCCTATTTTCGGCGTCGCCGCCATCGTGATTGGCGGGGTCCTCGTGTTCGCGGGTAAAAAGCGATCGGGGTAGCCGGTTGCCCCGCCTGGCGGCCTGCGGCCAGCGGGGCAACCATCACCGAGCCAACGGAACCCGGTTACTCGCCAGTGTTGCTCTTAAGAAGTCGCTGGCGGTACGCCTCACTCGCGTAAATCGCGACTTCCACTCGGCGATTCTGTTGGCGCCCGGCATCGGTCTCGTTGGTCGCGACCGGCTCTGCCTCTCCCTTGCCCGTCGCCGCGAGGCGCGTTCTTGCCACACCCTGCGCCGCAAGGTACGTAGCCGCTGAATTTGAGCGGCGCTCGGAAAGACGCTGATTGTAGGAGACATCACCCACGTTGTCAGTATGCCCGACGATGAGCAGTTGTGAGTCGGGATACTTTTGCAGACTCTTCGCTAGCTCGCCCAGATTCGTTCCCGCCGCCGGAAGAATCTGATCCGAGTCGAATGCGAAGAGGAGGCCTGAAGCGAAGGTCACCGCGATTCCCTCGCCAACGCGCGCGACTGTTGCGCCCGGGATGTTCTGGCTCAGCTCCTTCGCCTGCTGATCCATCTGGTGTCCGATGATAGCGCCGGCAGTACCGCCGATCGCGGCTCCGATAATTGCTCCTCTCGCCGTCGAACCGGTCTGGTTGCCGATCACGCCACCCACGGCACCACCAGCTGCTGCGCCGATTATCGCTCCCTCCTCCTTCTTGTTCAGGCTCGCGCACGCGCTTGCTCCCACGGAGGCGATCACGATGAGTGCGGTTAGTGCGTGCAGGTGCTGTGAATTTGACATCTTCATGGGTAGAGCTCGCTTAGAGAGAGGCGAGCAATAGTTCAATTCGAGTGCCACTTTGCTGGATGGGCTCAACCGCCGTCGCGGACTCCGAGCCAATCCCTCGTCTCCCTGGAGATGCGCTCGGCCGAAGGCGGATCGAGATTTGAGAGGACGATCAGATCGTATCCGCCGGGGAGATCTCCCTCGACGACCGCGTTAATTCCGCCGGATCCGCCCGCAATTCCTACTCCCGCCGGGGGTCCGCTCGGAATGCGATGCTGGCGCAACGCCTGCACGAATCTGAGAAGATCCGCTGCAGTGGAATAGCCGCCGCCCGCGGAGCTGCCGCGTCCAGGAAGATCACGCGTATTGGCCCGCAGGGGCGCGCTTGCGGGTGCATTCTCGTCGCCCCGAGTGTACCCGATCGCGGTGTTCGGTGGCAACGAATCCACCGCGAACGACCCCGTGCGCGTCATCCCAGCTGGCTGGAGGACGTGCTGGCGCACGTATGTGTAATAGTCATCGCCCGACAACCGCTCGATGAGCAGGCCGAGCACAACATATCCCGCATTCGAGTAAGCATTGCGCGATCCCGGCTCGAAGTCGAGCGGCTTACTCACGAATAATGGGAGATAGTCCCTGAGAGTGCGGATGTCATTTCGATTTCCTCCAACCGGTAGATCGAAGATGTTGCCTCCGATTCCAGATGTGTGGCGCAGCAATTGGCGGATCGTGATCCTGCGCGCGACTTCCCTGTTCGGGTAGTCGGGCCAGTAAGTGGCCAGGGTAGAATCGAGGGCGAGCTTACCTGCGTCGCGGAGTTGGAGTATCGCAATCTGGGTAAAGATCTTGTTAATGGAGCCGAGGTTGAAGGCTGTCTCCGGATTGTTGGCAACGCCATGCTCACGATCGGCCAGCCCATACGCTCGCTGAAAAACGGGGACGCCATTCCTGGCCAAAAGTACAACTCCCGAAAACTGTCCGGCCTTCGTTAGGCTGTCGACTGAACCTGTAAGTCGTCGTACTAGCTCGGCTTGAGAAATCGGCGACGGACGAACTTTCTCGTCCCCAACGGATGGTTGCTGTGCCGCGAGGGCACCACCGAGAAGTGACATCGGCACGAGGAATCGAAGTGTGGCCGTCATGACCCCTTAGTGTCGCGCGCCCGTCTAATGGTTGCCTCGATCTCTCTGTCGTGCGGAAAGTCGAGCAGGGATAGATTCTAGCCCCATGCTCCTCACGTTATTGCTTGCTGCCACAATGCTCCAGGACTCGACGCTCGTATACGGCGGGCGCGCCAACCGCACGCACGTTGATGTCCCGAGAATAGATACAGTGGCCAGTATCGATGGCACCCTCGACGAGCCCGTATGGCGCCGAGCCGCTCGGCTCACTGGGTTTTCGCAGTACCAGCCAGTGGATGGACGTCCTGCCGACGAGCCCACCGAAGTTCTGGTGTGGTACTCGGCCGATGCTATCTACTTCGGGATTCGCGCTCGAGAGATACACGGCAACGTCGTGCGCGCGACGCACGCCAACCGCGACAACATCGACAGCGAAGATCAGATCCAGATCCTGCTCGATACCGACAACGCACGTCAGATCGCGTTTCTATTTGGCGTGAATCCCTACGGCGTTCAGCAGGACGGAACGCGAAGCGCACAGTTCGCGGGTGGTGCGGGAGGTCCCTCTGCAACCGGCGGGGGATTTCGGAACATCAATCCACTCGAGGGGAGCGTTGATCTCAATCCGGACTACTTCTTCGAATCGAAGGGTCGCCTGGTCGAAGGCGGATATGAGGTCGAGGTGCGGATTCCGTTCAAGAGCCTTCGCTATCAGGACGCGAGAGTTCAGAGCTGGGGCCTCCACATCCTCCGGCGGGTGCAGCACTCGGGCTTTCAGGACACTTGGGCGCCGGCCATTCGCGCCAACGCAAACTTTCTTGCGCAGTCGGGAACACTCGATGGACTGCACGACATGAAGCGCGGGCTCGTTCTCGAAGCGACACCGACAGTGACCGCACATGCGGATCGTTCACCTACGCTCGGCAACGGCCGGGACTATCAGAAGAAGGCCGACCTCGGAGGAGACGTACGATGGGGAATCAGGCAGAATCTCACCCTCAATGGGACCATCAATCCTGATTTCTCCCAGGTCGAAGCCGACGTGGGACAGGTGCTGCTCAACGAGCGATTCGCGCTTTTCTATCCAGAGAAGCGCCCCTTCTTCCTCGACGGGCTTGAGCTGTTCGATTCTCCCAACCAATTGATTTACACTCGACAGATCGTCGCCCCGTTGGGTGGGCTCAAGCTCGCCGGAAAACTTGGTGGGACCAACATCGCGTCGATGATCGTGGCCGACGATCGACAGTACTCCTGGGCAGGCAATCATTCCCCATTATTCGGGGTCTCGCGGATTCGATACGATTACGGATCCAGCAATACGCTTGGCGCAGTACTCACGACTCGTGAGGACGGCGCGAACTTTTCGCGCGTCGCGGCAGGTGATTTTCGTTTCTATCACTCTAAGCTCTATTTCGCACAGTTCCAGGCTGCCGAATCCTGGACGGACAGCCTAAGCAACCGTCGGAATGGTTCGCTTTATCAGGCAGACTGGGATCGAACGGGTCGCGCCTGGGGCTTTCACTACACGCTCAGGTCGCTCGATCCTGGTTTCAAAGCAGCCGCGGGTTTCGTGAATCGAACCGGAATCCTCGAGGCGAGGGCGTTCAACCGACTCAGCTTCTATGGGGCTCAGGGTGCCCTGGTGCAGACTTATGGGTCGTTTTTCGGTTTGGGCCGGATCTGGAACAATGTTCGTGGCAGTCACGGGTTGGCTGAGACCAGCGAGCAGATCCTTCCGAGCGCGACACTTCGGGGCGGATGGAATCTGAGCGGAGCGGTCACCCACGCATACTTCGCATTTGATCCCGCCCTCTACTCCGGCTTGACGGTTCAGCGATCTGTCGGAACATCAATTGTCGTGATCGATACAGCGGCGTTCATAGTGCCGCCGCCGGAAAAGAATCAATGGGGTGGATCATTCAGGGTGACGACGCCCACGTACCGTCACTTCAGCGGCACGGCCAGCGTTACCGAGAGCCAGGTGCCGATCTTTCGCGAGGCCGCGCCGGGCAACAGCTCGCGCATCGATGCCGCGCTCGACGTACGGCCAACCACGGCGATTCGCAGCTCAGTCAGTTTTTCCCGGCTGATCATCGCACGCAAGTCAGACGGCTCACGATTTTCATCCGAGACAATTCCGCGGATCAAGGTCGAGTATCAGGTGAGCCCGCCAATCTTTCTGCGGTTGGTCGGCCAGTATGCGGCGCGGTCCCGCTCGCCGCTCGAGGATCGGAATGGCAATCCGATTCTCGTGAATGGAGTGCTCGACAATGGGAGCACCATGAACGAATTCTCGACCGACTGGCTATTCAGCTACCGGCCAGTGCCGGGTACGCTCGTGTATCTGGGTTACGGCTCGGCGCTCGAAGAGCCGCGTGAGTTCAGGTTCCAGAATCTGCGACGGACAAGGGATGGTTTCTTCGGAAAAATCAGCTACCTGTTCCGCTTGTAAGCAGGGCCAAAGGGAGAAACCCGGCTTTCGGCGCGATATCGGCTGCCTAGGTACCTTTCGACTCAGCTATCACTCACTTCATCTATCAGGGCACCACTCTGCCGTTCTCTTCATTAAAGCTCCACCCCAGCCTCCATAAGGGTCTCAAAGAGCTGGGCTTCCAGCGACCAACACCAATTCAAGCCGAGGCAATCCCCGCCGCACTGGAAGGGCGCGACATTATCGCGTGCGCGATGACCGGAAGTGGGAAGACCGCCGCGTTTGTTCTGCCAATTCTTCACCATCTGATCGGCAAGCCGCGTGGGAAAACTCGCGCGCTGGTCGTGACGCCCACGCGAGAGCTGGCCGCGCAGATTCTCACCGCGATCGATGCGATGGCTGTTCACACGCCCATTACAGCAGCCGCGATTTATGGCGGTGTAGGAATGGCGCCCCAGGAGCATGCGATGCGCGCCGGAGTTGACGTTCTCGTTGCTACTCCGGGACGGTTGCTCGATCATCTCAACGCACCTTACGCCAGTCTCAAGAACATCGAATTCCTGGTGCTCGATGAGGCCGATCGGATGCTGGACATGGGGTTTCTTCCCGACATTAAGCGCATTCTCAAGCTGGTGCCTGCGAAGCGTCAAACGCTCCTCTTCAGCGCGACAATGCCACCGCCGATCGCCGCGCTCACGAGGGAAATGCTGCACAATCCGCTGATGATCGACCTCGGCCGCCGCTCACTGCCGGCGGTCGGAATCACGCAGGCCGTCTACCCGGTGAAGCAAGATCTGAAGAAGGATCTGCTGCTGGCCCTTCTCGATCGCGGCGAAATGGAGCAGGCACTGGTCTTCACGCGCACCAAGCACCGCGCGAACCGTTTGGCCGAGCAGTTGGTGAAGCGCGGCATCAAGGCGGAGCGGATTCACGGAAACCGCTCGCAGAGTCAACGGACCGCCGCGCTGGCGGGATTCAAGAACGGTCATTACAAAGTTCTCGTGGCAACTGACATTGCCGCGCGCGGAATCGACATCGAAGCGCTAGGTCACGTCGTCAACTTCGATGTGCCGCAGGCGCCCGATGACTACATCCACCGCGTGGGTCGCACCGCGCGGGCTGGCGAGGTCGGCGATGCGTTCACCTTTGTCGCGCCCGACGAGCAGAACGATCTTCGCGCCATCGAGAAGGCGATCGGGAAGCGGCTGCCGCAGATAACGATTCCCGACTTCGATTACAACGCGCGGCCTGAGGGTCGTCTCGAGATCCCGATCGGCGAACGGATTGCCGCTGGGATAGTAATTGTACTGGTCGCGCCGGACAAAGGCGCCGAGTGTGAACACGGTCGTCGGATTGATCAATCGTGTCCAGGACGGAGCGATATTGAAGGTCTTGATTTGCGAACGCTGATCCGCCGGTCCCACCACATTGCCGTTGGGGTCGAACCCGCCATTGTCGACGGTGACGCCGTTCCATGCAGTTGCGTTCTGCGCATCGAACGAATTTGGCGTTTGAAACCAGGAACGTGTATAGGAAAAATTCAGGTGGACAGAATCGGCGCCTGACAGCTGATAGTCCACTCGATCGAACAGATTCTCTTCGTTACCTTTGTCGTGCATCACGGTAAATTCAGGGGGATCGAGAAAGCGGCCGCTGTTTAGTCCGCTCACCGCGATATAGTTGCCCCAGTTCTGGCCGCCGTAAGCAAGATTCAAGTCCACATTGGAAGTCCCAAAGGAACCGTAGGAAGCGGTAACTTTGCCATGGGGTGTGGTAACTCCTTGCCCCGACTGAGTCGTCACATTTATGACTACGCTGGTCTTGTCGCCATATTCCGCGGGAGGCGCTCCAGCGATCACTTCCATCGACTGGATCGAATCGAGAGGAATCTGGTTGGAGAACACTTTGCTTTGCTGGTCGGTGATCGGCTGTCCGTCGACCACAAACGAGTTTTCCGCGTGGTCGCCCATTCCGTGGAACAGGCCATTGGAATCGGCCGAAATTCCCGGGGTGGCCAACGTAACCAGCGAACTGACTGACGATGACGCACTCTCCAGAGGAAGCTTGTCGAACAGATTTTTGTCCACGTCGGTGTGGAACGTGGAATCGTTCTCCACCAGATCTGCTCCAGCCTCAACCGTCACTTGCGTCGTCGATCCTGCCACTTGCAATTTGATGGCAACGCTGACGGGCACAGCCGAGCGAGGCTCCACGTCCTGCGCGTAAGACGAAAAGCCTTCCGCGGCTATGG
>Ga0137418_10004021_pt1 | contig 13472 bp, 16 predicted proteins | sample CZODoug3_1_2_16f_FD_122242 | JGI IMG/M metagenome (GOLD analysis project Ga0137418, IMG submission 122242) | Vadose zone soil fungal communities from Angelo Coast Range Reserve, California, USA - CZODoug3_1_2_16fungal (Hybrid Assembly) | ecosystem: Environmental > Terrestrial > Soil > Vadose...
AAGACGGTATGGTCGTCATCCTCCGGCGCGAGCCGCCCGCGGATGACGACCATACCGTCTTCGTCTGGATACACATGCAGCGCGCGGCTGGCGTGGCGCCGCGTCGTCTCCCGCGCTTCGGCCAGCCGATCGACCCGGCGCCAGCCGCGAACGATGCGCTCGACGTGCTCGGCGGTGCCGGCCGTCCCAACCCTGAGCAGCCGCTCTTTGGTCTCCGGCGTGGCGACACGGGTGAGAGCGCGCACCTTCGAATACGACAGCTCCCCACGCGCGAGGGCCTGGGCCAGCAGCGGCAGGGTGCCGAGGGCCCGAGCGACGCGGACCCGCTCACGGGCGGCGCCCCGGTCCAGCCCGACCCGCCACGTCAGCCACGCGGCGCACGAGACAAAGCCCGTGTTCCAGCCGCCGCGGGCGTCGAACTCCCGGATCAGATCGAGCAGGCGGGCGCCGGCGGCATCGAGGTGGGCGGAGAGCTCGGCGATCTGGTCGCCGAGATGCTCCAGGTCGGCCGCCGAGCCAACCGTAGGTTGAGTCATGGGCGCGAGGCTGATATCAGAGAGCGTGTTCATCGGCGCGTCTCCTCTTGATCTGCGCCGACTGTACACCGCGATTTTCAAGGGCTCGTCGCTCCGCCAGGACGCGCGATCGCTCCGCGGTCGCGGATTTTTTCGGGGACATCTGGCTTCGCGTGTCTGGGCGTCAATGCTCGCCACTGGATAGGCATTCCGGATCGATCAGGGACGCGCGGCTGACGCCCCCCGGAACTTCTGTCAAGCACAATCGACTGCCATTGCCGCAGCTGTCACCGATCAGAGACCCTTACTACCGACCCGGTGTTTGCTCACGAGCCGGTTTTGAGGCGCCGCCCGGAATTTCGGTAACACTTCTTTTGAGGCAGATCGCACGCGCTGGTCATTGGCGGACCGGGGTGCTATAAGGCCCGTCATGCGCAGCACCGATACGGGCGCCGGCCGCGGGAGCGCACCCCTGATGTTTGTCGCGGCGATCTCGATCTCGGTCGTGTTGCCGGCGGGCTGCGCCGGCCTCAAGAACACGGAGCAACAGGATTACGTCTGGGATATGGCGCGTATCTGCGACGCGCGCGTGGCATTCTGGAAAATGGAACGGGTAAACGCAGACGGAAGCTACCTGATTCGCGGCGCAACGAATGCACCCCCCGGCCGAGACGATTACTTCGCGTGCATGCAAGAGCAATTCGCGCGGGAGCCGTACGGCCGATGGCTGGCGCTGCGATCACGGGCTGCCGCCGAGGGCCGACCCGCTCTCGCAGCCGGACCCACGTCGAGTCAACATCCCCAGGCCGTCGTCGTGCCCATTCAGATCATCGACAACGTGGTGCTTGTCCCCGTCGTGCTCGGCCGGAGCCAGGGCGGGACCCTTCTCCTCGACACGGGGAGTCAGCACACGATCCTCACGCCTGAGGCGGCGAAGCGAGCGGGGCTGATCGCGTCTACCGACACACCCACGAGGGCGATGTATGTGACCGGCGGGCAGCGCGTCGATGTTCCGTTCGTGCGACTCAAGGTCATCGAGATCGGCGGCGCGGCCTTGGACGATGTCGAGGTCGGCATCTATCCGGTGGCTCCCCAAAGTCCGGCTATAGACGGCTTTCTCGGAGCAAACATCCTGGATCGCTTTACGGTGACCGTCGACTCCGCCAGGAAGCAGTTGCGGCTCGAGCCGCGGCGATAGCGGTAGTATCATCGCGTCGGCCGGGAGGTGAGCCATGAGCGAGTTCCGCAGCCAGCTCGAGAACGCCGTCTCCGCCCGTCACAGCCGGCTGAATCCGTTCACCGAGCGCTGGGTGGGCGGCGAGCTCACGCGGCAGCAGCTCGGCGCCTGGGTCTGCCAGCACTACCAGTACGTCTCGCAGTTCCCGCGCTGGTGCGCGGCCGTCTACGCCGAGTGCCCCGACGCCGACGCGCGCGACTTCCTGCTCGAGAACATCGTCGAGGAGGAGTCGGGCATCAAGCACGTCGACCTCCTGATCCGCTTCGGCGAGGCGTGCGGCGTGAGCCGCAAGGAGGTCGAGACGGCGCGCCAGCTGCCGACGACGCGCGCGCTCACCGCGTGGTGCTTCGAGACCTCGCGCCAGCCGTTCCACGTCGCCGCCGCCGGGCTGCTCGTCGGCCTGGAGTCGCAGGTGCCCGGCATTTACAAGCGCAATCTGCCGCCGCTCAAGAGCACGTACGGCTTCAACGATCACGAGGTGGAGTTCTTCGCGATCCACATCGAGGCCGACGAGGTTCACGGCGAGCGCGGCTACCAGATCGTCGAGCGCCACTCCGACACGCCGGAGCGACGCGCGCAGGCGCTGGAGCAGGTGCGGCAGGCGACGGAGATGCGCTGGCAGTACATGAGCGGCCTGCACCGCGCGTACGTCCTGAAAGAAGACGCGTGAGCGAGATCCGGATGGCCCTCGCCGACCTCACCCCGGGCCGGCCGACGCTCGTGCAGGCCGAGGGCACGCGCGTCGTCCTCGTGCGCGTCGGCGACCACGTCCACGCGCTCGGCGACGTCTGCGCCCACCGGGGTGGGCCGCTGAGCGCGGGCAAGCTGTCGGGCATGCGGCTGGCGTGTCCGTGGCACGGCTGGATGTACGACGTGCGCACGGGCCAGTGCGTGTTCCCGGGCCGTGGCGCCGCGGTGCCGTCGTACCCCGTGCGCGTGGAGGACGACGAGGTGCGGGTGGAGGTGTCGTGAGCGGCGTCACGCGCGATCAGGCGCGCACCTGCATCGAGCGCGGCGTCAAGCGCGCGCAGGAGCTCGGCTTCAAGGTGGCGATCGCGGTGGTGGACGAGGCCGGGCATCTGGTCGTCTGCGAGCGCATGGACGGCGCGCTCTGGGTGACCCCGGAAATCGCGCGCGCCAAGGCCAATGCCGCCGCCGGCTTTCGCGCCACCACGCTCGATCTCGAGGAGCGCTTCACCAAGCGCATGCTCTTCGCCGACAACGTCGCGACGCTGGGCCAGTACGAGTTCGTCTTCGGCAAGGGCGGGGTGCCGCTCGTCGACGCGGGCCACGTGGTCGGCGCCGTCGGCGTCAGCGGCGCGGTCCCGGCCGACAACGACCACGCGATCGCCGACGCCGCCGCCGGCCATCCGCACGTCCCCACGTCGCACTGAAGGAGACACAGATCATGGATGCCAAGAATCTCTTCCTCGCGCAGCACGCGGCGGTGCAGTCGGCGGCCGTGGGCGGCAACCCGGCCTCGGCGGCGGAGCGCGCGTTCGCCGGCCTCAGCGACGAGCAGATGCGCGTGCGGCCGCGCGAGGACCTCAACTCGCTGGCGTGGCTGATGTGGCACATCGCGCGCGCCGAGGACATCATGGTCAACACGATCCTCCACGGGCGCGACCAGGTGTGCGACGACGCGTGGCGGAAGCGCCTGGGCGTCTCGCGCCCGGACTTCGGCATCGGCATGAGCAGCGCGGAGGTCACCGAGGTGACGCGCCAGGTCGATCTGGCCGCCCTGCGCGAGTACCGCGACGCCGTCGGGCGCCGCACGCGCGAGATCGTCGGCAACTTTGGCGACAAGGACTGGGGTGGGGAGGTCGCGGCGCCGTCGCTCCAGAAGGCGGCGACCGAAGGCGCCTTCGGCGCCCGCGCCGAGCAGCTGGTGAAGGGCTTCACCGGCCGGCCGCGGGCCGCGGTGCTGAGCGGCATCGCGCTGTTCCATCCCGCGGCGCACCTCGGCGAGGCCGTGACCGTCCGCAGCGCCGGCGGTTTCGGCACGGGGATCTGATGAGCACCGCGCGCGCGTTCCGCGGCGTCATCCCCGCCATGGCCGTGCCGTTCCTGGATGACTACAAGGTCGACGAGGACAACCTGGCGCGCTTCGCCGTGTGGCTCGCCGGCTGCCGCGGCGTCACCGCCGTGATGACCAACGGCCACACCGGCGAGGTCGGCTCGCTGCTGCCGGACGAGCGCGCCACCGTCACGCGCGTCGTGGCCGACGCCGTGAAGGGCGCCGTGCGCGTCGTCTCGGCGGTCTGCGCGGAGGGGACGTTCGAGGCGGTCGAGCACGCGCGCGCGGCCGCCCACGCCGGCGCCGACACCGTGGACGTGATGCCGTGCCACATGTGGCTGCGCTTCGGCGTGAAGGAAGACGCCGTCTACGAGTACGTGAAGACCATCGGCGGCGAGAGCGGGCTCGACGTCATCGTGCACGTGTACCCCGCGAGCACGCGCGCGGCCTACTCGACCCGGCTCATGGTACGGCTGGCGTCGATTCCCCAGGTGAAGGGCTTCAAGATGGGCGAGCGCGATCTGGGCGCCTACGAGCGCGACATCCGCGCCCTGCGCGCCGACGCGCCGCACGTCTCGCTGCTCAACTGCATGGACGAGTATCTCTTCGCCACGTTCGTGCACCGCATGGACGGCACGCTCGTCGGCTGCGCCAGCCTCGTCCCCGAGCTGATCAACGACCTCTTCGAGGCGATGGCCGCCGACGACCTGACGCGCGCCCGGGAGATCAACGACCGCATCTGGCCGATCAAGGAGGCGGTCTACGGCACCGGCGAGCCCTCCGGCGACGCCCACGCGCGGATGAAGGAGGGCATGGCGCTGCGCGGGATCTTCCGCAGCGCGCTCGCGCGGCCGCCGGTGCTGCGGCCGTCGTCCGCGGAGCTCGCGGCCATGCAGGCCGCCCTCGTCGCCAGCCGCGTGCCCGTCGTCGACCTCGTCTGAGCGCGCGCGTCTGAGCTGGTTCCTCCTCTCGCTGGGCGCCGCACTCACCCAGGCCGTGCAGTTCGCGGTGGTGAAGGGGCGGGCGCAGGCGATCCCGCCGGTCGTCATCGTGGCCTGGACTCAGACGGTGGCGACCGTCGCCTGGCTGGTGTTTTTCGCCGTCTCCGGCCACGCCTTCACGTGGTCGCCCACCGCCTGGCCCGCCGTCCTTGCATCGTCTGTGCTCGTGACGGGCATGGCCACGCTCATCGCGCGCGCCAGTGCGCGGGGCGACATCTCCGTGGTGGGACCGGTTTTCGCGCTGAGCCCGGTGTTCACGGTGCTGCCCGACGCCGTGCTGTCGGGCACGCTGCCGAGTCCGCTCGGCTGGCTCGGCCTCGGCCTCGCGATGGCGGGGACGTCGAGCCTCTCGCGCGGCGACGCGGGCGGCGGCTCGCTCCGCGCGCTCTTCGCGCGGCGCGACGCGCTGGACGCGCTGGGCGCCGCGGTCCTGCTCGGCTTTCTCGCCGCCGTCGACCGCTGGGGCGCGCTGGCGCTGGGGCCGCCGAGCTATCTCGTGTGCTCGCACGGCGCGACGGCGATCCTCACGCTCGTCATCGCGCTCGTCACGACACCGCGCGGCCTGGCCGCCAGCACGTCGCCGTCGAACCTCGCGACCGTGGTGACGCACGGCCTGCTCGGCGTGACCGGCACCGGCATGCAGACGTCCGCGCTGACGATGGCGCCGGCCGCATACGTAAACGCGATCCGCCGGCTGTCCGCCCTGGTGGCCGTCGTGCTCGGCCGCACGCTCTTTGGCGAGGCGGACCTCGGCCGGCGCCTGGCGGCGGCGTTGCTGGCGTGCGCGGGCGCGGCGTGCCTGCTGCTCGCGCGCACTTGACGAAAGCCGCCGGCAGGTGCAGCGTACGCGCACGAACGCTCATTCCAGGAGGACGCGCATGGGCAGCCACGAGATCGACATCCAGGACGTCGAATATCTTCGCCACGGGACCGCGCCGCTGCTCGCCCGGCTCTACAAGCCCAAGGGCGACGGGCCGTTCCCGCTGATCGTCGACCTGCACGGTGGCGCGTGGATCCGCGGCGACCGGCTGAGCGACGCCGTCATGAACGAGCCGATGGCCAAGGCCGGCATCGTGGTGGCCGCCATCGACTTCCGGACCGATGCGCCGTACCCGGCGTCGCTCGCCGACGTCAACTACGCCGTTCGGTGGATCAAGACCCAGGCCAAGGCGCTGGGCGGCAGCCCAGACCGAGTGGGCCTCATGGGCGCCTCGAGCGGCGCGCACCAGGCCATGCTCTCCGCGATGCGTCCTCGCGACGCGCGCTACGCCGCAATCCCGCTGCCCGCGGGCTCGCCGGCCGTCGACGCCAGCGTGCGCGCGGTCGTGCTCTGCTGGCCGGTCATCGATCCGCTCGGGCGCTACCGCTATGCGAAGAAGCTGAAGGACGGCGGCAAGCCCTATCCCGAGGTCGTCGACCGCGTGCTGCCGGGTCACGATCAGTACTGGAAGACCGAGGACGCCATGGCCGAGGGCAGCCCGGTCATCGCGCTGGAGCGCGGTGAGAAGGTGGAGATGCCACCGGCGATCTATCTGCAGGGCGCCGACGACAAGGCGCATCCGCGCGCCGACCTGGATCGCTTCGTGACGCAGTACCGCAAGGCCGGCGGCCAGGTCGAGCTGGAGCTGTTCGAGGGTGAGGCCGAGGGTTACATCGGCAAGAAGCCGATGACGGACGCCGGAAAGCGCACGATCGAGAGGATCATCGAGTTCGTCCGCAAACACCTCGCATGACGCGGCGCCCGCTCCCCGCGGTCGCCCTGCTGTGCGCCGTTCTCTGCCTGGGCCTCGGCGCCGACGCCGGGGCCCAGGCCAGGCCCGACGGGGAGATGCGCTGGGCCCTCTACATCACGATCTCCCCGAACTGGTTCGATCCCGGCGAGGTCGTGGGGCAGCTCACGCCGTTCTGGGTCCTCTACGCGATGCACGACGCGCTCGTGAAGCCGATGCCCGGCAATCTCGCCACGCCGAGCCTCGCCGAGTCGTGGACGATGAGCCCCGACGGGCGCAACTACGACTTCAAGCTGCGCGAGAACCTCAGGTTCCACAACGGCGACTCGTTCACGGCGGAGGATGTGAAGTTCTCGTTCGCGCGCGCCAAGGGCAAGCTGCTGCACGAGAAGGTGAAGGAGGTCACCGTCGTCTCGCCGTCGCGCGTGCGCTTCACGTTGCACGAGCCATGGCCCGATTTCATGAATTACTACGGCAACGTCGTCAGCGGCGCGGGCTGGGTCGTCCCCAAGAAGTACATGGAGCAGGTCGGTCCCGACGGCTTCAAGAAGCACCCCATCGGCCTCGGCCCGTACAAGTTCGTGAGCCACACGGTGGGCGTCGAGCTCGTGATGGAGGCGTTCGAGGGTTACTGGCGCAAGATGCCGAGCGTCAAGCGCGTCGTCTTCAAGATGGTCCCCGAGTCCACGACACGCGTGGCCATGCTCAAGCGTGGCGAGGTCGACATCGCCTACCTCCTGGAGGCGCCGCAGGCGATCGAGCTGAAGCGCGATCCCAATGTGCGGCTGGCGTTCTCCGGGGGCATCGCGGTCTTCTTCCTGGACTTCCTCGACATGTGGGACCCGAAGTCGCCGTGGGCGGATCAGCGCGTGCGCCTGGCCGCCAGCCTCGCCCTCGATCGCCGCGCGCTCTCCGAGGCGGAGACGCTCGGCGCCTCCAAGCCCGCCGGCAACTTCGTGCCGCGCACGTTCGAGTTCGCGCTCCCGCTCGAGCCGCACCCGTACGACCCGGCGCGGGCGAAGAAGCTACTGGCGGAGGCGGGTTATCCCGGCGGCTTCGACGCGGGCGAGTTCCACCAGCTGCCCCCGTACTTCGGCCTCGGCGAGGCGATCGTCGGCTACCTCGGCGCCGTCGGCATCCGGACGACGATGCGGCCGATGGAGCGCGCGGCGTACCTCTCGGCGCTCCAGGCCAAGAAGCTCAAGGGCGTGTGCGTCTGCTCGAGCGCGCTCTACGGCAACGCCGCCTCGCGGATGTCGGAAGTGATCCCGACCGACGGCACGTTCGCCTACGGCGGCTTCCCCGACGTGGACGCGCTCTACAAGCAGCAGGCGCGCGAGACCGACCGCAAGAAGCGCGAGGCGCTCCTGCACCAGATCCAGCAGATCGTCTACGACCGCGTCCGGATCGCCCCGATCTTTCAGTACATCTGGCCGAGCGGCATCGGACCGCGCGTCGAGGAGCCGGCGCTGATGCTCATCGACCCGTACCCGTGGTCGGCGCCGCTCGAAGAGGTCCGCCTCAAGAAGCGCTGAGCGTGTTCAGCGTCTCGATGATCGAGAGGCACGCCTCGGCGAGCTCCTCGCCCTTGATCCGCATGTGGTCCTTGAAGAACGCCTCGTGGATGGCGTGGTCGTGGAAGTGATGGGGCGTGAGGACCGCGGAGAGGACGGGGACCTCGGTATCCAGCGAGGTCTGCACGATGCCCTGGAGCACCGCCTGGGCGACGAAGTCGTGTCGGTAGATTCCGCCATCCACGACGAGCCCGCTGGCGCACACCGCCGCGTAGCGACCCGTCTTGGCGAGTTTCTTGGCCATGAGCGGAATCTCGAGACTGCCCGGGGCCGAGAAGAATTCGATATCGGACGCCCGGTACCCGCGCTTGGTGACCGCGGCCACGAACGCATGCTTGCACGGGTCGGTGATGTCGGTGTGCCACGAAGCCTGCACGTAGGCGATCGGCTTCGACGCCATCGTTGTCCCTCCTCGCCAGGATCATATACCGTCGACGGGCGAAGCGGCCCGGCGAGGAGAGGAGCCGGCTAGACGCGGCGCAGGACGCGTCCCGGCAGGGCGCCGGTGTGATCGCCGCCGTCGACGACGACCTCGCCGTTGATCACGACCGTGGAGACGCCGACCGCGTAGCGATGGGGCTCGTCATACGTCGCGCGATCGGCGATCCGCGCGGGATCGAAGACGGCGACGTCGGCCCAGCCTCCCTCACGCAGCACGCCGCGATCGGCGAGCCCGAGCGCGGCGGCCGCCGCGCCGGTCGTCTTGTGGATCGCCGCCGGCAGACTCAGGAGCTTCAGATCGCGCACGAACGGACCGAGGAGCCGGGCGTGGGTCCCGTAGGAGCGCGGATGCGGCTTGCCCTGGCTCGTCACGCCCGACGTCGCGAGCGAGTTGGCGTCCGAGCCCACCGTCACCCAGGGGGTGGCGCTGATCGCGTGGACGTCCTTGTCGCTCATCGACGTCACGAGGATGCGGGTCTCGCCGCGGTCGGCCACGACGAAGTCGTACACGGCGTCGAATGGATCGACGCCGCGGCGCCGCGCGATCGCGCCGAGTGTCTGGCCGGCCTCGTCGGGGAGATTCGGCGCGACGGCCACGCGCACGACGTCCCACGAGGGAATCCGGCCGAAGTTGTTGAGGCCGTCGCGCGCGATGTCGGCGCGCAGGCGCGCGCGCACCTCGGGGCGGCCCAGCCGCTCGAGCATCGCGGGAATCCCGCCGTCCATGACCCAGCGGGGGAAGAGGTTGCGCAGCGGGTTGCTGGCCGTGTCGTACGGGTACGCGTCGCAGTCCACGGCGAGGCCCCGGCGGCGGGCGGCCGCGATCTCGTCCAGCAGGCGCGAGGCGCCGCCCCAGTTGTCCGTGCCGGAAAGCTTCAGGTGCGCGATCTGTACGTGCACCCCCGTTGCTTCGGCCACGGCGATCGCCTCGCGCACCGCGTCCGCGACGTGGTTGGCCTCGTCACGGATGTGCGACGAATAGCTCGCGCCGTGGCGGCGCAGCACCCGGGCCAGCGCGTGGATCTCCGCGGCGTCGGCGTACGCGCCGGGCGCGGTGAACAGACCGGACGACATTCCCCACGCGCCGGCGGCCAGAGCTTCGGCGAGCAGGCGCTCCATCGTGGCCAGCTCGTCGGCGGTCACCGCGCGGTTGTCCATCCCCGCCGTCATCAGCCGCAGCGTGTTGTGGCCGACCTGGAGGATGACGTTGAGGGCCGTCGGGGGGAACGCGGCGACATAGTCGGCGAAGCTGGTCTCGCCGAACGGCAGCCACGGCGCGCTGGAGGCCAGGTACTCGCGGAGCATCGCCGCGCGTCCGGGCAGGGCGGGCGCGACGGAGAAGCCGCAGTTGCCGACGACCTCCAGCGTGACGCCCTGCCGGATCTTGGACTCCGCGCGCGGGTTCAGCGGCAGCGTGAAGTCGGAGTGCGTGTGGATGTCGATGAACCCAGGCGCGACGACCTGGCCGCGCGCGTCGATCACCCGGCGCGCGGGACGCTCGGAGCGGGGCGCGATCGCCACGACGCGGCCGCCGCTCACGCTCACGTCGGCCTCACGGCCCGGCGCCCCCGTGCCGTCGATCACGAGGCCGCCGCGGATCAGCAGGTCGTCCACGAGAGGCCTGGCGTCACGGGCGCCTTCGGGGCAACCATTCGACGGCGACGACCCCCGCATCGGAGAGCGGCCGGAACTCCGGGTCTCCCGTCATGACGATACCTCCATGGTCCCGCGCAGCCACCACGGCGAAGGCATCGGCGTACGAGATGGGGAACCGGGCCTTGATGTGCGCCGCATCCAGCACCGTCGCGCGTGAGATCGGGACGATCTCCAGGGGCAGTTGATCCACCGCACCCAGCGTCCGCCGGGCCGCGACGAGGCCGCGCTCGCGCTCCGTGATGTAGAGCGCCTCGCCGAGGTTGATCAGTGACAGATACACGCTGTACCGCTGCGCCGCGGCGCCCTCGAGGATGGATCGAACGCGTGGCATCCCCGGCTCTCCCTCCAGGTAGGACAGAAGCGCGAAGCTGTCGAGTACGTAGGCGGCGGGCCTAGCGGCCACGCGTGCGCTCGCGCCCGTGCTCGGTGAGCAGCGCGCGAGTGAGCGATGTCCGCCCCTTGAGCATGCCGGCAGCCTGCCGGATGGGCTTGGCCATCGCCGGGACGAGGGCCAGGACGCCGCCGTAATCGACGACGGCGACCTCGGCGCCGGGGTGCAGGTTGTACTTCTTCCTGAGTTCGGCCGGGATGACGACCCAGCCCTTCTCGGAGACGGTGACCGCCATCGCCCCTCCTCGGTCGTTATACGTTTAGCTAATAATGTATAACGCCATGGTCAGCCGGACAAGGGCGCGCGGACGCTTGCCGCTAGTACACCACCACGCTGCGCTTGACCTCGCCCTTGAGCATCGCGTCGAAGGCGTGGTTGAGGTCGGTCAGCGGCACCTTGCGCGAGATCATCTCCTTCAGCTTGTACTTGCCGCTCATGAACATGTCGATCAGCATCGGCACGTCGGTGCGCTGGTGCCCGGCGCCGAACGAGCTCCCCGTCAGCACGCGCTGCTGCAGGAACAGCGCCGGGTCGAGCGAGACCCTGGTCCCTGCCGGGCATACGCCGACGACGACGGCCGTCCCGCCGCGGTGGGTGGAGAGCACGGCCTGCTCGATGGTCGCCTGCGTGCCGACCATCTCGAACGCGAAGTCCACCCCACCGGTGCCGCTGATCGCCTGCACGCGCGCGACGGGATCCTCGGTGGCGGCGTTGACGACGTGGGTCGCGCCGAAGTCCTCGGCCCAGGCGAGCTTCTGCGGCATCACGTCCACCGCGATGATCTTGCCCGCGCCGACCAGCCGCGCCGCCTGGATGGTGTTCAGGCCGACGCCGCCGCAGCCCCACACGGCCACGCTCGCGCCGGGCGGCACCTTCGCGCGGTTGAACACCGGACCCGCCCCGGCGAGCACGCCGCAGGAGACGAGGCACACGACGTCGAGCGGCGCGTCCTTGCGGATCGGGATGACGCTCTCCTCCATGAGCACGGAGTGCGTCGCGTAGCCGGCGACTTGCAGGTAGTGGTTGAGGCTCGTGCCGTTCTTGCGGAAGCGCGTGGTGCCGTCGAGCATGAGCCAGCGCGGCTTGTCGCGCAGCGCGCACATCGTCGGCTGGCCGCCGATGCAGTAGCCGCACTTGCCGCACGAGGGAATGTAGGAGGAGCACACGTGATCGCCGGGCGTGACGCTCTCGACGCCGGGCCCGACACGCTCGACCACGCCCGCGGCCTCGTGGCCCAGGATCACGGGCAGCGGATGCGGCACGTCGCCGTTGATGAGGTGGTAGTCGCTGTGGCAAACGCCGTTGGCGACCCACCGCACCTGCACCTCGTGCGGGCCCGGATCCAGGAGCTCGACGTCCTCGACGACCAGGGGCTTCTTCACCTCGTACATCACGGCCGCCGTTGCTCTCATGGCTGCCTCCTCACGTCGTTGCGCTCGATGCGGGGGGCGAGGATATCAATAAAGATGACAGGCGACCAGCCGTCCGCTCTCGGGGCGGAGGGCGGGCTCGTCCGTCGCGCAGTGGGGCATCGCGAACGGGCAGCGCGGGTGGAACCGGCAGCCGCCGGGCGGCGCCAGCGGGCTCGGCACCTCGCCGGCCACCGCGAGCTCGTCGGGCGGCCGGTCGAGATCGATCGGCAGGGCGGCCGCGAACAGCGCCCTGGTGTACGGGTGCTTCGGCGTGAGCGCGACGGTGTCGGCGTCGCCGATCTCCACGATCTTGCCGAGGTACATCACGGCGATCGTGCGGCTCGTGTGGGCGACGGCGGCGAGGTCGTGCGCGATGAAGAGGTAGGAGACGCCCAGGCGCTGCTGCAGGTCCATCAAGAGATTCAGGATCTGGGCGCGGATCGAGACGTCGAGCGCCGAGACGGGCTCGTCGAGCACGACGAGCTTGGGCGAGAGCGCGAGCGCGCGGGCGATGGCGATGCGCTGGCGCTGGCCGCCGGAGAACTCGTGCGGGTAGAGCGTGGCCGCGCGCTCGGGCAGGCCGACCAGGTCGAGGCTGGCGTGGGCGGTTCCAACAACTTCTCCAACATCAACTCCACGCTACAGGCGCAGGTCTTTGCGAAAGCGCTGCGGGAATATCCGTCCGAGTTCGTCACGCCGGAGATGTATCGCAGACTCCTGGAGTGGTTGACCTGGGTCCAGTACGGCGACGCTGACAACCGTTTCCCGGACAACAACGAGTTCTTCTTCAGCTGGGACCCGAACACGCAGAGCTTCGGCCGTTCCGGGATCCATCACAACATCCTGGGCGCGTACAACTTCATGATGATCGACGACGTCGCCGGCGTGCGGCCGCGACTCGACGACCAGCTGGAGCTATGGCCGATCGACATCGGCTGGGATCACTTCGCGATCAACAACCTCAGTTACCACGGCGCCGACCTCACGCTGGTGTGGGACCGTCCGGGTGGTGAACGCCACTACGGCCGTGACGCTCGCGATCGGGACGAACCCGAACGGTGGGACGTTGTCGGGGACCACGGCCGCCAACGCGGTGAACGGGGTGGCGCGCTTCTCCACCCTTTCCTTCGATAAGGCCGGAACGGGCTACACCCTCACGGCGAGCGCGGCGAGTCTGACGAGCGCAACGAGCGCGAGCTTCGACATCACAACCGCCGGCGCGACGCAGCTGGCCTTCACCGTGCAGCCCAGCAACGCGACGGCCGGTGTGGCGCTGGCGCCCGCCATCCAGGTTGAGATCCGGGACGCGAATGCCAACCGGATCACGACCGCGACGGATGCCGTCACGCTGGCTATCGGGACCAACGCCGGGGGCGGCACACTGTCCGGCACCGTCACGGTGAGTGCCGTGAACGGCATCGCCAGCTTCGCCAACGTCTCCGTCGACAAAGTGGCAACGGGCTACACGTTGACCGCCGCCGCCGGGAGCCTGACCATG
>Ga0137418_10004022_pt1 | contig 13471 bp, 20 predicted proteins | sample CZODoug3_1_2_16f_FD_122242 | JGI IMG/M metagenome (GOLD analysis project Ga0137418, IMG submission 122242) | Vadose zone soil fungal communities from Angelo Coast Range Reserve, California, USA - CZODoug3_1_2_16fungal (Hybrid Assembly) | ecosystem: Environmental > Terrestrial > Soil > Vadose...
CGGGACGGCCACAGGCAGCGTCGCATCCATGAAGATCACCCCCATCGAAGAGTCAGCCGAATACGGGGGTGGCGCGCATGGAGTTCGAGTGGCTAAATGACAGCCGCACCCCAAACAAACGTGATGAAATCACGCCGCCTCGATCCCCAAGGCTCCCCGCTCCTACCAAAGTAACCCGCATTTGCGGCAATCTCACGACATCCCACTGGCTAAAAGTTCGCACATTAACAGAGGGATGTGGGCGAGTTCAGGTAGCGGGGGGCGGGCGGATTGGCCGATGTCGCTGTTGGGTCAAAAGCGGAAGTGGCGGCATTTCCAGATCTTGTCGGCTGTTCCCTCAACAACGGACATTCGCCGAGGCGAGCGATACGTCTGCTTTGTGCAATTGCGGACTCCTACGCCGCACGCGGGCTTATTCGATCACCTCATCGGCGAGCATTTGCATTGAAACAGGTACGTCAATCCCAAGTGCCTTGGCAGTTTTCAAGTTGATGACTAGCTCGAATTTTGTCGGTTGCCGCACGGGCAGATCGGCGGGCTTTTTACCCATTAGAATCTGGCCGGTAAGAGCCCCGCCTTCCCGATATAGATCTAACGAAGTAGCGCCGTAGCAAATCAAACCGCCGGCCTCGACGAAGTCACGAAGTTCATACATCGTCGCGATTTTATGGCGTGTTGCCAAATCGGCGATTTGAATGCGATGGGTGAGAAACAATGCGTCCGGGGCGACAATGAGCGCGCCATCCTGCTGTGAGGCCACTGCCTGGAAAACTGCATCGAAGTCTCGTTCGCTGCTAGCGTCCAAGATCTGGAGAGCCAATCCGATCGCCCGAGCGGCCTCTTGCATCTGTGCCTTCTGTACATCGACTCCGGGCCGGGTCGGATTTACGAGCATGGCGATTCTTTTTACAGAAGGCAGCAAGTCACGAAGGATTCCAAGCCGCTTTGCCACTAGTTCGGCACTGAGCAAGGTAGCGCCGGTTACGTTTCCGCCTGGCCGGTTGAAACTTGCAACCAACCCGATCCCTACCGGATCGGCAGCGTTCATGAAGACAATTGGAATTGTTGTTGTCGCCGATTTTGCGGCCAAAGCTGCAACTGGGCTGCCGCCCGCAACGATGACCGAGACCTGGCGATTAGCCAATTCGGCGGCCAGTGTCGGCAATCGAGAGATCTGATTCTCTGCCCAGCGATATTCAATTGCGACATTCTGGCCTTCGACATAACCAGCTTCCTTCAAGCTCTGACGGAATGCGTTCACTTGGGGCGCATAAGGCTCCGGCGATGCGCTATTGAGAAACCCTATCACCGGGTTTCCCGACTGCTGCGCGCGCACCGCAAGTGTCCATGCTGCCGAAACGGCAGTAATTCCTTGAATGAAATCGCGCCGTCGCATTGCTCGCCCCAGGCTACACCGCGAAGTAATTACAGCAGGTATTTGCAACTGCCGGAAGGAGGTTCAACGGTCAATTTGCGCTGAAAAATCTCAGCCGTCCATGTCGCAGATGGGTCAAAGTGAAAAGAACTCAGTACGAGTATATGTCTTCCGCTTTGCGCCCGAAATCGGACATTGCTCGACGCAGGCGGCACTTCGCTTTTGTGCACAAAAACGGACTCTTGCCGTCGCTCGCCCGTGGGGGCGTTTCTTTTCCAGTGATCGTGCGTTACTCGATCTTTCCCGAAGCGGCCCTGATTTGCAGCCCCGGCAACTTAGAGATCTGTTGAGACAATTCGAACGTCGCATTCGTCAATGTTTCGCGGTTCAGTTTCATCGACTGCTTATGCCTGTTTCGGATTTCCGGGTCATCGAGTGCGTCGATGATGCGGTCGATAGCATCAAAGTTTCTTGAAAGTCCTCCAATCGTGCGCCCCAGGTGGGCACTCGACGCCAAAATGTTCGCGACAGCGATTGTCATGCCGGTGTTAGGGTTTGACGGATTCTTGTTTTTCTTTTGGCTAAACAATTGAAATACGTTGCTCATCCTGCACGCACCCCGGTTGGAAGTCGTTGCAAAGCCCCGCTCGATAAAGAGCCGGGTCTTGTTTAAGCAGAGCGCACCGTATTCAGAAACTTGCCGACCTCCAGCTTGAGGCGATTGCTGTCGCCGGACAGCGATTGAGCCGCTGAGAGCACCTGCGACGAGGCCGATCCGGTCTCGCTCGCGCCGCGCTGCACGTCGGTGATGTTGGACGAGACCTGGGTGGTGCCTAGGGCGGCCTGCTGGACGTTGCGGGAAATCTCCTGCGTCGCCGCGGCCTGTTCCTCCACCGCCGCAGCAATGGTCGAAGAAATCTCCGACAATTTTTCAATGGTCCCGCTGATCTCCCTAATCGCCCCCACGGACTCACGCGTCGCAGCCTGAATGCCGCTGACCTGCTGGCCGATCTCGCCGGTGGCTTTCGCGGTCTGCTCCGCGAGCGCTTTAACTTCAGAAGCCACCACGGCAAAACCGCGTCCAGCCTCGCCGGCGCGGGCTGCCTCGATGGTGGCGTTCAGCGCCAACAGGTTGGTCTGGCCGGCAATGGTGTTGATGAGCTCGACCACATCGCCGATTCGGGCGGCCGCCTTCGACAATTCGCCGACGCGGTCGTTGGTCCTGCGCGCCTGATCGACCGCCTCAGTGGCCATCCTTGCCGATTCCTGCACCTGACGGCTGATCTCCTGGACCGACGAAGTCAATTCCTCCGTGGCCGAGGCAACCGACTGCACGTTGGTAGAGGCCTCCTCGGAGGCGCTCGCGACGGTGGTGGCGAGTTCTTGCGAACGCACCGCCGTCGACGTGAGCGTGGTCGCAGAGGCTTCGAGTTCGGTCGAGGCCGACGATACAGTTTCGATAATTTCACCGACCGCCCCCTCGAAGTCATCGGCCATCCTGATCATGTCCGCCTTGCGCAGCTGTGCCGCGACCTGATCCTGCTTGATCTTGACTTCGGCTTCGTCGCGCGCCTTCTGCTCCGCATTGACCTTGAAGGTTTCGACCGCCTGCGCGATCTCGCCAATCTCGTCGGGGCGGCCAAGTCCGGGCAGCACAACCGCGAAATTGCCGTTCGCTAGATCGATCATGGCGGCCCTCATTGCGGACAGTGGTTTGGAAACCGATCTACCGATAAAAAATCCTGCTCCGAGCACGGCGAATGCAATTAACAGGATAGCGATCTCCATTTGCCCTTGAATATTGTCGCGCACCGTTATGTTCGACCGCTCCGCTTCGGCTCTGAGGTCGTTGACCGCCTTCGACACCGTCTCGATCACCGGTTCCACTGCCGCGAATGATTCCGAGGTCGCCTTTAGCTCGCCGGCAAGCGTCAGAGCGGTCTCCATCCAGGCAAAAAAGTCGCGCTGGTAATCTGCAAGCTTTCGTTTGAGTTCGGTCTTTGCAGCCTCCGGAATATTTCCGTTCTCGATCTCGGCGGCAAATTCCGAAGCTCGCTTCTTCATTTCGTCGCCGTATTTAGCGTCACGCCGCAACATGAAGTCCTTCTCGTGACGGCGCATCATCAACATGGTGATGACAAAGGCCGACTCATGCAATTGATCGACCCGCGACTCGATATCGTGAACGGAGCTGCGCAGGCGGCCTTCAAGGCCCGACTTTTCGTCCAGGCCGAGTTGCCGCTTCTGTTCGACGACCGCCGCAAAATGCGCCTGGTATTGCTTCAGCGAGGTACTCATGGCCTCGATCTGGCGCGCTAAATCCTGTTTTCCAACAGCAACGACTTTTTCGCGCAGCGTGCCGATATCGGCAACGACAGAATTGCTGATCTCGATCTGGCTCTCGGCCTTCTTCGGGTCATTGCGGAGTAGAAAGTCCTTTTCGGCCCGCCGGCCCTCCAGCAATTCGACCTCGATCTTGCTGTTCAATTCAAAGAGCGTCCGCGCGCTTTCGGCCGCATCACGATACACGGCCGTCGCAGATTCGCCGTACATATGCATGCCGCCGACCAGGATGACGCCGGCAACGCCAACGATGCCGATCGCCGTAATCTTGTGAGCTAGCCGAAGGGAAAAGCCGTTTAGAAACGACATAGTATTGGTCCTTGCAAATTCATCGTTGAATTGGAGAGACCAGAATCATCATAACCCGCGAAAATTCAGGTTTGCGAAGAACGCAGCGAGTGCTCTGACGCAAACGATACGGCTAATGCCATTCGTTAGCGTTAACTACAGCCCAGTAGGAATACTGGGAATAGGCGGAATTAGCCTGCAACATGACGCACGGCGCATCGCGGATTGGAGCTACAGCGAATCGTTGAGTACGCGGAGGACGAGTTCGGCCGCGTTCCTCACGCCGACCAAGGAAGTAGACGCACCTAAGGTGTGCTTCGGTTCCTTTTTTCAATGTCGCCTGTGGGTCGGGCTCTCGATGTCTATTCAGAGGAGACTTCGTTGGGGCCACTGAGGCGGTCAGAGGTAGCCGGGGGAGCGACCCCCGGCTCCTCGGCCTAACAATGGGCTGGCTACTCGATCGCACATTGGGGAGCGACCCCGTGCATCAAGGATCGTCCAGGCCCTAGGGTTAGACCAACCCTCAATTACATAATACCATCGCTCAACACGACCGCCAATTGAAACGCGTGAGGCGCTGCTTTTGAATATGAGGTTGAAGGCAGACTTCGGGGACGGCTGGAACATAGGCGCTAGTGCGCCATTATCGATATAGGCCTCGGTCGTTCGGCTCCTACGCCCCTAGCTTAGAGCCGGGGCGGAAGCCTCGACACTTCCCCTCGGCTTGCCCTTGCAGGCGCATCCCTGACTCGCCCTGAGGCAATACGGCCATGATGGAGACGATCCTGCATATCCTTTCGAAAGGCCGGGGCGAGAATCCGAGATGGACGCGCCATGACGACGATCAAATCCGCTCTCCTATGTCTTGCATGCTTTTCCCTGTCATCGTGCGCGGGGGAGCGGACGGCCGGCGAGCGGATCGCGGACATGCCGCATTGGATGGGCGGCCTGCCAGCAGATGCACCGCCGCGCCGCGGTACGCCGGAATACGATGAGATGATGACGAATCGCGCTCAGGAAGCCGCGAGGCCGAAGACTGAGCGACAGCAGCCAAAGTAGCCCGCCCACCTCTCATCGTCCCGATGAGGCCCCACATGACTCCAGTACCTTATCGATCGCCCGGCTTTGAAGAGGTTAGCGGCGGAGGAGTCCATGAGCGACGACCCGGATCTTCCGAAGGCCAATTATGCCCTGCAGGTCCTGCGCCAGGCCCGTTTGTCGCGCAACGAAACGGCGGCAAGAATGGTTGAGCATCTGGCGTATGTGACGACCAACACCGGGTTACGGCCCCCCGAAATAGAGGAAACTCAGCAAGCCGCCAGGGTCGCAATTTCCGAGTTGGCGAATGCTCTCAAAGAAGAAGAGTTTGCTGGGCCCACTCTCTGGAAAGCCGCGCTCAGAGCTACCGAGAGCTGGATAGAATTGTTGATTTAAGATCGGGGAATCGATGCGCCCGAAAGCGCCCAACTCTTGCAGGGCTAAGGGCGTCAAATTTGCATGCCGAATGACAGCAGAAGGGGTAAAATCCCCTAGGGTCCACACCCGAGGAGCAACAACATGACCCCACACATCCCCGAGGAATTTTCCACCAGGTTGATCGACTGGAGTCCCTTCGTGATCATGGGCAACACGATGCCGCCCCGAGATCCTGATGAAGACGAGGACGAAGAGGAAGAGGACCGCGCCGACGAACCGCCGGTCGTGCGTGAGCCGGACGAAGACTAAAGCATGATGCTTTTAGGATTGGGCATAGCCTGAGTGACCATCACCGGATTGATGTCCGTTTCGTGCCAATACCGGAAGCGACCGACGACACTCAACTACGTGCTGTCCGTAAGTTGCAGCTTTGTGGCTCCGCCGGCACTCGGAGCCACCACCCCGTCGCACGTTGCCTATGGTCGCGCCTCTAGGATCATATTGAAGGGCGTCTCCGCCGCTCGGCGTACACTGGAGAAGCCGCCGCTATGGATGACCTCACGCAGTTTCTTTTCACCCGCCTGAGCACCGAGAGCCGCCCCAACTTCTTGCGACCGTGAGGTAGGCAGGCAGATCGTAGTAAAGGCGTCCGACCGGGTCCAGGTTCTGCTGCTGTGTGTCGCCTGCCGTCGGCTGCGGCGGTCACGGCGGCGGCGGTGGTCACGGCGGCGGCTTTGGCGAAGGCGGCTTCCACGGCGGTGGCTTTCATGGAGGCTTCGCTGGCGGTGGGCTCCACGGTGGAGGATTTCACGGAAGATTTCACGGCGGATTTCACAGACGCGCGTTTGCAGGGTTTGGCTTTGGACCCTACTACGACGGATACTATCCCTACGCGGACAACGACTACTACGACGATGGCGGTTGCTACGTCGTCCGTCGCCGCGTGATGACACGCTACGGCTGGCGAGTTCGTCCCGTCCAAGTCTGCGGATAAACATATTCACTGGAAAGACCCGCCGCCTCAACCCGGCGGGTTTGTCTTGCGAGGAATGCCAGCGCCGATCTAGTCTCCAAACCTTCATTCTAAGGGAGAGCGGCCGTGCCGAGCGGGACTGTGAAGTGGTTCAATGCGACCAAGGGTTATGGTTTTATTCAACCGGACGGCGCAACAAAGGACGTGTTCGTCCATATCTCGGCCGTTGAGCGCGCAGGCCTGAGCACTCTAGCGGAGGGCGCCAAGGTCACCTTTGACATCGTCGATAATCGCGGCAAGGAAGCCGCGGAAAATCTGCGGTTGAAGTGAAGGCGCGCACCTGGGAGGTTGCTTTCAAGACCGGGGCTCACGCCCTTTCGTTCAGTAGACCTTGATGCCTTCCTCAGTGTGAACGCGTAGCTGAACTGACGAGTGCGAGACGACGTAGTTTTTCCCACGCCATTCGAAAACCGCTCTCATTGTGTTTTGCGGCGCGCGTTCCCACGCGTCCTGCGCGCGTGCTAGCAGTTCGGTCCGATCATTCTCAGTCAGTTGGTCGATCATGGTCATTGGCCGTTGTCACTGTCGCACTACGGGCGGGCAGACACCCAAATAATTTGAATCACTCCTCCGCGGTTCCGTGCGGTCAATCCGTCATCAGATCGTAATCGCGACGCAAAACGCTTTGGACATGGAGTGCGGCGCGAGCCGCGGTGTTGGCATCAGCAGCGCCTGCGGACAACACACATAGGGACCAATTATTCTCAGCGCGCTCATCCGTGACGTGATTGATTGCGATGTTGCGGACGTTTGAACAGCCGGGTTGCTTCCGGATTTCTGCCAGCGCCCGGGCCTGCAAATCTTGCATCGAAAGTAAGGTCTTTGCCATTCAGGGCGCGCCTTCTTTTACATCGCAAAGTAGCGTGCGGCAGCGAAAATTGCCATGCAGGTGAGGAGGGTCACGCCTGGTTGATTGCGGAACACGCCCCGCGCAAAACCATTATTATCGGAGGGCGACCTGCTATGGAGGGTTGGACCGCTGCGAATCACGCCGCCGGAATTCGCCCGCAGGGACGGCGCGTCTGACGGCACAGCGCCTAGGATGGGCCCCATGACCGCCATCATCTATTTCGGCGAAATACTAGTAGCGTCCTCGCTCGCAATCGTCCTGCTAGCAATTTCGCAGCTCAGAATGAGTTCTGACGCTGTGCTTTTCGCCGGCGGCGTCGTTGCATGGACCCTCGCCGAATATGTCGTTCATCGCTTTGTGCTGCATGGCATCGCACCGACCGAACATCGGCAGCATCATGCCAACCCCGACGGCGCGGTCCTCACAATTTTTTGGCAAATATGGATTTGTTTCGCGCTGGTCTATTTGATCGCAGGCGGCGCTTTCGTTGCGGGTGCGCTGGTTGCCTATGCCTGGTATTTGTTCGTGCATCACTGCGCGCATCACGGTCCCGATAAATTGCCGTTACCACTCCTCATGCATCACCAAAGCCATCATAGATTTGCAACTCGAAATTACGGCGTCAGCACAACGCTGTGGGATCACGTATTCGGAACGATGCTTGGCTGATGGTGTCGGGGCAGTCGCCTCGATTAATCATTCAGATGGAAATGTCGTCGCTTCTCACGCTGCACGCAATTGATCGCGCGATCGGCGATTTTCTTGTCGGCCTTCCCGTACAACGTCCCCCGGACCGAAAACCCGCCCGGTGTGTTTTCTCGAATAATTTGAATGCCGCCAACCGTCTCGCACCCCGGCCACTGCCTAACGGCCTCCAGGCATTCTTTTCGAAGAGCCCCGTAGCTCATTCCAACTGTTTTCCGCTTCGCCATGCTGCCAATATATAGGCCAGTCTGGGAGCGCTAAGTTATTTTCTAGCGGGGGGATTGACGGCAGAGACCCGGAATGCTGCGCTGCGGTTATTGCAGTGCGTTGATTTCGGAGTTCGCCATGAATGACTTGGTAGATCGGATTTTGAACACCTACCAGTTGATGCGCCCGCTTGATGCCGACCGAGTTTCAGATTCCAGACAAAAAATTACGCGATACATCGAAAGCCTTGCCTCTGCAGGTCAGAGCGATGCCCAGCAGTTGGCGGAGTATGGGCTGGCATATTTAAAAGAGCTGCACGAGGGGCCAGACCCTCGGTTTACCGGGTGCTAGCTGCGAGCGTTGGCATCCTCCAGGGTGACGAGAGGTGGGAGGAACTCCCTTCAAGCCACCCATTGACCGCGAGTGACGTCCCATCGGTGGCCGGAGGCTGCGTGCATGCGCATTTGCGCGAGGTCTTTCTCGGCGGGAACGACGAAGGCGCCATTCCTCGACCATCTCGATCGCCGGATAAACATAAACAAAAGCCAGACTGACAATTAATCCACACCAGATGACCAAACCTTCGTTGGTTGATCGAGGGCGCAAGCGTAAGCAGTCGAGAGCGCGCCGAAGAAAAGCCGTGAAGCAAAACTCATTAAGCGCGCGGACAAGACCAGCAATGTCCGAGCCGTGGCAAACAGTCCCGCACCGGACTGGGGCAAACGTGTATCCGAAATAGACCATCATCAGCTTGCCGCGGAATTCGATGTCGCTGCGCTGCTTGCCGGTCTGGTCGGTCAGTGTGAATGGACCACCGACCGACCCGCAGCCCTACATCAAATCGTCCATCATCTGCGCGGCGGATGGCTGATTAGACGGACGAGGAGCCTCTGATCGCATTTTTCAGGATCTTCAGAATTTTTGCTGAGTCCGCCCCGATAGCTTGGCATATAGTTACGAACTCCACGACGTCGATTCGGCGCTCACCGCCCTCATATTTGGCGACAAACGATTGCGGCTTGTGAAGTCGCTTGGCGAGCTCGTGCTGGGTTAAGCCGGCAGTTTTTCGCGCCTTAATCATCATCTCACAGAAGGCAGTTTGCCCAGCGGAATAGACTGATTTGTCGAGTTTGCGCGCGCGGGAAGCCATCGGCGCGGAAGACTGATCCGATCATCGGATTATCCCAAAACGGGATATATTTTAACCCTGTATGCCTAATCTGGATTATCTGCTGGACTTCCCCGCCACAGGGAGCGAATTGGAGTCAGCGTCCAATAGGAGGCCTGAAGTGGATTTGACACCCGACCCTGATGTGTCCAAAGCGCCGGTGGTGGTGGACCCCTCTCTTTATGCGGAGTCGAGCCTGCGGGAAAAAATCATCGAGCATGCGTTTATCGCCGATCTCCTGCGGGTGCTCTGGTTGCGAGGCAGGCGGGATATCGAGGTTCTAAGGACCGAAGTGGACCGGGATGGTTATGATATCGTTCTTCACTGCAATGGCATTCTGCGCCATGTGCAGCTGAAATCGAGTTATCGCGAGGCGACCACCGCCAGGGTCGACGCAAGGACGGCTCTTGAGGGCAAACCGTCGGGCTGCATCCTCTGGATCCTGTTTGACCAGAGATCGCTCGAGTTGGGGCCATACCTTTGGTTTGGGGGCAAGCCTGGAGAGCGAATTCCGGCGCTTGGCGACAAAGTCGCCCGCCACAGTCGCCCCAATGCACAGCGCATCAAGGCCGAGCGACCGGGACTGAGAACGATTTCGCGCGGCCGCTTTACGAAACTCAACACAATGGACGAATTAATCACGGCACTGTTTGGTTGATGGACGCCGCATCGCTGCACACATGGCAAACGGCGGCAAATCTCAGACGGTTTCGCCTCTTGATGTTCGGCTTACGCGATTTGTAATTTTCCGTCAGCTCGAAAAATTCCCATGTCCGTTTAAACGCCCAGAGAAGGCCGTACGCTCGATTTGCACCCCACCGGTACGTCGACAGGGGCGGAATCGCATATGTCCGGCATTATGAGACTGTCGATGGCGACGCGGGTGGTTTAACGATCAAAAATTGTATATTTATCAGTCGTTTAGTGGGCGAGGCCATTGGCCGCCCGCGATAAGTGCCGAGAATTTTTCCGTCCCGAACCTCCCCAGCCTCACTCATTAGCCATCCAGTGAGGCCGTTCTTTTCAGCAGACAAAAAGGCGACATGGCACGAAATATGCTAGACTTGCGATATAGTTTAATTGGAGTTGAAACAATGCGAAGTACTCCCAAAACGATACAGCCGCCGCGCTCGGAATTGGACAAACCGGCCAGGGAGCGGATCGTCGAGCAGGCCGACAGGCTATTCACCCTTTGGGGCGTCAATATATCGAAGGAAATGATCGCACACTTTGCGCATACGAATGTCGAGACCATCATTAAGCATTTCGGCACTCGAGAGCGGCTGGTTTTTGATTTCCTAAAATCGCTCATGAAGCAAGCAGAGCGCTCATGGAAGCAGATCGAACAGGAACACCCAAATGATCCTGAAGCACAACTTAGGAGGTGGGTTCTCCACGCTGAATTCGCGGCCGATTTGTCTGACCAGCAAGAGCATGCCCAACTGTCACGAGCTGCGGTGGATTTGATTCGCCTTGAGGGCAAGAACCCTCTCTTGAGCGAAATCGAAAAGTTTTGGCAGGCCGAGCGAAAGAAGATCGTAAAGCTGTGCGAACAGGCCAAGTTTCGGGATCCGTCGGGTTTGGCCGACAAGCTCCTGTTGCTGGTGCAGGGGGCGCGCAACGAGCGAAACTGCTACGGGTACGGTGGACCCAGTCGAAAGGTGGCCGAGGCTGGGGACGACTTGATGATAGCCCATGGCGCCGAGCGAAAGCCGCTTCTGGAAGTGTGATAGAGTTTGTTTATTCCATCGCGCCGGAGCAAATCGTGCCGAAAGACGATCAATTCGCAATCGTCGTGTTCACTTCAGAAACGGTCGAAACCATTCTGAGTAACGGCGGTACGGGAAACTGGGTGTTGAGCCCAAAGACGGCGGGCACCTGCAAATATGTCGTGTGTTGCCGGAAACCTGCCTGGGACAATAAGAAGGAGGGAATCGCTCATCGGGCCGCGTTCCTGATCGGTCTCATTGCCGGCCTGCGCAAGCAACCCGATAGCGAAAACGACCGCGGTCAACCGCGGTTCCTGATCAAACTATCCGAATATGCCGCCTTTGAGCGTGCGGACGTCTGGAAGGAGGGCCGTAACCCGGTGTCTTACAAAACCCTCAAGGCACTCGGCATTGACCTGCGTGGGTTGAAGTTCAAACCGATGCCGGTCCCGGCTCCTTCCGCCAAATCGGAGGGTTCTGGTGGCGCACCGATGACTATCGCGGAGGCCAAGAAAGCCCTGGCTGCAACCTTCGGAGTGAGCCCCGATGACGTCGAAATCACCATCCGCGGCTGAGTTAATCATGACAACGATCGTTTGCGCGGTAAGCCCAAAATTAGATAAGTATATTTGAAGTAATTGATACTTTGACATATACATAAGCCTTCAACCAAGGAGGCGTATATGAATGATTTTCGTATCGAACATCTGCCCATTGCCGATCTGAAGCCCAATCCCCGCAATGCGCGGCGCCATCCCACAAAGCAGCTGCACCAGATCGCAGCCTCAATTCGCGAGTTCGGCTTCAACAGCATTGTCGTCATTGATGAAGACGGCATCATCCTCGTGGGCCATGGCCGGGTCGAAGCAGCCAGTTTGGCCGGTTTGACTACCCTTCCCATACTGCGCGTCACGCATCTGACGGCCGAGCAGAAGGTGGGTTTCTCGCTGGCCGACAATAAGATTGCGCTGAATAGCGACTGGGACATGGAGCAGCTGACGCAGCTGTGGCGGGAGCTGTCCGCACAGGAGCTCAACTTCGATCTGGAAGTCACGGGATTTGAGACAGCAGAAATCGACCTGCTGATCGATGGCCCGACCGTGTCGGCGAAGTCCGACCGCAGCGACATCGTTCCGGAACCGCAGAACCAGGCTGTCTCCAGGTTGGGCGATCTTTGGCACCTAGGCGAACACCGGCTGATTTGCGCGGACGCCTGCGACAAGGCCGCTCACGTCGAATTGCTCAATGGCGAACAGGCAAGGATGGTGTTCACGGACCCTCCCTACAATGTACCGATTGACGGTCATGTCGGAGGTCTCGGCGGGGTCAAGCACCGGGAGTTCATGATGGCCTCGGGTGAGATGACCCCGGCCGAATTCCAGCAGTTCCTGAAGACGGTCTTCGCCAACATGGCGGACGTCAGCGTCGACGGTGCCCTCCACTTTATCTGCATGGATTGGCGCCACATGGCTGAAGTCATGGGTGCGGCCCAGGGCGTCTACTCCGGGCTCAAGAACCTTTGTGTCTGGAACAAGAACAATGGCGGAATGGGATCGCTCTACCGCTCCAAGCATGAGCTGGTGTTCGTCTACAAGGTCGGGACCGACTCGCACGTAAACACCATTGAACTCGGCAAGAACGGGCGCTACCGGACCAATGTCTGGGACTATGCTGGGGTCAACACCTGGCGGGCCGGCCGTGACGCAGACCTGGAAATGCACCCCACGGTCAAGCCGACGGCGCTAGTGATCGACGCCATCAAGGACTGCTCCCGCCGCGGGGAGATCGTGCTGGATGCCTTCTCGGGATCGGGCACAACCATTATCGCCGCGCACAAGTGCCGGCGCAGGGCGCGCGTCATCGAGCTCGATCCGCTCTATGTCGACGTCGCCATTCGTCGTTGGCAGACCTTTACGGGTGAGGCGGCAACCATGGCCATCACCGGCGAAACGTTTGCGGAGGTCGAGGAAAGGCGGGGCGATCCGCTGCAGTAAGCTGAAGCCCTTCCTTGTGGCAAGAATCCCACAAATGCCTGCAATCAGCCTCTAATCGAGACCCTAAAATTTGATTGCAGCGCGCATTTGTGCTACACAATCTGTACCTCGCGTTAGATCCGAATTGGGGTTTCTATAACCCTTGCGTGATGCATAAATTCGGAAAGGAGCGCGTAGATGACGGCGTGACGCCCGATAGGTCTGAGCTTCTGCAAGTGCAGAAATTCAGTGAACCTGCGGGGTCGCGCCGATCTTGTTTGTGACCTCGCTCCCATTCACTTGCGTGATAGAGGAGTGTTAACATGCCACGTAACAAGCTGGGCCAATTCGAACCCGGTACTTGCGGAAACCGGCGAGGCCGCCCGCGTAAGCTACCGCGAAAG
>Ga0137418_10004023_pt1 | contig 13470 bp, 8 predicted proteins | sample CZODoug3_1_2_16f_FD_122242 | JGI IMG/M metagenome (GOLD analysis project Ga0137418, IMG submission 122242) | Vadose zone soil fungal communities from Angelo Coast Range Reserve, California, USA - CZODoug3_1_2_16fungal (Hybrid Assembly) | ecosystem: Environmental > Terrestrial > Soil > Vadose...
CGTACCGGGCTGCAGCTAGTGGCGGCATCGCGCACTTACGCTCGCCTACGCCAACTCCGAGGCAAGGTTCGCTTCACGCGCACGTTAGCAGAACTGAAAGCCGACCGATGATCGCGGCTGATACGAGCACATGGGTTGCCTTTTTAGAAGGTGGCGCAGGCGAGGATGCACAGCTACTCGATAAGGCACTAGAGGATCGGCAGGTGGTTATGGTCCCCGTTGTGCTCACTGAGCTCCTAAGCGACCCGAAGCTTCCTACCGGCGTTGCCGAAACCCTCTCAGAAGTGCCTTTGATCGAGATCGGATCTGGCTATTGGCAACGAGCGGGAGAGTTGCGAGCGAAGGTGCTGGCGAAGCACCGCAAGACACGCCTCGGCGACGCGCTGATTGCCCAAAGCTGCATCGACGGAGGCGTTCCTCTCCTCACGCGAGACCGGGACTTTCGAGCGTTCGCCGAAGCTGCGCGCCTCGATCTTGTACTTGGGTCGTGAACGGACTGGCCGGGCCCCTTCCTGTAACAGGAGCGAGCACGTCGGTATCCTGGAATGCTTTCGCCGTTCGGGCAGATCCGGAACGCCTCGCGGACGGGCCTACCGATGACTCCGAGTCCGCCCACGAGAAAGGTTCATTACATCCGCTTTCTAGCCCCAAGCCGATGAACAATAGAGTGCGCGAGCTTCCTCTCGAATTGGCAGAGCGATTCGAGGTGATCGCCGACTTTTCAACATACTCTCTCAATGTAATCAATACCTTCGCGAATTCGGCGACACTCGACCATGCTCGCAGAATCACAAGCACGCCAATCAAAATAAAGACAACTTCTTTAGGATTGCACTCCCTGCGCCACCCAAAGTAGCGGTTGTCGTATTGGATAGTTACGAATAATTTCTTCCACGGTGGGATCTGGATTCAGCGCACGCCAAAGTGTAAAGTACTCCGGCTTGGAGAGCGAAATCCCGGCGAAGAGGAGGCTGGGTTGGCGAACGGGCCAACCTTGGAAGTCTTCGACGTCATGAGGGTAAAGCCAGGACTTTTTGTTCGCGATGAACGGGTACATGAATGCCATCGCCTTTGCGAACCCGCGACCGTCTGGAAGCGAAAAGGCGAAAAGATTGTCCTCCGGCACTGAGAGGATTTGGCAGACCGTGGAGATGACGTCGAGATTGAAAAGACAGTACGCATAAGGCTTCGTGCGTCTCAGCTCCAGCGGGAAGCTGCCATTACCAGCGATCTGATCCGGCACAATGACTTCTTTGAATCGCTTTCGGCAAAATTTGGTCAGCTCACGCTTCCCAGTGAACGCCGCGAACTCCGAGACCTGCATTACCCAGCATGTACCGTGATTATTCTTCGCGTCGCGCTCTTCCAGGCCGTTCTTCGAGGTGGCCATCCAATCCAGGTAGTCCGCGAACCACTTGCGTAAGTCGCTCATCTCAGAAGGAAGAAGCGCGCGAGACTGCTCCAGTATCGACATGGAGCGGACGACCTCCACAAGATGAATCGTGTCGATGATCCCGATTCCACGCCCGGTAGTCAGGCCACGAATTGCCTGGGCATACTGAAGGTTCGCGTTCATCCGCGTGGCTGGGTCGAGAAACCATGCGCGCAAGTGCTTCGCGGCGTGCGCTGCGTATCGATTGTTGCGTGTGAGCAGCCACGCCGCAGCCAGAGAAGGAACTTGAACGCTTAAGCGAATGAGCGCGCGCCGATGGCCGGCGAAATTATCCGGATTGGATATGCCATCCCGACGGATATACGGGCCAGAAGGGTTCTTCGGATCAGGCCACCAGTAGTCTCCCTCGGAAAAATAATCATGTTTGCCGCCAGCGCTTCGCGGACTGAACGACGCCGTAATCGTTACTGGCTCTTCCCGAAGATATCGATCCGCTGCAGTGAGGATGCGCTGCCGGTCGGTGGCTGCAACGTCGGGAGTCTGGCCCTGCTTCTCTTCGCCAAACGCCAGTCGCGGTATGAAGAATGCAGCGGCCCCGACGCCCGCAAATGCGCAGAATTCTCTACGCGATACGGAGCTCACTTTTGTCTCCGGCCGCACGTCTCGTCATCCTTGACATTATACCTGCACACCGCCTCGCCGCGCGGACGTTTGACGGTCTACGCCAGGCGGAAGTCCCTCCAATCACGGTTGCGGCAATCTCTCGAGTTCCAATTGCCGCGAGTTCGAACTTTTGGTATCAAAAGAAAGCGCGTCCTCATTTTGCAAGCCGCCCGCTGCTGAATCGTGGTAACTGGCGCAATATTGCGGTCAGTTCATTGAAACGGGAACAGAGTCATGCGGATCAAGGCATCAAGTGCACAGAAATTTGTCAGAATTATTGTGCCTTCGAGAAACGCGCCAAGAAACCGCCCCCTGCCCGCAGTTCGACGGTGAGGGAATTGCTGTGCCTATGAATTGTGTTTTCGATTTCCACCTTGGTGTCGTCCGCAGGGCTGTCGTGAACTTGAACTGATTTGTATTGGCCATCGGCTAGAAACGAGAGCGGTACGTGTATCGTCTTGGCTTGAGGACCGCACATGACCGCCAAGAACCAGTCGTTGCCCTTGCGCCGGGCGTAAGCGGCGAGTTCGCCTATGACGGAGTCCGGCAAGACAATCGTTTCGTCCCACGCAGGAGGGACGCTCTTGATCACGTCGGCAGCCGGATTGTTGAGGATGGTCTGCGGATTGGCAGCAATTGTCAGCAAAGGAGCTGCGAAGACAGCGATGCTGGCGATCTGGTGCGCCACGGTCGTATCGCGGCGGCGTTCGTTGAATAGCATGGCAGTGTAATCTGCCGGCCCGGCCAAGAGGCGCGTGAAGGGCAAGATGGTTTCGTGCCGGGCGCGTTCCTTCAGCGCGCTGGACTCCATCCCCCGGACGGCTTCGCGGACCAGCTCGTTGGGCCATGTGCGCTGGCGGCCGGTGGGTTTATTTGCGCCGTGGAATACTACGAGAATGTGGTATTCCGCTGCCTTTTGAAGGAGCGCTTCGTACAAATCGATCACTTCTTTGGCTTCGTGATCGAAAAAGTCGATCTTGGCGCCAGTTACGCCGAGGTCGTGCAGCATCTTGAAGAAATCCTCCCGCGCTTCCGGAGTGCGGAGATCCTTGCTGTGCTTCCAGAACCACACGCCCACTCCATTCTGCCGCGAGTAATCCACCACTTCTTTTCTCTGCTCTGGCGTCCATTTGCTCCAGAAGCCTTCGATGACGTTGTATTCGAACCCGATATGGCCCGCCATCCGAGAAAATTCCTTCATGCCGTCGACGCCTTCGGGACCACCATCCAGATAACGCCAGACAGCGCGGCCGGGCTTGATCCATGAAGTGCGGATTCCTTCGGCGAAATATTGGAGGTCGGGAGGCGGGCAGAGGTTGGGCAAGATAGTGCTGTTAGCAAGCGTGTTCAAGTCAGGCCCCAGCATTACGACGCGCCACGGAGTCGTGATGGTCCCCGTGAAGAATGCCGGTTTGCCGAGGCGCTTGGCTTCATCCCTTCCGTATCGCAATTCGAACGGCCAGTTCAGCGGCTGCCGGTGCCCCAAACCGGTGATCCATCCGCGGCGGCCGTCCGCCTCCAGAGCCATTCCGCTGTAATTGATGAGGTTGGCCTCGGTGATGGAAGCATAGCCGGCATCGAGCGGAAGCTTGAACGTCAGCGGGGGTCCGGCCCATTCTCCTGCGTGAACTTCGGAAATATTCTTCTTCACGAACTCGGTTTCATAGTGGCCGTCGGCCAGTCCGCCATACCAAAGCGTCGAGCCGTCGGGAATAACGAAGGCGGAATACTCGTCTGGTGCCCGTGCGGCGTTTTCTTCACCGGGAATGACGTGGCGATAGGCAACGCCATCATTGAATACGCGGATCTCAAGAGTATACGAAGTGAAACTCAGGTCATGCGTGAGAGAAAGTTTGACGCCGTTGCATTGATTGATCGCTGTGCTATAGGCCCCGTACCACGGATAAGATTCGTCTATGGAGTAGCGTTCGACATTGTCGAATACAACTCCCGATGAAAGGTCATAGCCGTCAAGCTTCATCACGATCGGGGAAGGCTCGATCACGACCGGATTTCCCATGCTCACGGTGAAGGTCAAGCGCTCCGCGTTGGGCAGGATCCTGAACTTGATCTTGCCGTCCGGGCTTGCAACCTGCACCTCCTGCATGTGAACACGCTGCGAGCGCCTAGACTTTGGCGGCTGCGATTGTGGCTGTGCTTGAGCGAAGATTGCTTGCGAAAGGGAGAATGTCGCCGCGGCTCCAAGAACCAAGCGAACAAGAACCGCTCTTTTCTGCACAGTCTCACCTCTTAATTGAATTCCTGGACATGGTTCCCCGTGACCGGCGCCGCTTCAGACTCCCTCGCGTGGTTTTTCCTTGCGGACGAAAATATTGTCCTGGGTGGGTTCCGCGTCGCATTCGAGGGCGATGGTCGTAACCGGATGGTCCGGTCCTTCTGCCGGCAGGCCGGTGAGGCGGACCCGGTACTTGTCCTGCCGAAAATCTATTTTTTCACCTGAAGCGAAAAAGCGGGCGGACTTCACCTGTGCTTGCAAACCACCCACCACCACATAATCGCCGGGCCAAAAGTGCACGTGCATGTAGAGCGTGTTGCCCTTGCGCGTGAAGCTCGCGTAATTGGAGCGGCGCGGCTGGCAGGGATCCGATGCGTATATGCTGTCACCGTTGCGGCGCATCCATTGTCCGACTTCCGTCAATACGCGGACGGTTTCCTCGGGCACGCTGCCATCAGCGCGCGGCCCGATATTCAGCAGGTAGTTGCCCGTGTCGCGGGAACAAGAAATGACATTCTGAATGACGCGGCGCGAGCTCTTCCAATCGTCATCGGCCCGCTGGTATCCCCAACTGTCATTCAGAGTCATGCAGGACTCCCATGCGCGGCCTTCCTTGTCCGCGGTGATCTGCTGCTCGGGAGTGGAAAAATCGCCTGGAAGCTTGTTGCGATTGTTCACGATGATGTCCGGCTGAAGCTCGAAGACCATCTTATTCATGCGCTCGGACTCCCATCCAGCGGCGTCGAGCGGCCAGGAGACGTCGTACCAGAGGACGTCAATCTTTCCGTAGTTGGTGAGAAGCTCGCGGATGTGCGTATGAATATATTCAACGAACCGTTTGCGTGCGGCTTCGTCCGTTGCGCAGCGAGCACCGTCGGGATGGTGCCAATCCATCAGCGAATAGTAAAAGCCCACACGCATGCCCTCGGCGCGAGCGGCTTCGACATATTCGCGGACCAGATCGCGGCCCGGTCCCTGCTTCGGGGAACAGTAATCTGTGGTCTTGGTGTCGAAGTGGCAAAATCCTTCGTGGTGCTTGGTAGTCATCACCATGTAGCGCATGCCGGTTTCGCGGGCGATTTTTGCCCATTCGCGAGCAGGGTAGGGTTTGGGCTTGAATTGCTTGGCGAGCGGAGCGTATTCGGAAACCGGAATACCCTCATTTTCCATGACCCACTCATGGCGGCTGATGACGCTATAGAGTCCCCAGTGGATGAACATGCCAAAGCGAGCTTGGTGCCACCACTTCATCCGGCGCTGACGGTCGGCGTCACCGGCGGATGGGGCGGTCGCAGCCTGCGCTGGAGTCGACGATTGCGCGAAACCCAGTGCGGAACTCATGGGGAGCTTTGCCGCAGCCAGGGCTGAGCTGGTTCCGATCATCCAATCGCGGCGTGACGTACGGTTGGTAGCCATCGATTCAGACTTCTCCCGAGAATTTCCCCGCGTTCACCGGCCCGACACGGCGGCGGGGGTGTGCGCCGCCGTGCGATTGAGAATAATGCAAGCCCGGTGCTGTGCTTAGAAGACGAACCTCAGTCCGAACTGCAACTGCCGCGGCGTCGTGCCCTGGGCCAGGGTCGTGATCTTGCCAGCGCCGGTAGCAATCGCAGGCACGGTTCCGACGCCAGGAACGTTCACGGTGCCGGAGTTGATTGTCAGTTGTGCATTCGCCGGCGTGTCGTAATTCTGGATGTTGAACACGTTGAAACCCTCAAAACGAAGCTGCAGGCTCATGCCCTCGCGCGGCAACAGAATGCTCTTGAACATTGAGAAATCCATGTTGACCACGTGCGGTCCGCGGAAGACATTACGGCCGAGATTGCCAAATGCACCTGAAGGAACGCCGAACGCGCAAGGATTAAACCAACTGGCCGACGTATACACGGCGTTGGCCGCCTTGCCGCCCTGCGAGATGGTCAACTGGCATTTCGGATCGGGATTCGCAGCTACCGGCCCCGCAACGAACGGGTCAGCGATCAGGTTCGGGCGGGCGTACGTTCCAGGACCACCCGGCGCACTGCCTCTTAGATTGGCAACATCTCCGCTAACCTGTAGGTTATACGGCGCGCCCGAGCGCGCCTGGAAGATGTAGTTCGCCTGCCAGTCGCCTAACAGCCACTCTGCCGGACCGCTGTGGAACCACTTCTTCCCTCGTCCTGCCGGAAGCTCATAAATGGTAGCCCACGACACAAAGTGGCTGATGTCATACGAGGAGACGCCGCGGGCCGTGCTCTGGTCGTAGTAGTTCTGAATGCTCGAGCCGCCGCCCGGCCCATTCTCGACGTTGAAGTAGCCGCTGCCCACATCCGTGGACTTGCCCCAAGTGTAGGAAACCAGCGAGTACAGGCCGCTCGCAAATTGCCTTTGGATCCGGCTTTCCAACGCATGGTAGTGCGCATATCCAATCGGGCGCGAGTAAGTGAGACCTGCGGTAACCCAGGGCATCTGCCGCGTTGCGTCGACCACGGAAGCTGGCGTTCCGCTGGGAAAGGCCTGCGAAGCGGCATTGGCGTTGCCGGCGCCATAGGGAAGTCTTCCGCTCTGGCTGCCCGCGTACGCGACGGAAACCAGCATGGTCGGCCTCAGTTGCCGTTGCAGTTCGAAGTTCCATTGCTGCGAGTAGCCGTCCTTAAAGTTGGGATCGTCCCCTTGGTTCGGGAAACCATTCCATGGTAGGCCGGTCGTGGGCTTACCCGCACCCGCCGACGTATACGTCGGCAGCGGGGTGGCAAAACCCTGGCCCTGCTGCGCGATGATGTTCAGCGCCGTGCCATTGGTGAAGGCGCACGAGCCGCCGTTGGTGCAGGCATTGGACGTGCCATTAAAAGCCGTGGCATCAGGCCACACCATCGCCTCCAGATCGTTCTGCGCGTATTGGCTGCGTGCCGTTATGGAGTCCCAGTACAGACCATAACCGCCACGCATCACGGTCTTGGGGGTGACTTGCCATGCCAAGCCGACGCGCGGCGCCCAGTTATCTTTGATCGGGGGTGGCGCGAAGAAACTCTTCCCTGCCAGGACGACATGGCTCGCGAAGGGATCGGACACAAAGCCGTCGGGGATACACGGAGCCTGCTGGGCTAAGCTGCACAGCGGTGGCATTGTTTTCGCACCGATGATGTAACGCTGGTCGTCAAGATCCAACGAATTCCATAGGCGACCGTCCAGTGTGTGCGGCTGGGTTACGTAGTCGTAGCGAAGGCCAGCGATCAGCGTCACGGTGGGCGAAAGCTTCCACTCGTCCTGTAGGTAGCCTGCCCATGAGGCATAGGCGAACCTCACCGGCCCGCCGTGAAGAATCGGCAGTTGCGCCGTGAAACTGTTGGGAAAGCCGAGCAGCGCCGAAGCCAGCGACAGGCCCGTGTTGTTAACGCCCGGATTGCGCGTCTGCTCGTCGCTAAAGGTGTAGGTCTGGAACGTGTTGAGTTGGACGCGTTTGGCAGAAATGTACCAGAAGCCGGCCTTGATATTGTGCCGGCCTTTCAGCCAGCTCAGGTTCGGAGTCACGCTCCAGTTCGGGTTCTCGCGCGGCGCGGTCCCGCGAATGCCAAAATTGTTATTGCCGCCGTTGGTCCAGTTGCTCAAGGACACCAGCAGGCCCTTGTACTTGTCGACGTCGAGGAATCCTGCATTCTTCATCGGATCAAGACGGGCCTGGTGCTGATTCTGCTGGCCGGCATCCACTCCGGGCCTGCCGGCATAGCCGGCGCGCACGTCCAGAATGAGAGCCGGCCTAAAAACGTGTATCCAAGCACCGCCGTAGTTGCGGCCCTGCGAGCCGCCGCTGGTCGAACCGGCCTCACCGATAGGAGTGAAAATCGTGTTCCGCTGCTCCGTGTAGCGAAAGAACACGCTATCGGCGTCGCGGAAGCGGTGGTCAACCCGCACCGTATAACTGTCGGAGTTGTTCAGTGTGGCCCGGTCGCGAACGAAGTTGTTGGCGCCTGATGGGTCAACGATATTCGGTGTCGCCGCGTAGGTCTGAAAGAACTGCTGCATGGGCGCAAAGATTAGCGCCTGGGGAATTTTGTTGCAGACCACGCCGACCGTCTGGTCCTGCTGGTTCTGCGCATTCACGGGCAATGGATTACCGGCGGCGTCGCAGCGGAAAGCGTCACGCAGAAAATTCACGCCTACCTGACGCGTCGAGTAGGGATTGAAGATCTGCTTTTTGAAGGAGGGACTGGTGTTGCTGAAGTCGCCGGAGATTTCGGCCGCGGTCGGAACATATGACAATGCCTGGTCCGGCTTGCCGTAGCGCCAACCGTCATAACCAGCCGAAAAAAACGTCTTATTCTTGATGATCGGTCCTGTCACCGCTGCGCCAAATTGGTTCTGGTGAAATGCCGCCGGACCGCCCGGAACAAGCTGCCCTGGGTTCGGGCAGCGCGCGATCGTGCATCCGTTGGGGCCGTCGGCAAAGGTATCGCGTGCGTCGAAGAAGTTATTGCGCATGTACTCGAACGCCGAACCGTGGAGCGCATTGCCGCCCGCCTTAGACACAAGGTTGACTACACCTCCAGCCGCGCCGCCAAATTCAGCTTTGGCATCATGTCCAACGACCTTGAACTCCTGGATCAGATCGTTGTTGGGGATCACAATGTATGTCGGTCCGCGGATGTTCGTGTTAATGATACCGTCATAAAAATAGAGCTTCGATCGATTCGACTGACCGTGGAAGGAGCCGTCGGAGAAGCCAGAGCCAGGAATGCCGACGTTGCCTTCACAACAGCCAAGACTTCTGTTCTGGGAAGTCGAAATCGGAGTAACACCCGGGGTCAGAGTCAGCAGTTGAGTGAAGTTTCGACCATTCAGCGGAAGATCGTTGACGGCCTTCTGGGTAATCACAGTTCCCAATTCGCTCGTCGAGCCCTCAAGCATCACGGCTTCAGCGCTCACTACCACCTTTTCATTGATCGCGCCGACCTCCAACCTTACGGTTTGCGTGACGGTTTGATTGACGCCTACGTCGAATGGAGAAACTTGCGTGATCTTGAAACCCTTTGCCTCGACGCCCAAAACATAAGTTCCTGGCTTGACGTTGATGAAAACGAAGTAGCCGTCGGAATTTGTCGTGACTCGATCCTCAATCTTGGTGGCCTGGTTGGCAAGCATGACCGAGGCGCCAGCCACAAATCCACCTGACTTGTCCGTGACCGTGCCATTCACTTCGCCTGTAGCCGTTTGTGCGTGCGCTACTCCAGCAGTCACGAGCAACACTACAAGAAGAATGGTTGCCATCTTCGCCAGTCGCATACACACCCCCTTGGCTGAATTCCGGCATGCGGAATCCAAACCGAAGACGAAAAGCGCGCCGGCCATGGGACGTAAAACCGGAGACTGTGCCGGCGCCGCTTCCAGTCCGAGACTGAGAGGCTTGTATCAAGTCGCATCTGGAAATTCAATATTAAAAATCTACATTTCAAATACTGAAAAACTAAACGATCTTTTGAGTTAAGATGCCGGAAGGCGCTTTGGCCACCGCCTGGCATCTGCCGGTGGATTCTTCCGACGCGGTGGCGACAACGCTTTATGGAAGGAGCAGCCTTCCCGTGATCCGAGCACGTGAATCCAAATCCGCACCCGTCGGCGTGGTTGGAAAGGTTTTGCGAATTCTGGAAGCGCTGGACGCTTCCCCGACCGGACTGCAGCTACGAGAGATTTCTCAGCAGACGAGCCTCAACAAGAGCACGGCCTATCGCTTCGTGGCTCATTTGGAGAGCGAAGGCTACCTCTTCCGTGACGACGCCGGCGCCTATGTTGTGGGGCCCAAGTTGGCCAGACTTGGCGCCGGAATCGCCTACCATGCCACGCTTCGCAACATCAGCCGCCCGGTTCTCACGCAGCTCGCGAAGGAAACCACGGAAACGGTGAACCTCGCCGTTCTCGATGGACACGATGTGCTTTACCTCGAAGTTCTGGAGAGTCCTCACTCCTTTCGTATGGCCTCCCAGCCGGGAATGCACCGTCCGCCAAATTGCACGGCGTTAGGCAAGGTCTTGCTGGCGTTTCTCCCCAGCGAGCAACGCGAAGAAATCCTCCCCATGTTGACATTCGAGCGGGCAACTCCGCACACCATCCCAAATCTCGCGCGTTTTAGGAAAGAGCTTGCGCGAGTCGTGCAGCAAAGCCTCGCGATGGACGATCAGGAGACAGACCTTGGGGCGCGATGTGTTGCGGCTCCAGTTCTGGACGAAAGCGGGAAGGTTGCCGCCGCTATCAGCGTTTCCGGTCCAATTACTAGGATGAGCCGAGACCGAATTCAAGCATTCGCCCTGGCGACAAAGAAAGCTGCTCGAACAATTTCGGCGCGTCTGCGTCATTCGAATTGAGATTCAGCGGTGGCCAGGCTGCCCGTACTCTTCAGAGTCAAGCCGAGGAACGCCCGCATGAATCGAGGAAAAGTTCTCCGCTTCTGACAAGAATTCTGTCGATGGTGTGATTCGAAACGTGGACCGCCAATCCGATCCGATCGAGAGACGTACATTCCTAAAAATGGGCGGAGGAGGACTTGCCACCTTCGCATCACGAAAGCTGTGGACTGCCTGGCCCGCCGGCATGGCACTCCCGGAACGCGTCAAGGCTAAAGAGCCGGTGCTGCTGAGATCCTCGAAGCTGCAACTCATCCTGGACCGCGAGGATGGCCTGCCGTTTCAATACCACTTGCTGGCAGCCAAAGAATCCTTTCGAGGCGAAGATTTTGGCAAGCAGATAGAGGCGACAATCTGTCAGCGCGAGGCATGGAAATTTGTGACGGTCCCGATTCGCCCAACACGCTTGAAGCGCACACCCGGTCAGGCTGATTTTTCCTTCGACGCAGTCTTGGACGGCAAACCGGCAGCGAGTCTTGTATTGCGATATGCGGTCCAGGAGGCGACGGTACGCATCACGCTGGAGGATGTGCAGGAACACGCCGGCTTTGAACTTATTGAAGTGGCGCTCCCCAGGCTAGTCACTGTGCGTGAAGAAGAGGGCACCGCCTGGCTCGCTCATGGTGACGATGGCGGCAGTCTTGCTCTCCTGCGTGACGCCAAGCAGGGAGAGCTACTACCCAACACGTTTTGGGGCAACGTCATGGCCAGCCTCCCCGTTGTCATGGTCGGCACGGACAAGGCGCTTTGCGTCCAGGAAACGACTGCGTTCATGGACGGCACAATTGTTGCCGTCGCAGGAGAAACTGGCTATCGCCGCGCCTCGCTTGGCACGGTGCAGAATTATCGCGTTAATGGAAACCTCTGCTATGACATGAACACGGGCAAGGGTACACCACGGAATTGCGGCACTCAAACAACGCCAAACCTGCTAATTGGTCAGAAGTCGAGTTGTCGTCTGGATTTTGTGGGTCCAGCCGCTGGCAAGCACACCGTGGATTGGCTGGATGGCGCGCGACTGGTGCGTTCGCGCATGCCGGCTATCCCAACGAACTATTACGACGGCAAGGTTGTCTATGGCATTCGCTGTGATGAGCCGAAATTTGAAAAACCGGTCGCGACATTCCAACAATGTGAGCAAATTATTCGAGACATCGCTGCGCTTACGGACCATTCACCACAGATCGCCCATCTCTGGGGATGGCAGTACCACGGCAAAGATACGGGCTACCCGGCCGTAGCGGAGGTGAATGAGCGTGCCGGAGGATTGGAGAACTTAAGAAAATTGCTCGAGGCCGGGCCCCAGCACGGATGCAGGGTGACTTTTTCCGACAACTACGATGACGCTTACAAGAGCAGCCCGGCTTGGGACCCGAAAATCATCGCACGACGGCCCGACGGCGAGTTTTGGTTGAGCCGCAATTGGACGGGCGAGGACTCCTACGTCATCGGTCTGGCCAAATACATGGCCGGACCAGGGCCCGAGCGAGTCCGCTTTACCTGCAAGCACTATGGGCTGCGTGAAACAATTCATGTAGATGTGCTCTCCTACTTCACGGTCCGTAACGATTGGGACCCGGAGCACCCGGCCAGTGGAATCAAGAATCTTGTGGAAGGACGCTACAAGGTCATCGAGGAATTTAAGAGATATGGCGTCGATGTTAGTTCAGAGGCGATGCGATACGCGGCGATCGGAAAGGTCAGCTTTTTCTGGCACATCGCCTCGCAAAGACCATCTCCGTTCGGCGGTGAGCCGATTCCTTTACAGCCGATGATTTACCGCAAGAGCGCAATCTGGGGGGAAGGTGGAGGCAACGGTGCGCTCATCGACCGCTTGATGAACACGCTCTTCTACAATGGTTGCATGCACCTAATTCTGCGGAACGACATCGAACTCAAAGACGTGACAGACTTCTATTACCTGAACCTAGTGCCGTGGTTCAAAATCAGGAATCGGAATATCGAATCATTCCGCAAGGAAGGCGACCGCACGGTAATCGGGCTCGAAGGAAACTCTCGTATTGAGCAAGATTGGGCAGCCAAGACCTATTCCGTGATTGTCGACGGTGTCGAAATCGCGCGCGATTTGGCCACGTTTTGCAGGCTCGACGAAGATCGCGTGGCCTTCTACGCGCAAACCGAAAGAGAACTTTCCTTCGCGTTACCCCAGGATTGGAAGGCTGATGCCGCCGTCGCTCTTACACTTTCTAAGGAGAAGCCTGAGCCGCACGCGTTCGAGGTCGCTAGTGGTTTCATCCGGATTCGCGTGCCCGCGCGGCAGCCGGTGATTGTGTACAGCGGTCGGTGCGCGGTTAACAAGAGAAGCTCGCAAACCTCGCTATAGCTAGTAGGACCCGAGGTAGACCCACGCTCTATACCGGTGGTGCACGATTTCGCCAAAAGCTGGTCGTCGTCGGAGCGAATTCCTCATTCGTCGGATTGAAATACATGCACTCGGCAGACCAAGTGTTTGGGAGCGTCCAGCTCGCCCGCCACAAAGGCCCGGTAGATGACCAGCTTCGCGGTCTCATCCGGGAGGCGCGTTCCCTTTGAGGACTCGACTTGCTTCTTCATTGGCTCGAAGTTCCGCTGCATGCGGAACACTCCAACCGAACACGGATACTTTGACTGCGCTGTGGGTGCAGGTGTGGGTGCAACTAAAGAAGGAAAAATGGCTCCCAATTTCTCGTAAGCGACACCAGATAGGGCACTTAGATTTTTAATCATTTCGGCTGTTAACCGAAGGGTTGCTAGTTCGAATCTAGCCCGGGGAGCCATTCTTCCTCTTTGATTTCAGGTCCTTA
>Ga0137418_10004026_pt1 | contig 13468 bp, 7 predicted proteins | sample CZODoug3_1_2_16f_FD_122242 | JGI IMG/M metagenome (GOLD analysis project Ga0137418, IMG submission 122242) | Vadose zone soil fungal communities from Angelo Coast Range Reserve, California, USA - CZODoug3_1_2_16fungal (Hybrid Assembly) | ecosystem: Environmental > Terrestrial > Soil > Vadose...
CGCGAGGAGTGAGCGTGCGCGTGGGGATGGAGGCCACGGGCTACTCACGCTGGTTCGAGCGGTTACTGGCAGAACTGGGTATCGAGGTATGGATCGGCGATGCGGCGGAGATTAAGACCAAGCGAGTCCGCAAGCAGAAGACCGACCGTGAGGACGCCCGGCTGCTGCTGAGACTGATGCGGGAAAATAATTTCCCTCGCATCTGGGTACCCAGTCCGGCGAATGGTGATCTCAGGCAACTGCTGTGGCACCGGCACCGGCTGGTGCAGATGCGGACGCGGATCATGAATCAGCTGCAGGCCATAGCGATGAACGAAGGCCAGCGACGGAAGAAAAAGCTGTGGAATGAACAAGGACGAGCACAGCTGGAAAAGCTTCCACTCGCAACCTGGGCATCACGGCGCCGGAAGGATCTGCTCGAGCTGCTGGACCGGATGAACCCGACCATCGAAGAGTTAACCCGAGCCATCGAGCAGGAAGCGAAGAAGTGGCCCGAAGTGTTGCGGCTGATGACCCACCCTGGCGTAGGTCCACTGACGGCACTGGCTTTCGTGCTGATCATCGGAACTCCGGAGCGGTTCAAGTGCGGCAAGCAGATCGGCAGCTATGTCGGACTGATCCCGTGCGAGGACTCCAGTGCTGGCCATCAGCGGCTGGGACACATCACCAAGCAAGGTAGCTCTCTGCTTCGTTTCTTGCTGGGAGAAGCAGCGCAAGCCGCAGCGCGTTGGGATTCGGACTGGAGGCGACGGTACATACACCTGGCGATGCGTCGGCAAAGGAACATCGCCAAGGTGGCCATGGCCCGAAGACTCGCGGTTCGGATGTACTGGATGTGGCGAAACGGTTGGGAATATTCAGAGTGGGTCAAGTTCGGTTCGCACGCGGGACAGCTCGGTACCAGGCATGGCGTGAACTAGAACGCCGTCCACATGATTGGGCATCCCGCTCCTTCGCAAGAGGGAGTTTGCAGTAGTAATCATGGTCGAAGTTTTGATCGAAGAGATGTTTAGGTCGGACTGAAACCGACCGAAAGATTACAGGCGAGCCGTGGTCGTCAACGCTGAGAAGGAAGAAAACGAAAGAAAACGAAAGAGAAAAACTCTTTTAAGTGAAAAGAAAGAAGTCTGCTCAAAAAGTGCTTGACAGGCCCGACGTTGTTAGAGATGCCTGATTAGCCGTTCTCGGACATCAAGTGGTCGTCGAGACTTATGGAGCGGGCGATGGGAACCGACACCCCACGTCGGAAACTTGGGTAAATACGAGCCAGGGCCCCTATCCGGTTACTGTCGGAAGGAACTCAATTTACAGGCAGATTTTTTAGCTTCGGTTTCGAAGAATTGCTCTGGCAAATCGCTTTCTAACATTTGTGACAGTTGGATGGGAGTGCGGCCGGTAACGTTTTCCGCCGATGAGACTTAGAAGTGAGGGGATGCCGTTTCGATTCCCATCGCCCGCTCCATAACTAACGATGATTCAGTTGCACTTACTCGGTCAGTTTCTCCTGAGTATCTGGCAGAGCGCCAGAGGCTCATGCTGAAGTCAATTTATTTAAATTGTTTCGTATGAGATAGATAATGCACCAGCGATTTCTCACAAGTGCCCAGAATGAGCCGAGACTCAAGGTTGAAATCGAAGAAGAACTTGCCGTAAACTGCTGACAGTGAAGTGTTTGCTGCGCGCCCGTAGCTCAGTTGGATAGAGCGTCTGGCTTCGAACCAGAGGGTCGGGAGTTCGAGTCTCTCCGGGCGCGCCACCTAAATAGCTTGCCCTTCACTGAATTAGCGAACTCCCTGGATGAATCACCCTCTCGATTTTGGGTCCATTTGGGTCCACTAAGAAGCCCACCACCTTTTCAAGCCTCTCGACCGCGGCTCGCTGAGACGCAGGAACTGCCTGCGCGTAGATTTCCGCCGTGGTGCTGAGGCTCGCGTGGCCCAGTTGAGCTTGCGCCGTTTTCAATGGTTCGCCCATGTCGCTCAGCAACGTAGCATGCGTTCGACGGAAATCATGCCAACTGAAACGTCGGAGTTCCGCTTTCGCGCAAGCCGGGAGCAGCCAGCGCTTCTGCAGATTTCCGGGTCGCAGATAAGTTCCGTTGCGACTGGGGAAGACGAGTGAATCTTCTGAAGTTCCACGACGCCCGAGATGATGGCGAAGTGCTTGCTCCAGGGTCGGCCCGAAGGGGATGTCTCGGTTGCCGCCTTGTGTCTTTGGAGTGGAGTTGTGGCCTTCATAGACCGCTTCGCGAACGCGAATGGTCTTTCCTTCGAAGTCCACATTCTTCCAGCGAAGAGCGAGCAATTCTCCGATGCGCATTCCTGTTAGAACCGCCATCAGAACAAGAGTGCGTCCCGGTTCCTCCAAGGCGCTTAGAAGGCGAGACACTTCGTCGGTGGTCAAGAACCGCAACTGCCCGCGAAGTGGCCTTGGAGGGAGCTTGACGCCCTTGGCAGGGTTCAACGGGACATATTCCCAATGCACAGCCGTGCTGAAGATCGTGCTCAGCAAGTTGCGGAGGTGCAGGGATGTTTTCCAGGAGAACTTCTGCCGCGTCACCTTGTCCGTGACAAACCCTTGTATGTGTTGCCGGTTGATATCACACAGGGGTTGATCCCCAAAGGCTGGGAACAAGTGGCGTCGCACAAGGTGTCGATAGTTACGTTGCGTAGCAAACTTCAGTGTGGGCAGGATGGCGGGCTCCCACTGTGAGCAGACGAATTCGCGGAACTGCATGGACGATTGCGGTTTTTGTAGCGTGTGGTTGACATCATGGAGGCGGGATTCAAGCAAAGCGCGGGCTTGCCGTTTAGTGGGGAAGTCCGCCAACGTGCCAATGATCTCTGAACGTCGAATGCTTTTCAGAGTCCCATCAGCCGCGAGCACGGGTTCCCTCCAACGAGCGACCCAGACTTTCTTTCGCTTTCCTCGAATTACTAAGCTGCCGGATTGGTATCGGTGACGAATCATCGGTGTATTCCTTTCCCCCGAAGTTCGTCTTGGCTCTGCGATACCTACCGACATCATACGCACGCGCCCCGCGGAATCAAGCACGACGCTGCCTCTGGATGAAATCCGTCAATGCACGCTCTTCGAATCGGAGGTATTTGCCGATCTTAAAGTGGGGAAGTTGTTCTGGCCCATGCCTTCTGGTTCGCTCGTATACCCAGGAAACAGGAACCTGCAGCAAGTCTGCCACCTCATGAACAGTGAGAAGATTCCTGTCACCTCCTCTCTCATCCACTGTGGCCGCAGATTGTGATGCGGCATGCATTAGGTCCAACATATTCATCCCTGAAGTGTCGTCTGGGTATGGGGACCTCGCCCTACGCGGGATCTGTTCTTCGACGCCCATGAACTTCAAGTGGCTGTCAACTGCAAGGCGCGAGGCATGCCGTCTTGAGGACGCTGTGTTCTCGCGCGAACCGAATTGGGTTGAACGACGATTCATGTTTGTTACGCAGTCCTCGTACCAGCTTCTCCTTGGATTGGTTCTTGCTTCCGATTGCCGGAGTGTTGGCCTAGCCAACGCTTAAACTCTTCATCCTTCTTGAACAACAGCTTGAGCGCCTCACTTACGACGTAAGAAGCGTTCGCGCCGATGAATTCAGCGTACTTGTTTAGGATGTTTCTGACTTCTTCCTCCAGGCGGACCTGAAGGGTTGTGGTCTTGGGTTGCTTCGACGGTGCTTTCATAAGTGCCAAGTGTTCCTCCTCCTTTCGCTATTCGTGCTCCATTACATCCTGCATTACAACTTGAACTGTCCGACTCCTGCACGCGGCCAAAACACGGCCCCGAGCAGTTCGGGGCGGGCGGGAGCGATCCCACGATATTTTGGGCGGCTGGAAGCCCCCAAAAGTGGGGTCGCTCCCGCCCGTTTTGGTGTTTTGCCCGCGGTGACTTTTCTTGGCATCGCTTCTCTATCTCCCACGCTTCAAAGAAATTGCTCGCGCCACAGGCTGAAGAATTTGCAGAAGGCTCAGCTGAAGCATGTAGTTCTTACATTCTTCACTCCTTCTCTGCTGGTTCCTGTGCAGGAGCCCCGACCCGGCGCAGCACTTCGGTTGCGAAGTGCGCCGTGACAACGTGCTTGCTACCACCAAACTCCTGAACGATGTTGGATTCAGTCACTCTGCCGACTTTCCATCCGCGATACAAATATTCGAAACGTTGTCCGGTGAAGCGCATCTTGGCCTGATTTCGAAAGATTAAATCAGCTTCAGTTAGAGATCCGTAGCGGCCGAGGTCCCAGTCCTTTCGGATTTGGAAGTAGCGCAACAATTCTGCCGACGCGTCCGATCCCAGCGGAACTGCGACCAAAGCATTGAATAGTTCTTTGGCCTTTCCGAAATGCAAACCGATTCTCGCCAGATAGAGAACGCGGAACTCCGAGAGCTGCCGAAAGAGAGGGAGGTACACTTCGAGATGATGCACAAATTCCGTAAGACCGGCTTCTGGCCCTTGCAGGTAGGTGAACGTCACCACAGTCGAAGCGGCGTCGCCGTCGAGAAACATTGGAAACTTGTCCACGAAGTAGCGAAGCGTAGGCTGCGACGTTCTCTGGCCGTAATAGATCTTTGAGGGCAGAACGTGGCGCGGGGTCTTCAGCTGATCACAGAAAAAGCTCATCTTCTCCGGCTCGGTTTCCAAGTACGTGTACTGTGGGTTGGAAAGGACAAAATCGAGGATTCCAATGCGCCGCTGGATGTATTCGATTTCGTGTTGCCGGCGGTTGCGGATGTTCTCGCGGTCGATCTGGTGGTAGAGCCGGCGGGAGAATAGGTGGTAGACGACGCCGCTCTTTGGGAAACGTTCGGTGCGGGCATGCTTCTTGGTGCGAAGCTTGTTCCAGAAAGTAGTGGTGCGCTCCCCCCAATGGGCGTTGGCGAAGGCGAGGAACTGACGCGCCACAAAGTAGCCCGAATGCGTCGCCACGAGGTAGAGAAAGCGAGCTTCCGCTTCGGTGTAGCCGAGGGCCTTCAATGCGTCGATATGGACAGGGGCGATGTTCATGGCACTATGATTCGTGCAGCGTTCTCGGATTCGTCGAGCGCACGGCAAGGCCCCGCCAGGCGTACCCTGGTAGGGAAACCGACTTCGCGACCGGCTGGCTACCATGCAGCGACACGCAACATAGCGGAGTAACTGACGACGTGGGAGGGCTCCGGCGAGCCTAGGGAGAAGCGAGCGAGAGCCCCCTCAATATACTAAGAGGCCCAAAGAAAGGAAAAACGCAATCAAGAACAGCAAAGCGAGGGCTGATTTCTAGTGCCTATCGGCCATGTAGAGGAACGCGGAAAAGAATGAAAGGGGGAGGCCTCTGCGCCTAGATGTGCCAGAGCCCGCAATTTGAGACTTTGTCGGTTGTCAACTCTGACCTCCCCGCTGGACTCGAGTTCATAGTCAGACTGTGAGCACTTTACCGGTTATCGTCCAAGTGACTTCTTAGCCGAGTGCGGCAACTTTGTTCTGCACCGTGCCCACTCTTTCTCGGGTCACGATCTGTGCTTCCTTAGTGGACGAAATTCCCGCCGACGAGGACAATCTCTCCGGCATCGGTGTTGAAGGCCAAACCATTCTGTCCCCATCGAATCAGCCGGAGCGGGTTCCCGGTGACATTAGGAATGAGGATCGAACTGAGGGGAGCGAATGTGCTCAGATTGAATGCGTAGATTGCCAGCGAGGAGTTCGTCGTCCTAGCGGCAAAGAAACCGGTATTCAAATTCGAGTCCGGTACCATGGTGAAAGGAGGCACCAAGCCAGTTAATAGGAAGGTGCCTACCGGAGCCCCGGTCGCGGGATTCACAACGTATCCGGTGTCGGAATAAATAAGCTTGGTCCCGGCATCGAAATGAATTCTGTCGCGAAAACCGGGAAGTCCATTTGGATAGTCGCTTGTCAGAGTCACACCAGTTGAATTTACAGATAGCGCGTAAAAATCAAATGCAGTGCTTTCGTCGTTGACCGCGTAGAGGGTGGTGGCATCTGAACCCCACTGAAGGGAGTCGTACAACGCCGACCCGCCGGAGCCGACACCGGCAGCAATCGTCGGTCTCATGGCGGCATCATCAAAAATACTTATCCCACTTGCCGCAGCAGGACTGAGGTTAAAAATGCCCGATGTGACGGCAGTGGTGCGAGGAGCGCCGGGCGCTACCTGCAAATACAAAGCGAAATAAGGACCATCAAACCGATTTGCGCCGAGCGAATAGCGGATATCCGGTGCCAGGCTTGGCAACGTAAACCGCTGAACGGAGGATGAGCCATCAAGTCCGATGTACAGGAACTGGCCGTCGTCTGAAATGGAAATCACGTTTGGATTGCTCCCCGCGTATTGTTCCCCGACAATTTGCGTCGTAGAAGGATCGAGGACGGCGATGGCGTTTCCAGAGGAGTTCGTGTTGGGCACGGAAAGGTAGAACAACTGGTCAAAGGGATCGAAGACGATGTTTTTGGATGCTTGGTTCACGATTTGCACTGCGAAGGCAGTTCCCGCGGAGCTAAATCCTCCGCTGGCACCAATGAAAAAGGTCGAGCCGCTGGAGAGCCCGCCGGTTGCCGGCGGGTTGGCGACGGTAATGGTCGCAGTGGCTGGAGTAAGCATGTCGCTTGCCGGAATCGCGGCCTGCAATTGCGTGCTCGAAACGAAGGTGGTGGCCAGCGCGGCGCCATTGAATTGCACGACCGCGGCAGGGTCAAACTGCGCACCACTCACAGTTAGGACAACAGCCGTGCCGCCGGCAATGGCTGAACTGGGGAGCAATGAGGCAATTGTGGGAGCGTTCGGCAAAGGAGTTGGCGGAATTGTGGGGTTCGGCGGAGGAGTGGTGACGAATGCCGGCGCTGGGCCGACAAAGCTTCCGGCGATCAAGAAGACACGGCCACTGCCGTTCGTGTCTCGGCAAAGAAATGCAAGGCCATTTTGCCCCCAGCGAATCAGACGGGACAATGTTCCCGCGGCGCCCGGGATGGATACCGAGGCAATCGGGGTGAAATGAGTAAGGTCGAACGACCGAATGGTAGCCCCGACACCAGAGCCGGTGGTGAGGAAGAAAGCGGTGTTCAAACTCGAATCCACGACCATGGGACCGACGGCGTTGAAGTTACCGACCGGAAGGCCAGTGGAGGGATTGATGGCATGGCCGTCGTCGCCGTAGATGAGATTGGTTCCGGCATCGAAATGAATCCTGCCGAGGAAAGTGTTAAGCACCCTTGGAAAATCCTGATTGAGCGTGACACCGCCCGGATTCACCGACAATGTGTAGAAGTCATTCGCAGAGTCTTCATAGTTGGCACCGTAGAGGGCCGTGGGATCCGCGCCCCACTGAATCGAATCGAATAGAGAAGGTATGCCTCCGGCGTTTGCCGCTCGCGGAGTGGCATCGTCAAAGATGGTAATCCCGCCTTGTGCCTCGGGGCTAATGCTGGTATTGCCAAGCGTAACTGCAGTGGTGTGCGGCGTACCCGGCGCAACTTGTAGGTCCAAGGCAAAATAAGGGCCGAAGGAACCTGAGCCGAGTGCATAGCTGATATCCGGCGCGATGCCGGGCAGGGTGAATCGCTGGACGGAGGCTGCCCCGTCCACCCCTGCATACAGAAACTGGCTGTCATCGGATATGGCCAGCACGTTGGGGTTAACTCCCGCGGGCTGACTTGAAGTGACTGTGGCAGTCGCGGGATCAAGGACGGAAATCGTATCGGGATTGGTGGTAGCGGTACCGGTCACGGAAAGATAGAACACTTGATTCTTGGGATCGTAGACGATGTCCTGGGCTTCTTGAGTGACTGCCAACACCGCAAAATTGCTTCCTCCGCTAGCGCCGATAAAAAGTGTCGAGGGACTCGAGACGGCTCCGCCGAGCCCAGGGTTGGAAACAGTGACCTTCGCAGCGCCCGCACTGGCAATGTCCGCAGCCGTAACCGTGGCTTGCAATTGGGTGTTTGAGACAATGGTGGTCGTGCGCGCATTCCCGTTCCACTGGATCAGCGAAGAAGGCAGGAAGTTTGTTCCATTCACCGTCAGGGTGAACGAGCCGTTCCCTGCCACCGCTGAACCGGGATTCAAACCACCGATGGTGGGTGGGGGAACCGTGACTGTAAAAGTCACGCCATTGCTCGCTACTCCCCCTACGGTGACCAGGACGATTCCTGTGCTCACTCCGCTTGGTACAGCGGCGACGATACTAGTGGCAGTCCAACTGGACGGAGTCGCCGCCGTTCCGTTGAACGAGACTGTACTGGCACGCTGCGATGCGCCGAAATTTGTGCCGTTGATTGTAACTGAAGTGCCCACAGGCGCGAAGGTGGGGCTCAGGCCGGTGATGGTCGGGCCGGTAATTCCGCTGTTGCCTGGCCTGAATGCTGCAAGTATGGCGCCCCAATGGTCCGCTGCGCCGAGAGTCGCGCTGGCGGACGCTGTCCCTGCCGTGGACTGAATCTGGTCCTCGGCAATCAGTTTGGTATTCGGCTCTGCCGGGACCAATTCTTCGATTTTGTAGCCCGGCCCTGCGGTGTACGCCGCAGGTTCCGCAGTCATCGCTGCACCGAGGAGGAGGTCACCGTTCATCGAAGTGGTGATGCTGGCGCTGTTTGGCGCAGCGTTGGTGCCTTGGGCTGCGATTACCGCGTCGAGAGAATTGGTGTGGGCAACGCCCGAGTATTCGAAAATGGCGAAGCGCAGCGTGTTCCCGGAGATGGTGTCTGCCACGGTAACTGTGTTGGCCCCGCCGGCGATGTTTTCCGCGTAAAAGACTCCCAGAGTGTCGCCGTTCGGGGTGTCTACGGTCACGTTGAACTGCGCTGCCATTCGATACGTGTTATGGAGTGAGTCCGACACCGTAAAGACCTGTCCGGACTTGCCCGCACGGGCGATCACCGCAATCCAGTTCCCGGCGGTGTTATTCGATCTGAACGCCAAGGCGGAAGAAGAAGTTGATCCGGCATCCTTGCTGGCGTGTTGAATGAGCGCGACCGGCGCGGGCGGTACGGTTACAGTGAAGTTTGAGCCGTTGCTGGCGACTCCACCGACGGTCACAACAACGTTTCCGGTGGTTGCTCCATTGGGGACGGGAACGACGATGCTTGTCGCACTCCAGGTCGTTGGCACTGACGGGACACCATTAAACGTAACTGTGCTGGTCGCTTGCGAGGAGCCAAAATTCGTTCCGGTGATTGTCACCGATGTGCCAACGAGTCCGAGAGGCGGAGTTAGGCTGACTAGAGTGGGCAGAGGAGGAGCTGTGACGGTGAAGAGGACACCGTTGCTGGCCACCCCATTGGCGGTCACAACGACATTTCCCGTCGTGGCGCCGCTCGGTACTGCAACAACGATGCTTGAGTCGCTCCAACCCGTCGGCGTTGCCACTGTGCCGTTAAACGTCACGGTGTTTGAACCTTGAGCTGCGCCGAAGCTAGAGCCGGCAATTGTCACCAGTGTGCCCAGCGGACCAGATGTGGGGCTCAAACTCGTAATGGCCGGAGTGAGCGTGAAACTGACCGCGTTGCTACCAAGGTTATTTCCCGTAAATACTTGAATGCCCCAATTGCCAGCTCCGAGGTTAGGCGGAGTGACTACCAGCCGGGTGTCACTCCATATGGAGGGCGTGTCCAGTACTCCTCCGAAGATGAGCGTAGTGCTCCCTTGTGTAGCTCCAAAAGTAGTTCCCGTGACAGTTACCTGAGTTCCGACCGGTCCCGAGCTTGGAGTCAAACCTGTGATACTGGGGATCACAGTGAAGGTCACGCCGTTACTTGCGAATCCTCCAACCGTGACTACTACAGGTCCTGTCGTGGCACCATTGGGCACAGGCGCGAGGATGCTTGTGCTGCTCCAGAAGGTGGGTGTCGTTGCTACTCCATTGAATGTAACCGTACTGGTCCCCTGGGACGCACCGAAGTTGGTTCCTGTAATTGTGACCAGCGTTCCCACGGGGCCGATGTTGGTGTTGTTATTGGTGACGCTACTGATGGTCGGAGTGACGGTGAAACTGAGTCCATTGCTGGTTTGACCGCCGACAGAGACGACCACATTCCCCGTCGTGGCGCCAGGAGGCACACTCACAGTGATGCTGGAACCGCTCCAGCTCGTGGCGGTGCCCGCCGAGAGTCCGTTAAATGTGACGGTGCTAGTTCCTTGTGGTGTTCCGAAATTCGCGCCTGCGATGGTGATAGAAGTGCCAACGGGACCGTTGCTAGGCGTAACGCTCGAGATGTTTGGTGGCGGAGCCGGGACGGTAAAGGTGAGAGCGTTGCTGGCCTGACCGCTGACGGTTACAACGACATTTCCCGTCGTCGCGCCGGACGGCACGTTTACCGTGATGGTTGATGCGCTCCAAGTGCTTGCCGTCCCTGCTGAGACTCCGTTGAACGTGACCGTACTCGTACCTTGCGACGCGCCGAAGTTGGATCCTGCAATCGTGACCGATGTTCCTACCGGGCCATTGTTAGGAGTGAGCGTAGAGATGCTTGGCCCCGGAACGGTGACGGTGAAGGTGATGGCGTCGCTGGCTTGACCGCCGACCGTGACGATGACGCTGCCTGTGGTCGCTCCGGGCGGCACGCTCACGGTGATGCTCGAAGCACTCCAACTGCTGGCGGTGGCCGCCGAAACTCCGTTAAACGTGACGGTACTGGTGCCTTGCGACGCACCGAAGTTCGCGCCCGCTATGTTGACGGAAGTTCCGACGGGCCCATTGTTGGGCGTGAGTGTCGAGATGTTCGGAGGAGGACCGGTGACGATGAAAGTGAAGGAGTTGCTGACTTGACCGCCGGCCGTGACTACAACGTTTCCGGTCACAGCTCCTGTGGGCACTGGCACAACGATGCTCGTTGTGCTCCAACTGATCGGCGTGGCGGCTATCCCGCTGAATGTGACAGTGCTGGAATTTTGTACCGGCCCGAAGTTCGTACCTGAGATCGTGACGGCAGCTCCCGCCTGCGCAGATGTGGGGTTCACCGCATTGATGATCGGAGTCACCGTGAAGTTCGCGCTGTTGCTTGCGACACCACCAACCGTTACGAACACTGGGACGATACCGGCTGTCCCGTTGTTTGGCACAAAGACGACGATGCTCGTGGCGCTCCAACGGATCGGCGTTGTAGCTATCCCGCCGAATGTGACGGTGCTTCCTCCTTGTGCGGCGCCGAACCCATTGCCTGTGATTGTTACGCTGATCCCACCGGGTCCCGAGGTGGGAGTGAGACTAGAGATGCTCGGTGTAACAGTGAAGGCCACGCCGTTGCTGGCCTGACCGCCGACGGTGACGACGACATTTCCCGTGGCCGCACCGGAGGGTACGTTCACGGTGATGCTGGAAGCGCTCCAGTTGCTCGCAGTGCCCGCTGAAACGCCGTTAAACGTGACGGCGCTCGCTCCTTGCGTCGCCCCGAAATTTCCTCCTGTAATCGTGATCGCTGTTCCAGCTGGACCGGAAGCCGGGCTTAGAGAAGTAATGCTCGGTGGTGGTGGCACTGTAACCGTGAAAGTGACAGCGTTACTGCTGAGGCTGGCGACGCCGCCAATAACCACGACGACGGGGCCAGTGGTCGCGCCGGAAGGCACGACCACGGTGATGCTTGTGGCGCTCCAGCTCGTGGCGGTGCCCGCAGATACCCCGTTAAACGTGACGTTGGTGACCCCTTGCGATGCCCCAAAGTTCGAGCCCGCGATGATAACCGAAGTGCCCACCGGCCCGGACGTGGGGTTCAGACTGACAATCGTTGGAGTCTCCGTGAAGTTCACGGTGTTGCTCGCGAAACCGCCAACCGTTACGACCACCGCGACGGTACCGGCTGTCCCGTTGTTGGGCGCTGGGACGACGACACTCGTCGCGCTCCAGCTTGTCGGCGTTGCAACTATTCCGCCGAATGTGACGGTGCTTCCTCCCTGCGCGGTCCTGAACCCATTGCCTGTGATTGTCACGCTGGTTCCACCGGGCCCCGACGCGGGATTCAGACTGGAGATGCTCGGTGTGACTGTGAAGCTGAGAGCGTTGCTTGCGATTCCGCCGACAGTGACCACGACATTTCCAATAGTCGCCCCCGCAGGCACTGGCACCACGATGCTCGTGGCGCTCCAGCTTGTCGGCGTTGCCGCAACTCCGTTAAACGTAACCGTGCTCGTGCCTTGCGAGGCGCCAAAATTCGTGCCGGTGATCGTGACCGAAGTGCCCACGGGTCCGGATGGTGGACTTAAGGAAGCGATGCTCGGCGGCAGGCTTCCACCCGCTGCGGCCTTGAAGGCTGCGAGCAAGGCCGCTCCGTTCTCAGAAATGGACAACGTGGCGCCTACGGAGACTGCTCCGGCAGTCGCCTGAACGGCGTCCTCGGTGATCATTTTTGTGTTGGGAGCTGCTGGCACGCGCTCTTCGATGGCGTACCCGCTGCCCGCGGTAAAAGTCACGCCGGCGGCGGCGGCTACCTCGCCTAAAATCAGATCTCCACCAACTGTAGTCATGGCGGTTCCACTGTTCAGCGTAGTTCCCGAACCTTGAGCCGCAGAAGTTACATCAATGGAATTGGATATAGCCAGGCCGGAGTATTCCAGGATGGCAAAGCGTAAAGTATTGTTCGCCAACGATTCTGAGACTGTGATCGTGTTAGAGCCGCCGGAGATATTCTCCGCGTAATAAATCGCCAGGGTCTCTCCGTTCGGTGCATCCAGTGTCTGATTAAATTGGACGGCCTGTTTGTAGGTGTTCCCGCGAGTATCGCTAACCGTGAGGACTTGGCTGGAGTGCCCAGCGCGAATGACCACGCCAATCAAATTGCCCGCCGTGTTGTTCGCCGGAAACGCAAGGGAGGCGGAACTGGAGCTCCCGGCGTCCTTGCTCGTATGCTGGACAAGAGTGACGCCGCCCATCGCTTGCGGGGCCGCGAGACTAAGCCACCCTATTGCCACAAGTATTCCAGTGCAAATTGCGCTTAGGCCACGGGGCCGCGAATGCACAGGGGTAGGAAGATGCGAGGACCACTTGCTGGGCATGGGCGTCTCCGTCGAATTTAAGAAAGAAGGCTCCCGAGGGACAGGACAAGTGCCTTCAGCCCTCCTACCTCAGGTTCTGAGGCAATCCGTTCCTCGTAAGGAGGACAGAAAAGAGATTGCAATTGCTACACCTACTCTGAAGATCAACATACGTTGGGGACCAACTCCTGTCAATCTCAAACACTACAATCGAGACCAAGCGATACTCAATGCAATTTCAACTGATTTGATGGACGCCCTTGAATAGCCCAAGTTTGGAACTCTCGGTACAACCAGAGGCCACAAGACCGTTGGGCCGAAGAGAACTTCCGCGAACTGCATTCGGGGCAGAGGGGTTCCCTTTTCGAGTCTTCAAGCACATGCCCATCAATCCTTGTAATCCACTTCCCCAAGGTTTCCCGCTCTGCTAGTCTTCGGCCTCGTTATGTCGGACACAATCTTTTTCAGAGGGAAGGCCTAGCGCGTCTTGCTGCGACTCGCATCCT
>Ga0137418_10004028_pt1 | contig 13461 bp, 13 predicted proteins | sample CZODoug3_1_2_16f_FD_122242 | JGI IMG/M metagenome (GOLD analysis project Ga0137418, IMG submission 122242) | Vadose zone soil fungal communities from Angelo Coast Range Reserve, California, USA - CZODoug3_1_2_16fungal (Hybrid Assembly) | ecosystem: Environmental > Terrestrial > Soil > Vadose...
TGGATGCCTTCGGTGCGAATACCGCGCGTGGTCATCACCGCTTCATGTTCGGCAGTGAAATCGGAGCCCACCACGCCGACCACGCGCACCTCGGTGAAGAAGCTGGCGGCCAATGAGAAATGCGTGGCCGACCCGCCCAGTACGCGCTCCTTCTTTCCGTACGGCGTCTTGATGGTGTCGAACGCGATCGAGCCGACCGCCAGGATGGCCATCGCCTACTTGGCCTCCGGCTTGGGCAGGTACTTGTCGAGGATGAGCGCGAGCTTCTGCCGCGTTTCCAGCGGGATCATGGTGCGGTCGGTCAGGATGGCATTCTTCAGCGCTGACCCGCACTTGCAGGTTCGGCTCGCCGGCATCGCTTTCACAGCTTCTTTGACCACACTGCAAGCATTCTCAGCGTTCTTCATCAGCACTGCAACGATCTGGTCCACCGTCACCGAGTCGTGTGTAGGATGCCAGCAGTCGTAGTCTGTGACCATTGCGACCGTGGCGTAACAGATCTCCGCCTCGCGCGAGAGCTTTGCTTCCTGCAAGTTGGTCATGCCGATCACGTCGAAGCCCCAGCTACGATAGAGGTTCGATTCCGCCTTGGTCGAGAACTGCGGGCCTTCCATGCAGATATAAGTGCCGCCCAGCTTGCCGACTACTCCCGCTTTCTTGCACGCAGTCGCTGCTACCTTTGCGGTCTCTCCGCACACCGGATCGCCAAAGCCAACGTGCGCGACGATGCCATCGCCGAAAAATGTCGAGATACGTTGCTTGGTGCGATCGTAGAACTGGTCTGGGATAACGAACTCGAGGGGCTTGTGTTCTTCCTTCAAGGAGCCAACGGCAGAGATGGAAAGTATCCGATCGACTCCAAGCTGTTTGAATCCATAGATGTTGGCGCGGAAATTCAATTCCGTTGGCAGGATGCGGTGTCCGCGACCATGGCGCGCCAGAAAAGCGACTTTGCGTCCTTCGAGCGTTCCCATCACGTACGCGTCCGACGGCTTACCGAAGGGTGTGTGCACCATCTGTTCGTGCACGTCTACCAGCCCCGGCATTGCGTACAAGCCGCTGCCGCCGATGATCCCGATCTCTGCCTGCTGTTGCATGCACGCTCCTGACAGTGAACCGAATCAGTGATTATACAAAAGCATTCGCGGAGCTAATTCGTGGCGGGCGCTGCCGGCTGCCAGATCGCATCCGACAGCCTCTTCATTGCAGCTTCGTCAAAGCTTTCGAGCACCAGCACTTGGTCGCCGCGGGTCTCGATCGAGATTAAGCCCTCGTCGGTCGTCCAGCGGGTCGTCGGCGCATCGCCCACGCGGGGCGCGACCCCTTGCGCGAACTTGTATCTTTTCAACAGCGCTTCGCGATATTGCTTGGCAAATTGTTCAGCTGCCTCCGGACTTGACCAGCGTGAGAAATAGAGGAGCGCCAACGCGTTGGTCGGCGGAGCCGAGACCGCGTTCTGATTCTTCTTCTGCTGCGTGGTCGAAGATTCGCACGGTGTGAGATCACAACGCAGTGCGGCGAAATAGGAACCGCCCCGCCACTCACGATAGAGGCCGTCAGCCCGCTTCTCAGGATCGCGGAACTGCGTCAGGAAGATAGAAACGTCGAATTCGCCCATTGCACCGGCGTCGTAGCCGGAATATCCGCTCCCCAATATCGGTTGCAGCTTGGGAAGAACGAGCGGCGGAATCTTTTCCTGCGCCAAGTAGGTGCTGGGCTGCATGATCTCGCGCGTGGTTTTCGGAGGATTCGCCATGGTTCCAGCAAATGCGCCCTCGCGTCCTTTTTTGAACATCACTTCCTGGACGAACGTGAGTCCCTCGCGATAGGGAAAGACCAAGGACTCTTTCAGGAACCTCGGCGCGCTATTGAAAATTGGAGACTGTTTATCTTCCGTCATACCCCGCTTCAACCCATCCACTTCGACCGGGGAATTGTTTACGTTGCGCCCCCGGGGAGCGAGTGCGTAATCAAGCAATTCGGCCATGCCCTGCCCTTCGAGCAGAGCCACGCGGGCCACAAGTCGTTCGTCATCGATGGACTCCTGGGTTGGATCAAGATTCTCCGGTGACCACTTCTTCTTTTTGTCTTTCTCATCGCCAGGAGCCTTGTTCCATTTCTCCAAGTGAAAGTTCTGGTCCTGCAAAGCGTGCGTCAATTCGTGCGCCAGGATCGCACGCTGGGCCGCCGGCTCGATCCAATCCAGCAGATACACGGTCTGATCTTTGATGTTGTAGTAGCCGGCCACCTGCTCGCGCATCATGCTGATGAAGAATTGCCGCAAGTGAAAATCTCTGGGCAAAAACCCGAACTTTTTCAGTACAAGTTCAGCGTGTTCCATGCGCTGGCTGTCTTCGTCGTTCTTCAGCCGCTCGGTCAGGTCATGCTCGACGGTGTCGCGGTCCACCAGCTTGCGCTTGATTTTGTGCTGGATGGGAAACTTGGTGTCGTCGCTGACGAACTTCAATATCTCTTCCACGCTCTGAAAGAGTTCTTCAGCCTGTTGCGGTGAGATCTTGGGTTTCTCGCTCCGTGCCGGGGTGTTTGCAACACCCGCATTCGGGCCCACTTGTGCCTGAGTATTGAGTGACAGAAAAAGGGCAGGTACACACAGAATCCACGCGAAACCACGGTTCATTCAGCAACCTGCTTCGCGATCCAATCCGCACACTCCCGCGTCCCCAAGTTGCCGCCGACGTCGGCCGTTGTCTTTTTCTGCTGGACGGCTTTCAACACTGCGGCTTCAACCTTTTGCGCCTCTGCCTTTAGTCCAAAGTGCTCGAGCATCATTGCCGCAGTCAAGATCGCCCCGATCGGGTTCGCGACGTTCTTTCCTGCCAGCGGGGGCGCCGAGCCATGGACCGGCTCGAACATCGAGGTCTTCCCGGGATGAATGTTCCCGCTCGCCGCCATACCCAATCCACCCTGCAGCGCCGCGCCAAGGTCAGTGATGATGTCACCGAACATGTTGTTGGTCACAATGACTTCGAACTGCCGCGGATCGCGCACCATCTGCATGCAGAGCGCGTCGACGTACATGTGGGAGGGCTGGATGTCTGAGTATTCCGCAGACACTTCCTTGAAGACGCGCTGCCACAGCCCGTGCGCGTACGTCATGACGTTCGACTTATCTGTCATCAGGACTTTCTTCTTGCCATGCTTGCGGGCGTGGTCGAACGCGTAGCGAATGATGCGCTCCACGCCTTTGCGCGTGTTCACATCTTCTTGCACCGCGACTTCATCTGGCGTGCCCTGTTTGAAATTGCCGCCGACATCGCAGTAAAGCCCCTCCGTGTTCTCCCGCAGGATAGTGAAGTCCACATCCTGCGGCTTCACGCCCTTCAGCGGACACAGCGATTCGTCCAGCAGCTTCACCGGGCGCACATTTGCGTACAGGTCCATCTTGAAGCGCATGCCCAGCAGGATCTCTTTTGCATGAATGTTCGACGCGACCCGCGGGTCGCCAAAAGCACCGACAAAGATGGCGTCGAAGTCGCTCTCCAGCTTGCGGAAGCCTGAGCCATCGGCGTAACCGGGCAGAGTGGTGCCGTCTTTCAGGTAGCGATCTGCTGACCAGTCGAAATGGGTGAACTCCAACTTTCCATCCAGCCCGGCCGCTTTCAACACAGTCAGCGCCGCGGTAATCACCTCTTTACCGATGCCGTCGCCCGGCACTACAGCGATCCTAAGTCTCTTGCTCACGTGGTGAAGATATCAGACGCGATTGGAAATCCTGAAGGGTGTGAGTCGCACAAGGGCGTGAACGCATCCATGACGTACAGCGCTGAGACTGCTACGGTCGCTATAATCAAAGATTGGACTTATGCCTAAAACACCTCTATACGAGACCCTGGGCGCGCAGGGAGCACGATTCGGGGAATACGCCGGCGTCGAAACCGCCGCCAACTTTGGCGATCCTTCCGCCGAACTGGAGGCGCTGCGCCATGGCGCTGGCGCCTACGACTTGGGCTGGCGCGCCAAGTTGCTGGGAAGCGGCGAGGACCGTGTTCGCTGGTTCAACGGCATGGTCACCAATAACATTAAAGATTTGTCGCAAGACCATGGTGCATATACATTTCTACTGAATGCCCAAGGCCAGATACAGGCCGACATGTACGTCTACAATCGCGGCGACTACGTGCTTGTGGATACAGATCTTTCCCAAGCTGTCCGGGTGCGCGAGATCTTCGAAAAGTACATCATCATGGACGACGTGGCGATCGAAGACGCCAGCGACAAGCTTTCCGCCATCGGCTTGCAAGGACCTAAATCTGCCGAAGTGCTGCAACATCTCGGCCTTGATGTTTCCGGTCTAGCACCTCTCCAAGTTGTGGACACCAAGCTGGGCGAGGGTGGCGTCTCCATCGTTCGCGCCGATTCTCCGCAGCCAACCTTGGAGATCTGGGCCTCCACACCGAATCTGCCAACTGTGTGGTCATCCCTCATCGCCGCCGGGGCGAAGCCGGTCGGATCTGAGGCCTACGAGAAGATGCGCATCTTGAACGGACGCCCGCGTTACGGCCTAGACATTGGTGAGCGAGACCTTCCGCAAGAAACCGCGCAGGATCGCGCCCTGAATTTCCGCAAAGGCTGTTATGTCGGGCAGGAGATCGTCGAGCGTATCCACTCTCGCGGCAAGGTCCACCGTTCGCTGGCAGGTCTGGTCATAGCAGGACCAGCGCCGTCACCCGGATCGCCAGTTGAAGTCTCAGGCAAGCAGATTGGCGAAGTGCGCAGCGTCACCTCGCTCCCACTGAATGGATCGACTCGCAGTTTTGCTCTCGCCTCCTTGCGCCGGGACGCCATACCCGCAGGAGCTACGCTGCAGGTCGGCCCTTCACCTGCAACTCTGTCCGAGCTTCCATTTAGAATCGAATAAACCATGGCCAAACACAAAGAGCCCGAGTTCACGGTTACAGACAAACGCCGCCGCTACCACGAAGACGATGGCTCCGAGCAGGAGACCTCCGTCGCCGAACCCGCAGTCGAAACGCCGCCCAGCCCTGCGCCTTCCGAGCCCAAAGCCGGCTACGTCGATCAGCAGTTCACCAGTGATCCGGCCTCGGCAACCGCGCCACCTCCGCCATCGCAAGCCGAGCAGGACGCGCAACACGCCGATTACAACGCCTCAAACCAGAAGCTCGACAATATGCTGCGCGAACGTGCGGGCGATAAGGCGCCGCGCGAAGGCAAGTCTTTTGAGATGACCTTCGATCGCCTCATCGCTTCCCTCTACATGACCGCGATGATGCAGCTCGGATTAATGGCTCCTGAAGGCGAGCAGCCACGCGCCGACATCCTCGGCGCACGCCAAACCATAGACACGCTATCGGTGCTTGCTGAAAAGACCAAAGGCAACCTCACGGAAGCGGAACAGAACATGCTGCAAAATGTCCTCTTCGAGGCGCGCATGGCCTATCTCCAATTGACCAACACGATCACGCAAGGTCCTCCGCCCGGCAGCGCGATCAAGACCTAAGCATGAAAGCCACCCTCACCGTGCTCGGGAGCGGCACCTCGATGGGTGTCCCCACGTTGGGGTGTGATTGCAGGGTGTGCAATTCGGCTGACGCTCGCGATCGCCGCACCCGCCCATCGATCATGGTCGAGTACAACAAGCGTGTGGTGCTGATCGATACCACGCCCGACTTCCACGCCCAGGCGGTTCGGGAGCGGATCGCGCGGGTGGACGCTGTCTTCTACACCCACGCACACGCGGATCACATCCTCGGCCTCGACGACCTTCGGCCTTTGAGTTTTCGCCACGAAGGCGGATCGATCCCTCTGTACGCCAAGGCCGCGACTGCCGGCGAGATCAAGAAAGTCTTCCGCTACGTCTTTGACCGCGACCCCGACTACGCTACCCTCGCCAAAGTTCATATCGAAGAGCTTGACGGCGCCGTCGAGATGTACGGCGCGCGCTTCGAGCCTATTGACGTGATGCATGGCCGTCAGACGATCCAGGGATTTCGTTTTGGCTCGGCGGCATATCTGACTGATTTCAGCGACATCCCCGAGCACTCCAGGGAGAAACTTCGCGATCTCGATATTCTTTTTCTTGACGCTTTGCGCCATCGCCCCCATCCCACGCATTCCAATGTGGAGAACTCGCTCCGCTTGGTCGACGAGCTGAAACCCAAGCGGGCCTTCTTCACTCACATCTCGCATGATCTGCCCCATGAGGCGACCAACGCCACCTTCCCACCGAATGTCCGCCTTGCGCATGACGGGTTGCGGCTGGAGTTCGAGATCTGACCATGCAGATCTTCCGCAAACTTGAGGCAGTGCCTCCGGATTTCGGAGCAACGGTGGTCAGCGTCGGCAACTTCGATGGCGTCCATCGCGCGCACCAGAATGTGCTCGCCGCCATTGTGCGTCGCGCAAGAGAACTCAACGCACGTTCCCTGGCTGTCACTTTCGATCCTCACCCCACACGAGTGTTGCGTCCTGAGGTCGCTCCGAAGCTGATCACTCCGCTGGAGCGCAAGCTGGAGCTGATCGCGCCATTCGGTGTCGATGCTGCGCTTGTTCTTCCCTTCACCAAAGAGTTTTCGTTGACCTCTCCCAAGGCATTCTCCGAACTGCTCGGCGAGCGCTTACGCGCGAAGGAGGTCCATGAAGGTTTTAATTTTCACTTCGGCCACAAAGCAGAGGGGAATCTCGCGAAGCTGACTGGGCTCGGCAAGGAAGCGGGCTTCAATGTGATTTCGTATCCAGAGATGCGGTTGCGGGGCGAAAGCGTCTCTAGCAGTTGTATCCGTGAGTTGGTGCAAAAAGGCGACGTGTCGCGCGCTCGCGCCTTGCTGGGCCGCGCCTTCAGCATCACCGCGCACCCCGCCAAGGGACGTGGCTACGGCAAGCAGTACACCGTTCCTACCATCAACCTGAGCGCCTACGAGGAGTTGGTGCCGGGCAACGGGGTATATATCACTCGCACTCGCATTGGCAGTGAGACCTTCAACTCCGTCACCAACGTTGGGAACCGGCCCACCTTTGGAGCAGACTCTTTTGCCATCGAGTCCCACCTGCTTGACTTCCATCCCATCGAACTGACCGAAGAGACCGCGATCGAGACCTGCTTCCTACGCCGCCTGCGGGATGAGATCAAATTTCCATCCGTGGAAGTTCTGCGCGCTCAGATCGGCAAAGATGTCGCCCGGGCCCAGCGCTACTTCCGCTTGCTCTAGTCGCCGCCACTGCCTGCTTCCTGCGTCCTACCGCCTGCCTCGGGCAGTTGCACGATCACGGTTGCGACCAGCACGATCACCACTCCGACAATCTGTATCCAACTGAGTCCTTCATGAAGGAAGACGGCCGCGCATAGGATGGCGAAGATAGGCTCAAGACAACTGGTCACGATTGCGCGGGTGGCGTCCAGGTGCTGCAAGCCGGAGAAGTAGAACGCTATCGGCACCAGCATCGAGGTGACGGAGAAAACCAGCAAGAACAACCACTGATGTCCGGAATAGTGCGCAGCAAGAATCCGATTCGGCGGATTCAGTATCAGCCAGAACAACGATGCTCCAAACAACGCGTACAGCGTCACCTTCCAGCGCGGATTCGAGCTCAGCACGTCGTGCCCATAAACGGTATAGAACGCGAAGGAGAACGCCGCCCCCAGCGATGCGGCGATGCCATAGGCATTGGCTTTGATCTGCGCGCTGTTGAGCACTCCGATCGCTAACGCCGCTCCTGTCACCGCGAGCAGCACGGCAAGCACTCGCCGCGCAGTAGGCCGCTGAAAACCCCGCGCCACCATGTAGAGCAGCACCCACACAGGCGCCGTGTACTGCACGATGATCGCCGTGGCGACTGTGGACTTATCGATCGCCAGATAATAGAAATAATTCGCTCCGGCGAGTCCGAGAACTCCCACTAGCATGCTGCGGAGTATTTCTCTCTTTGGAAAGCGCACCGCTTCGCGCCCGCCGAACAGCAACAGCAACGGAAGCAGCAGCAAGAAGGAGAACGTCACGCGCGTCTGTGAAAGGATCACCGGTCCCAACGGCGACAATCCCCGCGCATTGGGGATCAGCTTGGCAGTAAATACCGCTTTGCCGAGGCTTGCCGAAATCCCCCAGCAAAGCGCTGCCCCGGCAATGTAGAAATATCCGCGAATGGGATGCGAGTTGGCTTTGGATTCGGGAATCGTGTTACTCGGCGATCAGCTTTTCCAACCGCTCAGGATCGAAGCCGATCATGATCTCCTCACCCACAACGATGGTCGGTGTGGCGCGGCTCTTGTAGGTCCCCACCAGCTCGCGCACCGCGCTGGGGTCGCAACTCACGTCGCGTAGTTCGTACGGAACGCCTCTCTCCGAGAGGAAGGCCTTCGCCCAATCGCACGGCGGTCAACCGGGCTGGCTATAGAGCAGGATGCGCTTGAGGGTCATGCATTCAGCCTATCAGAGTGGATGCTGAAGGCCCGTTGCCAGATTCAGCATCATCGCCGATTGTCCGTCGTCGGTTCGGGGTGGATCAATACTTTGAACAACTCCGGGATCTCCTGCTTGAAGCGTATCTCGAGCGCGGTCAAAAGTTCGTGGACCTTATGCAAGGGCAGTTCGTCAGGCATGGTGCAGTGACACGAAAGATACAGACGATCATTGAACTTGCGCACCACGACTTCGTGCACGTCGATGACATCTGGAAACGCCGCGGCGATCTTCCTCAACCGCGGCAGCATCTCCTCCCCGGCGGTCAGTTCGTCACCAGTCTCAATGGTCGCCGGCTCGCTCTCGATATGCGTCAGGATGGAAGATATTTCCGGCACATCATTCTTGATTTCTTGCTCAATGGCGGTCACGACATCGTGGGCAGCTTTGAGTGACAGCGTCTCGTCGAGCTCCAGGTGTTGCTCGACATGCAGCCGGCCGTTGATGTCCTGCACGCTGACGTCGTGGACATTCAGATTGTTGCGCGTGGCAACGGCGCGGATACGGTCGAAGATGTTCTCCGTTCCGACCTCGCGCGGCACCGAGTGGATCACCACGTCGGCATGCGGCAACACGCGACGCACCGCGTCGGTCGCTTCCAATGAGACTTGTTCAGAGCGCTGGAAGGTCACATTGCGATGCAGTCCCAGCGTGAGGTCGGCGAAGTAGCGGTTGCCGGCGCGGCGGATCCGCGTTCGCTCCACATCCACAACTCCCTCCACGCCCTCTAACTCGTACGTGATGCGCGCTCGGGCGCCAGGAGGAGCTGCGTCGAGCAACGCGTCGATCGTCTGTCGCGCAAGCCGCCAACTCACATACATGATCACGCCCGCCACAAAGATCGCGGCGATGGGATCGGCATCAGCCAGCCACGGGATTCCCCAATGTCTTCCCGCCAAGACAACTGCTAATCCAAGAGCAACGACTCCGGATGACCAGATATCGGTGCTGAAGTGTAGTGCATCAGCTTCGAGCGCCTGGCTGTCATATTTTGAAGCAATTCGCTTGAGCGCGCGTGAGCGCCACCAATCGACGCCCATTGAAACGAAGAGCACCACAAAGGCAGCAGGCGAAGGCTCGATCTCGCGATGGCTGAAGAACATCCGTCGCCCCGCCTCCCACAGGATCCAGATGCAGGTAAGCGCCAGCAACCCGGTTTCGAGGAACGCGGAAAAATTCTCAACCTTGCCGTGACCGTATTGGTGGTCGGCATCGGCTGGCTTGTCTGAGACGCGGACCGAGAATAGCGTGATGATCGCCGCCAGAAGGTCGAAGGCCGAGTGCGCCGCCTCCGAGATGATGCCCAGGCTCCCCGTCGTCACTCCGACGATCACTTTGAAAATAGTGATGAAGACAGCAGCGATCACGGAGTTGAGCGCAACCGTGCGCTTTTCGCGCCGCATCATGCTCAGCGAGGCTGTGCCGCTCGGCTGCATGTTGATGGGGGTAGCTTGCATGCTCGTTCCCTGCATTATCGCATTCCCGTTTTTAACTCAGGCGAGTGCTGTGTCAATCGTGAGAAGACTGCCTTGTGCTAGGATTTCTGCGCTACTCATCACTGGAGCTTCCATCCAATGTCACGGTTTTTTCTTCTTCTTGTCCTGACTTCGCTCTCTTTTGCACAGACTGAGGCACCCGCAGCCAATCCGACTCACAACCCGCCAGCCGCCGCGACTCCCACACCGAACGAAGTGCCCATGACCACTCCGGTGCTGGTCATCAAAGGAGTTTGCGATCCGCCGGTGCCCAAGGCATCAAAGGCGGAATGCGCGACCACTCTGACCCGCGCGCAATTTGAGACCCTTTGGAAGACTTTCAATCGTCAAAATGGTGGACCTGTCGTAGAACAACCGGCTGCCGCGCGGCAATCCATGGCTAAAGCGTATGGAAGCATGGCCACTCTATCGCAGGAGGCACGCAAACGAGGCCTCGACCGCACTCCTGAATTCCAGCTGCAAATGAAAGTTTTGCGCATGCAACTGCTCTCCAAAGCACTGCAGGATGCCATCCGAAAACAGTACGCCGAGCCCCGCGCGGCGGAAGTTGACAAATTTTATAAGGACAACCTCGAAAGCTACCAGGAATTGACGATGCACAGGCTGCAGATCCCCAAGCGCGGCCCTCCGCCCCCTCCGGTCGAAGGCAAGCCCGCCGGAGAGCCCGTTACCATCTCCCCAGCGGACGCGGAGGAATATAGAAAGAGAGCAGTGGCGGGGGAGGACTTCGACAAGATGCAAAAGGAAGTGCTCGACAAGATGCAGTTTAAGACCACGCCGCCTGTAACCTCCGGCAAACGCCGGCACGGCGAGTTCCCGCCGCAGGAGGAAGGTGAGATCTTTGCCCTATCCCCTGGCAGCGTGACCCGCGTTATGGAAGAGGGAGCGTCCTATGTGGTCTACAAGATCGATGCAAAGCGGACTCTTTCTCTCGACGAGGTGCGCGGCAACCTCACTCGCGTCTTAGCGGAACAAAATGCACGCGACGCAGAGGCGAAGGTCGAGAATGCGCCGGAGAAGTACACAAGTCCCGTCTATTTCTCCGACCTGCCAAAGAAAGAACCACCACCCGCTCCTCCCGCCGCGGAAAACCGAACGCCTGAGCCGGCGCCGAAACACTGAGTCCTATGGACCAGGCGCGACAGTCTGAGGCTGGAAGTATCCTGGTAACTGGCGTCTCGGGAAATCTAGGCGCCCGCCTGCTTCTTCAACTCACCGGTTCGAGGGTGGTCGGCGTCGATCTTCATCCGCCGTCATTCTCCACGGGCCTCTCCCGATTCGAATCCATGGACATCTCGGATGAGGATTCCTGCGATCAGCTGGTGCGGTTGCTGCACGAGGAAGATGTTCGCGCCGTCGTTCATCTCGCCTTCGTGATCGACCCGGTGCGCACCGGCATCCTGGATGTCGATCGCATGTGGCAGGTCAACGTGGCCGGGACCGCGCGGGTCATGGAAGCCATCGCTGAAGTCAATCGCCATGGCGGTCGTGTAAGAAAATTTATCTTCATCGGCAGCGTCTCCGCCTATGGTCCTGAAACGCCGGGACCAGTGAATGAAGACTCACCGCTCGCTGCGCATACTCTTCCCTACGCCGTACACAAGAAAGAAGCCGACGAGGTGGTGCAACGTCGGGCCAGTCAGCTTGGGGATTGCTCGACTTTCATACTGCGCCCCCACATCTTCGCCGGGGCATCCATGCAGAACTACCTGATCGGAGCTTTGCGCGGAACCCCCACCGGCAAGAGCAAATGGGCCGAGCGCCTTATTCAACGTGGGACCAGGCTACCCATCGTCTTGCCATTCGGCGACCGCTACCTTGAGAATCGCTTCCAATTCGTTCACGTTGATGATGTCGCGCGACTCATCGCTTACATCCTCGCACGTCCTTCGTCCGCGCCCATGGCCATCCTCAACGTTGCGGGGCAAGGCGACGCACTGCCATTCTCAGAATGTGCCGTGATCGCGAAGGCGAAATTATTGCGGCTTCCCGGACGCACTCTCTGCCGTGCCGTGCTGAAGCTGATGTGGACGCTGGGGATCTCCGGCGTCCCGCCCGATTCGCTCCCATACATTTTAGGTTCTTACACCCTGGATACGGGGCGGCTACGACAGTACCTGGGGAATGATTATGAGAAGGTGATCCAGTACACGATCACGAGCGCGCTCGCCGACTCGTTTGTCCCCGAGATCCGTCGCGAAGCAGCGGCCGTCTGAGAGGAAAAATGCACGAAACAGATACGCGCAATGGAAATGCCATCGCCTTCCTGCGCGTATGCGTGGGGATACTCTTCGTCATCTTCGGCGAGTACAAGGTGATTGGAAGAGAATTCACCCGCGGCGGGGGATTCCAATTCTGGATCAACAAATTCCTGCAGGACGGCGCCTACCCGTTCATGGTGCCGGTCTTGAAAGGATTTGTCCTATCGCACGCCACCGCGATCGCCTTCCTGGTCGCTTATGGCGAGCTGGCCATCGGCGTAAGCCTGTTGATCGGAGTCTGGAGCAGGCTTGCCAGCATCTTTGGCTTCATTTTTATGCTGGGACTTCTCTTCTCGTCTGATTATCCAGGCGCTCACGCCCCGTTGTGGCAGTATTTCGGCGCCTCACTCGACCACTCCGTACTGGCACTCTGCTTCCTAACGTTCTTGAGGGGCGAACCCGAGCTGCGCTTATCTGTGAAGCACTTGCGCTACATCCGCACTAGAGTTTTTTTCCCCGAAACAGTCCGGCGATCCCGAACGAATACGGAGTCCAAGACACCTCGCTGAATCCTGCCGCCTGCATCCGACCCAACATCTCTGCGGGTTCAGGGAATCGCTCAACCGACGCCGGCAGATACGCGTACGGGCCGCGCACCCCGGAGATCAGGGTTCCTATCGGAGGCAAAACGTAGCGAAAGTACAGCCGATAAAGTTTGCCGAAAAGCCCCTTCGGTTCGCTGAAGTCGAGGATCCCGACCTCGCCTCCTGTACGCAACACCCTGAAGATCTCGTGTAGTCCGGCGTCGTAGTTGGCGAGATTCCGAAACCCGAAGGCGCTGGTCACCAGATCGAATGTGCCATCGCCAACAGGAAGCTCTAAAGCATCGCCCTCGACCAATCCAATATTCTTCGCGGCTGTTTTAGGCGCGGCGCGCACCAGCATCCCGTGCACAAAATCAGCGCCCACGATCTGATTTCTGGCATTGCGAGCACGCTTGCGGAGCGCGAGCGTCATATCTCCAGTGCCGCAGCAGAGATCGAGGACACGCGCGTCTGCCTTTTGGAGAATGTGATTAAAAGTTCTGGCGGCGCGCCACCACCATATCCGGTCAACGTTGCAGGAGAGAACGTGGTTCAGCAGGTCGTAGCGAGGTGCTACGTCCGAGAACATTTGTTGCACGACCTTGGCTGCCGATTGCTGGTCGCGGGCGCCCTCAGGCGCAGCACCCGCGGCTGACCTGGGTGCCTGTTGCGACGTCATAGTTGCGAGAGATAGCGTATCTCTTCCACCGCTTGGTGTACCGCGCGATCGGGCACGTCGTTCACG
>Ga0137418_10004029_pt1 | contig 13461 bp, 11 predicted proteins | sample CZODoug3_1_2_16f_FD_122242 | JGI IMG/M metagenome (GOLD analysis project Ga0137418, IMG submission 122242) | Vadose zone soil fungal communities from Angelo Coast Range Reserve, California, USA - CZODoug3_1_2_16fungal (Hybrid Assembly) | ecosystem: Environmental > Terrestrial > Soil > Vadose...
TGGTAGGCGCGATTGGAATCGAACCAACGACCTCATCCATGTCAAGGATGCGCTCTAGCCAACTGAGCTACGCGCCTAGGGAAGTGCCGGATTCTAGCCGAACGGTTCCGCCCGCACAAACCCGTGGAACACGATCAACCACGCCAACGCTTCGATCGCGAATCATAGCTGTACGGCATGGATTTGAAGACCACGTTCTGGCAGGAGATCACGTACTCGCCACCCGAGACTAGGTAGCCCATGGGTGCGCCGTCCGGACACTTGCTCACCGCCAGGATGTGCTGGGGTACGAGCTTGTCCAAAGTCTCCGGATACGTGCCGCTCGCGCGCTTGTATGCCGAAAGCGCTGAGATCGTCCTCACACCACGGGTCTCGACGGTCAGCATGTCCTTCTCGCCCCCGGTGTAGAGGTAGATGGCAACGTACGCTGCCGCGAGAGCGACCGCGATCACGGCGAGCAGAACGATCTGGCTCAAGCCGGCCTGACGATTTGCCGCGTTCATCCCCTGCCCTCCTGGCCACTGACGTCGACTGACCCGCAAATATTACCGCAAGCCGAGCATCTCCGCCGCGTGCTTGCGCGTCGTTGCAGTGATCGCGACGCCGCCCAGCATGCGCGCGATCTCCTCGATGCGTGATTTCTGATCGAGCACCGCGACCCGGCTCCGCGCGCTGCCGCTTTCGGAGCCCTTCGACACCGACCACTGCTCGCGGGCTTGGGCGGCCACCTGCGGAAGGTGGGTGACGCACAACACCTGACGCTCCCCACCCAAGGTCTTGAGCTTCGTGCCGACGACTTCGGCCACGGCCCCGCCGATCCCCGCGTCGACCTCGTCGAAAATCAAGGTAGGCACCGCTGCCGCCCGGCTCGTGATCACCTGAATCGCGAGGCTGATGCGGGACAGCTCCCCTCCGGAAGCCACTTTGGCGAGGGCGCGCGGCTCGGCGCCCGGGTTGGTCGCCACCAGAAACTCGACCTGTTCGTTTCCCGCGGCACCGCCCTCGGGCAAAAGCGGGCGCAGCTCCACTTCGAACCGCCCGCCGGACATCGCGAGCTCCTTCATCGCGGCGTTTACCTCGCGGCCGAGTTTCGTCGCGGCCTTGCTGCGTTCAGCCGAAAGCCGCGCCGCAAGTTCATCGTAGCGTGAGCGCGCAGCCTGCTGCTGCAGGGCGAGGGCCTCGAGATCCGCAGTCATTTCCAGGTCCTTCATGCGTGCCCGAAGCGAAGCCAGAAGGTCAGGCAGCGCCTCCGGCCGTGTGCGAAACTTGCGCGCCGAATTGTGCACCGCCTCGAGGCGCTGCTCGACGTCGCGGAGGCGCTCCGGATCGAGCTCGATGCGATCGGCGTAATGTCTCAGCGTATAGGCCGCTTCGCGCAACTGTGCTTCGCCCGATTCGAGCACGGCAATGGTATCGCGCAGCGATCCGTCGAATTCGGTGAGCGGGCGTAGCCGTGAAAGCACTCCAGACAGCACGCCGAGCGCCGCGTTCTCCGACTCGGAAAGCGAGTCGATCGCGTCCCGCACGCCCTCCATGAGGGTCGCAGCGTGGGCGAGCCGTCCGTGCTCCGACTGGATCGCCTCCCATTCGCCGGGCGCGAGCGCCAGCCGCGACAGCTCCTCGAGCTGCCAACCGAGCTGCTCGCGTTCGGCATCGCGTGCCGCCGCGTTGTTCTCGTGGTCGAGTCTCGCACGGCGAAGTCTTTGCCATTCGCGATGAGCGCCACCGGTTTCCTCGGCGAGCGAGGCAAGCCCGGCATGCGAGTCGAGTACCAGGCGCTGGGCCTCGGGCCTGAGAAGGGACTGGTGCGCATGCTGGCCGTGGATGTCGACGAGCCGGTCTCCCGCCACTCGCATCTGGTTGATTGTCGCTGCGTGACCGTTGATGAATGCGCGCGAGCGCCCGTTTGCGTCCACTACGCGGCGCAACAGCAACCGGTTCGGATCGCCCTCGAGCGCGTGCTCGTGCAGCCAGTCCCCCATCCCGGGCAGCGAATCGATGGCGAATTCAGCGGCCACGTCGGCGCGCTCGGCTCCGGTACGCACCTGCTCGCTCCCGGCGCGATCGCCGAGCGTCAAGGACAACGCGTCGATCAGGATGGATTTTCCGGCGCCGGTTTCGCCGGTGAGAGCGGTGAAACCCGGCCGGAACTCGAGTTCCAGGCGATCGACGATCGCGAAGTCCCGGATCGAAAGATGCAGGAGCATTCTCAGCTAGAGCACTTCGCTCCAGTGCAGCTTCTGCCGCAACATCGCGAAGTAGCTGTAATTTGGGGGGTGGACGAACTTGACGGTATGCTCCGAGCGCCGGATGAGGACGCTGTCACCCTCTTGAAGGTCGCATTGCAGCTGCCCGTCGAAATGAAGCCGCGCGTCGATCGAGCGCCTCAGCGAGATTTCGATCACGGTGCGGTCGCTGACCATGATCGGCCTGTTCGACAGTGTGTGCGGGCAGATCGGCACCAGCGCGAACCCGGGTACGCTCGGCTGCAGTATCGGCCCGTCCGATGAAAGCGCGTAGGCGGTCGACCCGGTGGGCGTCGCCACGATCAGGCCGTCGGCCCGAAGGTCATAGACGAACTCGCCGTCGATGGTCACCACGAATTCGATGAGCCGGCCGACGGATCCCTTGTTCACGACCGCGTCGTTGAGAGCGAGGGTCGCGAGCGTGACCACGCCATCGCGGCGCACTTCGGCCGCGAGCATGGTTCGCTCCTCGATCGCGTGGCGGCCGGCGAGAATGTCGGCCATGGCGTCGAGCATGTGCGCCGAAGCGATGTCGGTCATGAATCCGAGACGTCCCTGGTTGACGCCCACGAGCGGTACGTGGTGAGCCGCCAAGTTCCGTGCCGCGTTGAGCATGCTGCCGTCGCCGCCCTGCACCACGACCAGGTCGGCGCGGGCGCCGATTTCATCGTAGTCCGCCACAGGAAAACCGTCGACACGGTTGGTAGCCGCGGTTTCCTTCTCCACCAGCACTGCGCGCCCCTGCTTGCGCAGGTACTCGCCCATGGTCACGAGCGCCGTCGCGACATCGGGGGAGTGGTGGCGGCCGATCAACGCAATGGTGTTGAAAGGGGACATACCGTCATTAAATCATGAACATGTAGGGGTGACAAAAAGGCCGCTTGCAATGCCGCGAACAAAACCGCAAATCAGGCCGATTCTGTAGAATCGCGGGCTATGCTGGACCGTCGCGCGCAAATCCTGCTCAAAACCCTGGTGGAGCGCTATATCGCCGAGGGCGAGCCGGTCGGCTCGCGCGCGCTGTCGCGCTACTCCGGTCTGGATTTGAGCCCGGCCACGATCCGCAGCGTGATGGCAGACTTGGAGGAACTCGGCTTCGTCGCGAGCCCCCATACCTCGGCCGGACGGATTCCCACCCCGCGCGGCTACCGCTTCTTCGTCGACACCCTGCTGACGGTCAAGCAGCTCGATCGCGTCGAGATCAGCCAGCTCGAAGACAATCTTCATCCAGACCACCCGCAGCGCCTCATCAGCGCGGCTTCGCAGCTTCTGTCCGAGCTCACCCACTTCGCGGGCGTCGTGGTTGCCAGCAAGCGCAAGACCCCTGCTTTCCGTCACATCGAGTTTCTGGCACTTTCGGACAAGCGCGTTCTGCTGATCATCGTAACACCGGACGGCGACGTGCAAAACCGGATATTGTTCACGGAAAAGACCTACACGCCGTCCGAGCTGACCATGGCGGCGAATTTCCTCAACCAGAACTACGCCGGCCTCACGTTCGACGACATCCGCCGCCGTCTGCGCGACGAGCTGAAGCAACTCAGGGAGGATATGACGCAGCTCATGACCGCGGCGCTCGAGGCCAGCAGCGAGGCGCTGTCCGAGTCGGCGGAGAACTATGTCATTTCCGGAGAGAGGAATTTGCTCGACTCGCACGAGCTTGCGTCGAACATGTCCCGGCTGCGGGAATTGTTCGAGCTCTTCGAGAAGAAGACGCTGCTCGTGCAGATTCTCGAACTGAGCAGGCACGCGCAGGGCGTGCAGATCTACATCGGCGGAGAGTCCGGCGTCGCGCCGCTCGACGAATGCAGCGTCGTCACCGCTCCGTACGAGTCCGATGGGCAGATAATCGGCACAGTCGGGGTGATCGGGCCGACGCGCATGGCGTATGAGCGCGTGATACCGATCGTCGACATCACCGCAAAGCTATTGTCGAGCGCGCTGTCGAGCCACTAGATCGGGAGTCGAGCGTCCGGGAGCCAAGCGGGATCGGCGGCCCTTGTTCCAGACTCTGACTCCCCGCTCTCGGCATGCATTATCTCCTCGAGCCGAAACAGGAGCACGGCGCCATCGCCAAGGCGGCGGTGTTACTCGTCAACCTCGGCACGCCCGATGCGCCGACACCGCGGGCGGTACGCCGATATCTGAGGCAGTTCCTGTCCGACCCGCGGGTGATCGAAATTCCTCGCGCGCTTTGGCTGCCGATCCTGCACGGCATCGTACTCAACACGAGGCCGAGAAAATCGGCCCGGAAGTACGCCAGCATCTGGTCTTCGGAGGGCTCTCCCCTGAAGGTGCACACCGAGAGGCAGGCCCAATTGCTTCGCGGCCACTTCGAATCGCAGGTGCCGACCCCGATCACCGTCGATTTTGCCATGCGCTACGGCGAGCCCTCGATCGGCGGGACTCTCGCTCGCCTGAAGTCCGGGGGCTGCGGGCACATCCTCGTGGTGCCGATGTATCCCCAATACGCGGCCAGCACGACCGCAAGCACGCTGGATGAGGTAGGAGGGTTTCTGCGGCGAGTCCGCAACGTACCGGAAGTCCGGCTGGTGAAGCACTTTTACGACCACCCCCTATACATCGCCGCACTTGAAAATCTCGTGCGCGAGCACTGGCGCCAGTCGGGACGGCCGGACATGCTGCTCATGAGTTTCCACGGCTTGCCACGTTACACGCTCGCCCAAGGGGACCCCTATCATTTCGAGTGTCAGAAGACCGCGCGCCTCCTTGCCGAGAGACTCGAACTTGCCGAGAGACAATGGCAAATCGCCTTCCAGTCCCGTTTTGGACGGGCGGAATGGATACAGCCCTATACCGCGTCCACCCTGGCCGACTACGGCCGGCGCGGTGTGCGGCGCGTGGACGTGATCTGTCCGGGTTTCGTCGGGGATTGCCTGGAGACGCTCGAAGAAATCGGCATCGAGGGCCGAAAAATCTTCCTCGGAGCGGGAGGCAGGGAATTCAACCTCTTGCCCTGCCTCAACGAGCGCGACGACTGGATTCGTGCCTTGGCCGACATTGCGCGGCAGCATCTTGCCGGCTGGGTGGTCGAATGACAGGTCTTGAAATCTCCTCGGAGGACCCCAGTTAGAATTGCTGACTGAAGGGGCACGCCTGTGTCCCTTGCCACATCGAAGCACATATTGCGGAGACCTTATGCCTGAACCGGACCAGCCGAGCCCGCAGGTTTCGGGCGACACCTCTGTCGATCCGGACGCAGCGATCGCCAAACCGGCGGATGTCGCGCCCGTACCCGATACCGAGGAGTTGCTGCGACGCGCGGAATCGAAGGCGCAGGAACACCACGACGCCTGGCTCCGGGCCAAGGCGGAGGCGGAAAATATCCGCAAGCGGTCGGCGATCGAACTCGCGAACGCTTACAAGTACGCGATCGAGGCCGTCGCCGCGGACCTGCTTCCCGTGAAGGACAGTCTGGAAGCGACCCTGGCGGCCGACTCCGCAGCGCTTGAAACGCTGAGGAGCGGAGTCGAGCTCACGCTGAAGCAGCTGAATGCGGTGTTCGCGAAGGCCACCCTCAAGGAGATCAATCCGATCGGGGAGAAGTTCGACCCCCACCAGCACCAAGCGATCAGCATGCTCCCCTCGGAAAAGGAACCGAACACGGTCATCAACGTGCTGCAGAAGGGCTACAGCCTGCACGACCGGGTGATCCGGCCGGCATTGGTCACCGTGGCCAAGCCCAAGGACGATCGAGCTTGAAGTTGGGGGGATTGATCCCCATATCGGCATCAAGGTTATTTGCCAGAAAATTCAAAAGGAAAGGCCATGGGAAAGATCATTGGAATCGACCTCGGGACGACCAACTCCTGCGTCGCGATCATGGAGGGCGGCAAGCCCAAGGTGATCGAGAACTCGGAAGGCGCCCGCACCACGCCCTCCATCGTCGCCTACATGGAGGACGGGGAAATCCTCGTCGGCGCACCGGCCAAGCGGCAGGCGGTGACCAATCCCAGGAACACCCTCTATGCGATCAAGCGCCTTATCGGCCGCAAGTTCGACGAGAAGGAGGTGCAGAAGGACATCGCCCTGATGCCGTACAAGATCGTCAAGGCCGACAACAGCGACGCCTGGGTCGAGGTCCGCGGCAAGAAAATCGCTCCTCAGGAAGTATCTGCCCAGATCCTGCGCAAGATGAAAAAGACGGCCGAGGACTATCTCGGCGAGGACGTCACCGAAGCGGTCATCACGGTCCCCGCCTACTTCAACGACTCCCAGCGCCAGGCGACCAAGGATGCCGGCCGCATCGCGGGCCTGGAAGTCAAGCGCATCATCAACGAACCCACGGCGGCCGCACTCGCGTTCGGGCTGGACAAGAAGGAAGGCGATCGCAAGATCGCGGTCTATGACCTCGGCGGCGGAACGTTCGACATCTCTATCATCGAAATCGCGGAAGTCGAGGGCGAGCACCAGTTCGAGGTGCTCTCCACGAACGGCGACACGTTCCTCGGGGGAGAGGACTTCGACCAGCGCCTGATCGACTACCTTTGCGACGAATTCAAGAAGGACCAGGGTATCGACCTGCGGAAAGACGTGCTCGCGCTGCAGCGCCTGAAGGAAGCTGCGGAAAAGGCGAAGATCGAGCTGTCCTCGAGCGCGCAGACCGAGATCAACCTGCCCTACATCACCGCCGACAAGAGCGGGCCCAAGCACCTCGCCATCAAGGTCACGCGCGCCAAATTCGAGAGCCTGGTCGAGGATCTGATCGAAAAGACGGTGGAACCCTGCCGTATCGCGTTGAAGGATGCGGGTCTCAAAGTCTCCGACATCGAGGACGTGATCCTGGTCGGTGGAATGACGCGCATGCCCAAGGTCCAGGAGACTGTGAAAGACTTCTTCGGCAAGGAACCGCGCAAGGACGTCAATCCGGACGAAGCCGTCGCGGTCGGCGCCGGAATCCAGGGCGGCGTGCTGAAGGGTGATGTCAAGGACGTCCTCCTCCTTGATGTCACGCCCTTGTCGCTCGGAATCGAGACGCTGGGGGGAGTCTTCACCAAACTCATTCAGAAAAACACCACCATCCCGACCAAGGCGCAGCAGGTCTTCTCGACTGCAGATGACAACCAGTCTGCGGTGACGATCCATGTGCTGCAGGGCGAGCGCGACGTTGCCTCGGGCAACAAGAGCCTCGGCCAGTTCAATCTGGAAGGCATTCCGCCCGCGGCGCGCGGAATGCCGCAGATCGAGGTCACCTTCGACATCGACGCCAACGGGATCTTGCACGTGTCGGCGAAGGACAAGGCCACCGGCAAGGAAAACAAGATAACCATCAAGGCGAACTCGGGGCTCAATGAATCCGAGATCCAGCGCATGGTGAAGGACGCGGAGGCGCACGCCGCCGAAGACAAGAAGCAGCTCGAGATCGTGACGTCACGCAACCAACTGGATTCGCTGCTGCACTCGGTTCAGAAGTCGTTGAAGGAATACGGCGACAAGATCTCAGCGGACGAAAAAGCGAGTATCGAGGCTGCGATCAAGGATGCCGAAGAGGCGATGAAGTCCGAGGACAAGGAGAGAATCGACGCCACGGCGCAGGCGCTTGGGCAGGCAGCGCAGAAACTCGGCGAGAAGATGTACGCCGAAGCGCAGCAGGCGCAAGGTGCACAGAGCGGCGGCGATGCAAAGACATCGAAGCCGGCAGATGAGGCTGATGTCGTCGACGCCGAGTTTACCGAGGTGAAGGACAAGAAGGGTTAAGCGCCGCGCGTGAATCGCGCGGCCTTAACTGGCCGAGTTCGAGCTGACGCGCAAGCGCGCAGCTCAACTCGGCCTTTGCGTATCTAGCAAGGGAAGAGCTGAGCAATGGCGAAGCGGGATTACTACGAAGTGCTGGGCGTCAACCGCGACGCCGACGAGGAGGTCATAAAAAAGGCGTATCGCCGCCTTGCGATGAAACACCATCCGGATCGCAATCCGGACAACCCCAAGGCCGAGGAGCTGTTCAAGGAGGCCAAGGAGGCCTACGAGACCCTTACCGATGCCAACAAGCGCGCCGCGTATGACCGCTACGGCCACGCGGGTGTCGATCCGCGAGCAGGCATGGCCGGCGGCGGGGCTGCCGGTTTCTCCGGCTTCGCCGACGCGTTCGGCGATATCTTCGGCGATATCTTCAATCAGGCGCGCGGCGGCCGCTCCTCGGTGTACCGCGGGGCGGACCTGCGCTACAACCTCGAGGTCGCGCTGGAGCAGGCAGCGCGCGGCACCGAGACCCGCATTCGCATCCCTACCTACGAGGATTGCGAGACTTGCAAGGGTTCGGGGGCGAAACCCGGGACCAAGCCGCGAACCTGCCCAACCTGTGAAGGGCACGGTCAAGTACGCATGCAGCAGGGATTTTTCTCCATCCAGCAGGCGTGCCCGAAATGCCACGGGACCGGAAAGGTCATCACCGAGCCCTGCCCGACCTGCCATGGCGCCGCGCGAGTGAAAAAACAGAAAACGCTCTCGGTCAAGATTCCCGCCGGCGTGGACGACGGCGATCGCATTCGACTTTCCGGCGAAGGCGAGCCCGGGGTAAATGGCGGACCGGCAGGCGATCTTTACGTGCAGATCCAGGTCAAGCCCCATCCCGTTTTTCAGCGCGACCACGACGACCTGCACTGCGAGATGCCGGTCAGCTTCGCTACGGCGGCGCTCGGCGGAGAAATCGAGATTCCCACGTTGGACGGCGCGGCGAAGATCAGAATCCCCTCCGAGACCCAATCCGGGAAGATATTTCGGTTGCGCGGCAAGGGCATTCGCGGTGTGCGCAGTCGCGAACACGGCGACCTGCTTTGCCACGTCGTCGTCGAAACGCCGGTAAACCTGACTGATCGACAAAGGGAGTTGCTGCGCGAATTCGAGATGATCAGCCAAAGGGACAGCGAGAGACACAACCCGCGCGCCAAGTCCTGGATGGAGAAGGTCAAGGAATTCTTCGCCCAATAGCGGGGCGAAGGGGCCGCCGCCCCGTTTTGCGGTGTAGAATCGCCGGTACCGGGGCATCCTCACGAGGGGGCTGGATGAGCCGTGTGATATTCATCGCGTTTCTAGCTGCGCTTTCCGGACCGGTGTTCGGCCACCCGCCACGTGTAACTTCCAAGACCAATAGACAGAAGGGCCGATATTTCAGCGGCCGACTTTCCGTGCAGGAGGAGGAGTTATGACGACGATCCGTGCATTCACTGCGGTAGGGGCCCTGGCCTGCTTGCTCGCCGGCAGCGCAGCCCACGCCCAGGGCGTAACCAAGACGCGCATCCTGATCGGCCAATCGTCTCCGTTTTCCGGCAGCAACAAGGAGCTCGGCGAAGACATCCGCGAAGGGCTGCAAGCCTACTTCAAGCAGATCAACGAGGCGGGCGGGGTCAACGGGCGCGCCCTCGAGCTCGTCGCGCTGGACGACGCCAACGACGCCAAGCGCTCGGGCGAGAACGCAAGGATCCTGATAGAGCAGAGAGGCGTGCTCGCGCTGATCGGCTACGCCAGCGCCACGCTGAGCCTCCCGGCGCTTCCATTCGTCGAAAAGGGCAAGGTCGCATTCGTCGGCCCGTTCACCGGTGCGGAGCCGATGCGCTCGTTTCGCCGCAACGTGTACAACATTCGCGCGAGCTACGCCGACGAGCTCGAGAAGATCGTCGATTTCTATACGACGACCGGAATGAAGAAATTCTCCGTCATCCACTACGACGACGCGGTCGGCAAGGAAAATCTTGCGGCGGTAGAACTCGCGCTGACCAAGCGCGGGCTGAAGCCGTCCTCGATCGGCACCTTGAAGCGCAATCAGACGGACTTGGGCGCCGCGGTTTCGGACGTCGTCAAGGCGGCTCCGGACGTCGTCATCGCGACCACGCTCTACAAGACCACCGGGGATTTCATCAAATCGGCAAGAAAGGCCGGATCGGGCGCCCAGTTCGCGAGCACCTCGTTTGTCGGCGCCAGCGCGCTGGCCGGCGAGCTTGGCGAACAAGGCACGGGCGTCGTCGTCGCTCAGGTCGTGCCGCCCTACGCGAGGGCGTCAATCCCCATCGTGCGGGAATACCAGGCGGCAATCGAGAAATCGCTCGGCAAAAAAAATTATTCCTTCACTTCGCTGGAGTCGTACATCGGAGCAAAGGTGCTTGTCGAAGCGATCCGCCGCGCGGGCGCGAACCCGACGCGCGAGGGCCTGCTCAAGACGCTCGACTCGATGCAGAACTTCAACGTCGGCGGGTATCTGGTCGATTTCAGCCCGTCGAATCACAACGGCTCCAAGTTCGTGGAGTTGACTGCGATCAGCAAAGCCGGAAGGTTCGCGTACTAGCTTCGCTGCGGATCAGTTTCGCCGCCAAGTCGTGTCCTGAGGACCGTCCTCGAGTCCGACCCCCTTCCGAAGCAACTCGTCCCGGATCTGGTCGGCACGCCGAAAATTCCTCGCCCGACGCGCTTCGTTGCGTTCAGCGATCAGCGCGCCGATCTGCACTTCGGAAATCTCGCCTCCCGTTCCGGCACGCAGGAAAGTTTCGCTGTCCCGCCCTAGCAGACCGAGCAGTCCACCCAGCGCGCGCAACTGACGCGCGAGCGCAGTTGAGCGCGCGCGGTTGATTTCGTTGGCGAGGTCGAAAAGCACTGCCACTGCCTCGGGCGTATTGAAGTCGTTGTCCATTGCCTCCCGGAAGCGACGGCCGTGGATTTCGTCCCAGTCAGGCGGCGCCGCGCCCGGGGGCGCCCCTTTCAGGGCGGTGTAGAGCCTCGCCAGCGCGTGCCGCGCGTCTCCCAGATGCTGTTCGGAGTAGGCGAGAGGACTCCGGTAGTGCGCGCGCACGACGAAGAAACGCAGGACTTCCGGATCGTGGCGCTTGAGGAGTTCGCGGACGGTGGCGAAGTTGCCGGTCGATTTCGACATCTTCTCGTCCCGCAGCTGGACAAAGCCGTTGTGCATCCAGTACTTGACGAAGGGCTGCGTGTCATCTCGATCCAGGACACCCTCGGACTGGGCGATTTCGTTCTCGTGATGCGGAAACTGCAGGTCCTGCCCGCCGCCGTGAATGTCGAAATGCGCGCCCAGCAATTGGGTGCTCATTGCGGAGCACTCGATGTGCCAACCCGGACGCCCGTCGCCCCAAGGCGACTGCCAGGAAGGCTCGCCTTCCTTGGCACGCTTCCACAGGACGAAGTCGAGCGGATCGCGCTTGGTCGCGTCGACCTCGACGCGCTCCCCGGCGCGCAGATCCTCGAGCGACTTCCCCGAGAGCTTGCCGTAACCCGGAAACTTCCGGACTGAGAAATTCACGTCGCCGCTTTCCGCCCGATAGGCGATGCCGCGCCTTTCCAGGCTCTCGATCATCTCCAGCATCTCGGTAACGTGGCCGGTTGCGCGCGGTTCGTGGTCGGGCTTCTGCACTCCGAGCCGCGCGAAGTCCTCATCCATGTAGCGAATAAAGCGTTCGGTCAGAGCGGGAACGGGCTCACCGATCTCTGCCGCCCGGCGGATGATCTTGTCGTCGATATCGGTAATATTGCGCACGTAAGTCAGCGGATAGCCGCTTGCGCGCAACCAGCGCTGTACGATGTCGAACACGATCATCATCCGCGCGTGCCCGAGGTGGCAGTAGTCGTACACCGTGATCCCGCACACGTACATTCTCACCCGCGCCGGATCGAGGGGAACGAAGGGTTCCTCCGCGCGGCTGAGGGTGTTGTAGATTTTCAGCATGGCAATTTCCGGCGTGGTTTACTCTGGCCGCACCGCGGCCGCCGGAGGAAAACGCGATAGAATCGAGAAGATTCCTGCAAGGGGCTGATTACTGTAGACTTTGCAGGCTTCTTGATAGAATGAGGTGTGCCCGATTGGCTGAAAAAAGTATAACACAATGAAATACGTCGCCTGGCCTGCCGCGCGTCTTGTGCTTCTCATTTTCGCTCTGGCGTTTTCCGCGCCCCCGTCACGCGCGGATGAGCTTCAAGACATCGATGCCCTCGTCAAAAACGGCCAGCATGCCAAGGCCCTCGAACGGGTCAATAAGTATCTCGCGCAAAAGCCGGGCGATCCCAAGGGCCGCTTCATCAAAGGAGTGATCCTGGCGGAGCAAAACAAAGGGGCGGAAGCGATCGAGGTCTTCGCCGCCCTCTCGCGCGACTACCCCGAGTTGCCCGAGCCCTACAACAATCTTGCGGTGCTGTATGCCGCTCAAAACCAGTACGAAAAGGCGCGGCAACAACTCGAGTTGTCGATCCGCACGCACCCGAGCTACGCCACCGCGTACGAGAATCTCGGCGACGTATACACGAAGCTTGCAAGCCAGGCCTACGACAAGGCCCTGCAGTTCGATTCGTCCAACGCCGCGGCAAAGAACAAGCTGTCGCTCATCCGCGATCTGATGTCGAGCAACCCCGCTCCGCGCGCCTCGAGCGCTTCTGCGGCAGCCTCGCCGGAGCCGGTGCGCGCGCCCGCGGCAAAGGCCACGATGGCGAAGGCCGCGACGGCCCAGTCCGCCGAGGTCAAACCGGCTGCCGGACAGGCAAAGTCTGCGGCGGCAAAACCTGCAGGAAAGGCGGCGCGCCCCGAAGAAGGCGATGGCGCGGCCGTGCTGCAGACGGTGCTCGCCTGGGCGAGCGCCTGGTCCAACCAGAAGGTGGAGAGCTACCTCGCCTTTTACGCTCAGGACTTCAAGACCCCGAAAGGCGAGGCGCGCGAGCAATGGGAAGCGGCGCGCAGGCAGCGCATCACCGCGCCCAAGAAGATCGAAGTGGCCATCGAATCGCCCAAGGTCGTCCTCAAGGGCGAGAACAACGCAGTGGTCAACTTCCGGCAGGTGTACCAGTCGGACAGCCTGAAGGTCGACAGCAACAAGACGCTGATCATGGTGCGCAAGGAGGGGCGCTGGGTCATCCAACAGGAGCGGTCGGGGGCCTGATGTCGAGGCAGACCCTGACTTGCGTTCTTGTCGCGGCCGTCACCTTCGGGGCACCTTCCACCTTGTCACCCGCAAAGGGTGCGCGCATCGATATGACGGCGGACGCCCTGCTCGTGGCGGTCTACGAAGAAATCATCCGAGGACATCTCGATGCGGCGCTCCAGAACACAGAAGGGCTGATCCGCGTAAGACCCAACTTTCGTCTTGCTCACCTGATCAAGGGCGACTTGCTGCTCGCGCGCGCCAGGCCCATCAATACAATCGGCGCGGCCCCCAACGTACCCGAGGCGCACATGGAGGGACTGCGGGCCGAAGCGTTCGCC
>Ga0137418_10004031_pt1 | contig 13458 bp, 10 predicted proteins | sample CZODoug3_1_2_16f_FD_122242 | JGI IMG/M metagenome (GOLD analysis project Ga0137418, IMG submission 122242) | Vadose zone soil fungal communities from Angelo Coast Range Reserve, California, USA - CZODoug3_1_2_16fungal (Hybrid Assembly) | ecosystem: Environmental > Terrestrial > Soil > Vadose...
TTGCCGCTGGAGACTCAGGGACTTAAGCAGTAGACAACTGCTGGATTGTGATTCCGGTTGTCGTGGGTTCGAGTCCCATCGGCCACCCCAGCCTGCCTGTTCCGCGCCGCCACCTGCCACGCCGCCCGCCAAGAATCGGACACCTAGGCGGAAACTCTCCTATCGACGGCACCCTCCGTCCTGAGCAGGGCCGTGATACTGCCGCGAGGCACGGGCTTGCCGATCAGGTACCCCTGCATCTCGTCGCAGCGCGCGAGCCGCAGGAAATTCGCCTGGTCTTCGGCATCGACGCCCTCGGCGATGACCTTCAGCCGAAGGGCGCGGGCGAGCGAGATCATGGTCGAGACGAGCGTCATGGTGTCCGGTTCCCTGAGCATCGTGATGATGAAGGACCGGTCGATCTTGAGCGACTGCACCGGGAGCTTCGCGAGGTAGGCGAGCGACGAGTAGCCGGTGCCGAAGTCGTCGATCGAGACGCTCACCCCGAGCTCGCGCAGTGCTTCCAGCTTCTCGATGTTGGCCGCGACCTCCTCCATGAGCAGGCTCTCCGTGATCTCCAGGTCGAGTCCGTGCGGCGATGCTCCGCGCTTGATCGCGGCCTCGACGATGGCGACGAAATTCGGCCTGCGCAGCTGGATCGCCGAAACGTTCACCGCGATGCGCGGGGCGACTATTCCCTGCTGCAGCCAGTGCGCGTGGTCGCGCACGGCCTGCTCCAGTGCCCAGCCCCCGACTTCGAGGATGAGACCCGTTTCCTCTAGCAGCGGGATGAACTCCAGCGGCTGCACCAGGCCGCGCTCGGGGCTCATCCACCGGATCAGCGCCTCGACGCCGATCACGCGCCGCGTGTCGGTTTCGACCTTGGGCTGATAGTGCAGGACGAACTCCTGTCTCTCGAGCGCCTGGCGCAGCTTGTTCTCCAGGGAGAGCCGCTCCGCAATCCGCTCCGTCAGCTGGTGCGTATAGAAAAGATAGCGCTCGTTCGTTTCCTTTGCCTTCTTGAGCGCAGCCTCCGCGTTCTTGAAGAGGGTCTCCGCGTCGGCTCCGTCGTTCGGGAACACCGAAAGCCCGACCTTGGCTGAGATCCGCAACTCGGCCTCGCCTACGCGGAACGGCGTGCCGAAGCACTGAGCGAGCCGCTGCTCGGTGAGCCGCGCGACGTCGTCCTCGCGGTCGATGCGCGCGAGCACCACGGCAAAGCGGTCAGCCGCCACGCGGGCAAGCTCGCTCGGGTCCTTCACGTATTCGGAAATCCGGCGTGCGATCTGCTTGAGTAGCTCGTCGCCCGCCGGGCGGCCGAGCGAATCGTTGATGGTCTTGAACCGGTCCACGTCCACGAGCCCTAGAGCGAGCTTGTGCCCGGCCCCGCGCGCTGCGTCCACGAATCGCGCCAGGCGCTCGCGGAAGAGCGTCGCATTCGCGAGCCCGGTGAGCGGATCGTAATAGGCAAGGTAGTTGAGCTGCTCGGCCTTCTCGATGTGCTCGAGTGCGAAAGCAATGTCGCCGGCGAGCTCGAGCAGCAGCCGCATCTCGTCCTCGGCGTCGAAAAAACCAGGCGAGTCGGCGTACAGGGCGAGCACCCCGGCCGGCTCTTCCGCCACGAGCAAGGGCAGGATGGCGAGCGAGCGAAAGCCCCGCTCGAGCGTTTCTTTTCGGAGCGTGATCCGCGGGTCCGCGGTCATATCGTCGACTATCATCGCCTTGCGCTCCTTGATCGCGCGCCCGGCAAGGCCGTAATCCCCGGGCGCGTTCTCTTCGAGCCCGAGCGGTATCATTCCGATGTAGTCCTCGCCGACTCCGTCCCAGGCCATGGGCTTCACCCGATTCGCTTTTGCGTCCACGAGGCCGACCCATGCCAGCCGGAATCCTCCGGCCCGGACGACGATCCGGCAGGCTTCGCGAAGCAGCTCCTCGCGCTCACGCACGCGCACGATGGTCGAGTTGATTCCGCTCAGCACCGCGTAAATCCGGTTGAGGCGGGCGATGTGCCTCTGCTGCTCCTGGCGGGCGAGAAACTGCCCGATTTGGCTGCCGATCACGTGCATGGCACTCAGCAGCCGGTCCTCCGGCTCCCGGACCTCGCGGCTGTTGAAGGCGAGCACGCCGATCGTCTTGCCTTCGGCATTCACGGGAAAGACGACCCCACCGTGCAATCCCGCGTTGCGAGCAAGCCCGGCCTCCTCGATGCGGGAATCGCGGGTGATGTCGGCGACCCAAAGAGGCTGTCCCGACTGCCACACCTGGCCTGCCGGGCCGACGCCAGGGGCGTAACGGATGTCGCGCGATTTCTCGATGAACCGTTCGATGTCGGAGCCGGCGACGCTCCAGGCTTCGCTGAAGCGCAGCACCCCGGCCTTCTCGTCCGCGCGAAAGTACCGGCCGACGTCCCAGCGCTCGGACTCGCATATCGCGCGGATGATCGCCTTCAGGCCGACCGACGCGCTGTCGGCGCCCGCGATGTGCCGGACCACGGTGTGCTCGAGCGCAAGCAATTGCTCCTCGCGCCTGCGCTCCGCGCGGGCGGCAGCCTCGCTCACCGCCCGCTCGATCGTGGGCGGGAGACGCACGAGGTTGGTCTTGAGGACGTAGTCGGTCGCGCCGTTCTTCAGCGCCCGGATGGCGTAGTCCTCACCAAGGGTTCCGGAGACGAAGATGAAAGGAACGTCGGGAACGATCTCGCGCGCAATCCTGAGCGCGCTCATGCCGTTGAATTGCGGCATGCTGAAGTCGGAGAGGATGACATGAGGACGGAATTCGCCGACCTCGCGCCGGAAGTCTTCCTCGCGCTCCACGCGGCGCGCGCGCACGGCAAGGCCTGCGCGCTTGAGCTCGCGTTCGGCGAGCTCGGCGTCGCTCTCGACGTCTTCCACCATCAGGACTCGGAGTTCCTGGCCCATAGGCCCTCCTTGAGCTTGCTGAACCTCCCGACTTCTTCGAGTCTTCGCTTCCCCAAGCGACCATAGGGGAACAGTGTAAAAACAGCAAGCTTTCCGCGAGGTTATCTATCGGAAATTCGTGCTTTTTCTTCGAAATCCGGGATTGCTGTCAGGAAAACCCGATGGAAAATGTAGCGAAAACTCTACAAGCGCGTCGACGAGATCGAAAGGGCCACGTCAGCGCTAAAGCAGACCTGCGCCGTCGGATACCTCTCAGTGACGCTGGTATTGCGTCGCGCCGAACAGGATCTCGCGCGCTTTGGGATCGTACTGGCCGGGCGGGGTCGTCTGCACATCGGCGAGCACCTTCAGCGCGCGTTGCACCGCGGACCGCGCCGCGATTCCGTCGTACCACTTCTTCACCCTGGGAAATTCCGTCCAGTCGATTCCGTTGCGCTCGCTTGCGCGCAGCCACGGAAAAATCGCGATGTCCGCGATCGAATACTCGGAGCCACCGAAGTACGCCGCTTCCGAGAGGCGCTTTTCCATCACGCCGTGCAGCCGCTTTACCTCGTTCGTGTAGCGGTTGATCGCGTACTCGATGCGCTCGGGCACAGCGTTGCTTCGGAAATGTCCGGCCTGCCCCATCATCGGGCCGACCGATCCCATCTGGAACATCAGCCATTGCAGGACCACGTACTTGCCGCGGTCGTCGCGAGGCAGGAACTTGCCCGTCTTCCCGGCCAGGTAAATCAGGATCGCACCCGACTCGAAGACCGAGATCGGCTTTCCGTCCGGCCCGTTTCGGTCCACGATCGCAGGGATCTTGTTGTTCGGGCTGATTCTCAGGAACTCCGGTCTGAACTGCTCGCCGACGCGGATGTTTACCGGCCGGACCTCGTACTCGAGCCCGGTTTCCTCGAGCATGATGTGGATCTTGTGCCCATTGGGCGTGGGCCAAGTAAAGACTTCGATCATCGGGAATTTCCTTTCGTTTGCAGGGATGTCTCGGAAAAGACTGGCGCGCCCGGCGGGAGTCGAACCCACAACCCCCAGCTTAGAAGGCTGGTGCTCTATCCAGTTTGAGCTACGGGCACGGGTAATTCACATCGCAGGTCTCGGCGCCGCTGCCGCAAAATCTGGTCGGGGTGGAGAGATTTGAACTCCCGACATCTTGCTCCCAAAGCAAGCGCGCTACCAGGCTGCGCTACACCCCGCGGGTGTCGCATCTTACGCCTTGGTCCCTGGCACGGTCAACGCTGAAGAACCGGCAACTTCCAGGTGAAAAGTGACTTGCCCGCTCTGTTGATTTCTGGTATCAAATTGCATTCGCCTCATTGCCTCGCGCGGAGATTGCGAATTGGAGCTGCTCCACAAATCCTTCCCGCCCTACGTCCCGAAAAAGGGGGAGGAGTACATGAATCCGAGTCAGCACGCGCATTTCAGGAAAGTCCTCGAGGCGCTGAAAGTGGAGTTGTCGCAGGATATCGATCGAACCGTCCACGCGATGCAGGACGACGCAACCGTGTTTGCCGATCCGAACGATCGCGCCAGCCAGGAATCCGACATCGCCCTCGAGCTGCGCAACCGCGACCGCGAGCGCAAGCTTATCAGGAAGATCGACGAAACGATCGGGCGCATCGACAAGGACGACTACGGCTACTGCGAAAACTGCGGCATCGAGATCGGCCTTAAGAGACTGGAGGTGCGGCCCACCGCGACTTTGTGCATCGACTGTAAGACGCTCGACGAACTGAGGGAAAAGCAGGTGGCAAGGTAACAGGCGGACCATCCTGCTCCCGCTCGCGTGGGAGTTACGAAAAAAATGGCGCCGACGGCGCCATTTCCATTTTGACCCTCGAATCAGGATTGCGCCGCGGCCGTCTCCTTCACTGCCTTCATGCTGAGGCGCACCCGCCCCTTCTCGTCGGCCTCGAGCACCTTGACTTTCACCTGCTGCCCTTCCTTGAGATAGTCGGATACGTTGTTGACGCGCTCGTTTGCGATCTGCGAAATGTGCAGCAGGCCGTCCTTTCCGGGAAGCAGCTGCACGATGGCTCCGAAGTCGAGCAGTTTCAGCACGGTCCCGTCGTACACCCGGCCCACCTCGACGTCCGCCGTGATGTCCTCGATCCGCTTCTTCGCCGCCTGGCCGCCCTCGGCGGAGACGCAGGCGATCGAGACGGTCCCGTCGTCGGAGATCTCGATCGTGGTCCCGGTCTCCTCCTGCAGCCCGCGTATGACCACACCGCCCTTGCCGATGACGTCGCGGATCTTCTCGGGATTGATCTTGATCTTGATGATGCGCGGTGCGTAGCTCGAGATTTCGGCCCGCGATCCCTCCAGCGCCTCCTTCATGATGCCGAGGATGTGCATCCGGCCCTCGCGCGCCTGTGCGAGCGCCACCTGCATGATCTCCTTGGTGATGCCTTCGATCTTGATGTCCATCTGCAGCGCGGTGATGCCGTTCTCGGTGCCCGCGACCTTGAAGTCCATGTCGCCGAGGTGATCCTCGTCGCCCAGGATATCGGTGAGGACCGAGAAGCGCTTTCCTTCCTTGATGAGCCCCATCGCGATGCCCGCGACGTGGGCCTTCATCGGAACGCCGGCGTCCATGAGCGCAAGGCTGCCGCCGCAGACCGAGGCCATCGAGGAGGATCCGTTGGACTCGGTGATCTCCGAGACCACGCGCATGGAGTACGCGAACTCCTCGGCCGTGGGGAGCATGGCGGCGAGAGCGCGCTTCGCGAGCCGTCCGTGTCCGATCTCGCGGCGCTTGGGCGAACCCATGCGGCCGGTCTCGCCGGTGGCATAGGGCGGCATGTTGTAGTGGAGCATGAAGCGCTCCTTGTACTCGCCCATCAGCGCGTCGATGATCTGCTCGTCGCGGCCGGTGCCCAGCGTGGCTACGACCATCGCCTGGGTCTCGCCGCGGGTGAAGAGCGCCGAGCCGTGCGTGCGGGGCAGAACGCCCACGCGCACGTTGATCGGGCGCACCGTGCGCGTATCGCGGCCGTCGATGCGCGCTTCTCCGTCGAGAATCTGATTGCGGACGATCTTCGATTCGAGCGCGAAGCAAATATCCTTGACGGCGTTCGCTTCGGGTCCGCCTTCGGCGCCGACCCCAACGGCCTCGAACACGCGTTTCCATATCGCGTCGATCGCCTCGGAGCGGGCCTGCTTTTGCTTGAGCTTGAACGCCGCGCGCAGGTCGCTCTCCGAAAGCTCGCGTATGCGCTCGGCGAGCGCTTCGTCCTTCGCGGCGGGTTTCCAATCCCAGGCCGGCTTCGCCGCCTCGTCCGCCAAGTCGTTGATCGCCTTGATCGCGGCCTGCATCTGCTGGTGCCCGAACACGACCGACCCCAGCATCACGTCCTCGGGCAGCTCGCTCGCCTCGGATTCCACCATCAGGACCGCGTGCTCGGTGCCCGCGACCACGAGGTTGAGCCGGCTCTCCTTGAGCTGCGTCGCGGTAGGGTTGAGCACGTATTCGCCGTTGACGCGGCCGACGCGCGCGGCCCCGATCGGACCGTTGAAAGGAATCCCGGAAATGGTGAGCGCAGCCGAGGCCCCGATCAACGCCGGAATGTCCGGATCGACTTCTGGATTGCACGACAATACCTGCGCAACGACCTGCACTTCGTTGTAGAACCCGTCCGGAAACAACGGGCGAATGGGCCGGTCGATCAGCCGCGAGGTCAGCGTCTCCTTCTCCGAAGGCCTGCCCTCGCGCTTGAAAAACCCCCCGGGAATCTTGCCCGCGGCGTAGGTCTTCTCGACGTAGTCGCAGGTGAGCGGAAGGAAGTCCTGGCCCGCTTTGGCCTGCCTCGCTCCGACCACGGTGCACAGCACGACGGTGTCGTCCATGCTCACGACGACCGCTCCGTGCGCCTGGCGTGCCATTTCGCCGGATTCCAGCGTCACCTGGTGCGCGCCGTAGGTGAATGTCTTCCTGATGGGGGTTAGCCGCATGATTTTCTCGATCCGTAGAAGGAGCTCGGGCGCCGCGCCCGGCCATTTTGATGAGGCCGGTGCCGACGCAGGGGCGCCGGACCGTATCTGGAAATCAAAACGCCCATCGTGGTCATGGGCGTCGGGGATTTACTTGCGCAGGCCAAGTTGCTCGATCAGCTCGTGATATTTCCCGTTGTTCTTCCGCTTGAGGTAATCGAGTATCTTGCGACGCTGGCTCACCATCTTCAGCAATCCGCGCCGCGAATGGTGATCCTTGACGTGCGTCTTGAAGTGGTCGGTCAGCCCGTTTATCCGGGCTGTAAGCAAGGCGACCTGCACTTCCGGGGAACCCGTATCGCCCGCCGCGCGCTGGTGCTGCCGGACAATTTGCGCCTTTTCCGTAACGCTGACCCGCATGCTCTAGCTCTATTATCTATTCGCGAAAGGCCGGCATTTTACCTTGAAATCAGCGCCTTCTACAAGCAGTTTTGAATCGAAAACACGTCAAGACAGCGCGAGCAGCCGTATCGGCTGCAAGGTGCCACTTGCATCCACTTGCCCAGTGCCGAGGAACTTCGCGTCCTCGCCGAAAACGGCGACGCGGCCGCTTGCAGAGTCGACCGGCATCGTCTGCCCCTGCCGGAACTTGGCGGCAAGGGGGGCTTGGAGCGTGAGGCGCGGCCAGGATTGGAGCAAGGCTTCCAGGGGCAGGAGCCGCTCGCGTCGCTCCGCAGGCGAAATCACCTCGAGTGTTTCCAGCGTCGTCGCCTGCCGCAACGCGAACGGGCCCACGGAGATGCGCTGCAGCGCCGCGAGATGTGCGCCGCAGCCGAGTTCCGCGCCGATATCCTCGGCAAGCACCCGAATGTAGGTGCCCTTGCTGCATTCGACGAACAGGCCGACCGTATTGCCCTCGAACCTCTCCAGCTCGAGTCGGCGGATCGCGACGCGCCGGGCGGCGCGCGGAACGTGCTCGCCGCGGCGGGCGTAAGCGTACAAGGGCCGGCCGCGATACTTGATCGCGGAATATGGAGGCGGCAGCTGCTCGATCTCGCCTCGATAGCGATCGACTGCGGCGAGCAGCTCGTTGCGGGTTACTTTGACTTCGGCGCGCGAAAGCACCGCACCTTCGGCGTCACCGGTCTCGGTGCGCTCGCCGAGCCTCAACTGCGCGCGATAGCTCTTGTCCGCATCGAGCATCCCGCCGGAAAACTTGGTCGCTTCGCCCAGCGCAATGACGAGCAAACCGCTTGCGAGAGGGTCGAGCGTTCCCGTATGGCCCGCACGCGCCGCCCCGAGCAGGCGCTTCGCTCTTTGCAATACTGCATTCGAGCTCGGTCCTGCCGGCTTGTCGATGAGCAGCACCCCGTTGATTGCCGCGTGCGTAGTTCCCACGGAGGCTCAATCCGCCTTCTTTCCGGTGACTGCCGCGTCGATCAGCTGCGAGAGACGCACGCCCCGCTCGACCGAAGCGTCGTGCATGAAGCGTATTTCCGGAGTGACGCGGAGTCTCAAGCGCCTCCCGAGCTGGACGCGCAGGAAGCCGGCCGCGTGCTCGAGCCCTTTTTCGATCCTGGCCAGGGACTCCGCATCGGCCAGTGCCGTGAAGAAGACTTTCGCGTAGGCAAGGTCCGGGGAGACCTCGACCCCGGTGAGCGTAATCATGCCGACGCGGGGATCCTTGAGCTCGGCGCGCAGCAAGTCCGACAGCTCGCGCTGGATCTGGTCGGCGACGCGGCGCAGGCGTTGCGGGTTGGCCATGGGGTCGGAGCGAGGCGATCGGCCATCCTACAGCGGATCCTTCGTCGCGCTCGGCGCTCCTCGGGAAGGCGTGGGCGTCAGAGCGTCCGCGCCACTTCCTGGACTTCGTAGATTTCGAACTGGTCGCCGACCTTGAGGTCGTTGAAGTTTTTCACGGACATGCCGCACTCGAACCCCGCCTTCACTTCGCGCACGTCGTCCTTGAAGCGCTTGAGCGAATCGATCTCGCCCGTATGGACCACGACGTTGTCGCGCAGCACGCGCACCGACGCGTTGCGCCGCACCAGGCCCTCGAGCACCATGCATCCGGCGACGGCCCCGACCTTGGAGATCTTGAATACCTGGCGCACGTCGACCAGTCCGAGTATGTTTTCTTTTTTCTCCGGCGCGAGCATGCCCGACAGCGCCGCCTTCACTTCGTCGACGGCGTCGTAGATGATGTTGTAGTAGCGTACGTCCACCCCCGAGGCCTCGGCCGCCTTGCGCGCAGCCGTATCGGCACGGGTATTGAAGCCGATGATGACGGCCTTGGAGGCGAGCGCCAGATTCACGTCCGACTCGGTGATCGCGCCCACCGCGCTGTGCACCACGTTGACCTTGACCTCGTCGGTCGAAAGGCGGCTGAGCGCATGGACGAGCGCCTCCTGCGAGCCCTGGACGTCGGCTTTGATGAGAAGCGCGAGCACCCTCGCCTCGCCTTCGCCCATGTGCTCGAACAGGTTTTCCAGCTTGGCGGCCTGTTTCTTCGCGAGCTTCACGTCGCGGAACTTGCCTTGACGGAACAGCGCGATCTCGCGCGCCTTGCGCTCGTCGCCGAGCGCCATGACGTCCTCGCCTGCCGCGGGCACGTCCGACAGTCCCTGGATCTCGACCGGAATCGATGGACCGGCCTCGTGGACCGCGCTTCCGCTCTCATCCAGCATGGCGCGAACGCGGCCGAAGCTGCTCCCGGCGAGCACGATATCGCCCCGCCGGAGGGTTCCGGATTGAACCAGCACCGTGGCTACCGGTCCTCGCCCCTTGTCCAGCCGTGCCTCGATCACGAGGCCTTTGGCGAGCGTGTCCACCGGAGCCTTCAGTTCCAGCACTTCGGCCTGCAGCAACACTTGTTCCAGCAGCGTGTCGATTCCGGCGCCGGTTTTTGCCGACACGGGGACGAACGGCGAATCCCCGCCGTATTCTTCGGGCACCACGGCCTGCGCCACCAACTCCTGCTTGACCTTCTCCTGGTTCGCCTCATGCTTGTCGATCTTGTTGATCGCCACGACGATGGGAACTTCGGCCGCCCTCGCGTGATGGATCGCCTCGATCGTCTGCGGCATCACGCCGTCGTCCGCTGCAACCACCAGCACGACGATGTCGGTCACTTTTGCACCGCGAGCGCGCATCGCCGTAAACGCCTCGTGCCCCGGCGTATCGAGGAATGTGACCATGCCGCGCGGCGTCTGGACGTGGTAGGCGCCGATGTGCTGGGTGATGCCACCCGCTTCACCCGAGGCGACCTTGGTGCGGCGGATGTAATCGAGCAGCGACGTCTTTCCGTGGTCCACATGCCCCATGACAGTCACCACGGGAGCGCGCGGCATCAACGCGGCCTCGTGGTGCTCGGGCACGTCGGCGAGCAGGGATTCCGGATCGTCGAGCTTCGCCGCCTTGGCCACGTGGCCCATTTCGGTCACGACGATCATCGCGGTTTCCTGGTCCAGCACCTGGTTGATCGTCACCATGTTGCCGAGCTTCATCAGCACCTTGATCACTTCGGCAGCCTTGACCGACATCTTGTGGGCGAGATCAGCGACGCTGATGGTCTCCGGCACCATCACCTCGCGCGCCACCGGCTCGGCGGGCGCACTGAACTGCTGCACGCTTTCGGCAGCCGGCGCGGCCGCTGTCTTGTGCCGGCCCTTGGGGTTATGCCAACCGGAGGCCCCCTGCACGTCCCCGCGTGTCTTGATCGTGCGGCGTTTGACGCCTTCGTCCTTCCAGACCTTGATTTCCTTCGCCTTCTTCGCACCCTTCTTCTCAGTTCCCGGCGCGACCTTCGGCTTGTGCAGCGTGGTGTCGCCGGCAGAGGGCGTTGCCGCGGTCTTCGCCTCGGCCGGCTTGCCTTCGGCGAGCTTCTTCTCCCGCTCCTGCTTCTCGGCGACGTCCGCGGCCTGCCGTGCCGCCAACTCCTCGTGCCGGCGCTGCTCCTCCTCGCGGAGCTCCGCTTCGCGCGAATCGAGCGCCGCCCCGGAAGGACCTGACGCCTCCGCCGGCGCACCCGGCTCGGCGTCGCGCTTGACGAAGATGCGCTTCTTCTTGACTTCGACCTGGATGGTGCGCGCCTTGCCGCTCGCGTCGGACTTCTTGATGATTTCGGAGGTCTGCTTGCGCGTCAGCGTGATCTTGTTCTTGGGCTCGGAGGAGCCGTGCGACTTGCGCAGGTATTCCAGGAGCCGGGTCTTGTCCTGCTCCGAAAGAACGTCTTCGGCCACTTGCTTGTGCACACCCGCGGCCCGCAGCTGCTCGAGCAGCTGCGACGGCGGCACTTTCAGCTCGCCGGCGAATTGGGCAACGCTCGTCTGGGCCATGGGCCGCCGTTACTCCTGGGCAAACCAGTGTTCGCGAGCCTTCATGATCAGGCTCTTGGCGCGCTCGGGGTCGACTCCCGCCATCTCGACGAGATCGTCCGTGGCGAGATCGGCCAGGTCGTCGCGAGTCTTCACCCCCGACCTGGCCAGTTTCGTCGCCAGGTCCTTGTCCATCCCCTCCAGGCCGAGCAGCGCCGGGTCGAGGTTTTCCGCCTGCTCCTCGCTCGCGATGGCCTGCACCAGGAGCGCGTCGCGCGCGCGGTTGCGCAACTCGTTGACCGTGGCCTCGTCGAAACCCTCGATCTCCATCATTTCGTTGATCGGCACGTAGGCGACTTCCTCCAGCGTCGAGAAGCCCTCCTGGATGAGCGTATTCGCGACTTCCTCGTCGACGTCGAGCCGCTCCATGAAGAGCTTTCTCACCGAGGACGCTTCCTCCTCGTTTTTCTTCTGCGATTCCGCCTCGGTCATGAGATTGATCGTCCAGCCGGTCAGCTCCGAGGCGAGTCTCACGTTTTGTCCGCTTCGACCGATCGCGATCGCGAGGTTCTCCTCGTCCACCACCACGTCCATGGCGTGCTTGTCCTCGTCGACGAGGATCGAAGACACCTCGGCCGGCGCGAGCGCGCCGATCACGAACTGCGCGGGGTCCTCCGACCACAGCACGATGTCCACGCGCTCCCCGGCCAGCTCCTGGGTCACGGCCTGGACGCGCGCGCCGCGCATGCCGACGCAGGTGCCGATCGGGTCGATGCGCTTGTCACGGGAATGCACGGCGATCTTCGCGCGAATTCCCGGGTCGCGTGCGGCCGACTTGATCTCGAGCAGCCCTTCCTCGATCTCGGGGACTTCGAGCCGGAACAGTTCCATGATGAATTCGGGCGCGGTGCGTGACAGAACCAGCTGGGGCCCGCGCACATTCCGGTCGATGCGCATTACGAAGGCCCGCACGCGGTCGCCCACGCGCAGATTCTCCTTGGGGATCATCTGGTCGCGGGGGAGCACCGCCTCGACGCGCCCGACCTCGATGATCGCGTTGCCGCGCTCGACGCGCTTGATCGCGCCGTTGATGAGCTTTTCTCCGCGGGCGAGAAAATCGTTCAGCAGCTGCTCGCGCTCGGCGTCGCGGATCCTCTGGAGGATGACCTGTTTCGCGGTCTGCGCCCCGATGCGGCCGAAATCGATCGGCTCGAGGGCTTCCTCGATATAGTCCCCGAGCTGGATGTCCGGGTACTGCTTCTGCGCGTCCGAGAACGCCATCTGCTGGGACGGGTTCTCCACCAATTCATCAGCCATCACCTGCCAGCGGCGGAAGGACTCGAAGTCCCCGGTATTGCGGTCGATCGCGACGCGCACGTCGACGTCCTCGCTGAAGCGCTTCTTCGTAGCGGAGGCGATCGCCATCTCCAGGGCGCCGAACACCACGTCCTTGTGGACGTTCTTCTCCCGGGCAAGCGCGTCCGCCTGCAGCAGCAGCTCGCGGCTCATATATCCTTCGGGCATCATGGCTTGGGCACCAGGCGCGCGCGGTCGAGGTCGGCGAGGTCGAATGCGAGCCGGCCGCTGTCGTAGTCGAATTCGACCCGGTCGCCTTCCACGGCGCGCACGGTGCCGGTGAAATTCCTGCGGCCGTTGACCGGATGCCGCAGCCGCACCTGGGCCTCATGGCCGGCAAAGCGGGCGAAATCCGCCGCTTTTTTCAGTCTGCGGTCGAGGCCCGGGGATGAAACCTCCAGCCGGTCGTACTCGATCCCCTCGACCTCGAATACCCGCTGCAGCTGCCGGCTCACGGACTCGCAGTCGGCGAGGGTCACCCCTGCCTGGCCCGGCACAAGTTCATGTACTTTCTCAATAAACACGCGTAACATCCTACCATTGTTTATATATTCAAAGTCGGCAAGCCCGTACCCCAGCCCGCCTAAGGTGCGCTCCAGCAAGGACTCAAGCGGGCTCACGACACGCACAACCCTCGAGCATAAATAAAAAATGGGCTCGAAAGCCCATCTCAAAGACGCCGAAAGTATAGCAAGAAACTTCGCCCGGAACAACGAAAAGGAGGCTTACGGAGCGGCCTCCAGCAGCGGCGCGGCCTCTCTGGGCTCGAGCTCGCGCCACTGGCCCCGGCGCAGATGGGGCGGCAGCCGGATCGGCCCGAAGCGCACGCGCATCAGGCGGCTTACGGTGATTCCCAGCGACTCGAACATCCGTCTGACCTCGCGGTTGCGCCCTTCGCGCAGCACGACCTGGTACCAGCGGTTCGAGCCGCTGCCTCCGCCCGGGGAGATGCTGTCGAA
>Ga0137418_10004032_pt1 | contig 13457 bp, 8 predicted proteins | sample CZODoug3_1_2_16f_FD_122242 | JGI IMG/M metagenome (GOLD analysis project Ga0137418, IMG submission 122242) | Vadose zone soil fungal communities from Angelo Coast Range Reserve, California, USA - CZODoug3_1_2_16fungal (Hybrid Assembly) | ecosystem: Environmental > Terrestrial > Soil > Vadose...
ATACCGTTTTGACGATCCTAACTGCCCGTCAGCGGGATCGTTTGGCGTGCTCTACGCAGGTGCAGATCCCGAGTGCTGTCTTTTAGAATCATGCGGCTCTACCACGGGCGTACCGGCCGTATCCGGCGCTTATCTCAATGCTCGCCAAATCGCGCGCATGGAGCTAACTGAGGATCTTCGCTTCATCGATCTCGTCGAGCCAGGTGGGTTAACTAGCATCGGCGCGGACGGCCGGCTGGTCACAGGCTCGTATGTCGTCGCGCAGCAGTGGTCAGCTGCCCTCAGGAACCACCCGACTCAGCCCGATGGAATCCGCTACCGCTCGAGGCACGCTCTCGAGCGGATCGCGTACGCGACATACACACGATCGCCCGCCACATTCTCAGTCTCATCAATGGGGTCGTTTACCGACCCGGCAAACGAAGATCTCTTCAAGCTGATCCTGAAAACCTACAAGCTCGCCTTCATCTGACTTTGCCTCCGATACCGACAACTCTCGAAAGTTGGATGCCGAAGCAGAATTGCTCCTCGATCATTTGGGTGCTCAGACGCTGAGCGACGCCCGATATCAGAACAACCGCTGCTGCGTCGGAGTGTCTAACGTGACGCGTGATGCGGACTCGGCATCGTCAATTTTTGAATTGTTGAGTTTCCTGCTGACGGGATACCGGCGCATCAGGTTCGCGTCGTAGGGCCTGAGAATGTCACGAATCGCGTTGAAGTCATTGACGTCAGGATCGAGCCACAGGTCGTACTTGTCGGGCATCACGATGACGGGCATACGGTCGTGCAGGTCGGCGACAAGGGAATTAGGAGTCGTTGTCAGGATCGTGCAACTCTCAATGATCTGCCCCTCGGGACTTTCCCATTGATCCCACAGTCCGGCGAGTGCAAAGAGCTCGCCTTCGCCAACCTCAAAACAGTAAGGCTGCTTCACTGATCCCATCTTTCGCCACTCGTAGAATCCATCCGATGGAATAAGGCAGCGCTTCGTCAGGATCGGCTCTCGAAATGCCGGTTTCGTTGTGACGGTCTCCGACCGAGCATTGAGCGTTCGAGTTCCGATGCTCATATCTTTTGCCTAGGACGGAATCAACCCCCAACGCATGGTTGTGAACTTGCGAGTTTTCTTTCCTTCTTCTTTGCGGACCGTGACAGCGGTGGATTCTAGAAGCTCTCTCCCTTCGCGAACGGACTTATTATTATCCCCTCGAAATCTCCCAGGCCGGTATCCACTACGCTCCGTTTGGCCTCCCCGAACCTACTTGCGTCATGGGCTTCGAGCGCGAGTACCTAGAGAGCCTTATGAAGCTTGTGACTCAACGCGAAGAAGGGCGACACTTCCTTGTGCTGTTTTGGGGTAGCTTGATTGGAAATTTCCATCGCACAGATGACATGGTTTTTTTGCGCGAGCTACGTGGGATACTGCAAGCTGGAGATTCTTTACTTCTTGGAACGGATCTTGAAAAGTCTGATTTACAACTGGTTAGTGCCTACGATGACGAAGCTGGAGTAATTGCCGCATTCAATCTCAATTTACTCGTCCGCATCAACCGCGAACTCAAGACCGCACTTTTTGTCGAGAGCATCGCGTTCGATTGTGAGCCTGTTAATACCGATCAGGGACAGGCCGATGACTGGATCAAGAGCAGAACCGGCAAGTCTGCGCGATCGAAGCTGAGATCGACGCTTACGATCGAAGCAGCCGATGTCGTCATCTAACCGGATTCGTCTTAGGATTTTCGTCCGGGCCGCCCGTCCCTATGCTCCGATCCGGCTATGGTATCTTCAGTACGGGAGACGTTAAGGCAATGTCTTCCAAAACGCATCCTCTCTGAAGCAACTGATTTGCGGCATCAAATTCAGGGCTGCGGCCCGCGACGGAAAGAAGGTCATCTGCCGGGATGCCACGCGAAGCTTCTCTGCGCGCAAAGTTGACAGCGGCATTCCAGATAGGCTCCGAGTTAAACGCTTGCTCCGACGAAATGCTTCCATCGGGCAGTATTCTGCAGAAGGAATCTGGGAAGCGTACCCCCGTGTCACGAAGGAGCAAGCGGCAATAAACCATCGGCAAGAATTGGACCAAACGCTTTGCGTACGAAGGCACAATTCCCATATCAACGAGGTGGGAGACAATTTCAGAGTCATTCGATAGTGGACATCTCCGCATGAGATCTACGGCCCGGGAAAACAGTTCGTCACTCGGATTTGTTACCAAGTCAGAGTGTCCAGTTCACGTATTCGTTCGTTCTCATCGAAGTTGAGACTTGTTCTCGTTCGTTCCAACAGAGCTCCTATGCTCGGCGGGAGATCAGTCAGCTTCAGCTCGTCCAAGGGCCTCGCAACCAGATAGTAGCCAGAATTCTGCCCACGGATCATGTCGCTATTGTAAGAGAAAATTCCTTTGCTGGCCATCGCGGCGAAGGATGCAAGAAATCTTCCGCGTGATTCTGAATCGTTCGGTCTGGGAATGCGAGTTTCAGCCAATTTAGTCACGAGAAAAGCACCTTGTCGCGAGAGATCGACAAGAAAGTATTGCGCCAGCTTTGCTACGGCATCAGCGTTGCCTTTGACACTTTTGGGAAGCGCCCGAAGTCCGGCTGAGGTGAAGTGCCCAATGCTCCCCGTAGTATCAACCGCAAACCAATCCCAGTCCTTGGTAAACTCTTCCGAGGTGCTTATCTGCATTTCTAGGTCGAACATTTGCCATTTTAGAATAGAATTCAGGAGTTTGGAATTAGTGTTCTTGCGGTGGTGGCGGTGGCAGTAACACGTCCTCGAACATCGCCTCGCAGTTAGGACACGGCGGGATCACTTCTCCGGTTCTTGGGCGGATGACGTCAGTTAAACCTATATCGTCTAGGTCTGCCCCCAGATTTAGGAGTTGGTTGATGGCGTCAAACTCAGCACAGCACCCGACGGGCGCGGCGGCACCAGGATTCTCGGCACCAACTCCGCCGACCTTCCCTGCTAACTGTGCCATTTTAGGGTTTAGTCCCCCAAGACGCGCCAATCCGCCACTCGTACCAACAGTTGGCCCGACTGCCCCACTCTTACTATAGGCCGCAGTCACACCCCCAACATTTCCGCTCTCCGCTGCTGCGGCATCCCTGGCTAACACCGCCTCCGCAAGTGCGTTTTGCGCAGGAGGTGTCATGCCGGGTTTCGTATTGGCGTTAGCGGACCCAGCCAATCCTCCGATAATCAAAGCTTCTGTAACTACGGCCACCTTATCTTCGGCGCTAAGCGCCTTAAACTGTGCAACAAGAGCTCGACGCGCTTCAGGCGTTTCATAGGCCTTCAGCCCCCTATCAGCGAAACTGATTGCTGCATCCACAGGTGCAAAGGGGTCTTTGGCCGTGGCAACAATGGCATAATATGCGTGATTCACAGTATTATTTATTCCAACTGCGACACCGATGACACCAGTTTTGAAGACATCCCAAGCGTTGTTGCCATCCGGGTCTATGAACGACAGCGGGTTGTTGAGCGCGTAGGCGTAGAGGTTTATCCGCTGGGGATTGACTAGCCGGTCTGCTTTCAGCTGGACCAAATCAGGACTGAGGAAACGACCATACGATGAGGAATAATAGCGCGCGCCGAAATAATCGAGCTGAGTTTCTGTGTCCCGCTCTCGGCCGGTGAATTTGTAATTCTGCGGGCACGAATTGACGTAGTTGATTTCGCCGCCAAAGGGATAGAAGTCGGAGTCGTAGCAGGGACCCGCGCCCACGCCCTGAATGAGTATTCGAGAGGTGCCCAGGTGGTCAGAAAAATATGTGAAAATGGCGCCTGAAGAATCTCGCCGCGCAACGCGACGCCCCCCGAAGAATATGTAATCTGCTATTATATTGCCGGATGCATCCGATTCATTCAGGACTTCATTCGCAGGGCCATACCAATAAATTGTCCCCGATGACTTTTGTACTCGCCTACCGTCGCCGTCATATTTGTAAGTCACTCCTGCAGCGCTACCAAGCAGCTCTTCTGCGTTCCACGCGTAATTGTTGGAGGTACCATCCTGCGTGATGTTCCCCGCTGCATCGTAGCCGAAGGAAATCGCCCCAACTAACCTGATCTGGTTTTTCAGATTGTACGCGGGGCTAAATTGCGGGGCCGCGCACTTCGTCGGGATAATCGAGGTCAAATTCGACCAAGCGTCGTAGCTAAATTGCTGCCCCCAGCAACTCGTTCCGATTGTTGCTTGAGTTGTGGCCGTCTTAAGGCGGTTCAGCTCGTCGTACGTGAAGCTCTCTGTCCTGTCCGAGTTCAGATTATTTGCGATTTGTTGAATATCGCCGTTGTTATGCCCGTTCGAATCGAGGAAAGCGTAGGAAAGATTGAGAAACGGTATGTCGTTGTTGCATGAAACACCGCTCGGAACGCTGGCGGAACCGCGAGTGGGGGCGAGGCCTCCAGTACTGTAGAACGCGCACCCTACTAGCTGGGTTGGCTGCAGTCGCGAGTTATATGCAGCCCGACTATAGATGTCAGCACTGATACAACCGGCCCCGGAACAGTGGTTTGTGTATTGGAAGGTCAGCAGAGATGGGCTTCCCTGCGGCGCATAGGAAGCTCCAGAGACATACAGAGTACCAGTGCTTTGGTCGGTTGCTGAAGTGGGTCTCGATGCCTTGCTGTACGCAAAGTTGATTATGCGTCCACTGGGGTAGGTCAAACTTGTTGTTGCTCCCGTTAGGTTATATTTCAAAATCGTCGTTTTCGTTATTCCTGACGTAGTTCGGCTTTGAGTGATTGGTCTCCCCCTGGAGTCGAAACTCCACGCTTCCGAGCCAGCGGCGTCCGTCATCGATGTGCGATGGTTTATGTTGAAGCAGGAGGCTTGGCCCAAACAGCTTGATTCATCGTAACTGTAGCTGACCGCCGGGTCGCCGTTGCTATACGTGTCTGAGGTGATGCGATGCAGAGGATCATAAGTATGAGTCACCGTTACATTCCGGCCATCGACCTTGGTCAGAATGTTTCCGTCACTGTCGTAAGTATATTTGTTCGCCCCGGTCTCAGGGTTCGTCATTTGAGTCAGTTGGGAAAGGGAGTTGTAGGTGTATCTGCGTACTCTCCACGGGCTTGTAGAATCACCGCTGGGAGGGCTTGAACAGCCAGTCCCCGTTGCACTGCCGTGTTGCTCCACGCAGATCAAATTGTCCAGCGCATCGTAGGAGTAGCGGGTGACCATGACGGGATCGCCAGTCTGCGGACAGGCCGTGACGGCGGCAGTTGGCCCATTCGGCTCATCGACCTCAACGGCTCGCCCGAGACCGTCGGTTATCGTGCGTCGCCACTTTCCGGCTTGGTCCGTCGTAAGCGCGGCATTTGCGCAATAGGAGGTCGTGACCATATTGGATGAGGTAGTTCCGTCCGGTGGTATCAAAAGGACGACTCTGTCTAGGGCGTCATATTGGGTAGTCGTGATCCCATATGTCGCGTCGGATGTGGAGCGATAAGGGTTACTGGCGGTAGATTTGCGACCGAGGGCGTCATACGTGATGTCGGTGTAGGTTACTCCTTCAGGATCGGAGTTGAGCTGTGTTTGTTTTACTCGGTCGAGGCCGTCGTGGACCGATGCGTTCACAAGATTATTTGTGCTATCGATGGCCGTCGTGGTCGTGACGCTTACCGGGGGTACGTCGTTATACGAGTAACTTGTCTTACCTCCGTCGATATAGGATATGGAGGAGGGGCGATTTAGGGTTTCGTAGGCGTAATTGGTGGTCTGCGCGTTTTGGTCCTTGAAGCTCGCGGTCAGTCCCGTGTTGTAAAAGTAGCTTTTGTGCTCAATGTGCTGGACGGAGCCGGTCTGTGGAAACGCGACCGTTGTTTGGTAAGCTTGTGTGTTCCGATTCACGCCATCCGTGAAGTTATCGGTGTAATCGAACGAGGTCGTATGGCCACCGGGATCTGTTGTCGTTGGGCGATTCCCCAGATCATTGTAAGTATTGACCGTGGCCAGCCATGTCCCCGTTGTATTGAGCCATCTTGACTCTTTTGTGAGGTTTCCGCGAACACGGTACGAGGCGGGAAAATTGGAATAATCGTGCTGTGGGGCGCCACTCGTTGTGGCGAGGGTGCTCCCGTCGTACTCATATTGGGCCTGGCCAAGAATGTTACCGGCTCCGTCCTTCACAACCGTTTGAACCGGTTTTCGGACAATGTTGATCGATGGGTCTAGGTAATTGACGCTTCCGTTTGCGGCATTGTTGGTGAGATAGGTGACGCCCGTTTCCCGCAGGAGAGGTCCAGGTGCGCCGTTCGTTCCCCAGTCGTATTCGAGTGTTTTTGTGACGTTCCCAAAGGACGTGGTGAAGGATTGAAAAACCAAGACCTGGTAAGCTTGCGCAGGGGCGGTTCCAGAAAGGCTGGCGTCATACTGATATTGAACTTGGCTTGTCAGAGGTGAGGGTGTATCCGAAACTGTTGTCGTTGCGGCACTCACGCGACAGTTTCCAAGGTTGAAAAGCACTCCGAGGGAGGTACCCCTGGATACTACAGTCTTGGGCACGGAGTCGCATGCCCAATCCTTGTGAATCATCCGAATCGATGTCGTGGCGCCTTTGCGATAATCCACATCCGACTCGTAGAATTCCTGCCCTATCATCTGATTGTTGGCTAACGCATTGAAATCCTTGTAGGTGTGAATTTCTGTGTCTAAAGTGGGCTTTGTTAGGGTAATGGAACGCTGAGTCACAAGCTTGTTAGTGCTATTGTATGTCAGCCCATAAGAGTAGCTCGTGCCGTTTTCTGTCACGCCGTCGGGGCTTTCGTAACGGTTGCTCACAACCAAGCCGTCTTCCATGCCCCATTCCGCTACGAAATTCGGCTGCACTGCATAGCAATATCGAACGTATCCACCCTGAGGGAAAATCACTTTCGCTAGTTGGCCGTAGTTGCCAATCTGCGGGCAGTTAGGGTCTGAGCCATATTGGAATTTCCAAGCCGTGTTGTTTGGAAGATCGATTTCCTGAAGTACGGGCACGGAGTATTGATTCAGGTTCTGTGCACTAGCGGGGTTGCCGAAGCTTGTGGTTATTTGGATGTTTCCCCATATGAGTTTGATTTGACGCCCGTCGATAAGTGTAAGTATGTTGGGATAATAAACAGTAGCGGAAGGAGGCCCGTACGAATAGGCGACATTTGAAGTGGAAAGGATTGGTCTTCCAGTGGAATCGATATAATTCGTGGTTTGCGCGCTAGGGTTCTGTTCCGTGATGTAGTTGCCGTTCGAGTCTTCTGCGGGCGTTGACCCGTCGGGGAGAAGAACTTTGCCTCCTATATAGCCATTGGCGGCGAATGCAGTGAGGTCTGAACTGTATGCAATGGGGTAGCCTGCCGCCGTGAGGGGTGGATTGCAGAAGCCTGCGAGGGAGTCCCAGATGAGATTTGGCGTTAGCTCCTGCGACCCGTCTGGTAAGGAGAATATTAGGTTAGATGTTACTCCAATTGTGTACGTAACGCCGTTGACTTTGCACGTCGTCACAGGGGACCATGAACCACCGGGATTTTTGAAGCTGGTCGGTGTCGAGAACCGCCAGGGAAACCTAATCTGCCAGTGGACCGAGCCGTCAATAAGTGGAATAGCTTGAAGGTTTTTGCTGGAATAGTTGAGCCGAAAAGTAAAGTTCATCCCCCTGCCCTTTACGTTAACGAGGGGGATTGAGATGTTGGCTCCGCCATTCGACAGCTCAACATGCTCGATTTTTCCGCCTGTCCCGCCGAGAACCTGATCGAATGTGACAGATTGAGCGCTTACTCGAGTCGCAAGTACGCCAAGCACTAAGAAAAGTGTGAACAGGTAAGACGGAATTCTGAGTTTCATGGCTGGACCTCAAACTCAAGTGGGTTGACGCCGCTATTCAAGACAAGCGAAGTAAAACGAATCTCCGTAGATTCTTGGTTGTTTACATACACGCCAATCTTGTACGGGATCATCACTCCTTGAATCTGGCGATAATCTGAATACCGGAATTCGATCGAAAGGCTGTTCTTGGCGTCTATCAGGCTTGGAAGCTCTTGGACTCTCATTACGGGCAGGAAAGTGCCTTCTTCGATATACAAATCCGTGCCTGTAAGTTTCGAAAGCAGCCTGCCCTGCTCCGCAGGTTGTTGCGGGTAGACCTTCTCTACACGCACGTGATAGACAGACTTCCCGTCAACTGTTTCCTCACCTACAAAGGAGACAGCAATACTGGGATCGGTTATAGTGCGCAACCCGGATAACAGGGGCACATATTGAAAAGGATGGTTCAGGGCCGCGTGCATAGGCATAGCCTCATCCTCGGCCCCATGAATGCGGCGCATTCGAATGCCGTTTACGATGTGGACTGTGGTCCCGTCGGGAACATTCGTTTCGACTCGGACCATCTCTGGGCCGGTCATTTTGAGCAGTATCGTTCCGGATGTCTTGTCTAACGCCCTTTGCTGAACAATCTGGCCGCTGATCGTTAGGTCGGCGACTTGGGGCAACCTGTCTGCCCCCATCGCCGCGAGCGACTGTTGCAGGATTGAGATTGCCTGCGCGTCGCGCTGCGGCGACGGAGTGAGGGGCGGGGGTGTCTGTTGGGCTGCGGACGAGATCAGGAACAACACGCTAACAACGAAAGGAAGAAGGAGCCGTGCCACTCGCATAGGGCCTCCGGGTTGCGGGTCCACGGACCGTTCGGGCGAAACCGGTGAGACGTGGAGGCCGTTAGTTACCGCCTGAATACGTGACGGCGCGTCGGAAGCTAGAGTAATGTCATGCAGTCGTCTATCGGGCGAATCCCTTAAAAGCGAATCGGGTAATCACCTGAGGAAGGTACTATGCGAGTACTAAGCGATACGTCCGCCCGGAGACGGAGCACAAGCCAAAGTTGCCGCCCAGCCGCTCTTTGGCGATGGCCGTTGGTGATATCATCGCGGAAGAGACAAGGAAGGCGACCATCACCGAGGCACCAGCGAAGCACAGAGAGGCAGGCGCCGCGATGAATGGTGCAGCTAAGAGGCAGGCAAAGGCGGGGGCGCGCCTGGAGCGATAGCAGGCGGTTCAGGCTTTGAGTTGGATGCCGCCAACTTAAGTGCGGCCTCGAATGCATCTACGAAACCGCCGGGAAAGAGTTTCCGAAATGAATCAGAATGCGTTATGCCGAGCATCGAGACTATCAACTCCCAGTAAGTGCGGAGCCCTTTGTAGCCGCGAATTAGCAGCAGAGCGCCACTTGCGAATTCTATCCACCGAAAAAAGTGGTCGCCGGGGATTAGACTCGACACTAGAAGAACAGTTCCAGTGGTGGTATTAAAAGAGACGTTCATCAGGGACAGCACTATGTAATCCAGCACATGTTCAACGGCAAACAGTTTCGGAAGCAAGAATGCCCCAACCACGAATCTCTTCGCCAAATCTGGCAAACGTTTCGATCCCGTTTGATTCACCTCCTTCCAGAAACGCTCACTGGCATATTCCCTCAAACCATCGGTTGGAATACTAAACACCTTTCCCGCTAAATAGCCGAGCACCAGCGCAACGAACAACTTGGTCTTATAGCCTAATAGAGAGGCTTGAAGTGCAGCCACAACACTGTGATTTCCTTTTGCGAGCAGCAGAATCAGGAATAGAACGCCAGGGAACAGAACCGCAACAATTTCATAAATCAAAAACACTGGAGCCAGCAATAGTCTTTCGACCCCCTCTTTAGCGTGCTCCTTTAGAGGGCCTTCAAGTGGTATTGTCTCGGTCATATAAACAAAGACGCTACTCTCCGATACTCCCCTGTGTCAACGCTTAGGGTGCGACAGAAAACGTATTCACAATCCGTAGGCCATCGTGCATCGATCCGTTCGAGGGATGAAGGCAGCATCTTCGATGGCGCGGTCCACGAAGAATCCCTTCGCCATATTCGGCTTGTCCGGGTCCAGATCGATGAGTTCGATTACATTGAACTTATCGAAACGGCGTCTTCCCCTCGGATTGCCGTGCCGGATAGTGTCTTGCCTTTGAGCACGCCTGTCGTATCGCCAAGTTGGAATCCCATCTTTGTGATTTTGAACCCGCAGATGAGATCAAGAAGCCCATCAGCATTTACATCACGGGGAGATGGATCGCAAAATGCCAAGCTTCGTTCATCGCCTGTCTTGCCGAAGGTCAAGGATGTTCGGTCGACCGAAGCTGGCGCGTCGAATGTGGTACTGGCCAAGACCGCTACCTTGACTCGGTCATCCTCACCTAGTTCAATTTTGTTCCTTTGATTCCCTGGTCTTATATCAATGCCAACCGGCATAGGGACCGGCGGTAGACTGCCCTCAACCGTGATTTCCGTTATGGAGAATTGGTCAAAAGGTGCGCCGAAAAGCATTCCGGCGAAATTCTTCAGCACGATCTGGTTAGTAGGGCGCTGTGCCAGAACCGTGCCTACAAGATCAAACTCGCCGTTAGGAAATATGCCGAGGGCGTTTGCAGAACCAATAGGCGTTATAGGCAGGTCGACGACAGCCACTCCGCCAATCTCGACGGTAGCACTTGTCAATGCACCAGGCGCGGCATTGTATTCCACCGTTCCTCCAAACACGTTGATCTTGTCAATAATAAACATACCGTTCAGATGGAGAGTGATCTCAGGAAGAATGGGGAGACCGTCGTCGGCCAGCCCTATAGTGAAGAGGTGGGTGTTGCTTGTATCGCTGATGATCCCGTCGTTTAGCGTGCCGATTCCAGTAATGTAGTTTGCAAGTTGATTGCCGTCGAAATTGCAGTAGCCGCCGTACCTATTGAGGGTGCGGCCAACGTTAATACTGTAACCGAAGTAAGTGTGATACCAGCAGCCAAAGCCGGATCGCGGAGTTGATTTGATCTCATAACTGGTGATTGTTATGGGGACCGTTTGTGCGCTTGCGTTAAGCGCTAGAGCGAAGATGAAGATTACCAGCGCTGTGAAGTATCTCGTATTGCCTTTCATGATGGTCCTCCCCTGTCTCCTTCAATGCCATCCGCAACTTGTCGATGCGTTCTTTATTTGGCCGGAATACTTGGCCCTACCCAAGGGAAATGTCGTGTAAACAAATAAGGGTTCGGAAGAAAAAGAGACCTGCGTAAGTAGGAGAATGCTGCGTCTAGTGCCAGGCGAAGTCAAGTAACAAAGAGGAAGGAACTCTCCATTAATTCTAAGTAGAAGGGCTATGACTGCTAGTCCCAAGCAGGCAGTCGGCTGGATATTTACGGATGTTTATCCTGGACCATTCTGAAGCTTGGGCACATTGCCGTGGAACTCATCATTGCCAGTGTTCGCGTGATTGTTTCTTCCTCTTTGCCGACGAGAAGTTTGGTCAATTCAAATTGATCCACTAGGGCACCTTCGGTAAGGAGTGGATTGTAGCGTGGGAGAGGATTCGGGAGCGGCCCTAATTCTTAGCCAGGGGTGGCACATTCTTCTCCTGGCGGGGCTGTCTTTCCCTCCATCTTCTCTCTCCGCTCATTTTCTCAAGATTTCCCGCTTTGCCGACCTCATCCCAATTCCTGAATTTCAACCTTCAAACTTGTAACCTGCAAACATTTCAACATCTTGCGGCTCCATTCGAATGCTATCGAAATAATTACTTGACACGCGTAGTAGTTCCATGCTATGTTTTCAAGTGTTTGTCGCCACGCACCCTCGCCGATCCCCCGATTTTTTCTTTGGCCTATCCCGCTGCCCAACTTCCTCCCATTCTCCGTACACTCTTCCAAGTTCCGTATGCCCTAAGTCCTGTATTTGCCACTCTTGCGAAAACTGCCGGGGTGTGTACCAACAATTCCCATTCCGGAACTCCCAACTCTTCTTCCTGCCTTCAACCAACTTGGACTCTGGCGTCGGTCGCTCCTTCCGCACTGCGCACCGCGCTTGCCCCGAGCTTCTCGGGGTCAATTCCCACTCTTCCTTTAAGTCCTTTAGCCGCAACACTTATGGATCTCCCCGCAAGTGTTGCAAACAAAAGACTTACGACCAAGTTAAGCCCTTTAGATGCAACACTTATGAAAAACAGGGGGGAGGGGGCCAGTTATTGTTAACTAGATTCTCCGAGAGCTCGAAGGAATGCGATCAATACGCCATTGGGCCGACTTCTTTTTCAACTTCGGCGATATCGACCATGACGATGGCGTCCCACGGGCAGCCATCCAGGAAGCAGCCGTCTGGACCCTTGCTGAGGCACTTCTTGCACCCGATGCACTGGATGGGGTCGATCTGGATGCGTCCGAACGGCGGATTGTCCTCGTCCGGCACCCAGAACATGCAATCTTCCACCGGACAGTACTCCACGCAGGCGGGCGACCCCGCGCAGCCGGTACAGCACTCCGTAATAACGGCAAGTTCCTTCGGCTTCTTCTTGCGTGCGGTGGAGATACCCTTGGAGCGGGGCTCCTGCTTCAGCTCGTCCGGCACCATTCCAGGGGCTTTGACAACGTCGGGTGCGTTAGCCATTTCCTGTGATTCTACCCTCAATGTCAAGCCTTTGTCAGTGTGGTTTTTGCCGCCAGTCCCGTGCTTGCTACAATGCCCGAGCAATCCGGTTCATCTTCGGCCGCACACATGTTCACCAAGACATTCGTCAAACATCTCGCACCGGCTTTGCTCGCGGGACTCGCATTGCGCCTCTTCTTCATCTGGCATTTCCCTTTCTCTTCCGGAGATACGGCCTATTACGAAGAGCTTGCCCGCAACTGGCTCTACCACCATGTTTACGGTTTCTACTCCCACGGCCAGCTTCTCCCCTCGGATGAGCGCGCGCCCGGCTATCCGGCATTCCTGGCAGCAATTTACTTTCTGTTCGGCACCGGTCGGCGCGCGGTCATGCTCGCGCAAGCCTTCGTCGATCTTGGAACATGCGTGCTGGCCGCAGGAATTGCTTCGCGCCTCGCCAACCGCGCGCCCGATGGCGAACGCAACCGCGTCGCGGTGGCCGCGCTCTGGCTCACTGCTCTTTGTCCTTTCACCGCTAACTACACCGCGGTTCCGCTCACGGAAGTTCTGGCGACATTTTTCACCACGCTTGCGCTTCTTATTTTTCTGTCGCCGGCGGGAATGGAGATTGATCGCATCGCTTCGGACCACGATCTGCTCCGCGCCGCAAAAAATTGGTTCGCGGGCGGGTTCGTTGTTGGGCTCGGCACCCTCGTCCGGCCGGAGACGCCGCTGCTTCTTGCAGCCGTGCTGATCGTGCTTTGGCTCCGCTATCGCCGTCCCGCGAATTGGAGAAAACTTACACTAGCGACGCTTTGGATGATCGTTGGTTTGTTGCTGCCGCTGGCGCCTTGGGCCGCGCGCAATGCGGTAAATCTTGGGCGCATTCAATTCCTCGCTCCTCGCTACGCGGAAACGTACGGCGATTTTCTCCCGACAGGTTTTTACGCCTGGACGAAAACCTGGATGTTTCGTTTTCAGGACGCGTATCTCTTCACCTGGAAACTGCCCTTGCAGCCGATCGATGTGCGC
>Ga0137418_10004033_pt1 | contig 13456 bp, 14 predicted proteins | sample CZODoug3_1_2_16f_FD_122242 | JGI IMG/M metagenome (GOLD analysis project Ga0137418, IMG submission 122242) | Vadose zone soil fungal communities from Angelo Coast Range Reserve, California, USA - CZODoug3_1_2_16fungal (Hybrid Assembly) | ecosystem: Environmental > Terrestrial > Soil > Vadose...
GACCCCCTCGTAGGCAAGATTCTGGCCGGCTGGCGCTATGACATCTCCGGCTTGGCGCCCGAGATGCGCCAGGACTACGAAGATCACTTCGCGGGCTGCGAACACTGCCGCAGCCGCCAGAAAATCCACCGGGTCGTTGACGTATCGCTGATTGTGCTGGCTTCGCTCTCGGCGGCCGTCTTTCTGCTGGCGTTCGGAGTCATCCGGCACTTCGGGCCGCGCCATGCCTTACTTCTCGAACTGACAGCTTTGGCCGGTTTCGCGCTTTCGGCGCTGCTCTGGCTTGTGGTGGCGGTGGCGACGCCTGCGCCCATGGCGGTGGTGGATGTAGCGCGGCTGGGGGCGCGCCGCGTGCATGACCGCCTTCCCGCCGAGATCCGGGAACGGCTGCCGGAAGACCTGCGTCTGAAGATCACGGGGTCATGAAGGCTCGGTTGAAGGCCTCCGGCGTGGAAAAATCCTTCGCCGACGCGGCTTTGGTCGAAGGTCGGCCATCCCATGTTCAGCCATCCGATGGCCAACTGATCCGAGGCATTTCCCCATCGTTCGCGATCCTGCTGATTGCCCGGGTGACGGCGAAGGCACCCGATCGTGCAGCCGCGCAGCCTGCCGGGCAAAGCCCAGTAGCGCCTTGCGGGCTGTCATGAACATTGGGCAGAAGATTCCGGTACAACGGGGGCAAGTTAGCTATTGCCGTCTCACGGGACACGATTCGGTGCTTTTTCAGGCGTTGCTTGCAGCGCCCGCCTTCGAAAGCACTGCTGTCGATTTTGTGGCTGAAGCCTGGCTGCCCGGTGACGACGTCCGCCGCGGTGGACGATCTGGATGCTTTTTCGGCCGACCCACCCGGTTTAATCCCAACTACGAGTCCAGATTTCAGCTTGTTCGTGACCTTGAAGGTTCGAGTTCAGTGTACTGATCGAAAGTCGCGTTGCAGTTCAGAAGCGGGAGGAAATCCTGCGAGCGGTAATTTCTGTGGGTTGTTGGCGATCGGCTTGCCGGCTGGTTGCGCTTGTGGGCCAAGGTTCGGATCCGGGTCTGACTCAGTCTGATCACCACAACATGCCTGCGGGCAGGAATGGGCCACAGCCAGATGTCCCTAGGGAACATCAGGACTATTGCCAACTGAGGAACCGACCAAGAATTTTGACAAGACGTGTATCAAATTGAGGCAGAATGTTCAGTCAATGGAATCAGCCATCAAAGTTATCAGAGCCATTCAGATCGCCCTGCTGCTCAGCGTCATCTTGTATGTCGCAGTAGGGGAAAAAGTTGGCTCGGTTCCAAGACAAAACGATCCGGTCGTGTTCTATGTGTTGTCGCTGGTCACGATCACGATCGTCGGTGTGATCCTGGTGGTCCGGCGTACCCTGGTGCTGCAATCGGCGGCGGCACTGGCGGCGCGGCCGAATGATCTTGCGACGTTGAGTCGATGGCGCGCGGGACACATCATGACCTTCGGCCTGTCCGAAGCGATCGCATGCTTTGGTTTTGCGCTGCGGATCATGGGATTCTCCCTCTCTCAGGTAGCTTCGTTCTATATCGCCGGCTTCATCCTTCTGCTGTTCTTCGGACCGCGCCGGCCGGACCGCGAAATCGTCTAGCCAGCGTCGGTTCTTTCCCGTAGGATTTTTCAAAGGAGCAGTTCATGTCCATTAGTGGGCCGGAAGAACTCGAGTCTTTGCGGGCGGCGGGGGAGGTGGTGCGGCGCGTGCTGGAGGCGATGAAACGCGAAGTGCGACCCGGGATTACCACGGTTGAACTGGACGGGATTGGCGCCCGGGTGATGGAAGACAACGGCGCCCGATCGGCGCCTGCAATGGTCTATGGATTTCCGGGAGCCAATTGCATCAGCTTGAATGACGAGGCCGTCCACGGGATTCCGGGCGAGCGCCGGTTGTGCGATGGCGACCTGCTCAAACTGGACGTTACCATCGAAAAAGACGGTTTCATGGCCGATGCCGCCGAGACGGTTGCCGTTGGGGCGGTCTCGCGCGAGGCCGAGCGGCTGATGAGCTGTGCGCGGCGCGCTTTCGAAAAGGCCATGCTGGTGGCTCGAGCCGGTTTCCGAGTCTCTGACATCGGACGGGCGGTGGAGAAGCAAGTGCGGCGCGAGGGATTCTCGGTAATCCGGGAACTAGGCGGCCACGGCATCGGGCGCACGATCCACGAAGAGCCACGGATCCCGAACTACGCAGATCCGGAGGCCCGGCAGGTGCTAACCGAAGGTCTGGTGATCACGGTCGAACCCATCATCGCCGCCGGCTCCGGGCGAGCGGTGCTGGCCAGAGATGGTTGGACGATGAAGACGGCCGACCGCCGCCCCTCAGCCCATTATGAGCACACCATCGTGATCAGGAAGGGGGCGCCTCTGGTGTTGACCTCTGCCTGATTGTTCGTGCGGTGGGCCAAGGGCTTGTTTCTTGCAGGCTACGCGTTCGATATAGCCCAAATGGGCCATGTTGTTTTGTTGCAAAGCATTGACGCCGTTCGACTTTCCAGATAAAGTCCGGCATTGCAGTGCTTGCCGCCGGGGAGTAGGGTGTCCTTCCGTTTCTACCGCTTGAGGTTTCTCGCCGTCGCCATTTTGCTGGAGGCGTTGTGTTTGCCTGCGTTCCCGGCGACTCCACAGTTTTCCCGCCAGGTTCGCGTGGGCCTGCGTTCCGGAGACCAGTGGGAGCCGGCGATCGCCGCTGACGGTTACGGCCACGTCTACATTCTTTATCCGCAGTACGTTCAGGTGCCGGGCTGCGAGACTTGTCCGGTGCCGACCATGATCCTGGTGGAGAGCGGCGACAACGGAACGACCTGGAAGTCGGAACGCAGGATTGCTTCCCGCGGTTCCGCACAGTTTGATCCGCAGATCGTGGTGGATCCGGTCGACCGCCGCACCGTGTATGCGGCCTGGCTCGAAAACGACAAACGGGACATCGCGGTGGCCCGGTCGGTGGATTTCGGATTGACCTGGACGATCGTGGTGGCGACGCGGACCGAAACCGAGGCCGACAAGCCGGTACTGGCAGTCCGTGGCCTGGATGTTTACGTCTCTTATAACCGGGCGGCGAAGATCTGGGTCGCGGCCTCGCATGATGGCGGAAACACGTTTGCACCGGTCAATGTGAATCCGACTGACGGCATGGGATGGGCGCAGGCGGGCGGCGCCACCATCGATCCCGCGGGCAACATTGTTCTCTCGTGGGCGGGCTATACGCGCACCAGTGCCGGGCAGGGCCCCGTTGATCTTTATGTCGGCCGCTCGACGGACGGAGGCAAGAACTGGACGACAAGCCTGCTGGATGTGTCGGGAGCTCCGCCGGAATGCGCGACGGATGAATGCGGATGGGCCTACCTGGGCGCGCAAATCACCGTGAGCTCTGATGCCGCGGGAACCATCTATGCCGTGTGGAATGCCGGTCCAGTGAACCGCGGGGCGGAGAGGATTTACTTCTCATCTTCGACCACGTCCGGGGCAACCTGGTCGCCAAAATCCGAGGTGTCCAACGCGCCCCGTGGCACCGCACATGCCTTTCCCACCGTGGTTGCGGGAATGGCGGGCGATATCCGCATTGCCTGGATGGACACACGCCACAATCCGCTCTGGAACACGTATTACCGCAGCTCGACCAACGGTGGCGCGACCTGGTCGCCGGAGACACAACTATCGAGCTACGCGCCCGGCTATCGGTATATCGAACCCACCGGTTTCAAATTTCCCTTCGGCGACTACTTCGAAATGGATATTGACAATCATGGTGACACCCAGGCGGTGTGGGGCGAGGGATTAACCTACGAGTCCCCAGGTAGTATCTGGTACACACGCGGCCGATAGTGCATTCTTCCCTTATCCGCCTTCGCTGGCATGCTGAAGACGGACTGATAGGGGGAACTATGCTGCTCATGTGTGTCAACCTGTGGGCGGTGCTCCGAGCAGCCGTCGCCACCATGGTGATTGGCTTTGTCTGGTACTCACCACTTCTGTTTGCGAAGTCGTGGATGGTGGCCATGGGCTACGATCCTGGGGACAAAGCGAAAGCGGCCGAGATGCAGAAGAGTGCAGGCCCACTTTATGGCATCTCTTTCCTGGCCACTCTTCTCACAGCCTTCATTCTCGGCAAGATCATTTACAACTGACCATCGACTCGGCTTTTTACGGAATGAAGGTGGGATTCGCGGTGTGGCTGGGTTTTGTGATGACGGTGCAGCTCACAGACAAGCTTTTCGGAAAACGGCCGATGAAACTCTTCCTGATTAATACGGGATACCAGTTGGTCTGTTATCTCGCAATGGAAGCTATTTTGGGCAAGTGGGTGGGATGCTGAGTCTATAGCAGCCGCAAGGACGCCGTTACAAGACGTCACTCCATAATCAGGCCGCCGGTCAACTCCGACAATTCCTGAATATGGTGCTCGACGCAATAGGCTTGCAGTTCTTCCACGATCTTCTCGGTCGCGCACGGATCCCAATAGCTTGCCGTTCCGATCTGGATGGCGCTGGCGCCTGCCAGCATGAACTCGATGATGTCGGCCGCGGTCGAAATGCCGCCCATCCCGATGACAGGAATCTTCACCGAGTGCGCCGCGTCGTAAACCATGCGAACGGCAATCGGTTTGATCGCCGGGCCGGAGAGTCCGGCGGTGAGATTTGCAATGCGCGGCTTGCGGGTTTCCGGGTCGATTGCCATAGCGACGAAGGTATTGACCAGCGACACCGCATCCGCGCCCGCTTCTTGGGCGATGTGCGCCATCTGCGCGATGCTGGTTACGTTGGGTGAAAGCTTCACGATCAGCGGTCGCTCGGCCGCGCGCTTTGCCGTAGTCACGAGTTCGTCGAGCGAGCGCGGATCACTGCCGAACTGAATGCCGCCGTGCTGCGTATTAGGACAGGACACGTTGAGTTCGTAGGCGGCGATGCCCTCGCCTTCGTTCAGGATCTGGATGGTTTGCTCGTAGTCTTCCCGGGTGTAGCCGAATACATTCGCGAAGACAACGACGTTCCGGAGTTCATTCAGCTTCGGCAGTTTCTCGGTAAGGAATGCCTGGGCACCGATATTCTGCAGGCCGATCGCGTTCAGCATTCCGGCGGTGGTTTCATACAAGCGCGGCGGCGGATTGCCGGTCATCGGTTCGCGCGACAGGCCTTTCACGACAAAGCCGCCGAGCCGGTCGAGGTGAACGACGTCCTCGAACTCGAGGCCGTAACCGAAAGTCCCACTGGCAGCGATGACGGGATTCTTGAGATGAATGCCGGCCACGGTCACGCTTAGGTCTGGCGCGCCTCGGGCTGGGGAGGTCGGCGCTGTCAACGCTGGCCTCCCATCGCAACCAGCGCGGCGGGTTTGAACTCGCCGGACGGCTTGGGCGGCCTGGGACCTCTTGCCGGTGGCGGATCCGAGTTTTCCGCCCGATGTGGCGTAGCCAGCGCCTCGGTGAGCACGCGGCCAATCGCATGGCTGGGCGCGTTGACGCCCAGAAGCGAGGCCAGCGTCACTACGAGATCGACTGGTTCCGCATGGGTGCGGAACGTCCCCACCTGAAAGGGCAGACCGTAGAAGGCGAGCGGGACGTGTGTGTCGTAGGTATAGGGACTGGCGTGATCGGTGCCTGTCGTCGTGCCGACGGTGAATGGAGCAGGTACCCCCATTACGTACCAGCCACCGGCGATCGAGAAGCTGTGTAAATATTTTTGCCCCAGCTCCGTGTTGGGAACCAGGCCTTGACCCAGCTGCCAGCGGGCAAAGTAGCCGCGTAGTCCAACCTGCTTCATCGCTTCGCCCACCGAGCGCTCGGCTTCTTCCTCCTTGATCTTAAGAGAGGAAAAAGCGTCGTCGTTTAACCATGCGACCGGGTAGTCGAAGGATTTCACGAAATCTGTGGGCTTGCCAGACGCGAACTTGGCCCCCAAAACCTTGTTGATCTGCGCCGCGAGTTCACCGGCATTCAGGCCAGCCGCAGGAATCCGCAATTGGCTGGCGACGATCGGCAAGGGTGCAATGCCGTGGTCCGCCGAGAGCGCAATCCACACGTTTGCCAACCCAACCTGATGTCCGAGAAAATTGAAAAACTCGGCCAGTTGGCGATCCATCGCGAGTGCCATCTCGTGCATCTCGGGGGAGTCTGGTCCAACCTGGTGGCCGAGAATATCGTTGGCGGAAAGGCTGATGGTCAGCAGGTCGGTGGCGGGTCCTGTGCCCAGTTGCTCGTAGAGCACGAGTTCTTTCGCGAATTCAAATTCATAGTCGTTGGCGAAAGGCGTGGATCCGACCACTTCGTAGAAGCCGGCATCCGATCCGTCTTTGCGCTTTTGATGCGCGGTCGAGCGCAGGGTCTTGCCATCGCCGTCACGCCACTCACGATCCCAGTACTTGCTGGTGCGATTGCTTGAATTGAAATCGTTGGCCCACTTGGGGAGTTCATTGCGATAGTAGGTGGACGTCACCCAGGCTCCGGATTTCTGGTCAATCCAGTAGGCTCCATCCCCCGCGTGTCCGGCAGGCAGAACCGCGGCGCGATCTTTCAGGGCGACTCCGAAAACGCGCGACTTGCCGGCGGTGGCGAGCTTGAGTTCGTCTCCCAGTGTGCTCGCGAGCAAGTTGTGGGGAGACGACCCTTTGACGTCTCCGGTAGCGCCTACCAGGTGCGTGGCGTCATCCTCCACGGACGTAACCATGCGCTTCTTCTGCGGATCCCACCACTCATTCGCGGCTATCCCGTGGCCATTGCTGTAAGCCCCAGTCAGCAGTGTGGCGTGTCCGGGAGCGGTGCGGGTGTTGGCATAGTCGTAGTTGCAATCGGTGAAGTCGGCGCCACGGTCGAGGAACAGGCGGAATCCGCCTTCGCCGAACTGATCACGGTAGCGTTCCAGGTAGTCACCGCGAAATTGGTCGATGACGACAATGACAACGAGCTTCGGATGGCCATTGTAAGCGGACGCAAAAGCGCGCACGGCTGGAAAGGGGCACAGCATGAGGCAGATCAGCAGACCCGCGATGCCAGACCGGGTGGGGGCTTTCATTGCGTCGATAAGTGTACAGGCAGCGCCCCGGCGGGCCCAAGGGGGAAGAGGAAGATGGCCGATGTAAAGCTCGGCTCCCTCCCGCACTCGAATTGTGGTGGGAGGAGTTTTCGTTGTATAAAAATCCGGCACGAACATTGGCTGGGGGGCTGAAGAATGAAGGCTGGGCTCGGAATTTGTCTGCTTATGTTGGCAGTCATTGTTGTTGGAAGGACGTCGCCCGCGCCACAATCTGCCAAAGTGGAGCGCGGAAAATATCTGGTGGATCAAGTCGCTTTGTGCGGAGACTGCCACACGCCGCGCACGGAGAAAGGTGAGCCGATCAAGGAGAAATACTTGAAGGGCTCGCCGCTGTTCTTCAAACCCACCGTCCCGATACCGGGATGGGCAGACAAGTCTCCCAATATCGCAGGTCTGCCGGGCTGGGAAGAAAGGGATGCGATCAAATTCTTTATGACCGGGCTCGCCTACAACGACCTGCCGGGAAGGCCCCCTATGCCCCAGTACCGTTTCAATCAAGAAGACGCGACTGCCATCGTGACCTATCTACGCTCGCTGGGGGCAGAAGGAAAGGCGGGTGGAGATGGGAAGTAGATCAAGGAACGAGCCCGTCGCGCCTGGCTACTCGTTCTGATATCGTTTTTGAATGAAACCGATCCTGATGGAAATTGTGAATCGCCTGTCCGACATGGGAGCTAGCCTGGGCGCCTTGGAAGCTGCGCTACTCCATAGCCGTCAATTGACGAGCGGTGATATTGAACGCCTGGTCGGCGCCCACAAGAGAAACGTAGAGTCGAATCTCGCGGCGCTCCGGGCGTCGATTGGGGCGCTACCGGACTAGCAAAGTTTCATCATCGAGACGGTTTAAGGATAGCCGACGACATCAGGCGATCAGACTGAGAACGCGTTGTGAGTGAGACTGCAAAGGTACAACATTGACGTGTGTCGGTAGCAATTGGGGTAAGCCCCCGGCTATGATTTCCTGCATGATCTCACGTATAGAAGTGAGCCATTTGGGACTTCTCACGATTCTGGCGTCGCCACCAGTCTGGCTTGTGAGGGCTGGGTTATTCGTGATGACGGCGCCGGTCCCGTTAAGATCGGCATGAGCTTGTCCCAACTGAACACGGCTCTCCATGAGAAGTTTGCGATGCCGAAGGCGAAAGACGAACAAGGTTGCTTTTACGTGAATGCCGCCAAGCATCCGCAAGTTCCTTTATGATCGAAGGTCTGGCGCGGATTGATGTGGACAGTGCTGGCATATCCACCATGGAAGGTGTTCAGGTGGGTGATTCAGAGAAGCATGCATTGCAGGTATACGGTCCTACAATAAAGGTGGAGGATCACAATTACATTCCCGAGGGGCGTTACTTGACGATCTGATCCAAAGACAGTCGATACGGCATTAGCTTTGAAAAAGATAGCGGAAAGATTCAAACCTTCTACGCTGGCCGTTTTGAAGCAGTCCAACACGTCGAGCGATGCCAGTAACAACCGGCGGTCGATGATCGTCTCCCGGCGCGATTACACTCTTGACCCCATAGGTGATGGCCTCAAACCCACACAATCGACATTGAGCCGATCGCGACGGGGGTGCCCTCCTGCCTCGTTTTCGATAGACTATAAGTTTCCATGCTTGATCTCAACTTCGTCCGTGACAACCTGCCCCTTGTCGAGGAGAAGCTCCGCCTGCGCGGGATGGATCCTGTCCAGGTTTTAAAGGATTTCCAGGCCATCGATACCGAACGCCGGCGGGCCATCACCGAGGCCGAAACCCTCAAGGCGCAGCGCAATCGGGCTTCGGAGGAGATCGGCAAACTCAAGAAGAGCGGTCAGGACGCGACCGGCCCGATGGCGGAGACCAAAGATCTCCGCGACAAGATCCAGGATCTGGAGAAGATAGCAACCGACTACGAAACTCGCCTGCGCGACTTGCTGGCGGGAATCCCGAACATTCCGCACGAGTCGGTGCCGGTAGGAAAGAGTTCCGAGGACAACGTCGAGGCGCGCCGCTGGGGCGCTCCGCCGAAATTCGATTTCACGCCCAAGCCGCATTGGGAACTAGGCGAACAACTCGGTGTTCTCGACCTTGAGCGCGGAGCGAAGCTCTCCGGAGCGAGGTTCGCCGTCTATTGGGACCTTGGAGCGAAGCTGGAGCGGGCACTAGCCAATTTCATGCTCGACGTCCACACGCGTGAACACGGGTATACCGAGATCCTACCGCCGTATCTCGTGAACTCGGAGTCCATGTACGGAACCGGGCAGCTTCCGAAATTTGCCGCCGATCTTTTCCGCGTCCCGCATGGCGAAAAAGATCTGTGGTTGATTCCGACGGCTGAGGTCCCGGTTACGAATCTTTACCGCGACGAGACCCTCGAAGGATCACGTCTGCCCGTATCACTCACCGCCTACACGCCGTGCTTTCGCAGCGAGGCAGGTTCGTACGGGAAGGATGTTCGCGGCATCATCCGGCAGCATCAGTTCCAGAAAGTCGAACTGGTGAAGTTTGCGCATCCAGGAAACTCGTACGAGGAACTGGAAAAGCTCACGCGCAACGCAGAAACCGTGCTCCAGAGTCTAGGCCTGCACTACCGGGTCGTGACACTGTGCACCGCGGACATAGGATTTTCGTCCGCCAAGACGTACGATATCGAGGTCTGGCTACCCGGGCAGGGCTTGTTCCGGGAGATTTCGTCGTGTTCGAATTGCGAGGCCTTCCAGGCGCGGCGCGCCAACATTCGATTTCGTCCGGGAGGAAAGGGTAGGACGGATTTTGTGCACACTCTGAACGGCAGCGGCCTCGCCGTGGGCCGTGCCTGGATTGCGATCGTGGAGAACTACCAGCAGGCGGACGGCAGCGTCGTGATCCCGGAAGCGCTCCGTCCTTATATGGGAGCGGAGCGGATCACTCCGAAGAAATTTTAGCGTTGTTTTTAGGGTGGCAACCGCGTCGTTGCCAAGATCAGGAGCAGTCAATAGACTTGGAAAGCGCAAAGATAAGTCCGGTGGTCTCCAGCGCGCCCACGCTGCCGATGAATTCGATCTGGCGCACAATCCGCGGCTACATTCTATGGTCCTATGAGCGCGGCAGCCTTCACTATGACGTGATGGTGACGCTCATCCTGCTATTTGTCTTCCTTTCGCCCTACTGGATCAACTTCAAGGACAAACCGATTGACCGGGTTCCGCATCAGACCGGAGTAGTGATCGAGCCCGATGGCCGGGGTGGATTTATCTACCAGATCGAGGCCTCCGCACTGTCGGCTAAGGATGACGGTGGGCTGCGGCGGCAAATGCTCGCGATTATCGAGCCGATCGCTGGTGCTTCCGCCATCTTGAAATACGAGGCTGTCAAGGACAAATCGGGACACGCCCTGACGTACAAAGTGTGGGTCGAGAAAGAGTAGATCGCGGTCCAAAGGGCAGCTTGGTGGGGTCGGGGAAGACACGATGAGACAGAGTCGTCCAAGGCGCGCTCGGCTCGCATTCCTCACAGCATTTGGGATCCTGTGCTTGGTCGGTAGCTGCGCCCTAGCCCAAAGCGATCCCGCCCTGCAAAAAGTCCTCAGCCAAATGGATGCAGCGGCCGCTTCCTTTCGCACCACGCAGGCTAATTTCGTATGGGAGCAATACTGGAAGGTCGTCAACGACAAGGATTCGCAAAAGGGCACGGTCTACTACCGGCGTTCCGGGAAAGAAATCCAGATGATGGCCGAGATCGCCGATCCGCCCAAGAGCGTGCTCTTCGCAGATGGCAAAGTCCAAGTCTACGAACCTAAGTTGAAGCGAGTCACAACCTATGAAACGGGCAAGAACCGCGAGGCGGTGGAAAGTTTCCTGGTGCTAGGTTTCGGCGGCAGCGGCCACGATATGCTGAAGTCGTTTGACGTGAAATATCTGGGCACCGAGAATGTCGACGGCGTGAACGCGGCCAAACTGGAGTTGGTTCCGAAATCGGACCGGGTGCGCAACATCTTCGCGAAAATCTGGCTCTGGATCGATCCCGTACGCGGCATTTCAGTGCAGCAGCAATTCTTCGAACCCTCGGGCGACTATCGCCTCGCCAAGTACTCCGACATCCACTTGAACCAGAAAATCACTGACAATGTCTTCAAGCTGAAGACCTCGGGCGATACCAAGTATGTATCTGCTCCCAAGGGCTAACGCGCTGAATTTAAAAAGCAAGATTAAAGCTGAAAATCGGGGCATGGGCAGATATACTGGTTGCCACGAGCGGTGGGTGAATTTTTCATGGCGAAAGTCTTTACCATCCCAGTAGTTCCCAATCTAGGCCGCAAGCGACGAGAACGAACCTCAGATCCCCGCTACGTCGACGGTCAGCGCACCCTGGTCGAGGCCATGAAGTATCTGGCTAAGGCCGATCCCGTGGGCAACCGTGCCGCCATCGAACTCATTTCCGAGCACGTGCGCACACGGTTTCGCATGAGCGACTCGCCGCTGCTGAGCGATACTCCGACGAAGTGACACATAAAATCGTCTCACGCCAGCGGACGAATTCCAATGTTTATGCATAAAAAAGGGCGGACATGGCTGTCTGCCCCTTCTCGCTGACATCGATTGTCGACTGCTAACTAACAAATCAGAATTCGTAGCGCAATGCGAACTGCATTACGCGCGGATTAATAAGCAGGCCGGGTTGGACCTCCGTGCGTAAAGGGACGCGAACTGTATGCGACGCCCGCTTGCAGGGAAAGCAAGTCCGGGACGTTCGGCCTCCATTGGAAGATTCTTGATCTGGCCTTCGCTGAAGGCATTTCCGATGGACGCACCTGTCGTGTTGACCACAGTGGTTTCGCCGGTGTTGACCAGCAGTTGAATTCCAGTCCGCTCGAACTTGCGGAAGCCTGTCATCTGGACCCTCAACTGGTACATGCCGGCAGGAAGTTGGAGAAATTAAAATCCTCCTTCTGCTCCTGTTTTTGAGGTGCTCGACCGCGCGCTCGGGATTGGAGAGGGTCGCGTCTGCCTTGGCAACGGCTGCACGCTGGAATAAGTGACGGCGCCCCGCAGGGATGTTGTCGAAGACTGCGCGCAGACAAAACTGCTCAAAAGGAAAGAGAACCACCAGCCGCAAAAGCCACTGCTTTGGCCGTAAGCATAGAGGAATCCATTTATTCGATACACCTGTGCAGTGATTTGTGCAGGAAGCCAGGACAAAAAGGGCTCTTTATTCTCTCAACATCCGCGGCATGGAGTCAGGCTGGTAAGGGGGTGGCGGTTGGTACAAATGAACGGGCTGATTATGGCAACCGACAAGGCCGGTCTCCACAACAACATTTGTGAATTGATTTGCACGAGGCAGTGGCGGCGCTTCCCTGACCGCAAGTCAGAGAAATTGCTGGAGATGATGCAAACATTCATCTTGACTTCGCAATAAGACTCGCCGCACACTTGCGCCGATTACACCTCCACGTGACAGGGTCTCACACACTTGGAGAGGGGGAAACTCATGCGGCGAGGTCTGTCTACCGGGTTCGCATTGTGTTTTTGGTGCTTGGTGCTTGTAAGCCTTCCTGCGTTGGCGCAGAAAATTAGCGGCGACATTCAGGGCGATGTTACTGACAGCTCGGGCGCCGTGGTTTCGGGTGCAGTCATCGCAGCAACCGGCGTGGATACCGGGACAAAATACAACACCACTTCCAGTTCCTCCGGTGCTTATCGTATCCAGGATATGAAACTGGGTGCCTACAACGTCAAAGTTGCGATGACTGGATTCAAAACCGCGGAGCGCACGGGAGTTGTGATTCAAGTTAATACCGTTAGCGCGCTCGATATCACGCTAGCAACGGGTGATATCAAAGAAACCATGACGGTGACTGCGGACGCGCCCGCCATTCAGACGCAGAGCTCCGATATCGGGACAGTTGTAGGCACCAGACAGATAGAGGAATTGCCTTTGGCCCTGGCTGCCACCGGGCAGAGCCATTTGCGGTCGGCGGAGGCTTTCGTGTTCTTGGCGCCGGGAGCTGCGGGTCCTGGAACCGATGACTCTTCCGGAATCTTTGAATCAAAGTTATCCGGAGGGCAGAATTTCGCCACGGAAGTGCTTCTGGACGGTGCAAGTATCGTTCACGCAGAACTAGGTTCGACGTTCGATGAGAACGCCCCTGGGATTGAGGCTCTGAGCGAATTCAAGGTGATGACTTCGACGATTCCGGCGGAGTTCGGCCGCACCACTGGGGGTGTCGAGAGTTTCTCCACCAAATCTGGCACGAATGTCTGGCATGGCACAGGATTCATGTTATTTCGCAACGATAAGTGGAATGCAAATTCGTGGCGCAACGATTTTTTTGGATTACCCAAACCCCGAGATCATCAGAAGGACTACGGCGGCAGTTTGGGCGGCCCGATTCGGATTCCAAGAATTTACGATGGCCGCGATAAGACATTCTTTTTCTTTGCGTGGGAACAATATCGCAACTTT
>Ga0137418_10004034_pt1 | contig 13455 bp, 15 predicted proteins | sample CZODoug3_1_2_16f_FD_122242 | JGI IMG/M metagenome (GOLD analysis project Ga0137418, IMG submission 122242) | Vadose zone soil fungal communities from Angelo Coast Range Reserve, California, USA - CZODoug3_1_2_16fungal (Hybrid Assembly) | ecosystem: Environmental > Terrestrial > Soil > Vadose...
GCCCAAATACTCCTTCCAGTTGCGCAGCACATACACTTCCGGCTTGTGATTTTTTATTGCTTCAGGGTGCAAAGGCGACTGTTTTTTCATAGCCAATTAGTTACCCTAAAAATAGAAAAGAAATTCAGAGTTACGAAGTTTATCCACCCAATCCATTGTTCTCAAAATATTTTCGTACCAACAAGTTGATGAACCTTTAAAGGATAATCGCTTTTTCTATTGAAGAACATTTGTAATTTAGTTTTTAATATGGTAGCGGCAACCCGGGAACAAAAAGACTTTTATGACGCAAACAAAAAGCGGCTCATTGATGAATACCTGGAGGATTTTCCCTTAAGGATTGACCCGGATGCTGTGCGGCGCGAGTTCGAGGGCCAGGACCTTCATCAGCCCGACCACGCCGTGCTTGGCGGCGGCGTAGTGGGCCAGGTTCGCGAGCGCGACCTGGCCGGCCGTGGAGCTGGTGATGATGATGGAGCCGCCCCGCCCCTGCTCGATCATGTGCGGGATGACCGCCCGGGTGCTCTTCCACACCCCGGTCAGGTTGATGTCAATCATCTCCTGCCACACCTCGTCGGTTAGCTCCCAGGCCGGGCCGAAGCCGGCGATACCGGCGTTCGCGCACAGAATGTCGATGTGGCCGAACTCGGCGATCGCCTCGTCGACCACGGACTGCAGCCCGTTCGAGTCGCGCACGTCAGCCTGCCGGGAGATGACCCGGCGGTCCAGTTGCTCGATCAGCTTCGTGGTTTGGGCCAGATCCTCGCTGGTAGCTCCGGGGTAGGGCGCCGTGTCCAGGCCGGCGCAGATGTCCACGGCGACGATGTCGGCGCCCTCCTCCGCCAGCCGCAGCGAGTGGCTGCGTCCCTGGCCCCGGGCGGCGCCGGTGACCAGCGCCACCTTTCCCTGTACGCGTCCCATCTGGTTCTCCTTCGTCGTTGAAAGCGGGTGTGGAAAGGGGTGATGTGCTGGTTTAGAGGTCGGTGACGCGGGGGGCGACCTCGTGGGCGAGCAGTTCCATCGAGTGCCGCCAGGCCGTTGGGTTGCCGCTGTAGTCGTAGCCGAGGACGAGCGTGGTGCCGTAGCCGCCTAGGGCGGTGTGCAGTTCGGTGAGCTTGCGGGTGACGGTCTCCGGCGAGCCGATGATCCAGTTGTGCTCGGCGAGGTACTCCGGCGTGACGGCGCTGTCGGGCAGCTCGGGGTCGTGCTTAAAGAACTTGAGGAACCCGACCTGCGAGAACAGGTCCAGCACGTAGGTGCGCTGGTAATAGCCCATGAACCCGTTGACGGCGAGCTCGTAGGCCTCTTCGTCGGTGTCGGCGACGAGGACCTCCTTCGCCACGCGCCAGTCTGAGCGCAGCGGGGTGCGCCCGGACCGCGCGGCCCCGGCCTCAACCGACTTCCAGTGGTCCTTGACGTAGTCCAAGCCCAGGTTGAGGCTCATCGGGATGAACCCGCGCTCACCCGCCAGCTCCAGCGTCGGCGACGGCGAGTTCAGCCCGGCCACGCCGATCGGCGGCCGCGGGGTCTGGAACGGGGTGCTGTAGTGCTCCAGGTGCCGCAACATCGTGTCGATCCGGTTCACCGTCCAGTATTTGCCGACGTGGGTGAACGGCTCCTTCTCCGTCCACAGCCGCAGGATGATCTCCAGCGCTTCGGCGGTCATCTCGCGGTTCTGGCCCGACATGCCGTCGACGTTGAACAGCTTCCAGTCCCCGGGAATCCCCGCCGACCCGACGCCGAACATCAACCGGCCACGAGCCAACTGGTCCAGAAACGCGACCCGCGAGGCCAGCTCGGCCGGGTGATGAAACGGCAACAAATGCGCACCCGGCGCCAACACGATCCGCTCGGTCTGCAACAACGCCTGCGCGATCAACAGATCCGGCGCCGGAACCGGCTCCCACGGCGACGTGAAGTGTTCACCGATCCACGCCTCGGTAAACCCCAGCTCGTCAGCCCAACGGATCATCTGCAGATCCCACTGCGCGGCATCATAGACATCGCGCCCGGGCGGATGGGCCGTCATTTCAAAGAGACCGATTTCCAACGTTCGAATCCTTCTTTATTAAGAACCGCCCACCAATGTATCCGGGCTTTTGCCGAGCACAGCGCATTTGGAACAACAGCAACACTTGCGTCTACGTTGTTTCGGGTTGAAACGCCGTGTCCGGCAGGCTACGGCATCGCCGCAAATCAGATGTCGGTGAATTCTAGTCATCCGATCGCCCGGATATCAAGGTATCAGGGCAAGCATGGTGTTTGAAATCACACCTGGATTCCTGGAGGCGGCGCGGATCCGCGTGCGGTGATCGGCCACTTCCTCGCGACACTCGAGCTCGGATCGCAGGTCGACGCGCCGCCCGACACGATCGCTGTCCCGCTCGGCACCGGTGGTACGGCGGCCGGGATCGCGCTTGGCGTCGCGTGGCTCGGCTGGTCGACGAACGTCGTCGGGATCGGTGTCGCGCCGCGGATCGTCGCGAATCGGTGGCGGACGTTGAGACTCGCGCGGAAAACCGCGGCGCTTATCCGTCGCGCGGGAATTGAATTCAGCGTGCCGCGATCCGCGGTCCGCCTTCGCGTGGTCGACGCGATGGGGAAGGGTTATGGTCATCCGACCGAAGAGGGCGAGCGCGCCCGCACGCGAGCGGCCGAGCATGGTGTGCGTCTCGATCCAACGTATGGGGCAAAGGCGCTCGGCTTTTTGCAACGTGCCGACGTGAACCTTCAACGAGTCGTGTTCTGGCATACCTTTGCCTGGCCATGATCGATCTCCCGGTACTCTTCATTCATGGTTTCCCGTTTGACAGTGCGATGTGGCGACATCAAGTCGGCGCGCTGTCGCGCTGGGAACGGATTGTACCGGACCTGTGGGGCGCGGGTCTGGTGAATATTCCTGCTGGCGCAGGTCCGTACTCGCTCGCCGATCAGGCAACCAGACTTGTCGGTATGCTCGACGATCTCGGGGTCGACGAGGTAGTGGTGTGCAGTCAGTCGATGGGCGGTTACATCACGTTCGAGTTGCTCCGCGCGTTCCCGGCGCGTGTGCGCGCAGCAATTCTCTGCAGCACGAAAGCGACTGCGGACGCGCCGGAGGCAAAACGGGGGCGAGACGCCATGGCCGCAACAGCCGAGCGCGAGGGCCCGGGGGCGATCGCTGCGGAGCTTGTGCCCAGACTGCTCGCGCAGGTCACGCGAGAACGTCAACCGGCGGTCGTGCGCGAGGTGACAACAATGATCGAGAGGCAGCCAGTGTATGGAATGGTCGTCACGCTGCGCGCGCTTCGAGACCGCCCCGATTCGACGCCCTTACTGGGACAGATTCGGATTCCGATTCTGGTGGTTGCGGGCGACGAGGATCAGATTACGCCGGCCGAAGGAATGAAGGAAATGGCTCGCGCGATACCGGGTGCGCAGTTCACGATCATCTCTGGGTCGGGACACCTCTCGCCGTTGGAACAACCGCAGGCGGTGAACGACGCCGTGAACGCCTTCCTGGCCCAGCTCTGAGTTACGAGCCCTTGCGCTGCGGCTTGCCGGGCGGGTTCTCGCTCTGGAAGATGTCGCGATTCTTCGCGATGTAATCCTTCCACTGCGGCGGAGTGTCCTCTTCGGGGAAGATCGCCGTCACCGGGCACTCGGGCTCACACGCGCCGCAGTCGATGCACTCGTCGGGATGGATGTAGAGCATGTCCGGCCCTTCGTAGATGCAGTCCACCGGACAGACGTCCACGCAGGAGCGGTCTTTGACGTTGATGCACGGCTCGGCAATGATGTACGGCATTCCTTCTCCTGAGCGCGTAACGGTGGTGCGAGCTGGGCGGCGAATCGCAAACCTAGACTGGCGGTTAGCTCAGTCAAGGGACCCCCCAGTATCTAAGATACTATGAGGTATCTAATCGAGGGCAGTCACCGGAACGGGAATTGTGGCGAGGGCGGTCAGCGCAGCGACCAGGACGACGTACTCGAGTAGCGTCCTGCGGTCTGGTCGCTCGGGAGCCTTGCCGCCGAGCGCGGCCCACGCGGCGGCGACTAAAAGGAGGACGAGGATGCCCTTGCTGCTCAGACCCCAGGCGACCGCAACCGCCGCCACCGCGATCCAGCGTTGTTGTCTGGTCAAGGCCTTGAAGCCGTGGGCCCCGTCGAGCTGCCACACCGGCGTCAGGTTGAAGAGGTTGATCCACGCTCCGATCTCCGCCAGCGCGCCCCATGCGGGGAGATCCGTCAGCAGGTAGATGCAAAAGCAGGTAAGCGCTGCTCCAAGACCCCAGATTGGCCCCGCGAGACCGACGCGTGCCTGGGCGACTACGTCCGTCGGATAGAACCGGCTGCGAATAACCGCCCCGATTCCTGGCACAAACATCGGTGCCGTGGCCGGGATCCCGAAATGTCGGAGCATCGCGACGTGCCCCATCTCGTGTACGTAGATGGACGCGACAACGCCGAGCGCCCACTTCCAACCGAATGCCTGCCAGTACACCCCGACGGACAGCAGCATCGAGAACAGCGTCCCGGCTTTAGTGAAGCCGAGGAGCAGCAGCTTTCCCTTCGTGAGGATGAACGCGATAACGATTTTGAACTTCCAGAGGAACAAGGCGATCGCGCCGAGGACGCCGGTCCGCCGCGTCCATGCCGGGCGGGGTTGCTCAGGCTTCCCGGGACCTTGACGGCCCAGCTCCGCAATGCGCTCGCTGACAACCGCGTACTGTTTGCTGTTGGGAGGCAGGAGATCGAGCGCCGTACGCCAGGCGATCAGCGCTTCGGTGAAACGGCCGGCGCGGCTGTGCTCGTCGGCTTCGGCCGCGAGGCGTTTGAGGTCCTCGGAGAACCGCAGCCATCCACATGCGGGACATACCAACAGCGCCGCGGCGACGTCTGTCCCGCAGCTCGGACACGCGAGCAAGACCGGGCTTCTATGCTGGCGCGCCGGTCGGCGAGACCCGGTGTGGTCCGGAGACGCGCAGCTCCATTCGGCGGTTGAGCTTCCACGCTTCGTAGAGGGCGAACCCGATGATCAGAATCCCGATAGCGTTTTCGAGGCCCGCGAGAAACGGCGTCGCATAGAGAACCCCGAGCAGCACGACAACCCCAATGGCGAAGCCGAGCGGGCCAATCGCTTCGGCCTTTGCCACCACGGCCGTCGAATCCTTAACGGGCTTGGCGTTCTCGGGAGCCGTTGCGGTCGTCGTCACTTGCGCCGCCCGGTGCTCGCGAATTCCCTCGATGATGAGAGGGACGTACGATGTCACGATGGCGGTGTAGGTGAGAAAGATCGCAAGCGTCTGATACCGCCACCCGCCCCGGCCATTCGAGCCTTTGCGCACGGCGCCACCGACGATGAATCCCACGGCGACGGCAATAATGCCCAGCTGATAGCCCGTCACTTTGAGGACGACGTACCACAGGATCGAACAGGCGATTGTCGCCAGGATCCCGAGGCCGAGAGCGGTGATGAAGCGACCCGCCGCTCCCCCTCGATTCCACTCCGCTTCGACCCCCCGGCGGCATTTGTCGCACACGATGCGGCCGTTGGCGACGAAATACTTGTCGGTCAGCTGGCTGCCGCACACGGAGCACGCGATGGTCCCGGTGAGACCCGCGGCGCCTGGGCTGGGCTCGGCGCGGTCGAACTGGAGGTTGTCCGGCACGATTGCCCCCATGAAGAGTGAGCCGCACAATGTGGAACGCTCGCGCCTTGCGCAACAGGTCCCCGTGAGTATCGTAGATACCCGTGGGAATCATTCATCAGCGGCGCAAGTCGGAAACGCGAGCCCTGCTCGTGGCCGCTGGACTCGAGCTCTTCGCCGAGCGTGGCTTCGAGCTGGCGACGCTCGACGAAGTGGCCCTCGCCGCTGGATTTACCAAAGGCGCCATCTACCGCCATTTCCCATCCAAGGGCGCGTTCCTGCTTGCCCTGTTCGAGCAGTACGCGGCGGTGGCCCGCGCCGGCTCCGGAGCCCGCCAGGCCCCCTGGTTCGTTCCTCTGACCGTTCAGTTTGCCGCACAGGCGACCCGCGACCCCCTGCTCCGGCGACGGCTCGCCATGGTCCTGTCTGAGGCGCCAGACGGTTCGACCCCTGAGGGTCAACTGCTCAAAGCGCTCGCCCGCATATGGCCCGGCTGATCGACCTGAGTCACGAGATCGAGCACGGTATGGTGACGTACCGCGGGCTGCCGTCGCCCGCGATCAGCGATTGGCTGTCGCGTGAAGCCTCGACCGCCCGCTACGCTCCGGGCACGACATTCCAGATCGGAAAGATCGATCTGCTCGCAAACACCGGCACGTACATCGATGCCCCGTTCCATCGGTATGAAGACGGTCGCGACGTTGCGGGCTACGCCCTGGAAGCCGTCGCGGATTTGGCGGGCGTCGTCGTGCGCGCGAGTGTTGGAAGCAAACGCGCGATCGATGCGTCTCGATTCAAGGGCGAGGACGTGAAGGGCAAGGCCGTCCTGGTCCACACGGGCTGGGACGCGCACTGGCGCACCGACACCTACTCGGGCGGCCAACACCCGTTTCTCACGAAGGACGCGGCGGAGTATCTCGCCAAGGCGGGCGCCGCGCTCGTCGGAATCGATTCGCTCAATATCGATGACGACAAGGACGCCAGCCGACCCGCTCACACGATCCTGCTTGGCGCGGGCGTCGCGATCGTCGAGCACATGACGCGCCTGGCCGACTTGCCGGAGACCGGCTTTCGTTTCTTTGCGGTGCCGCCGCGCGTGAAGGGAATGGGAAGTTTTCCGGTGCGCGCCTTCGCGCGCCTCGACCGCTAGCAAGTCTTCAGTTCGCGAGTGCGCGCACCACGTGGGTCAGCCCGTGGACCACGCGTGCCATGCGGTCGTAGTCGAGCTTGTCGGGCGTGTCCTGCGGAGTATGGTAGAACGGATACCGGTACGGCGCGGTGTCGGTGATCATGATCGCCCGATAACCCTCCCGCCAGAACGACCAATGATCCGACCACCAGACGCCCGGCACCCATGACGGCGCAGCGGCACCTTGCGTGGGCACTGTAGCGTGAGCGCGAAACGCCGCAATCGCGCGATGGAGCAGCCCGCGCGACCTGAGGTTCGAGACGAACCCGATGAAGTCGCCCACATCCGGATACGCGAGGTTCAGCGGGAACGGGTAGCGCTGGCTGCCTTTGCCGGTGTCGTAGTAGCCGATCGACTCGATCGACAGCATCGCCACGATTTGATCGTTGCGCTCCCGCGCGGCCGTCGCGTAATGGCGGCTGCCCATGTCGGCCGTCGGAAACGACGGCGGCTCTTCATTGGGAAAAAAGACAAAGCGGACGGTCCGGGCCTGGCGCTCGCCGGCAAAGATCCGCGCGAGCTCGAGCACGCCCGCGACGCCACTCGCGTTGTCGTCCGCGCCCGGCGCATCTTCGGCGGTGTCGTAGTGTGCGCCCAGCACGACGACTTCGTGCGCGTGACCAGGCGTGCCGGGCAGAGTCGCTTCGATGTTACGATAGCTGCGATTGCCGGCTGCGAAATCCTGCGACGTCACAGTGTACCCGAGATCCTGAAGGCGGCGCTCGATGTACACCGACGCCCGCAGCACGTTGGAATACATCTCATCGCTGCGGACGCCGATGTCGTGCGCGAGCACTCGCACGTGGCGCTCCAAGCCTGTGCGGATCAGCTCCTGATTCGGCGTGAGAGGCGGCAGCGGACCGTTGAACGCCGGCCCGGGCATCTTCACGATGAAGAGCCAGAGAGCGAGGATGAGCAGCGGCAGAATACTGGCGATCGCGATCATGCGGTTCCGGCCCCAGCGCATTGACACAGTTTCGCCACTGCGCTATATCACGGTCAATGAATCGTACTTCTTCGCACCGGCATCACCACGGTCACTCGGTCCACGGGGGATAGCCGGAGGCGTGTAGAGTCTTGAATCATCACCGACGCCGGCCCCCCAGGGCCGGCGTCGTGCTTTTTGGGCGGCGTCGTGACCTGGGGGACTCCGGTTCGGCCAACAAACGGAGTCGATCGATGTCCACATTCGTACCACGCGCGGTCCCCTTCCGTCTCGGCCTTCCCAAAGGCCGGATGGAGCAGAGCGTGCTGACCCTTCTCGCCGACGCGGGCATTCGCGTGCGCCCCAGCGCGCGGGGCTATCGCCCCGAGGTGTCGCTGCCGGGCGCCGAAGCGAAAATGCTGAAACCCCAGAACATCGTGGAGATGCTCGCCCTGGGCAGCCGCGACATCGGCTTCGCCGGCGCCGACTGGGTGGCGGAGCTCGAGGGTGGGGCGGACGTCGTCGAGTTGCTCGACACCGGGCTCGATCCCGTACAGCTCGTCGCAGCCGCTCCCGTCGCGTTGCTCGAAAGCGGGCAGCTGCCGAAGCGCCGCCTGATCGTCGCGTCGGAGTACGAGCGGCTCACGCGCCGATGGATCAGTGCCAGCGGTCTCTGCGCCGAGTTTGTTCGCTCGTATGGTGCGACGGAAGTGTTTCCTCCCGAAGACGCCGACGTCATCGTCGACAACACCGCGACCGGTGCGACGCTGGAGGCAAACGACCTCACGATCGTCGGCAAGCTGATGTGCTCCTCCACTCGCCTCTATGCCCACCGCGCCGCGCTGGATGATCCTGCGCGTCGACGGTTCATCGACGATCTCGTGTTGTTGATCAACTCCGTGCTCGAGGCGCGGCGCCGCGTGATGCTGGAGGTGAACGCCTCGGCGGCGTGTCTCGATGCCGTCGTAGCGGTCCTGCCGTCCATGCGACAAGCGACAGTATCCCGGCTGTTTGGCGACACCGGATACGCAGTGAAGGCCGCAGTGCCGCGCGAGCTGCTGCCGCAGCTGATCCCGGCGGTAAAGGCGGCCGGCGGCACCGACGTTGTCGTCTCCACACTCTCGCAGATCGTGCCATGAGCGCGCGACTCCTGCGTCTCGACAGCAACGAAGGCCCGCCACCACCGCGAGCCCTCCTCGCCGAGCTGGCGGCTCTGGAGCCGGAGCTGCTGCGACGATACTCCGATTCGTCGGTGCTCCAAGCGGCGCTCGCTGACCGGATCGGCGTGACCCCTGAACGTGTGGTCGTCACGGCCGGTGCCGATGAAGCGCTCGACCGCATCTGCCGGGCGTATGCAGGTCCCGATCGCTCGGTGCTGCTCCCCGTGCCCACCTTCGACATGTTCGAGCGGTTCGCCGCACTCGCGGGGGCGCCGATTGTGCGAGTGCCGTGGTCCGAGAATGGGTTTCCGGTCGACGACATCCTCGGTCAGCTCGACGGCGGCACAGGCGTCGTCGTCGTCGTGACGCCTAACAACCCCACGGGCGCGATCGCATCGCGCCAGGACGTGCGCCGCGTCGCAGCCGCAGCTCGCAACGCCGTCGTGCTGGTCGATCACGTATACGTCGAGTACGCCGACGAGGATCTCACTCCTGCGCTGCTCGATCTCGAAAACGTGATAGTCGTTCGAACGATGTCGAAGGCATGGGGTCTCGCGGGATGCCGTGTGGGCTACGCCGTCGGCAGTCCGGGTATCATCGCGGCATTACGATCTGCGGGCGCGCCATATCCTGTGGCGGCTCCTTCGCTCGCTCTGGCACTCGCACAATTGCGAGCTGGCGAAGCAACTCTGCGCGATCACGTCACGCGAGTTCGCGAAGAACGAGCGGCACTTCGTGATCTGCTTGTGTCCCGTGGCGCCGATGCACGCGCCTCACAGGCGAACTTCGTGCTCGCGGACTTCGCTGGGAGCGCGGCGTTCGTCCGCGACGGACTCCGCGCCCGTGGAGTGCTCGTTCGCGACTTCCCTGGTCGCGCGGGTCTGGAGACGAGTCTGAGAATCACGCTGCCCGGGGACCCCGCCGATTTTGCGCGTCTGACCGCTGCGCTCGAGTCGGTGCTCGGGCAGGAGGCTCCCGCGCTATGAACTCTGACCGGACAGCCAAGGTGGAACGTACGACGCGGGAGACGTCCATCCGCGCCGAGCTTGCCGTCGACGGGTCGGGGCGGACCGAAATCCGCACCGGCGTCGGCTTTCTCGACCATTTGCTGGAGTCACTGGCCCGCCACGCCCGCCTGGATCTTACCGTCGAAGCGCGCGGCGACCTCCAGGTCGACGATCACCACACTGCGGAAGATTGCGCGTTGACGCTGGGCGAGGCGCTCGACCGCGCGCTGGGTGAGCGGCGTGGCATTGCCCGCTTCGGGTGGGCCTATGCCCCGCTCGATGAATCACTTGCCCGCGCGGTGGTGGATCTGTCGGGTCGCGCGTACGCCGACGTGTCATTGGGTCTCCGCCGGGAATCGATTGGCGGTCTGTCCTGCGAGAACGTGCCGCACGTGTTGCGCTCGCTCGCCACGGCAGCGCGACTCACGCTCCACGTCGAGGTCATCAAAGGAGACAACGACCACCATCGCGCGGAAGCGGCGTTCAAGGCCGTTGCCCTCGCCCTCCGGCAGGCCGTCCAGATCACACCGTTCGACGACGTGCCATCCACCAAGGGGACGCTGGGGAAGCCGCGTGAGTGAGCTCGTGATTGTGGACTCGCGGGTCGCAAACCTGGCCTCGATCGCCGGCGCGTTCCGCCGTCTGAACGCGACGATTACCGTCACCGCCGATCCCGGCGTCGTGCGTGGGGCAGCGCGCCTCGTCCTGCCGGGCGTGGGCGCGTTTGGCGCGGGCATGGCGGCGCTCCGCGCCCGGGGTCTCGATACCGTGATACGGGATGTCGCTGCCCGCGGAACGCCGCTGCTCGGCGTATGCCTCGGGATGCAGATGCTGTGCGAAGCGAGCGAGGAGGCTCCTGGTGTTACTGGGCTCGGCATCATCGCGGGGACCTGCCGCCGGCTGCCGGCGAACGTACGGATTCCGCATCTCGGCTGGAACAGAGTGACGCCCGAACCAGAGGCCCGCTTGCTCTCTCCCGGCGTCGCGGCGTTCGCGAACTCCTATGCGCTGCGCGAAGGTCCTGCGGGGTGGACGACGGCATGGACAACGCACGGTGTTCCGTTCATTGCCGCGCTCGAACGCGGGCCCACGATCGCATGCCAGTTTCACCCCGAGCTCTCGGGCGCTTACGGCGCGGCGCTGCTCGAGCGCTGGCTCACCGGGAAAATCGTGCGCCCTCCCCGCGCGGCCCCGGCCACGGACGCGTCGCCGGGCTTGTTGCGTCGGATCATTCCCTGCCTCGACGTGAAAGACGGTCGCGTTGTCAAAGGCATCCGTTTCCAGGATCTGCGCGACGCCGGCGACCCCGCCGAGCAGGCGGCGCGGTACGAAGCGCAGGGCGCCGACGAGATCGTGATCCTCGATGTTGCGGCCTCCGCCGAAGGGCGTGACACGCAGGTCGAGACGGTGCGGCGGGTTCGTGCGGCCATCCGGATTCCGCTGACCGTGGGCGGCGGCGTTCGCAGCGTGGACGATGCGCGGCAGCTGCTGGCCGCCGGCGCCGACAAAGTGAGCGTCAACACGGCCGCGGTGCGTCGTCCTGAGCTACTGACCGAGTTGGCGCAGGCCTTTGGCCGCCAGTGTGTCGTGCTCGCGATCGATGCGCGGCGCGCGGCGGAGGGCTGGGAAGTGCTGGTAATCGGGGGCCGCGAGATCGCACGGCCCGACGCGGTGGCGTGGGCCCGTGACGGTGAGAGTCTTGGCGCGGGCGAGATCTTGCTCACGAGTTGGGATCGCGACGGCACGCGAGTGGGGCACGATCTCGACCTGCTGCGCGCGGTGTCGGACGCGGTTCGGGTCCCGGTAATCGCTTCAGGCGGAGTCGGAACGCGGGCGCATGTCGCCGCGGCCTTCGCCGGAGGGGCCGACGCAGTCCTGGCGGCATCGGTCTTTCACGATGGCGACGACACGGTTGATGGTATCAAGGCGGACCTCGCGGTCCGGGGAATTCGGGTGCGGCAATGATCGTACCGAGCATCGACATCATCGGTGGACGCGCGGTGCAGCTGCGGCGCGGCAGCGAATTCGTGCTGGACGGCGGCGACCCCATCCAACGGCTGGATGAGTTCTCCGTCGCGGGAGACGTGGCGGTGGTGGATTTGGACGCCGCGCTCGGCCGGGGTTCGAACGCCGGGTTGATCCGGGATCTCGTGCGTCGCGCGCCCTGCCGCGTCGGAGGAGGCATCCGCGATCTCGAAACAGCGCGGCGCTGGCTCGACGCCGGCGCTGTCCAGCTCATGATCGGGACCGCCGCCACACCGGAGTTCTGTGGCGCCTTGCCGCGCGAGCGCGTCATCGCGGCGGTGGACGCGAAACGCGGTGAGGTCGTGGTCGACGGCTGGCGCAGAGAGACAGGCGTCCCTGTGCTCGAGCAGGTGCGCGCCCTGGCGCCGGTCGTAGGCGGCTTCCTCTTCACCCAGGTGGAGAAGGAAGGAGAGATGAGAGGGTACGACAGCGCCGCGGTCGCAGCCGTGGTGCGCTCGGCCGAGGGAGTGCGCGTGACTGCCGCAGGCGGGATTACCACTTCGGGGGAGGTGGCCGAGCTCGATCGCATCGGTGCGGATGCGCAGATCGGTATGGCGATCTACACGGGCAAGCTGTCGCTCGGCGACGCGGTCGCCGCGCCAGGCGAGCATCAGCTCGATCTCGGCGTGGGCGAAGAACGGATTCTTCTTCGGCGAGAGACGCTCGTGCTCGGCGATACGCAGCGGCGCGACCCAATGAGGATCGGCGGCGTTCCGGTCGTACGCATAGTCGATGAAGCGGCGGAGCTCCCGGCGGCCAGCGACCGGTCGAACGGACAACGGCTCGGGCATCTGAGGATATCGTAAGCCATGAGGTATCGTTAGGCGCTTGCGCTCCTCGGACTGGATCGCGCTCCTCTACTTTCTGTATCTCGCCGGCGTGTGCTGGCTGCGGCCGCTCCCCGCATCGCGCCGACTGTTGATCACCGCGATCTCGCTCGCGACGGCCGGCATCGTCCTCGCCTCGCGCGGGGCGTCCCCCGTCGTGCACGACTGGGTGCCGCTGGTCTACATCGGCGTCGGCTACTACCTGACGGGCCGGTTGTTCGTCGCACCGTCGACCGCGCTCGAGTCGTGGCTGCTCGCGTGGGATCGGCGGCTGTTCGGCGATCCCACGACGCGGTTCGCGCGGTGGCCGGCGCCGCTCGTCGCGTACCTCGACATCGTCTACACCTTTACGTTTCTGCTCCTGCCGGCCGGCTTCGCGCTGCTCGCCGCGAGCGGACGATCGGCGCGTGCCGATCATTACTGGACGCTGGTGCTCGCCGCGGATCTCGGCGCGTTCGCGCCGCTCAGTGTGTTCCAGACGCGGCCGCCGTGGGTTCTCGAGCGTGCGCCCGATCTGCCCGCGCGATCGGTCCATCGCATGGCGTCGTTCATGGTGCGGCATGCCACGATCCGCGTGAACACGTTTCCGAGCGGGCACGTCGCCGTCTCGCTCGCCGTGGCGATCGCGATCGCCGGCGTGATGCCCGTCGCGGGGGCGTTGCTGTTCGTCGTCGCCGTCAGCATCGCGATCG
>Ga0137418_10004036_pt1 | contig 13454 bp, 24 predicted proteins | sample CZODoug3_1_2_16f_FD_122242 | JGI IMG/M metagenome (GOLD analysis project Ga0137418, IMG submission 122242) | Vadose zone soil fungal communities from Angelo Coast Range Reserve, California, USA - CZODoug3_1_2_16fungal (Hybrid Assembly) | ecosystem: Environmental > Terrestrial > Soil > Vadose...
CGGGGTTAGTACCTTCGGTGGACCAAGTACTTACCGAATAGCGTATGAGATGGGAATTAGTAACTCATCCGAAGTGCAGCATAGTCGGGAGACGTTGAAGCCCTTTCGCCAGATTAGGCAGAGTCGCCAGTGAGATACCGACCTAGATGATTGTGAACGTTCCTGTGCCAGTCATACGCCAACCACACTCGTGAGAGTGCGGTGATAGCTATCTAGACTTTCAATTTGAGAGACGAACACCGCCGAATATCATACGGTTCTGAGGCACTCTGCCCGGTGTTCGTCTTTCTTAATTGAGAGGCTAGCCAGAGAGGAAATGATGCCATGAATGATGACGAACGTGATCGCGCCGCACACCAAAAACGGCGCGATGAGGCTCGTGAAAAAGCCCACTGGGCGGCTGCTGCAAAAGAGGCACAAGAGCAAGGTGTTGATAATGATGTTTTTGTCAACAACCTGAAAAAGCTCTTGAGCAAAGTCGACAATATGTCAGACGCCCAACTAGATGCTCGTGTGAAAAAACTCCAGGGCGGCGGCTGGTTTAGTAAAAAACGGCAACTAACTCGTGCTGACAAAGTACGGATTAAGCGCGCTAAAAAAGGGCGCAAGCGAAGGTGGTTCTGGTGAGCAGGGCAGAGCGTAATCCGGTCGAAGGCAACATCAGTGGTGAACTGACGGACGACGACATCCGTAAAGACTACACAAAGGAACAACTTGCGAAGTGGCGCGCCAGTCAGCTGTCTGGTGGCAAGCATCGTCGAAAGGGTGACAAGTGACAACTACCAAGACCACTGATGAACTCGACGCTGAGCTACGCATCGCAAACCGAGTTACGTGGTTCCGTCTTGGTGGCACCATATCTAACCGTGTGGTACCAGAACGTTGTGTTGTATGCAAGACGGTGCACGACATCATCGTGTGGTATTGCATGGGGTGAGAATGACCGCGCGTAAGAAACTCGGTTGGGTATGTCCGATCTGTGGCGAGTCATACTCAACCGAGTCCGCCCGTAATATTTGCTGGAGTAGTCACGGTAAATGAACATATTGTGGCTTGTAATTGTCGCTGGCATGTTTGTAAGCCCACTGATAGCACTCACTGGCTACGTGATAACCAGACGACGGGAGTATGTTGTGGAACAAGTTTATGAAGCACCCAACGGTACGCAATACCGTATGGGGGGTTCGGGAGTTGAAGTTAGAGACGGCATGTATGGGAATTGGCGACCATCAAGCTATACGCTTTTTGAGTTCGACGAAGATGTTCAATCTTTTTATCTCATTCGTGTAGGAAACTCCGAGTATTAAACCCGAAAGGAATAAACATGGCTGCTGTGTCTGTTACCAAAGCTCTTACCGGTTACTTCAACGTGGGCGACGGTAAGCGCCCGTCAAAGGATTGGCTGGGCGAGTTGAAGGCTCTCACGCTGGCTGAGAAGCGTGAGATTGCGGAACTGGTTGTTGCCGAAACCGGCGATATGCTACCAGCTCCCGCGTCGGCTAGTTGATTTACCCCGCTGGCTCCGGCTGGCGGGTCAGCCCTTATAGCTCAACGGATAGAGCAACAGATTTCTAATCTGTAGGTTGCAGGTTCGAGTCCTGCTAAGGGCACTGTGCACACGGACGGCTAGCTGGCGGTTTCCGTTTATGTGCACATGGGAGTTGCGTAGTAAGAATACAGTCGGTCAATCAAACACCGCTCAGGTATTAGGCTGCCTGCCCGTTCGAGTCGGGCCAACTTGCGGTTAGTTCATAAAGACCTTGAGAGAGGGTCGAAGGAATGACATACAAGCAGATTCAATGCCGCACCCACGGCGGTATGTTCCCAGTAGCGTCCAAGCGTGGGCGCCCGCCTGTGCGCTGCACTCCGGAGAATAAATGTACCCACGCTGACAAGCATGCGGCTGATGATGTGATGGAAGCGAAAGCGCGTATAACGGCGCGTGAGGTTGAGCGCCGGACCACCAAGCCTAAGGCGACGGGAGTTGCAAAAGTAACTGTTCAAAAGAATCCGTCAATTCCTATGGCGTTCAAGGCTAAGGAATTGTTGGAACCGAAAGGCTGGCAAGTCAAGGGCCGAGCTTGGTTTGAAGACACTGGTAAAACAGACACGACTGCGACGCAACAAATCGTAGTGGGCATGGCTGAGCTTACCGCCGTGCGTGGTGATGAACTACTCACGATGGTATGGGTTGATGGCAAGCTGACCGACCAGCAGTATTCCATGTGGAACACTGAGAAGCCGTCAGAGAACGGCAAGCCGCGCAGTCACCTTGAGTTCGAGCCTGATGAGACTTCGGACCGTGAGCTGGTTAAGTTGCTCGCCGGGCGGCCGGTCAGCTGGTGGAACAAGCTGGGCAGCCGCAATGAGTCTGCGGTGGTCGCCAAGGACAAAGTGGAGATCGTCCACAACTTCAATGGCTTGGGTGATGAAACACCGGATGACCGCATTGTTCGCTTCGTGGCGATTGATGGTGGTGGATTTCGTGCCTTCCGTATTGGTGCTTTATTGAAGGTGAACTAAGTGACCCAACCGCATTACTGGGTTAAGTACCTTGTCATGTACCGTAGAGAGACGAGATTACTTTGCCGCATGTTTTACAACCCAGAAAATGCGGCAAACTTCGCTGTTTTGGTAGCGAGGAAACAATATGGAAAAATTGTTAATCACAACATTCCACCAAAAACGCGACATGAGGCTAGAAGAATATGACGCGAAAAGAGTTCGTTAGTTACTTAAATGCTGCGTTCTGGCGTAATTCAATGATTGCCGGAGCGCTAGTGCTGGGTATTGCCTTGTATGCAGCAATACATGAAGGGCGCTAACTGATGGCGGACACACGGAAAGATCAGCTGGCGAACGCAGCTGATAGAGCAGGAAAAGTACTCTACGATGGCTGGTTTGACGATGATCGTGTACCGGCGCCAGCATGGCATACTTTGTCTGACAGTTCACGCGCAACAATTACAGCAATAGCAGTGCGCGTAGCAAAAGCATATAGCGCGTGGGTGCAAATGAATGCTGCATATAGCGATGACAGTACGGATTGATAAAAAGGGCCGACGGATTGAGATCCGATCGGATGAGCCGTTACCCGGTCTGCGAACTACCATCCCAGGTGCGTATGAAGCTGTATCGGGTAACTGGACTGTGCCACTGAGCCTTGAGTCCTGCAAGCTATTGCGTGAGAAGTTCGGCCAACGCCTTGTGCTTGGTAATTCTTTGCGCCGCTGGGCTCAAGGCGTAGTGGACAGTCGCACCTACATGGCGGAACTGGCCGCGTCGGATGACGCTGAACTAGATATTCTGCCCAAAATTGCTCCCTTGCTAGCGCAAGCAATGGAAGCTCGCACCTACCAACGCGTTGGTGCGCGCTACGTGGCCGACAGTCAGGCTGCTTTAATCGCCGATGATCCAGGCCTAGGCAAGACACTCATCGCCATGGGGGGCATTCTGGAGGCCCAAGTACCCGGCCCCTACCTGGTGGTCGCACCGAAGACAGCAGCTGACACAGTGTGGCGCAGAGAAATCACTCGCTGGTTGCCTGCTGAACATAGAGTGGTGACCCTGCCGGACTTCCGTGAACAGCGCGACCGCAAAATACGTCTGACTCGCTATGGTGAATTCACCTGGCTGATTGTCCACCCCGAGATAGTTATGGTCCAAGCATGGTGGGTGTGCGGCGAATGCGGTGTGTCGACGGTACAAGGCGCCAAGCAGCAAACACAACTAATCTGCGGGCATGTGCGTGACAAAACGACTGTGCCGGTTATTCAACCCGGCTACCCCAAGTTATTCGATATAGAGTGGGGTGCCATCATAGTTGATGAGTCACATGAAAGTTTGATCCGCCGGAAGGGCGTGCCGACACAGCGCCGTCGCGGGCTGGATATGCTTAAATTGCGCAACGATGGCATCAAGCTGGCGATGAGTGGTACGCCCTTCGATAGTAAGCCTCACCAATTGTGGGGCACATTGAACTGGTTAGACCCCAAAACCTATAGTGCGTTCTATCGCTGGGCCGCGCTATGGTGGGAGAAAGGTGGTTACACAGGGTTCGACATCGGCGAATTTCGAAAAGACCGTGAGCCGCTGTTGTGGGATTCAATGGCCTCAGTTGTTTTACGGCGCACCAAGGCGGAGGTAGCACCTGATCTACCACCGAAAATACATATAGGTACGCCGTATTGGCCGCTTGAACCCGAGAGCCCTGTCGGTGTGTGGCTCGAAATGGAAGGAAAACAAGCACGTGCTTATGCGGCAATGGAGAAAACCAGCGTTGCTGATCTCGACTCCGGCCGACTTGAGGCGCTCACCGCCTTGGCTGAGTTGACTCGCCTTAAACAACTGGCGTGTTCTTATGGTGCTATAGAGGTACAGCAAAAAAACAATGGTGAGCCGGTCTACCGTTACCGGCCCGAGCTACCGTCGAACAAATTCCATTGGACAGTGGAGGCGCTTGAAGAATGGGGTTACCCAAAGAACCCACTTACGAAAGTGGTTATTGTCAGTTTTTATACCGGCATCCTAGGTACATTTCAAAGCGGTATAGAAAAGCATTTCAAAACCAAGCCTGGTCGCCCTTTGTGTACCGCGATCACCGGCAAGACACCTCAGCGACTCCGCCGAACGATCATTGATCAATTCAATACTCGTGACACGAACACACCCCAAATCATGCTATTGAACGTCAAGGCTGGCGGTACCGCGATCACGCTGGACACAGCGGACCGCATGATATTCATCAGTGAGACGCGTATTCCAGACCAGCAGCAACAGGCAGAAGATCGTATTCATCGTGTGAGCAACCCAAGGCAGTGCATGTATTATTACCTACGCTCACTCGGTACTGTCGACATCGGTACGGCACTGGTCAATGTAGAAGCCCAACGGGAAACTCACCGCCTACTGGACGCACGGCGGGGCGTTGAGTACATGCGTCATGTAATGGAGCTAAGCAAATGACATCTAGACCGCCTGACTATGCCTACCAGCATCGGCCGTATGTGCCACCCACCAGCGGCCTGGCGGTTACGTCGCTCGTGTTGAGCCTCTTGGGGTTCAGCATCTTTGGCCTGATCTTCGGTGCTGTAGCACTGCCGGATATCAACACGGGGCTCAAGTCCGGCAAGGGGATCGCAATGGCAGGACTGATCATAGGTATTATTGGTTCCGCTGGCTGGCTATTGCTTTGGATAGCAGCCTCAAAAGTTTGACAGAAATTATGTTGCCGACTACGGTCGGCGATTCACAACTGAAAACGTTGTTCATTGAGGAAGGGATTGGAAATGGCTGTACCACGAAGAGGCCGCCCAGCGGCAGCAACGAAGGCACCTGCAAAGCGGCCAGTACGTAAACCCGCGCCCGCTAAGGCGCCTGCAAAAAAGGCTGCGCCAGCTAAGGCTAGTGTCGCCAAGCGCGATGTCACTCAGTATGCCGACAAGCCCGCCAGTGACTACCACAAGGCTTTTGCCAAATGGATTGTTACTGAAGTCGGGTTCGATCCTGAGAGTGCGACGTCCAAGCGCATGGCGTTCCTACGCGGTGTGTCGATTGCCACTGTGAGCCGCCAGGCGTTCATGGAGTCAGAGTTTCTGGAGGAATGGCGCGCTCGTACCGGTGTTACCAAGCGTGGCCCCAAGCGCGCTGAGGAAACTGCCACCAAGCGCCGGGCGGCTGCTCCGGTAGCTGAGGAAGATGATGAGTTCGAGGATGACTCGGACGAATTGGACGATGATGAACTTGATGAGGAAGAGGACGTCGACGAAGAGGACGACGAAGACGTAGAAGATGATGATGATGACGAAGAGGAAGATGTAGAAGATGACGAAGACGAGTTTGAAGATGAGGAGGAAGAGGAAGCTCCGCCAGCGCGACGAACACGAGCTGCGACAAAGACAGCGCCAGCAAAGCGAGGCAGGCCAACCGCCAAGGCTACCCCCGCAAAGCGGGGGCGCCCAGCAGCCAAGCCAGCCGCTGATGAGGATGACGACTTCCTGTTCTAACAACTGAATAAAGTAGGCTCTGTGAAATGCCATTAAAATAGTGGGGCCGACAGAGCGCGGTTGGTGACGGATGGTTAATAGCACGCGAACCGCCCAGTAGGGCAATCATTAATCGACTAAATTCCCCGGTTGGTTATGATTGCCCTACTGGTTTTATGTAAGGAGCAGTGATGTTTATCATTAAACCGGACACAGCACGAAGGTTAGGCTTACGGCACCCTGAACCTGAAATATGCAAGCCTATTACATCGCCGGACACTGCTGTATTTGATGACTTTCTTGCAGCACTGCGTGAGTTCCGTAGGGATGTGTGCAAGCAGTTGGGTGTTGACTATCATGATGAATAGGCCAGGTGGCGTCACCCGTTGGCCGCTGTCCGAGGTGCGATCCAGTGAGCGCAAGGACTATAAGCGTTGCATGAAGAAATGGTATTGGGCGTGGCGCCTTGGCTTGGTACCCCGGGCAATAAGCTTTGGGGCGCTTGATCTGGGAACATGGATGCACAGCGCTTTGGCTGCCTGGTACGGAGAGGGTCACCGGCGTAATGGAAGCTTGGCCGCTTTGTACAGTGAGGCCGCTTTGGCCGCTATCGAGCACGCACAGGCAACGAACGCACCTGAGCATGTGCTGGACAAGGCGGATGAGTTGCTGGCGCTTGGTGAGGCCATGGCGGGCGCATATGAGAAGCATTATAAGAAGGACCCAACCATCAATGTGATCGCTACCGAATTACCGCTGGCGTTCTCATTCTCAGATGTGGAGGGTGTGTTAGTCGCACAACACAAGCTCAAGCCAGACCTAGTGTTCGCTGACACCAACAATGATATCTGGTTGATGGAGCACAAGACCGCTGCACAGATTAGAACCGAGCACTTGGTTATTGATGATCAAGCTCGGCCTTACGGGACCATGGCGGAAAAGTCACTGCGTTCACTAGGGGTACTCAGTGGCAAGCAACAGTTCAAAGGCATTCTTTACAACTTCCTGCGTAAGGGATTGCCCGATGAACGACCAGTTAATGCCGAAGGCAAGGCATTGAACAAGGATGGTGTGACCGTGAGCAAGCGGCAGTCTGCCGCCATGTTCGTGCGCAAACCTATTTTCATGACCACCAAGGCAAAGATGGTCACATTGAAGCGTGTGCAGCGCGAGTCTTGGGCCATAGCGACGTGGACGAATGCGTTGCGTAACAAGGAAGTCGACCCGGGCATGCTGCAAAAAACACCACACCACTCGTGCCCAAGAACATGTGATTTTTTTGCGATGTGTGTAGCGGAAGAGGAAGGTACTGACATTCGAAGTATGCAGCGAACAATGTTCACAAGACGCGACCCGTACCTTTATGAGGAAGAAACTACAGAGGAAACACCAAGCTTTGAAATGGGATAAGGGAGGAGAGAGTGGTGACGCTTAGACTAAATGGTATTCAACCTGAAGTGGGTACAATCATGTACTGCTCACAGACGTTGCGGTTTCTCGCAGTGGACACAGTAGACGAACATGGCTGCGCCCTGCGTTACGCTGAACCTGATGAGGTTACGCCACAAGCATTTCATCTTGATCCACGGTCTGTTGTGGAGCATCGGGCGATCCCTCGTGTGATTACCGCCTACGGGCTGGCCAGAGTGTACGGTCACAATGGACTGAAGCCGAGTCCGACACCGCGTAACCATGACTAGCACTGCCGGGCAGACGTCGAGTCGCGTAAGGACAGAGCGCAGTGAGGTCAGCATTTCCGATTTCGCTGCTGAGCTGGTTCGACTTGAGGATGCCAGCGAGAGCAAGAATCTGTTGGTATATGGTGATTCCAATGTAGGCAAGACCGTACTCGCAGGCACGTGCCCGGGTAAGACCTTCTGGCTTGTCGGTGAGCCGGGTTACAAGAGCGCGGGGCGGCACGGCGCCAAGGGTTACGGCAGGGTAATCGCCGACACAGCAACAGCTTGGGCGGCAGTCGGCTGGCTTGAGCAACGTGAGCGGTTCCGCAAGCTGGATTGGTTAGTCCTAGATGGACTGTCCACAATGCAAGATCGTTTTCGCTTGGCATACGCTGCTGAGGCTTTTGATATCAATCCCGCCAAGCGGCAGCATAGAAATCTTCCGGACAAGCCTGACTATTTTAATACACAGAACTTCCTCAAGTCTTGGATACCCCGGCTCGTAGATATGCCTGTGAATCTATTAATTACAGCGCACGCCTACCGTACCGACTATACCGATAACGGGGAGCTATTGGTGTTCCCGGGGGTGCAAGGCAAGGTTACTGAAACGGCTAACGCGATCAGTGGCTTGATGGATGTGACGGCTTATTTCGAGAAAAAACGCCTTAGGGTGCGTGACTCGGATGAGGCCAAGCTTGTCCGGCGGCTCTGGTTCGAGAGCCCCGAACGCAAGTCGCGTAAGGAGGATGAGGTCAGGTACATCTGTGGTGACAAGTTCGCCGCACTTGGTGCATACATGGACAACCCTACGATGCCCAAGCTACTAGCGAAAATTGATGGAGAGAGTTAGTAAATGCCTAAAGTCCGTTGGGGTATTGGTTCAGACGCGGTAGACGACTGGGACCGCAAATCGCAGTACACGCCTTATAGCGGGCCGATTCCGCCCAATGGTGTGTACGAGTGGACAATCAAGGTGTTGAAGTCTGCGGCTGGCACAAAGGATAAACTGCCAAGCTTGTGGGTAGGTTTGGAATTGGAACCACGTCGGGCATACAAGGAAGAAAAGTATGCAGGCTATTTTATTATGGCCTTCCTGCCCGTGGCGGATACCACCGCGTTCCGCTACGTGCCATTTCTGGATGCCATCGGTGTGCGTGGTCGTGAGTTCACTGAACGCACGGTGACTGATACGGATGGCAACATCACGCGGATTGGCTCGTGGCGGAACTCGGGTAAAGAAATGATTGCCGCTGAGTTGAAAGATGGCAAGGACCAGGATAACAAGTCGCGTAAGGAAGTTGGTTGGATGGGTCCGTTGCCCGAAGAGGACATCAACGACGATGATGACGATGCCGAAGAATACGCGGATGATGAGTATGATGAAGAAATAGACGTCGATGACGCGGATGATGAGGAGCCCTTTTAGTGACCAGCCCGTTACCGGATGAGGAATTCCCGGTCGACACGCTTAATGAATATGTGGTTGTGAGCGGCACCAATCTGCCGAACCATTCGACGTCGTTGGAGGGGCGTGGCAAGTTCGTCAAGGTTGCTTCGGGTGTTCCCCCGGTGTGCCGTACCAAACAGCAAGTGTTCCGTTTGTGCGCCTGGTTGATGTCTATGGCGGAAATTCTGCCGGATGAACCAGGTGAGCACTCGTATGAACAGGTGTTGAAGGCAGTGCACAACGCCTGACTTTTACGGGGGAGTGTCATCCGGGCACTCCCCCTTGTCGGAAGGGCTGTAATGCATTTAAGTGTAGTCAATTCATCTAGACGCCCGTTGGCGGTTGTCATGGTTGTTGCCATCGGGTTTACCTCAGTGGGTATCGTGAGTGGCGATGCCCCGTCCAGTCATCCCGTGATCACTGCGCCGACCGATGCCCCGGCAGTGATCATTCCGCCTCTCCGGCATCAAACAATCAGACTGTTTAATGAGCCAATTTCTGTAGCTCCCAGGTTGCCCGTGGCGCCCGTCAGTGTACCGACGGTGCCCAAGCTCATGGTTCCGCCCCGTAGGCCGGTAGAGCTGAAGCGAGAAGCCTTCAAAGCCGCCGCTCCTCCCGTGCCTATGCCGGGCAGTAACACATCAATTGACGTCGTGATCGCATTTGCTCTGTCGCAGCAAGGTAAGCCGTACGTGTGGGGGGCTTCCGGGCCACACGCGTACGACTGCTCCGGGCTCGTGCTGGTCGCGTTCTCTAAAATTGGCATTCAGTTGCCACACTTCACAGGTGCCATGCTGGGCAAGGGGAAGCCCGTAAGCAAAGCGCAGCTACAGCGAGGTGACATTGTCTTTCCGCAATCAGGCCACGTGGGTATTTATCTTGGTGGTGGAAAGTACATCGATGCGCCACATTCGGGAACGGTTGTACGCATCGACAATCTGTACGGTTTCTATGCTGCTAGGAGGTTGGTAGGTGCCTAAAGAACCGGCAGAGTGGGCTTATAACGCGTTCGCCACCATGCGGCAGAATAAACTACCGGACGGTTCGCCAATGCGTACATGGGAGCAGCAATCGATCTTTGTTAAGAAGCTCTGGCGTGAAGTGATTGCATTAACTGAGGAGAGGGAATGGCCAAATATTTCAAAATAGTACCGATCTCGCCAGCAATCGGCGGGGTAGAAGAATCTGAAACTGTAACGATTCAGAAGGCTGACCTTATGAGTTTGGTTGGCCGGTACGTCACTAAGCTGGAAACGCAGACCACGGACAAAATGTGCAAATGCCCGTGGGTGGCTCACCCGGATGACATCGAACTGGGTGCGTTCCAATGTCGCACGTGCACGCACGATCGCGGAGCGCATAATCAGACGCTGCTTGAGAATGGTTATACCTCATGCACGGTCTTTAACTGTGAATGTGCTGAATACCGTGCACGCCGTATTCGCAAGGTAGAGGTCAGTCTTGAGTGCCCTGTGCACAGCCGAGAAGGTTTCCTTCTTACGTTCTTTGACTGGATTACAGCACGCCCCAGTGGTATTGAGCTATCGCCATTGGACGCACAGAATATCAAAAATGCTATAATGAGCAAGTTTGAGCCTTTTAAGCATAGTGAAGAAAAATGAGTTGGCTTGATTCGCTTGATGACCTTGCGGACCGTGAGAAAGCGGCGCGGCACACCGCCTTCGCAGACGATCTCAGTAATGTGTACGTGCCGGGTGAGGGTAATCTTGATAACCCGCTGGCGATGATTATCGGTGAGGCACCCGGGGCGCAGGAAGAGATCAAGCAGAGGCCCTTTGTTGGTCCCGCCGGGCAGGTGCTTAGGGACCTTATGGCTGCGGCGGAGTTGTTTACTGGCACTACACCACACTTTGGTGATGCGAACTGCTGGCTGACCAATGTTGTCAAATTCCGACCACCGGGTAACCGTACACCGACACTAGGAGAAATAAGGGTCTTTCGTACCTACCTCCACACAGAGTGGACACTCATCGGCAAACCGTCAGTGATCATTCCTGTTGGTGGTACCGCCTTATATGCTGTGCTAGGTAAGAAAGTTTCCATACTCAAGACCGCTGGACGTCCACATAAGGTACATAGTAGACGGTCCAAACAGGACTTTTACGTCTGGCCAATGATTCACCCCGCCTTCGGCCTACGCAACAAAGCGGTTCAGCCACTGATGGAGCGCGACTGGGGCAAGTTGGGTGAGTGGCTACTCACAGAGATGACATCACCAATCGGTGTGTTACACGGTGACGCGCCAGAATGGACACTAAGATGACCGTCTACATTGACCAATACCCAGAATGGCTTGGTGTGCCTGAGAAATGGGTAGGTGGTGGTCATCTGTTCACTACGGACATAGCCGAGTTACATGCCTTCGCACGGCGCCTCAAGCTTCGGCGGGAGTGGTACCAGAACAAGGAGCGCTTCCCCCACTACGACCTGACTGCAAATAAGAGGGAGCAAGCGTTACGTTTAGGTGCTGTACCAGTAGAGGCCGGGGTTATACCTGAGGACGTGATCCGCCATGATCCATGTCCGTGACACCCTTGCACGTGAAGAGATCAGGTTCCACTATGTACAGTCTAAACAGGACTTAATGACTGTGCATGACTTTGTGTTACGCCACAGTTGGTTAGCAATTGACACAGAGTCAACTGGTATCAACTGTTACCGTCCACAGTGGCGATTACGCACTGTCCAAATTGGAGACAAATACGATAGTTACGTTATACCACAACAGTTTCGCAAGTTCATTGCCTGGCTGATGAATCAGAAGATCAAGTTAATAGGCCACAATGGACCGCACGATATCCGTTGTATAGACCATTTTCTTGGTTACGAGACTGACGTGGTCTGTGCGGGCGAGACCTACATACCTTCGCACCATGCTGACTCACGTAATAAGCAGGAAGGCGGTATAGGGCATGGTCTCAAGGAGCTAGCAATAGCGCACATAGACCGGAACGCGGGTAAATGGGAGCAAGAGCTTAAGAAAGTATTCAAGACCATTACGGTTCCCATGCCTGGTGAGTTCTATAAATCAGGACCAAAGAAAGGATTACCCAAGGAACGCAAGGCGCGACTGTCCGAAGGTTGGTCACTTATCGACCCCACACACCCCGCTTACGTTGCCTATGCGGCGGCAGACCCAATACTTACATGGCGGGTATGGGAGTATTTCCAACCAGTGGTGGAAGAGTTCATTGATCTCTACCGCAAGGACCACCGTGTACAAATAGCTGTAGACCGGCTGCAACGTCGGGCGATTAAGCTAGACGTCGACTACACCATTCGGTTGAGCAATGCCTATACAGCCAAGGCAGAGGTCATGCAAACAGTAGCGGCAGGCTACGGGTGCGAGAACATCCAATCAGGGCAACAGTTATCCGACGTCCTTTTAGGACTTGAAGCTGAGCTGACCGAGCGGACGGCAACAGACAAGTACAAGACTGACGCACGCGTGCTACGTGGCCTGTTCGACAACCCTGCAAGCGATCCTGTCGTGCGCGATTTCATCCACAGTGTACTGGTAGCTAAGCAAGTGCTCAAGCGCCGTGAGGCGTACACAGACGCCATGCTACGTGAGATGGATGAGAACGAGCGCGTGCACCCAAGTATCAATGCACTGGCTGCCCGAACAGCGCGCATGAGTATTAGTGGTCCCGCCTTGCAGCAACTACCGACCAAGGATCACGAGTCAGAGACGATGTGGGAGACTGAGGATGGTACAACCGCAGATAAGCATTCCATTACCTAAACCGGAATGCGTAACAATTGTCATGCCTATGCGGGCGGTAGATGGTACTGACGGCTGGATATCAAAAGAAATACCGCGCGAGGTATTCTTGCGCCTGCCTAATTCAATATTTCTCGTATGGTTCAGGCATGAAATAGCCAAGCGAGTGAAGGAACAAGAGGCTAATAATGCGGATTAGAGACCTTGAACCTGGCATGGAATTTTATGACTGGGTTAATAACACAACCTGGGTGTTTGTCACAAAGGCGATACATCCAAGCTACAGCGGATTCATGCAAGTTGTGTGGGTAAACACTAATGGTGAATGGTCGGTTGATGTTCTACTCAATCATATGGAACTACCATTGCAGCCCATTAAAGGATCGCTAGAAGTTTGGGGAGCTAATCTCTACAAAGTAATGAAGGATTTACCGAAAGCGAAGGGTTAGCGATTAATGGATGATGAAAAGGCTGACAAGAAAGTAACCAAGCCAACACAACTACACGGGTTCAGCTTCATTGGCAAGATGTCCAAGGCGGAACTAGTCGAAGAGCTACTATCAGGCCAACGCGGTTACCTGGAGCGGTGCGGTACC
>Ga0137418_10004037_pt1 | contig 13454 bp, 13 predicted proteins | sample CZODoug3_1_2_16f_FD_122242 | JGI IMG/M metagenome (GOLD analysis project Ga0137418, IMG submission 122242) | Vadose zone soil fungal communities from Angelo Coast Range Reserve, California, USA - CZODoug3_1_2_16fungal (Hybrid Assembly) | ecosystem: Environmental > Terrestrial > Soil > Vadose...
AGCCGCTCGACGTCCTTGCCGATGTAGCGGAACTGCTCTGGGGTCTTGAGCGTGGGGTGCTGCGGCACCGGGAGCTGCCGCGCCTTCTCGACGAGCCGTCCGTACGGCAGACGCCGTCCCGTGGGCGGGTGGACGACCGCGCCCACCTCGGTCTCAACGCTCTCGAGCGGCACGCCCCACTCCGCCGCCGCGGCCTGCTTCAGCATCTCGCGCGCGGCTGCTCCAGCCCGGCGCCACATCTCGAGGTGATCGCGAATGCCGCGGCTCCCGCCGAAGGACTGCGAGCCCGTGACGGGGTTCGCGTAGCGCTTGGGGTCCGCGGGCGCCTGCTCGACCCGAACCCGGGAGAGGTCCGCGTCGAGCTCGTCGGCCACGACCATCGGCATCGCGGTCGAGGTGCCCTGGCCCATCTCGGGGACCGAGTTGACGATCGTCACGAGGCCGTCGGCATCGACTCGGAGCCACTGGTTGGGCGCGAAGACCGTGGCACCCTGCGCCGCCGCGCGGCCACCGCGGAGGGGCGGGCCAAAGCCGACGACGAGGCCGGCGCCGACGATGGCGCCGCCCTTCAGGAGTGCGCGGCGCGTGATGCGGCGAGCCCCGATCATCGAGTGCCTCCGGTCTTCTCACCACGCTGGATCGCGGCCGCGAGGTGGATCGCCTTGCGGATCCGCTGGTAGGTCCCGCAGCGGCAGATGTTGCCGCCCATCGCATCGTCGATGTCGGCGTCGGTCGGGCTCGGCTTGCGCGCGAGCAGCGCCGCAGCGCTCATGATCTGGCCCGGCTGGCAGTAACCGCACTGGGGCACCTGCGCCTCGATCCACGCCTGCTGCACCGGATGGTCGCTCGCGGCCGCGAGCCCCTCGATCGTCGTCACGCGCCGGCCCGCGACCGCGGAGATGGGCACGACGCACGCGCGGACGGGCGCGCTGTCGAGGTGCACCGTGCAGGCGCCGCAGAGCGCGACGCCGCAGCCGTACTTGGTGCCGGTGAGCTGGAGGAGCTCGCGCAGCGCCCACAGGAGAGGCATGTCGGGATCCGCATCCACGGTTCGGAGCTGGCCGTTGATGATGAGCGAGATCATGACGTCCTCCCGTTGGAACGATCGGCGCGGACCATGGCCTCCCGGCGCGCCTCGACGCTACTCCGCGGGGGGCAGCGCGTCACCCGTGACGTAGGGAATGATGCGCAGCGGCCGCTGGCGGACGCGAAGCCGCGCGACCACGGGCAAGTGGTCCGACGACACGCGGGCGAGCCGGCTCCGGTGGACATGAAACTCGTCGCCGTGGAGCTCCACGTCCCAGTAGATCCGGTCGAGGGCGAACAGCGGGAACATCGCCGGGTGCGTGCGGCGCAGCCGCCGCACGGGCGAGGAGAACTCGCGACGGAGCCCGCGCGTGATCGGTCCGCGGTGCCATTCGTTGAAGTCGCCGACGAGGACGCGTGGCCCGGTGAGACGCGCGGACTCGCGGATGAAGCCGCCGAGCCGTGCGAGCTGGGCGCGCCGCTCGGCGAGGCCGAGGCCCAGGTGGCAGTTGAAGACGTGGAGCGGCGTGCCCCTCACCTCGAGGTCCACGCGCAGGCACCCGCGGGGCTCGCGCCCGTCGAGGGAGAGGTCGCGCCGCTCGGAGCCGAGCACGGGCAGGCGCGTGAGCACCGCGTTGCCAAAGATGCCGGTCCCGTGCGCCCGCGTCTCGCCCATGACGAGGTCCATGCCGAGCCTCGCGGCGAGATACGCCGCCTGATCCGCGTGCGACGGGCCCTCGTCGCGGATCACCTCCTGGAGTCCCGCGACGTCGGGCGCGACCTCGGCGATCACGTCGCCGATCCGGTCGAGGTCGAGGCGGCCGTCGAGGCCGACGCCGCGGTGGATGTTGTAGGAGAGCACGGTGAGCGGGATCACGTCGCGTCCTGGTAGCGGAGGAAGAACGGATAGAGCTGAACCGGGTGCGTCAGCGACACGGGAACGTGCGCGCGTCGTGGGTGGATCAGGAACGTGTGGAGCTCGTCGTGGGAGGTCCCGCCGTGGGCGCCGATCTCCGGCACGTACGAGACGTTGCCCTCGGGCGCGTCGATCCCGTACACGACGAGGTCGCCCGCGCTCGGCATGGCCATGAGGTCGCGGATGCCCTCGGTGACCCGGTCGAGGTCGGGGCGCCCGCGGAACGCCGCTCCGCCGAGCTCGTCGAGGCGGTGACGCTTGCCGCGCCAGACGCAGAGGGGCCCCCCGTCCGAGCGGATCAGCACGAAGCCAACCCCGGGGCTCCGCGAGATCTCGTCCACCGCGCCGGGAAAGCGCCGGTCGATCCACTCGACGCCCAGCGGCTCGGCGCGCTCGAGGAAGTAGACGAACGCGTTGGGCCCGGCGGAGACCACGCGGATGCCGTCGTGCTCGCGCACCGAGCGGAGGCCGCCCAGGACGAGGGCGAAGTCCTGCTCGAGGTAGTTCACGAAGCGCTGGAAGAGGCCCGGCGCGCGGCGCGTGCGAAACGCCTCGAGCCCGCGCGCGACGCGCCGCGCGCCGCCGCGGTCCTGGCCACCCTTGGGCGCTCCGCCGAGCACGAAGAAGTCGAGCAGCGTCTCCTCGATCGGCCGCCCGCCGGAGAGGCGCACGTAGGGCATGCACGACGCCTGGCCGTGGTCGGAGAGCACGTAGAGGTCGTAGCGGTGCTCGGGCACGCGCCGGAGCACGTGCCACAGCTGGTGGATCGAGCGGTCGATCCGCCGGAGCGCGCGGAGGGCACGCCGATGGCGCGGCCCGTAGGCGTGGGCGAACACGTCGTAGTCGAGGTAGTTCACCCAGACCGCGGGCACACCCGCGTACAGGTCGCGCGCGACGACCATCGTGAAGAGCTCGCGCAGCCACACGGAGATCCCGATCTTGATCGCGAGCCAGCGCCAGCCGCGCTCGGTCTCGCCGATCGGGTCGGCGAGCAGGCGCAGCACCGCACGCGTCAGCTCGAGCGTGGAGGAGACGGCGCTCTTCAGCGCGACCCAGGCCAGCACGACGACGCTGGCGAGCGCGTGGAGCGCGCCCGCACCCGTCGGCCGCTTCAGCATGGCGAAGGTGAGGAGGCTGTCCGTTGCGCCGCCCGTGAAGACGCAGCCGTACGCGCCGCCGTCACGGAGCACGCCGCGCCGGTCCCCGGCCTGCGTCGTCTCGACCCAGGCCGCGTCGCCGCCGCGCGGGAAGTAGACGTCGTCGCGCCGGCGCTTGTCGTGGTAGTGGAAGCCCGGGATGTCTGGGCGCACCCCGTACATCGCCGCGAGCTGGAAGGCCGGCGTCGAGCTCGGGAGCCCGACGCTCATCGGCGCCAGACGGAAGGCGCCGTCGCGCAGCATCCGCGCGAGGAACGGTACGCGCCCCCCGGCGAGCGCGTCCTCGAGAATGGCCCGCGAGAGCCCGTCGATCTGGACGACGAGGAAGCGGCGCCGGGTCGGGGTGGGCGCCGCGCCGAGGCGGACGAGGCGAATCAGGCGGTCGAGGCGGCGCTGCAGACTGAGCACGACGTCGTCGAAAGGCATGGGCGCCTTATTGTAGTATCGAATCGTCGATGAGCCACCCGATCGTCGCCGCCGTTCGCGAGTTCGTGGAGCGCGACGTGCGCCCGGCGGCCGCGACGCTTGAGCACGCCGACCGCTACCCGCACGAGCTGGTCTCCCGCATGCGCGAGCTCGGCCTCTTCGGCGCGCTGGTGCCAACGGGGTACGGCGGCCTGGGCCTCGACTACACGACCTACGCGCGCGTCATCGAGGAGATCTGCCGCGGCTTCATGTCACTCGCGGGTGTCCTGAACAGCCACACGATGGCCGCGCTCATCGTGCTGGCCCACGGCACCGATGAGCAGCGGGGCCGCTTCCTCCCCCGCCTCGCGCGCGGCGACGCGCGCGGCGGCCTGGCGCTCACGGAGCCCCAGGCCGGGACGGACGTCCAGGCGATCCGCGCCGTCGCCCTCAGGCGTGGCGACGAGTACGTGCTCAACGGCACCAAGATGTTCGTCACCAACGGCCGGGAGGGGAACACCTTTGCGCTCCTCGCCCTCACCGATCCGAAGGCCGAGCCGCGTCACAAGGGCATGTCGTGCTTCATCGTCGAGAAGGACCACCCTGGCTTCAAGGTGGTGAAGTCGATCTCGAAGCTCGGCTACAAGGGGGTGGACACGGCGGAGCTCCTGTTCGAGGACGTCGTCGTGCGCGCCGCCAACCTCGTCGGCGGCGTCGAGGGCCGCGGCTTCAAGCACGTGATGGGCGGGCTCGAGGCCGGGCGCCTCAATATCGCCGCGCGCGCGGTGGGCGTCGCGCAGGCCGCGTACGAGGACACGCTCCGCGACGCCGCCGACTCCGTCGTGGCGCCGTCGGCGCTGGCCGACATGGCGGCCAAGGTCGCGGCCGCTCGCCTCCTCACCTATTGGGCCGCCGGAATGAAGGACCGCGGCGAACGCTGCGACCTCGAGGCCGGCATGGCGAAGCTCTATGCCTCCGAGGCCGCTCACGAGGTCGCGCTGGCGGCGCTCCGTGCCTTCGGCCCATCCGGCGTCAGCGCCGACCTGAACCTCGAGCGTTACTACCGGGACACGCCCCTCATGCTCATCGGCGAGGGCACCAACGAGATCCAGCGCACGATCATCGCGCGGAGCCTCGTCGAGCGTCACGGCGAGCGGGCCGGCGCGCTCATCGCGCGTCAGGTCGAGACGCCCGAGCAGCGCGACGTGGTCCTCGCCGTCCGCCAGTTCGTGGAGAAGGAGGTCGTGCCGGTCGTGCAGCCCCTCGACACGGCGGGCACGTGGCCGGGCGATCTCGTCCGCGCCCTCGGCGAGCTCGGCGTCTTCGGCGCGCTCGTGCCCGAGGGCGAAGGCGGGCTCGGCCTCGACCTCCGGGCCTACGCGATGCTGGTCGAGGAGCTCGCGCGGGGCTCGGCGACGCTCGCCGCGGTCCTCGTCGCGCACGCGGCGGCCGCCCACACCGTCGCGCGCTTCGGCACCTCCGATCAGCGGGCGCGCGTGCTCGGCGCGCTCACCCGCGGCGAGCAGCTCGCCACGCCGGCGTGGCGTGGCCTGGTGGAGACACGGCCCGACGGCGACGGCTGGACGCTCGACGGGCTCGCCGTCGCCGAGAACGCCGCGCGCGCCGACGTCTTCCTGCTCTGGGCGGAGGCGCACGGGTCGGGCGACACCTGCTTCCTCCTCCCGCGCCACACTCCGGGCGTGTCCGTCGGCCACCCGTCGGCCAACCTCGGGACGCGCGCCATCCCGCGGGCCGCGATCCTGCTCGAGGGTGTCTCCCTCTCGAGCGCCGACGTCCTCGGCCGCATCCCCGGCGGTGGGCGCGCGTCCCAGGACGAGACGCTCGGCCTGCTCAGGCTCGGCGTCGCCGCGACCGCGGTCGGCCTCGCCCAGGCCGCGTTCGAGGCCGCGCTCCGCTACTCGCAGCAGCGCACGACCTTCGGCAAGCCGATCTGCGAGCACCAGGCGATCCAGCTGAAGCTCGCGGACATGGCGACGCGCACGGCCGCCGCTCGCCTCCTCGTGTCCGACGCCGCCGACCGCGGCGGGGAGTGGCCGGCGCTCGCGAAGGTGCTCGCGTCCGAGACCGCCTGCGAGGTCACGCTCGAGGCGATGCGCGTCCACGGCGGTTACGGTTACACCACCGAGTTCCCCGTCGAGCGCTACTACCGCGACGCCGCCCAGCTCCTCTCGACGCCCCTCGACAACGATCTCGAGCGCCGCGATGTGGTCGAGGCGCTGGTCGCGCCGCTCAAACCGCGCCGCGACGACCCCGCGCGCTAGGTCGGAGACGATGCCCTACGGACGCTGGTTCGAGGAGTTCACGCCGGGGCAGCATCCGGTCCACTCCGACGCGAACTACGCCGAGAAGTACACGCAGCACGGGCAGCGACTCGTCCTCGGGCCGCTCGTCTTCTCGATCGGAATCGGAATGACCGTCGCGGACGTCTCCGGGCGCGCCATCGCGAATCTCGAGATCGAACGGATCAGCCACGACAAGCCGGTGTTCATCGGCGATACCGTCCACGGCGAGACGACGGTGCTCGAGACCACCGCGTCGAAGCAGGGCGACCGCGGCGTGGTCCACGTCGAGACGCGCGTCACGCACCAGCGCGGCGAGGTCGTCATGACCTTCCGTCGCAAGGCGCTCGTGCCGAAGCGGAACCACGCGACGCTCGGTGAGGGCAGGCTGCCGGCATGAGCGGCGCGCCGCTCGACGGCCTCCGCGTCCTCGCGGTCTCCCAGTTCGGCGCGGGGCCGTTCGGCACCCAGGTGCTCGCCGACCTGGGCGCCGAGGTCATCAAGATCGAGGACCCGACGGTCGGCGGCGACATCTCGCGCTACGTGCCGCCGTACCAGACCGACGGCGACTCGCTCTACTTCCAGTCGTTCAACCGCGGCAAGAAGTCGCTCACGCTCGATCTGCGTCACGCCGAGGCGACGGGCGTGCTGCACGATCTCGTCCGCGTCTCGCACGCCCTCTACAACAACCTGCGCGGCGATCTGCCGGCAAAGCTCGGCCTCACCTACGAAACGCTCCGCCGCGTGAACCCCGCGATCGTCTGCTGCTCGCTCTCGGGCTTCGGCATGACGGGGCCCCGCGCCGCCGAGCCTGCATACGACTATCTGATCCAGGGCTATGCCGGCTGGATGGCGCTCACGGGCGAGCCCGACGGCCCACCGGGCAAATGCGGCGTCTCGGTGGTGGACTTCGCGGGCGGCTACGTCTCGATCGTCGGCCTGCTGGCCGGGCTCTGGGACGCCCAGCGCACCGGGCGCGGGCGCGACCTCGACGTGTCGCTCATGGACACGGCCGTGAGCATGCTCTCCTACTTCGCGACCTGGAGCCTGAACCGTGACTGGGAGCCGCAGCGCGTGGACGATTCCGGACACCAGACCCTCGTGCCCGCGCAGAACTTCAGAACCAGCGACGGCTGGATCGTCGTCTTCTGCAACAAGGAGAAGTTCTGGAAAGCATTCGCGGACGCCCTCGGGCTGCCCGAGCTCGTGCGCGATCCGCGCTTCGCGTCGTTCGCGGACCGGCTCGCCAACAAGGCGGCGCTCCTCGCCATCCTCACGCCCCGTGTCGCGACCCGCACGACGGCCGAATGGCTCGGCCAGCTGCGCGGGCGGGTGCCCTGCGCGCCCGTGAACTCGATGCGCGAGGCCCTCGAGGACGCGCAGATTCGAGCGCGCGGAATGATCCTCGAGGTCGAGCATCCGGAGTTCGGCACGCTCCGCGAGGTCGCCTCGCCGATCAAGACCGAGGGGGCGGGCGCGCACCCGACCCCGGCGCCGCGCCTCGGCGAGCACACCGACGCGATCCTCGGCGACCTTCTGGGCTACACTCCCGAGCGGATCGCCGCACTCCACGCGTCGGGTGTCTTCGGCGGCGGCCCGCGAACGAGGTGACTGCATGACCGTCGACCCCGAGCGCTTCCGCGCCATCGAGCTCCAAGATCTGACCATGCCGGGCGGCTGGTCCGTGTCGAGCGGCCAGGTGCACCTCTACACACCCACGGAGCAGCGCCTCATGCACGAGGCACGCGCCTTCGCCCAGCAGGAGATCCTCCCGAAGGCGGCGGCGGCGCACCGCCGGGTGAAGGAGATCAAGGCGACGCACGAGCCCGGCCCCGAGCGCCGGCGCCTCCTCCGTGAGCTGGCGAGGGGGTACCTCAGGCTGATCGGTGAGGCGGGGTTCACCGGCGCGCTCTTCCCCGAGGCCTATGGCGGCAACGGCCGCGGCGTCGTGGCCGAGTGCATCGTCGACGAAGAGCTCGCCGCCGCGGGCCACCCGGCCGACACGATACGGTCGGTCTCGCTGACGCTGGGTACGATCTCGATCCTTCGTTACGGCACGGAAGCGCAGAAGAAGCGACACATCCCGCCGCGTCTCGCCGGGGACGAGCTGGCCGCGCTCGCCATCACCGAGCCTCAGATCGGAAGCGACACCTCACGGATGCAGACGACGGCGATCCTCAAGGGCGATCGCTGGGTCATCAACGGCCTGAAGCGCTTCATCACGGGCGGCGGCCTCGCCGATCACGTGACGCTCTTCGCGATCACGGAGCGCGCGACCCACCCGCACAAGGGCATGTCCACCTTCATCGTGCCGATGGATCACCCGGGCGTGCGCATCACACGCCAGCTCGACGACGTGATCATGGCCGACTGGATGGACAACGCGCTGATCGAGTTCGACGACGTGGACATCCCGAAGGAGAGCCTCCTCGGCCCGCTCAACGGCGGCTACCACGTGCTGATGGACGAGCTCGACACCGAGCGTGTCACCTACTGCATGGCGTCGCTGGGCGGCGCGCGCCGCGCGCTCGAGATCGCGGCGGAGTACTCGACCAAGCGCGTCCAGTTCAAGCAGCCGATCGCGATGTTCGAGGGCGTCAGCTTCAAGCTCGCCGAGATGTACACCTACCTCGACGCCGCGCGGCAGCTCATCTACCGCACGTCCAAGATGATCGAGGCGGGCGTGCCGGCGCAGCGCGAGAGCGCCGTCACGAAGCTCTTCACCGCCGAGGCCGTGTGGAAGATCGTGGACCACGCGATGCAGGTGCTCGGCGGCATCGGCTACACCACCGACTTCCCGATCCAGGCGATCTTCCGCAACGCGCGCCTCATGCGGATCGGCGCCGGCTCCGACGAGATCATGAAGTTCCTCATCGCCCGGGAGCTCCTGAAGGAGATCAAGGGGTAGACTGGGCGCGATGAGCGCGCCGCGGGTCCGTTTCCAGGTCCGGCCCTCGCCCGGCGTCGAGGACGTCGTCGAGGAGGCGGTCGCCCCGCCCTGGATGACGATCCTCCACAACTGCGAGTGTCACACCTTCGAGCAGGTCGTGAAGCAGCTCCAGAAGGCGATCGCCTGCAGTGAGACGGAGGGCTGGGAGATCGCCTGGCAGGTGCACAACACCGGCAAAGCCGTCGTCAAGATCGGCCCCGAGGCCGAGTGCGTGCGCGTCGGCAACATCCTCGCCTCGATCGGCCTCATCGTCACGGTCGTCCAGTCCTGAGCGTCTCACGCGCGGGCGCGGCGCCGGCGCCGGCCCCTACATCACGGGGCCGATGATCCAGGGCGCGAACTCCTCCTCGCCGACGCCCGAGAGCTCGCTCTTCGACCGCTTGCCCGAGGCGACCGCGATCACTTCCTCGAAGATCTGGCGGCCGACGGTTTCGAGCGGCGTGCCCTCGAGGATGACGCCGCAGTTGATGTCCATATCCTCTGCCATGTGGCGGTACATGAGAGAGTTGGTCGCGAGCTTGATGGACGGCACGGGCTTGCAGCCGAACACGGAGCCGCGCCCCGTCGTGAAGCAGATGATGTTGCAGCCGCCGGCGACGAGGCCGGTGATCGAGACGGGGTCGTGGCCGGGCGTGTCCATGAAGACGAAGCCGCGCGTGGTGATGGGCTCGCCGTAGAGGAAGACGTCCATCATCGGCGTCGTCCCGCCCTTGGTGACACCGCCCAGGGATTTTTCGAAGACCGTCGTGATGCCGCCGGCCTTGTTCCCAGGAGCCGGATTGTTATCCATGGCCTCGATGCCACGGCAATACCACTCCCACCATTTATAGCGATCGATCAGCTTCTTGGCGACGCCCTCGTTGATCGCGCGCCGGATCAGGAGGTGCTCGGCGCCATAGATCTCGGGCGTCTCGGCGAGCACGCCGGTGCCGCCGTAGCGCACCAGCTCGTCCACGGCCCAGCCGAGCGCCGGGTTCGCCGTCATGCCGGAGTTCGTGTCGGAGCCGCCACAGTTGGTCGCGAGCACGAGCTCGGAGACCGGCTGCTTCGTCCGCTTGGCCGCGTTCGCATAGGGCAGGAGCTTGGTGACCTCCGCCGCCGCGCGCTCCACGGTCTTCCGGATCCCGCCCGCCTCCTGGATGTTCACGATGAAGGGCTTGCGCTCCGGCCGCCCGGGCGCCGCCATCCGCTGGCGGTCGACCAGCACCGCCGCCTGGTTCACCTCGCAGCCGAGGCCGATGAGGATGTAGGCGGCGACGTTCGGGTGCTTGGCGTAACCCGCGAGCACGCGCTGGAGCGCCAGGTGGTCCTCGCCGAACAGCTTCGTCCCGCAGCCAGACTTGTGGGTGATCGCGAGCACGCCGTCCACGTTCGGGAAGTCCCGCTGGACGTCCCGGAACTTGTCCTTCACGAACTGGGAGACGCTCGCGGAGCAGTTGACGCCCGAGATGATCGCGACGTAGTTGCGCGTGCCGACGCGCCCGTCGTCGCGCCCGAAGCCGTCGAAGGTGCGCATCTCCTCCGAGGGGTGGAAGGCCACCGGGCGCACGTCCGTGCAAAACTCGTACTCGCGCTGGAGCTCGCCGATGCCGAGGTTCTGCGTGTGGACGTGGTCACCGACGCGGATCTCCTCCGTCGCGAAGCCGATGATCTGGCCGTAGCGGCGCACCGGCGCACCGGCTCGGACCGCGCGGCGCGCCACCTTGTGGCCGGGCTTGATGTCCTGGCGGGCCTCGATGCGGGTCCCGCCGTCCTCCAGGATCGTGCCGGCCGGGATCTCGGCCTTGGCGACGGCGACGTCGTCTTCGGGGCGCAGGATCACCGCCTTCTGCTTGATATCGAATGTCGGCATCGGCGTTCCTCCGGCCACAACTATACCGAATTGGGCCCCTGGATGTGCAGGACCGCGGGCGGTTCCGTCTCGAGCTGGACGGTCGTGTGGTCGATGCCGAACCGCGCGTGCAGGACCTCGTGCAGCTCGCGCAGCAGCCGGTCGCTCTGACCGACGTCGCCGACGACCACGTGTGCGCTCATCGCTTCGCGCCCCGACGTGAGCGTCCACACGTGGAGGTCGTGGACGCGCCGGACGCCCGACACGCGGTGCAGCGCCGCCTCGATCTCGGCGAGGTCGAGGTGGGGCGGCGTCCCCTCGAGGAGCACGTTCACCGCCTGGCGGAGGAGCGCCCAGGTCCGCGGCACGATCACGAGGCCGATCGCCGCGCTCGCGAGGGGGTCGACGAGCGTCCAGCCGGTCGCGAGCATGACGAGCGCGGCGGCCATGACGCCGATCGAGCTCAGCGCATCGCCGAGGACGTGCAGGTACGCGCCGCGTACGTTCAGGCTCGCGGCGGCGTCGTCGCGGATGAGCCAGGCGCAGGCGACGTTCGCGGCGAGGCCCACCGTGGCGACGGCCAGCATCGGGCCGCCGAGGACCTCCGGCGGCGCCAGCATCCGTCGGTAGGCCTCGACCAGGATCCCGCAGGCGACGACGAGGAGGACGAGCGCGTTCACGAGGGCCGCGAGGATCTCGGCGCGGTAGTAGCCGTAGGTCTTCGCGGGCGTCGGCGGCCGCGACGCGACCCAGATCGCGAAGAGGGCGAGCCCGAGGCCCCCGACGTCGGTGAGCATGTGGCCCGCGTCCGCCAGGAGCGCGAGGCTGCCGGACCAGAGCGCGCCGACCACCTCCACCAGGAGGAACGCCACGGTCAGCACGAGCGTCGCGGTCAGCCTGCCGCGGGAGCGGGCGGCGGCCGTCGGCCGGTGGTGGTCGTGTGCCACACGCGGATCGTAGCAGGTTCCTCCGGTCCGGAGGTTTGGCCCGTGCAGCCGTTCGCCCTGTCCGATCTGCATCCAGAGCGAGAAGGTTCACGCCGTTCAGCCTCGCGGCCACCTTAGGAGGGATGCCTTCCCGGACGGCGTTGCAGATCCGTCTCGTCAACGTGGGCGTCGGGGTCATATCCCCTCGTCCAAGAACCGTCTGAAGGCGAAGCGTGGAACCAGGCGGAAGGACAGCGCATCGGGATCAGGACGAAGACGGCGTGCGGCCACGATGTCGGCCCGCTCTTGTGCGGCCAGGGCGAAGAGCCGCTCCACCGGGGGATCCAGAGGCGGTGGCGGGGTCGCGATCGGGTCGATCTCGTCGTCACGGAATACATGACCCGTCGTCCAGGAGCACCATCCCGCCCTCGGACAGAAGGCACACCGGGACGGTCACGGGCTGGTCGTGATCCCCGAACGGGTAGTGCACGGTGCGCATGATCCGGGCCGCCCGCTGGATACGAGGCACCTCGGTCCAGACCTCAGGAATTGGTTGAGGCTGAGACTTCACTTGAGGTTGCGGTGGTGGAGCGTCTACAGGTTCTCGGGGCATACCAGCTACGGCGCTCTTCGGGGAATTCGGGGTCCCAACATTGCTTGTGCCAGGTTCCTGCTAGAATTCGGTATGCACACCGATCGCACGCTCGCCCTGCGCGGCCAGACGTTTCACTTCACGGAGTGGGGCCGGCCTGCGTCGCCCGCGGTCGTCTTGCTCCACGGCGTCACCGGCCACGCACGCACCTGGGATGACGAGGCCGAGGCCCTCGCCGGCCGCTTCCGCGTCCTGGCGCTCGACCAGCGCGGCCACGGCGACTCCGACCCGGCGCCCGACGGCGACTACACGGTCGCCACGATGGCGGAGGACCTCGCGGCGTTCGCCGACGCGCAGGCGCTCGGCCGCTTCTCGATCGTCGGGCTCTCGATGGGCGGGCGCGTGGCGATCGCGTTCGCCGGGCACCAGCCGCGCCGGGTAGACGGCCTGGTCGTCGTGGACATCGGCCCGGACATCGCGCCGGACGGCCGCCTCCGCGTGGGCACGCTGATGGCGTCCACGCCCGAGCGCTTCGCGAGCACCGAGGAGGCGCTCGCGTTCGCGCGCGCGGCGAACCCGCGCTACACCGACGCGATGCTCCGCCACCGCGTGCTCCACGGCACGCGGCGGGTCGACGGCGGGCTCGTCTGGAAATACGATCGCGCGCTGCGCGAGGCCGTGCGCGCGGGCCGCTGGCGCGACCCGATCGACCTCTGGCCGCTCTGGCAGGCCATCGCCTGCCCGGTGTTGCTGGTGCGCGGCGCCGACTCCGACGTGCTCGCGCCCGAGACCGCCAAGCGGATGCTCGAGACGAACCCGCGCGCGCGGCTCGTCGAGGTGCCGGGCGCCGGCCACACGGTTCCGGGCGACCAGCCCGAGACGTTCCGCCGGCTCCTCGCCGAGTTCCTCGGCGCCTGACGGCTACTCGGGCTTCACGATGAAGTGGGCGCGGCGGTTCCGCGCCCAGCACGCCTGGGCGCGCTCCGTGCAGAGCGGGCGGTCCTCGCCGTCGCTGATCAGGTCGATGCGGGAATCGGCCCGGAGGTCGTACCGGTCGAAGTCGAAGTGGATGTCCTTCAACGCCTCGGCCGGCTTGAACTGGCTCGGGTGGAGGGCGGCGGCGCCTCGCGCGGCCGCGGCCCGCGGGGTCGGCGTGACCGGGCGCGGCTCGGTCGGCGCGGCGGCGCGCCCGAGCGGAGCGAGGCCCGAGACCGGCGTCGCGAACGGGGCCTTCGTGCAGCCCGCGAGAGCGACGATGGCGATCGAGACGGCGAGACACGGCTTCATGACGTTCATGCCACGTCTCCGTGCCCGCGCGTGGGCGGTGGCCCCTGCCGCGCGACCCGCTTCC
>Ga0137418_10004039_pt1 | contig 13452 bp, 12 predicted proteins | sample CZODoug3_1_2_16f_FD_122242 | JGI IMG/M metagenome (GOLD analysis project Ga0137418, IMG submission 122242) | Vadose zone soil fungal communities from Angelo Coast Range Reserve, California, USA - CZODoug3_1_2_16fungal (Hybrid Assembly) | ecosystem: Environmental > Terrestrial > Soil > Vadose...
AGATTCGAAGGAGCTGTTACGGTATGCGACAGTCCGGCGTCCTCCATCTCCTCAGCTTTGTCACACTTGCAGCAGTTTTCGTAGATCCACACAGCGTCCGAGCGGCTGAACGGCCGGTGACGTTACGGGCGACTGTCGGAGCGTCGACGCAGGGAGCCGGTAAGAGCGATCTTCCTTACTTGGGCCCACCATTTGGCGGGACCACCGTCGGCTCAATCGTCTTCATCGATGCCGAACGTGGCACCATCTGGAGTGTCGGCGTCGAGATGAGTCTCGCCACCGCCATCACCGGGACGCAGCGTTCCCGTGGAAATCCACGTCTCGGAGAATCATTCGTAACCAACACGTTTGCGAGCAACCACAAGGACCTGCTGTTCTCGGGTACTGTCAAAGCGAAAACGCCGGCAAACGCTCGTTTCCAAGCCGCTGCAGCCGCTGGTTTTGGATTAGCAATCCGTCAGACGGATCGGGTCGGCACCTCAACCTCCGATTTCCCTCCAGTGCGTACAGCACCTTTTCAGGAGACCGTCAGCGACTGGGTGCCGGCGGCGACGTTCGGGGCGGATGGCGCAATTGCCCTCAATCGACGTATCAGCGTTCTCGTCATCGCGCCGCGGACCAAGCGAGGATGAATGTCAGGATCGACGTGACGAGCTTCGGTCGTAGCGTACCACCAATGAAGCGTCAGCGTCAGACCAATCGCGATGAGGTTGGCACCATAAATTGCGATCGCAAGCCGGGTCTTTGCGTATTCACTGAGTAGTGCGGTAGAAAAAGGTACAAGCGCTACCCAGAGCAGGAACAGGATGTTGATCCAAAGCAAAGGACGATCCGCCCGTCGAATGAATGATAGCTGAATGTGGTGCCCTACCCAATAGACCCCCAGAATAACAAAACTAATGAGATAGCTCAAAAATTTAGGCCAGAGTGCGAGCAGTTTCAGAGGCAGCTCGGCTCCTGCTAACGGCGGCTCCAGTTCGGGAACCTTAATGTCCAAAACAAGTAGGGTCATTGCTACTGCGAACACGCCGTCCGTCAGCGCCTCGATGCGATTTCTGCTCAACTGCATACGATGATGCCACGCCCTGGTTGTCGTGGATCGCGGGGGATCCGACGCTGGCAAATGCCATGCATACTGGGGGTGACGCGTTGAAGGCTATGTCAGACGAGGGGCGATCCCTCGCTGACCGTTATCGACCTCTTTAGCTTGGCGGAGGCTCGCTTTCTTCCATCTCCTCCTGGGAAACTACTGGAGCGATGTCCTGGAGCTTTTCTCCTTCGATGAGGTTGATGAGTTTGACTCCCATTGTGTTACGGCCAGCCTCCCGGATTTCGCTCACCCGGATCCGAACCATTTGGCCGCCAGTGGTGATCAGCATCACTTCATCCGATTCGTGGACTGTAAGAGCCCCGATTACGTCACCCGTTCGGTCACTGGTCTTCATCGTGATGATGCCCTTGCCGCCGCGCGATTGTCTTCGATAAGCATCAAAGCCTGTTCGTTTCCCAATTCCGTTTGAGCCGGCAACCAGCAGCATCGCATCGGGGACAACCTTCGCGATTCCAACCACCTCATCTCCTTCTGCCGGCCGAATGCCCCAGACACCGACTGCGTTTCGCCCCATGTCGCGGGCTTCCTCTTCATGGAACCGAATGCTCATCCCGTTGTGGGTAATTAGTACGACTTCGTCACTGCCGTTTGTAAGTAGTGCGTCAATCAACTCATCATCCTCTTCGATCTGAATAGCGATGATTCCGCCCTTCCGCACGTTTGCGAAATCGGATAAATTCGTCTTTTTCACCAGTCCTCTCCGGGTGGCGAACATGATATGAAGCTCAGGATTCCAGGTACTTGTCTCGGATGTTCCATTTTCCCCTTTGGCTTCGATCCGTAACGTCGCAGCGATTTTCTCCTCCGGCCGTAACTCCAGAAGGTTCGCCATCGCGCGACCTTTGGAAGCCCGGCTCATCTGCGGGATTTCGTAGACCTTCTCTATGTAGCATCGGCCGGTCTGCGTGAAAAACATCAGCGAATCGTGAGTGCTCGCGGTAAACAGATGCTCGACAAAGTCGCCTTCTTCGCCTTCGAGTTGTGCTTCCCGGGTTGCCATACCGATCACCCCGCGGCCTCCACGGCGCTGGGCCCGAAATTCACTTTCCGGAGTGCGTTTGATATAGCCGCCGTGCGTGATGGTGATGATACACCCTTCGTTGGCAATCAGGTCTTCGATATCGATATCACCTTCCGCCGGCACAATCTGCGTAACGCGCGGTGTATCGTACTTTTCCCTAACCTTCTGCAACTCCTCTTTGATGATATTCATCACCCGATCCGCTCGTTCGAGGATGTTGGTCAAGTCATCAATGCGCAGAAGCAGCTCGCCATATTCATTGGCGATTTTTTCTCGTTCCAAGCCGGTTAGCTGATAGAGTCGCAGCTCCAGGATGTGATCGGCTTGTGTCTCGCTAAAGGCATAACGGCCGTCTATCAGACGCGCCTCGCTGCGAATCCGAATACCGAACTGCTCTACTTGTTGCCGGCTGAATTCGTAAGCGAGTAACTTAACTCGAGCTTCTTCCCGATTTGCCGAACTCCGAATGATCTCGATAAAGTCATCAAGATTGGCCAGTGCGATAAGATAACCTTCCAACGTTTCGGCTCTTTGCTCCGCTTGACGCAGAAGGTAGCGGGTACGTCGTAAGACCACTTCCCGGCGGTGTTCGATAAAACAGTGCAGCGCATCCCGTATCGAAAGTAATTTTGGTCGTCCATGATCGATCGCCAGCATGTTCACCGCGAAAGTGCTTTCCAGCGCGGTGTGCTTATAAAGATTGTTCAATACGACGTTCGCGTTTGCGTCTCGCTTTAGCTCAAGCTCGATTCGAGTGTTCTCGTCGGACAGATCCCGGACATCGCTGATCTCGGTTATTACCTTGTCCTGAATTAGGGCGGCGATGCGCCGGATCAAATCCGCGCGATTAACATTGAAAGGGATCTCCGTGATGATGATCGATTCACGGTTCAGTCTTCCGGCTTCAATCGTGGCCTTTCCCCGGACCTTTAGGCTGCCGCGGCCAGTCTCAAAATATTGACGGATTCCACTGGTTCCATAGACCGTGCATCCGGTAGGAAAATCTGGTCCTTTGATTAGCTCAAGCAAACGATCGATGGAGATCTCCGGATTATCGATCAACTCGCAAATTGCATCGACAATCTCTCCCAGATTGTGGGGAGGGATATTCGTTGCCATTCCTACGGCAATCCCGGTTCCTCCGTTTACCAAAAGATTAGGAAAGGCCGCGGGAAAGACGGTCGGCTCTTCAGTCGTTTCGTCGTAATTTGGAACGAAATCAACGGTATCCCGTTCCATGTCTTCCATGAGAATTGCACCGAGGTGGGTGAGCCGAGCCTCGGTATACCGCATTGAGGCGGGAGGATCGCCGTCCATCGATCCAAAGTTACCTTGCCCATCGACTAGCCTTTCCCGCATTGCCCATGGTTGAGCCATGTGGACAAGGGTCGGGTAAATGGCCATGTCGCCATGGGGATGGTAGTTACCCATTGTTTCCCCAACAATCTTGGCGCATTTCGTATGCTTGCGATTCGGAAGCACGCCAAGCCCGTTCATTGAATACAGGATCCGTCGTTGCGAGGGCTTTAATCCGTCACGAGCGTCCGGTAGCGCTCGAGAAATGATCACCGACATGGAGTAGTCCAAAAAAGATTTGGACATTTCCTCGGCTACATTTACTGGATCGACTTTTTCATCGGGATGCAAAGGCATAACAAATTCGCTTCAGCACAGGAGGTGTCTTGGACAAGCCGGCCGGATAAGATCCTCACCAGATTGCCGGACCGGCAAATCACTCACACATCCAGATTGCGGACATTTAACGCGTTATCTTCGATAAAGGCGCGTCGCGGTTCCACGACGTCTCCCATCAAAATCGTGAACATTTTATCGGCCTCGACGGCATTGTTTTCGTTAAGCTCGACCTGAAGCAGGCGTCGATGAGCGGGGTCCATCGTCGTGGCGTAGAGTTCTTTAGCATTCATTTCGCCGAGGCCTTTGAACCGTTTGATTTGAACGCCACGGCGGCCGAGCTCTTTGACTGCTTCCAGGATTCGAGGAATTGAGAATAGAGGAGTGATAGTGGCTCGATCGCCTTCTCCTTCGATCAGTTCGAAAATTGGTTGTTCGCGGGCAGAGTAGTGGGCAAACTGGAGGCCGCGATCAGTCAAATCCTGAAAGATCTTCGCCACCGCATTTGATTCGTGAAGCTCCACTCGGCGGGCCCTTCTCCGCAGATGAGGTGGCACCGAACCATTGCCATTGGCGAAAAGCGGGAGTTCACCCTCTTCACCATCTGGTTCATAGTCGTACAAATTCAGATCCCGGTTTTCGTCCGCAAACCGGGTAAGCGCTGCCTCATCGGGAAAATATTTTACGTACTCTTGGTTGCCTTCTCGGATTGCAACTAAGTACTCGGGAAATTGGCCGGTCTCCGGGTTGCGATGAGCGAGGTATTCCTCAAAATCTCCACCATGACGCCGGATCGAGTCGCTGAGCTTCGCCAATCGCTCAAGCAGATCCAAGATCTCGCGAAGCTGTGCTTCAGAGAATTCGCGGCCATCCTCAAGATTCTTGAGTCGAACTTCCTCTGCGCCGAGAGAGATCAAGATCCGGTTTAATTCGGTATCATCATCGACATACTCCTCCCGTTTTTTCCGTTTGATTTGATAGAGAGGAGGTTGGGCAATGTAGATGTGGCCGCGTCGGACCAACTCAGGCATCTGCCGATAGAAAAAGGTTAAGAGTAGCGTACGAATGTGGGAGCCATCGACATCCGCGTCAGTCATGATGATGATTCGGCCGTACCGCAGTTTCTCCAAATTGAATGAACCCTCTCCCTCGCCGTCCCCGATTCCCGTACCGATCGCGGTGATCATCGTCTGGATTTCCTGGTTTTGCAGAACCTTATCCAGCCGAGCCTTCTCAACGTTCAGCAGTTTGCCGCGAATCGGAAGGATGGCTTGGAACCGGCGGTCGCGTCCCTGCTTGGCAGATCCTCCGGCCGAGTCTCCCTCAACGATGTAGAGCTCAGTGGCCGCAGCATCGCGCTCCGAGCAATCCGCCAGTTTCCCAGGTAATCCACCTCCGGTAAGCGCCGATTTTCGGACCGCCTCACGGGCCTTGCGCGCAGCTTCTCGGGCCCGCGCCGCCATCAGACATTTATCGATGACTTTTTTTGCGACGCTTGGGTTCTCTTCGCAAAACCGGCTTAGCCCCTCGTACGTCACCGATTGCACAACCGGCTTCATTTCGTTGTTGACTAGTTTGCCCTTTGTCTGCGAGCTGAAGCGCGGATTCGTGAGCTTTACGCTGAGAACACAAACCAATCCTTCTCGAAGATCTTCCCCGCTTATTTCCGGATCCTTCTCCTTAACCAGATTGTTCGCCTTGGCGTAGTTCTTCAGTGCGCTGGTGAGCCCAGTCTTGAGCCCTTCCAGATGCATTCCTCCGTCTGGATTTGGGATCGAATTGGCAAAGCACTGAATCTGCTCCGTATAAGAATCCGTGTATTGGAGAACGACATCGACGTAAGCTACCTCGGGCTTGTCATCGACCAGAAATTCGCGCATTCCCGAAATCGCGATCGGCTCAGGGTGAATGAGTTGCTTAGTTTCGCCGAGTTCTTTAACAAACTGCTGAATGCCCCCCTTGAAGAGGAAAACCTCTTTTCGTTGGGGATCACGCCGCTCATCAATTAAGATGATTTCCAGGCCCTTGTTTAAGAACGCGAGTTCCCGCATTCGGGTCGCTAAAATTTCAAATTTGAACTCGGTGGTAATCGTGAAGATCTGAGAATCCGGTAGGAAAGTGATGAGTGTGCCGGTCACCTGCTTGTTTTGAGTCTCTCCAACGACTTCCAGTTTGCGGACGGTCTTTCCGCGTGCAAAAGCAATATGATAAACGAGACCGCCACGGGTTACCTCCGCTTTGAACCATTCAGAAAGCGCGTTAACACACTTGGCGCCCACGCCGTGCAAACCACCGGAAAACTTGTAGGCGCCTTGGCCGAACTTACCGCCAGCATGCAAGTTAGTGAGTACCAGTTCGATCGCCGGAATCTGAAACTTGGGATGAACGTCGACCGGGATTCCGCGGCCGTTATCTCTTACCGAGACCGACCCATCGATGTGGATAGTTACATCAATCCGCGTGCAAAATCCGGCCAAGTGCTCATCGATCGAGTTGTCAAGAACCTCAAAAACGCAGTGGTGCAATCCTCGCTCGTCCGGATCTCCTATATACATCCCCGGCCGTTTCCGGACCGCATCTAATCCCTCTAATTTATCAATTTGTGATGCGTCGTAACTCGAAATATCAGACATACTGCGAAAGGGGACCGAGGAATGTCCGGGCCCAGGGCAAGTCGAACTTGGCGAAATAGTTTAGAACGTGGGGGACCCTTTTGCAAGCAAGTAGAAGATCAAGATGTAGTGGTCCTCTTCGAACTTCTGCGCAATATTTAGGGAGGTTACCCAATTATGCAATATCCGACAATACGCCGCCAAGGCGAATAAAAGAATGAAGAAAATTGCTGAAATAACACATTCCGGATGGGTACATTTTAAGTAGCGAGATCATGACTGAAGTTGATTTTGCAGTGATAGGTGGGGGCAGTGCCGGGTTCGGTGCCGCTTCGGAGGGCGCCAAGCTGGGGTTGCGGACAATCTGTGTTGACGGAGGTCCCGAGGTAGGCGGTCTTTGTATCCTCCGCGGGTGCATGCCCAGTAAAACGTTGCTCGAATCGGCGAATCGCTTTCTGACTCTCCGTCGAGCCCAGGAATTCGGTTTAAGTGCGGGTCATTTGGGATTCGATTTGGGAGCAATTCGTCAACGCAAACGAGCTTTGATTAATGGGTTCGCCGACCATCGACGAATTCAGCTGGAGGAAGGCAATTTTGACTTCGTCCGAGCGCATGCATCGTTTGTTTCCCCTCACCGACTTAGGCTGGATGGGTTGGACGGATCTGTCCGCGAAATTGGGTTTCGCACGGCTCTCATCGCCACTGGATCGGAGCTAAACGTTGTCGATGTGCCCGGTCTGGGACAAGCCGGTTATTTGGACAGCGACATTGCCTTGGACAGCGATCGAATACCTCCTTCAATCATTATCCTCGGTGGAGGTGCCATCGCTCTGGAGTTTGCTCATTTTTACAACGCGCTTGGAACGAAAGTGACTGTTATCCAGCGCAGCCCCCAGTTCATAAAGGACGCTGATACCGATGTATCGGCTGCAGTTACCGACGCTTACCGGCGACAGGGTATAGAGATGATTTCGGGCACCCGCCTGGTTGCGGTCGAAAAAACGGGAGACCGCAAGATTGTGAGATTCGTCAAAGATGGGTTGGAGCAGACGGTTTCTGCGGACGAAATTTTCTACGCGCTGGGCCGGCGACCGGCGATCGGCCGTCTGCACCTGGATGCGGCCGGTATCGAATTAAACGGAGACCTTGTGATTGGAACCAACGACCAAATGCAAAGTAGCCAACCGCACATATTCGCGGCTGGAGACGCCGCCGGTCAATTCGAGGTGGTTCACATCGCGATAGAACAAGCCGTGGTTGTAGCGCGGAATGCCGCCCGGTTCTTGAAGGACGAGAAACTGAGTAGCATTGATCACCGCCTCCAGCTTTTCGCGATATTCTCGCATCCGGAGCTTGCCTACGTTGGGCTCACCGAGCGCGAAGCCAGGGCCAGTGCCAGACAAATTCGAGTTGCAACCTACCCGTTTGACGATCATGGCAAATCGATCGTTCGGGGAGAAACCGACGGATTGGTCAAGCTGATCGCTGACGCCAATACTCACGAAATCGTCGGTGGCGCTGTGGTTGGACCGGAGGCTTCAGAGTTGATTCACGAAATCGTTGTCGCGATACATTTTCGCGCGAAAGCCTCGGATCTGGCCGCTATACCGCATTATCACCCGACCCTGAGTGAAATCTGGGCTTATCCCGCGGAAGAATTAGCGGCCTTTGAATAAATTAGACAATGATGGTTTGCGTGCTTAGCGTCCTAGCGTCTTTCCGGCTGGTGTAAGCGATATTTAATCGGCCCGATTTCACCAAAAACCAAGCTCGATGTTCGCCGCTTTAGTATGGGTTGTACGGGCTTTGGATCCGCTTGTTTAGCGGATTTGCTGGAATCGGTTTTATTGGGTAGAAAGCGTTGACAATCTAATTTGCAAATTCATAGTTGCGACCGTGCTCAAGAAATTCATCCCCCAAAAACCAGGATCCACTCAGTCCGCTGAAGACGAACCGCGATCCGGGGAGAATCCAGCGCCTCTACAGACCGTTCCAACCAAAACCGAAACACACAAAAATCCCGTTATGGCAGATATACAGAACAAGAACCTTCTTTCCAAAGATGTTGAGATTAAGGGTTCCCTCAAATTCGCGAATGAGTTTACGTTTGACGGTAAGATAGAAGGGGAGATTAGCTCCGGTGACGGAATCTTGACGATAGGCGAGAGTGGGGATGTGCGTGGTGAGATCAAAGCAAAATCTGTGATCGTGATGGGTAAAGTGCAGGGAAATATCACTGTTGCCGAACGTTGCGAATTGCGATCGCGTTCAGCATTGATCGGTGATCTCCATGCGTCTCGATTGATCATCGAGGAAGGCGCAACTTTTGTCGGTAAATCGGAGGTTACCCCCAACAAGAATGCGCTCAAGGAACTCGGGGCTAAAGAGAAGCCGCTGGAAGCGCATGCTCCCCGCTAAAGGAGTACTGGGTGCCGGCAAAAGGACGAGTCGAAGTTCAATGTCCTCACTGCGGTAACATCCAGTTAGAGCCTGAGCTGGCGAAGTCCACCTACTGCCGAAAATGCAGTGGGTATATCCAGATAAGTAAAGGCGGCAGAACTGGTGGGCCGCGGCAAGATGTTCAAAAGGCCCCTTCGGTACTTCAAAAAATTGAAGGTCTGTTGGGTGTTCAGCGGACGGTCGTTGCCCGATGCTTTGAATGTCCGGGCAAGCGGGAGGTCCCAAAGAGTGCGACTTCCACTATCTGCCCTTTATGTGGCGCGTACATCGACCTTCAAGATTATAAGATCGTCGGTACCTATAGTCGGTCCATTCGGACCAGAGGCAACGTTTTGATCACCCCGAAGGGGGACCTTAACAGTAACCGGGCCATCTGCGAGTCAGCATTAGTTCAGGGGCACATGCGCGGCGCGCTGACCGGTGCCACTGATATTCTCATTAAACTCAAAGGGAAACTGAGTGGAAGCATCGAAGCTCCGCTGGTAATAATTGATAAGAAGTCAGAGGTAGAATGCGTCAGACCGATCCGAGCCGATCTGGTTGAAGTTTACGGTATTATTTCAGCGCGTATCATTTCCAACGGAAAAGTAGTGGTAAAGCGAGGTGGCTCACTCCGCGGAGCAGTCAATGCGCGGAGTTTCATCGTCGATAAGGGCGGCGAATTTTATGGGGATTTATCGATCGGCCAAACGCAGCTGACCCAGGGCGAGCTTTTGAATCCGCTGAGTGAAAATTCGCGGCCGGATAAGGGATCTGATCACGGCCCCGATTTCAGTCTGGCACCTGCATGACCCAGAAAATCTATCCGCGTAGCCCTTATCTGACATTGGGCGGTTACATTCATCTTCCGCGGCTGATAGATAAGGCTCGTCTATCGCGCCAAGGCTCTTTGCATGGTTACAACTACAAAACGTTAGGGTTCGACAAACATCTCTTGTCTTTCTTGGGCATCGATGGAGACGAGTTTGAAGACGCCGCTAACAATCTCAAGAGCGACCAAGCGATCTTGGACTGGGTCCACTCCCGTGGTGTGCAGCACTCTGAATCGGAGATCGCAGCTTGGAACCAAAGACAGACCGAAAAACGACCGGACAATCCCGAGAAGCTAGCTCGGTTTCGACGAATTCTGCAAGAAGTCGGAGGCAGCCCGGAATCGGGCGTGGAGACGTATTTCGATCTAATCGAGTTCGAAGAGCGAAGGGACGAGTTTTACTTGCGAAAGCAAAAGCCTGGATTGTTGGTAAATCTTTGAGTTTTTGGCCAAGAATTCGGCTACGGCTCCGGCTGTTGCTTAGGCTTTTCCGAAGCGGTGGAAGAGGGCCGACCGGATGGACTAGGCTGCGGTGATGCGGTTAGCAAATTGGGCTGATCGGTCTGCTTTCCTTCGTTCCCGAGCTTCTCATTGACTCGGGAGGCTTCCACCGAAGCGATCTGTGCGATTACGCTTTGTGGATACCTCTGGACCACCATCTCATACAATTGACGAGCTTCTTTCAACTGACCGTTGCCCTCGCTCAGTCGTGCCTGACTGAGAAGCGCCATTGGAGCCAGATAGGTAGTGCCATATTTACCGGCTATTTCAGCGTAGTATTTGATGGCTGCATCCGGTTTGTTTTCTGTTTCGGCATTGGTTGCTAGACCCATCAAACCATTTACGGCAAAAGGATGCTTTGGATACTCGCGCACAAACCTCTGGTAGGTTTTGTCTGCGTCTGGATAGTGACCCTCGTTGGATTGTTGGGCCGCGATGCGTAGCAGGGCATTTCCTGCCGCGATCGATCCCGGAAAACGGTCGACCACCTTCTGCCAGCCGTCGATATCCGCCGCCAAGTCATAGGCTGCCTCAGCTTGGGTTGATTGGAGCGCCTGCCATCCAATGTAGGCGCCGAAAGCAATCAGCACTAGTAGTGCGGCGACCGATGCGATAACGATCTTTTTGCCGTGCAGAACCCAAAAAACTTCCCGATTGATTGACGTGAAGTCCGGCTCGCTGGCTGTTGTCATTCCTGAAGTTTTGTCCATCCCTCAACCACCGATCTCTGCTCTAGCTTCATCGGCCAACGCGGTGCTGAGATAGCGCTCGCCAGTGGAGCAGGCGAGTGTGACGATGAGTTTTCCACGATTTTCGGGCCGTTTGGCCACTTCAATCGCCGCCCATACGTTCGCACCCGAACTAATTCCAGCCAGAATGCCTTCCTCTTTGGCCAGGCGCCTAGCCATAACAAACGAATCCTCATTCGTGACAGCGATTACTTCATCGACCACATCAAGGTGAAGGTTTTTTGGAACGAAGCCTGCGCCAGTCCCCTGGATTTTGTGCGGGCCCGGTTTGAGCGGTTCACCAGCCAGCGTTTGTTTGATCACTGGAGAATCTTTTGGCTCTACCGCCACCGCGTAAAAGCTCGGCTTTCGCTTTTTGATTACCTCCGTGACGCCGGTAATCGTCCCTCCGGTGCCGACTGCTGAGACAAGAATATCCACCGCTCCATTCGTATCCGCCCAGATCTCTTCCGCCGTTGTCCTTGCATGGATCTGTGGGTTGGCTGGGTTGTTAAATTGTTGAGGCATCCAAGAGTTAGGAGTCGCCTTCAGAAGCTCTTCCGCCCGGCCGATTGCCCCCTTCATACCCTCCGAACCAGGCGTCAATACGAGTTTGGCGCCCAACATGGCTAGCAATGTGCGCCTTTCCAAACTCATCGTTTCCGGCATAGTCAGAACCAATTTGTAACCCTTGGCTGCACAAACAAACGCGAGGGCGATGCCAGTGTTGCCGCTCGTTGGCTCGATAATAACCGTGTTCTGATTGATGATGCCCTCTTGCTCAGCGGCCTCAATCATGGCCGTCCCTATCCTGTCTTTTACACTGCCGAGCGGGTTAAAATACTCGCACTTTATGGCAATCGTTGCCGCGAGGCCGGCGGTAATTCGGTTGAGCTTGACCAACGGAGTCCTGCCGACGGTCTCAACAATGTTATTATAGAGTATCCCAGAAGTTTGCATTTGCCATGGGTCAGTTAGGGTGGAAGAGGCGAGGATTGCTTACATACACGAACGGCGGTGCCGTTCAAGTAAGAGCGCAAAGTCCGAGCGTTACATAAAACACAGAGAAGAGCTATGCCAGAATTATTAAACCCCGAGGCGATTCAGACACTTCTCATGGAGATTCCAAATTGGGAACTGGAAGGAGACATGATCTCCCGAACGGTAGAATTCCCGAGTTTTCTCGAAGCCGTCGATGCGGTGAACAATATAGCGCGCGAAGCCGAGGCCATGGATCATCACCCAGATATCGATATCCGTTGGCGAACAGTGCGGTTGGCGCTATCCACCCATTCGGCTGGTGGTCTGACCACACTCGATTTCCAGCTGGCAAAGAAATTGGACCAGCTTCTGCCAAGCTAGGGGACCACCTTCGCTACTTTCGTAGTTCCTCGAGCGAATGCTCAGCTAAAAACAGCTCAGGCCATAGATAGAGAAGTTGCGTCCAGGGCGAGACTTGCGGAAAACCGTTAATAATTTAAAATAACCGGGTAGGCAGGCGATCGCTGCTGTACCGAAAAGGTCAGTAGAGGAAAGTCCGAACACCAGGAAAGCAGCATGCCGTGCGAAAGCGCGGGCAGCTCGGGCGCAAGCCCAAGCTGACGGATAGTGTCACAGAAAATATACCGTCTCGCCTTGGCGGGATAAGGGTGAAATGGCGGGGTAAGAGCCCACCGGGTCCGGCGTAATCCGGATCGCAAGACAAACCCCTTGCGGTGCAAGACAGAACAGAGAGTTGATCCGCTTTCCCACTCGGGTGACCGAGAGCTCTCGGGTAATAGTCGCATTCCGCTTCACGGAACGTTCGGCCTCGGCCGGACGAGATAAATGATCGCCCTGGCTTAATCGGCCGGACAGAATTCGGCTTACGCCACAAATCGGGGCCGGCGGATACTCCGCCGGCCTCGCCCGTTAGAAAAGTAAGGCAGCCCTATTGATCTCTGATGCCGTCAAGGAGGGCATGAGTGCGTAGCGCGTCAGTGGTTTTTAGTACCAAGCGAAGCGGCGATCCGGCGTGCTCGACACTGCCGTAGACGTAATCAATATTGATCTTTGCTTCGGCCAGTCCTGAGCAGATCTGGGCCAATTTGCCGATGCGGTCGAAGAGATCCAAAACCAATACATCGCCTTCGATCACGTAAAAGCCTTTTGCTTGCAGAACTTGTTTACACTTGGTCGGATAGCTGGTGATCAACCGGACAACGCCTTGTTCGATACTGTCGATTACACTGATCGCTTCAATGTTTACCGCGTTCTCGCTCAGGATACTGCAGATCGCCGCAAGCTGCCCTGGTTGATTCTCGAGAGCGACTGTGACTTGGCGTTCGACATGGATCTTCATCTTTGATGGCAAGCAAGCATAAATCGAACCCGCCGCACACGAGATTTATTTCAGATCAGGTGACAGGGCCTCGGAGCAGCTTGAAACTAGATAGTTTGAATAGATGGTTCTCAAGATAAGAAAGACGTTCCGCATCAAAAATTTGGCCATCTTCAACCAATCCAAAGCAGGCCAAACAATTCATCGGACAGCGGATAAAACGGAGATTCTGATTAGTCGAGGAGGACGGTCAACC
>Ga0137418_10004040_pt1 | contig 13449 bp, 11 predicted proteins | sample CZODoug3_1_2_16f_FD_122242 | JGI IMG/M metagenome (GOLD analysis project Ga0137418, IMG submission 122242) | Vadose zone soil fungal communities from Angelo Coast Range Reserve, California, USA - CZODoug3_1_2_16fungal (Hybrid Assembly) | ecosystem: Environmental > Terrestrial > Soil > Vadose...
CTTCGCTCCTCCCTGGCGTGGTTCGTGGTTCCGGAGACGTTGCCGGGGCGCACGTGAACGGCGGTCAGTCGCAGACCGGCATCGTGGTGCTCGACGGTATCGCCTTGTACAACTCCTCTGGTACCCAAGGCCTTACCGGAGCGGTCCTTGACTTCCCCCAATCTCCGGACGTGATCAGTGAATTTCAGGTGCTGACGTCAAACTATGACGCACAGTACGGAAGCGCGGGAGGAGTAACCATCGAACACGTGAAGTCAGGTACGCATACGTTCCACGGCACGGCTTACGAATTCAATCGAAATTCCTCGTTCAATGCCGCGCAATGGGATCCCACCCACCCCAAAAAAGCTCAGAACGTAGAAAACGATTTCGGGGGTAATTTCGGCGGCCCAGTGAAACTGCCTTTCTGGAAAAACAGGGACCACCGCACTTTCTTCTTTGCCAACTTTGAAGCTTTCAGGATCAGGGGTGCCCTCAACCGGCCCACAATCTCCATACCCTCGCTTGCCGAACGGCAGGGAGATTTTCGCGATTGGAGCGACCCGATCTACGATCCAGCGACGAAACAGCAATTCATGGGCTGCGACGGCAACACCCCGAACGTAATCTGTGCTTCCGATCCCCGCTTGCAGAACTCGCTTGCCAAGCAATGGTTCCAATTCCTTCCAGATCCAACTTCTCCCGGTCCCTTGAACAACTATCTGGCTCCCGCCCAGCCAAACTTCCTGGGTACGGATGCGTATAGCATCACCGAGAAGGTTGACGAATACATTGGATCCAAAGATCACATCTCGGAAATGTTTTACTACAAGTACCTGCCAAGAACGACGTTTACAACTCTTCCGGCAACGATCAGCGATAGTGGTACATCCTTCAAACGGACCTCGGTATTGCGAGTCGCCTGGGACCACACTTTGAGTCCCAAGCTGGTGAACCGCCTGGCGTTTGGTTTTCAAGACGACAAGTTCTATGGTGGCGGAATCGATGGTGCTTCTGCTGCCAAGCTGCCCCAAATTCCCGGTGTGGCCAGCCACGCATATCCTCCACAGATAACCTTCAGCGACGGCTTCCAGACGTTCGGTACGGGAGCGGGCGATCCCAACATTCAACCCTGGCTGGCGCCCGCCTACATCATTAACGACGCGGTGTCGATGACCAGAGGGAAGCACACTATTTCCTTTGGCGGCGAGCTGCGATTTGCGCAGAACTCTGCGATCTTTCTCGGGGGCCAGTCGGGATCCTTCGCTTTCGCGCGCGGAGAAACTAGTCTCAGCCAGGTGGGTGGCAGCCCAATCGCCAGCTTCCTGCTGGAGCAGGTGGACTCAGCCTCGGCACAGTTTGATACCTCAACGAAGATTGATGCCCGCACCAAGGGTTTTAGCCTGTTTGCAGGCGACGCCTGGCGCGTAACCCCTAAATTGACGATTTCGCCGGGCATTCATTGGGAAGTGGACCCGCCCCCGCTTGAGGCGAAGGACCGTTTCTCGTATTTTGACCGAACCCTTCCCAACCCCGGCGCGGGCAATCTGCTCGGGGGCGTAGCTTTTGCCGGGCATGGTGCGGGGCGCTCCGGCAGAAGATTCCCTGAGGACACTTGGTACGGCGGGATCGCACCTCGCATCGGTTTGGCATATGCTCTCACCGCCAAGACCGTCGTCCGTTCCGGATACGGGCTTTTTTACGACAATGCGAACATGCCTGGTTGGGCCGGGGGCATCTCACAGGATGGCTACAATGCCAGTGTCTCGTTCGGGAGTTCGCAGGGCGGTACGCAAGCGGCGTTTGTCTTGAGTAATGGTCTCCCGTCGAATCATCCAGTGCCGCCAAACTTGGTGTCAACCTTTGACAATGGCCAAAACACCCCGGTTTATCGGGCACGCACGGCCAACCGGCTTCCCTATGCGCAACAGTGGAATCTCACGGTTGAGCATCAATTCACGGACCGTGCCTATGTGTCAGCGTCCTATGTCGGAACCAAAGGCACCCGCCTGTTGTCACAAATCGCTCCCATAAACGTGGTGGACCCACGGTTTCTCGCGCTAGGCGATCAATTGAACGACAAGTTTCTGCCGGGGGACACGGCAGTGGACGGGGTGCCCGCGCCCTTCCCGGATTTCGCGACGGTTGTGACGGGATGCGATCCCTCGGTTGCGCAGGCGCTGCGACCCTTCCCGCAGTATTGCAACACCATCGGGGGCCTAAACGAAAATAAGGGCAGCTCGAGTTATCATGCCTTCCAGTTGAAGGCCGAGCACCGTTTCTCCAAGGGCTTATGGGCCCTGCTGTCCTACACCAATTCAAAGCTGATCACCAACGCTGATAATGCCGAGAGCCTTCTGAATCCCACATACTTTTCGCCTTTCGAGGTGTCCCGCAATAGATCGCTGGCAATCGAAGATGTTCCGCAGGCGTTGAACATCGCCTACAGCTATGAACTTCCGTTAGGACGGGGCAAACCCTGGTTGAACCAGGGCGGCTTATTGAACGCGGTGCTTGGCGGCTGGACATTCAACGGAGTGTATCGCGTCCAGTCCGGAATTCCCTTCCAGATTTCGTCTTCGAGATGCAACGTGCCGTCACAGTTTATTAACTTCTGTTCGCCGGCATTGCTGCCTGGCACCTCCCCATTTTTGCAGTCACCGACCGATTTCGCCCCGTTCACGCCTGTGTTAAACGTGAACTCGTTCGAACCGGCCTCTGGTTTTGACTTCTATACTGGCAAAGGACCACGCGTTCAGAATTTCCGGCAGCCGGGCTATAGTGATTTCGACATCGGCCTGGAAAAGTCAGTTCACATCACCGAGCGGTTTACGTTCCAGCTGCGCGGAGACGCCTTCAACGTCTTCAATGCGCACCACTTCAATAGTGTTGGAGCATTTATACAGTCCAGTGGACTGGGCGGAAGCGCATTCAACACAGATGTCGCAAGTCCAGACTTTGGAAAATGGAATGGAGGCGTGAGCTCGCCTAGGAATATTCAGGTGTCAGGCCGTATCTCGTTCTAGACAGACTCATAGCGAATAAGCTGCCCCGCCATCGCCCGCACATGAACTCAGGTCGAAGTGTCCTCCAGCGGGAACCTTGTAAACACTGACATTGCGAAAAGTCAGCGGCGCGCCTGGCTTGCAAATCTGAGGCGGCTGCGTCGGACGCAAAAAGTAGACACCCTTGCCGCTGCCCACTCCCGTCCCCTCACGTCGTGCCGCGTGTCCGATGTGCACAGACGAACTGTGCACAGCAGAATCGAAGACGCGGCGCACCGCCTGGATCACAAGGTCCGGCCGTTCGACGTGAATGTCGTGGTCGCTTCCGGCCGCGACCGAATTGCCTCAATCTTCGAGTGTCGGCAAGGTGTTCAGCACCTCACTGGCCTTAGGTCGACTGAGAACCGGATCGTCCTTGCGAATTCTTCCGTCGCGGAAGACCAGCACACGCTTGGCAAATTGTGCGATGTCATGCTCGTGTGTTACCAGAACGATCGTTAGCCCCTTGTCGTTCAGGTTCTGGAAGATCTCCATGATCTCCACTGAAGTACGGCTGTCGAGATTGCCGGTAGGTTCGTCTGCCAGCAGGATGGAAGGACGATTCACGAGCGCTCGTGCTACGGCCACCCGTTGTTGCTGTCCCCCCGACATCTGCGACGGAAAATGCTGTGCCCGTTCGGCAAGACCAACCATGGTCAAGGCATCGGCGGCACGATTTCGACGCTCCGTTTTATCGATTTTCGCGTACAGCGTGGGTAATTCCGTGTTTTCAAGGGCCGTCGTCCGGGCTAGGAGATTGAAGCCCTGAAAAACAAATCCAATCTGCTGGTTCCGAATCAGTGCCAGGGCCTTCTTGTCGTGTTCGGAAACATCGATTCCTTCAAGGAAGTATCGTCCCGAACTGAGGCGGTCCAGACAGCCAAGGATGTTCATGAAGGTGGATTTGCCACTGCCGCTCGCCCCCATGATCGCCACGAATTCGCCTCGCTGAATTTCAATGCTTACACCGCGCAACGCGTGCACCCGCGTCTCGCCCAGTTCGTAATACTTGTGCGCGTCTTCCACACGGATGACCGCGCGGGCCGCAGAAGCGGCTCGGGTGGCTCCGAGTTGGTTGACAGCGGGCATCGTTTCCATGAGGTGGTTTCGAACTGCTGAACCTTAGCGCCGTATGCCGCCTAGAACTTGGCTTTTGGGCGTCACTGATCGAATAATCACTTGGTCTGCTTGCTTCAGTTCCCCTTTAAGAACTGAGCTGACCTCCGTGTACGCATGGTCTGTGATTCCAAGAGAAACCTTGACCGGTTCCATCGTCTTGTCGGGATGCAGCTTCCAAACAACGGCAGTCTCTGGTTTCGGTGCGCGGGGCAGATTCTGCGCCCCGGTGCTAGCCGGCATTCCACCGTCGGCCGCAGCAGAGTTATCACCGGCATGTTGCGCCTCAACTCCTTCGATCCCAAAGCGCTTATACAGAGCCAAAATTTCCTCGGGCGCCATCGGGGGCTTGTACCGTAGAGCGGTGTTTGGCAGCTTCAATGCGTTCTCCGCCGTAGCCACGGGAATGGTCACGTATGCCGTCATGCCGGGAAACAGTTTTAACTCAGGGTTCGCAAATTCGATGATGGTGTCGTAGGTGACCACGCTTTGCACCGTCGTCGGGTTCATCCGGATTTGGCTGACAACCCCCTGAAACGTTTGCTTAGGGAGGGCATCCACCTTAAAGGTGACTACCTTGCCCACCTTGATGTTGTCCACGTCCGACTCGTCGGTCTTGGCATAGACCCACATCTTGGTGAGATCCTGCGCAATCGTAAAAATGGTTGGCGCTTGCAGGGATGCCGCAACGGTTTGCCCGACATCCACATTTCGCGCCACAACCGTGCCGTCGATCGGGGAACGAATCACGGTGTAATCGAGATTGGTCTGGGCTACTGCGACAGCCGCCTCTTTGAGGCTGACTTGCGCCTCGGCCTGCGTGATGTTGGCTTTAGCAGCATCCACTGAGGCGTTGGCTGCGTCGTAGTTCGATTTGGCAAGGTCCAGTTGCTGCTTGCTCATGACGCCATCGCTGCTCAAGCCGGCCGCACGATCGTAGTCGGCTTTGGTCTGCACCAAAGCGGCTTTTGCTTTTTCGAAATTGGCTCGGGCCGCTGCCAGATTGGCCTCTGAGTTTTTCAAATCGGCGGCCGCCTGCAGCATAGCGCCCTTGAACAATGCCGGATCAATGAGGGCGACAACATCCCCCTTATGCACGCGGGAATTGAAATCTGCATTGAGTTTCGCGATGGTCCCGGAGACTTGCGATCCCACTTGGACCGTGATCACCGAGTTGATGGTTCCGGTGGCCTCCACGACGTCATGGATATCACCTCGTTCCATCTTCGCGGTAAAATGCTGCACTTGAGTATCCCGGTTCAGCCCCAAGGCGACGAACACTCCCGCCACGGCCACGACCACCGCTAAGATGAGCCACTTGCGTTTTGCCATGATGTCTGGTCCCGAAAATCAACAACCCTTTACTCGTATCGCAGCGCTTCGATCGGATCCAATCGAGACGCCTTGCGCGCTGGGTAGTATCCGAAGAACACTCCGACAGCGACCGAGAACATGGCGGCCACCACTACCGCCTCGATAGACATCTCGATGGGCCAACCCAAAGTCTGTCCAACCAAATAAGATCCAAAGACTCCAGCCAGTACGCCCGCTGCGCCCCCGACTAGGCTGAGCATGATCGATTCTCCTAGGAACTGGAGCTGGATGGCCGCTTCGGTCGCTCCCACCGCTACTCGGACACCGATCTCACGCGTACGCTCCGTTACGGAAACCAGCATCACATTCATGATCCCAATTCCCCCCACGATCAGGGAAACGGAGGCGATTGCTATCAGCAGAATCGTCAGAGTCTTGCTGGCGTCGAGCTGCGCCTGAATAATATCCTCCGGATTTCGGATATTAAAGTCATCCTCTTCCTCGGGCCGCAGATGGTGACGGTCCCGTAGCACAGCGGTCGCTTCCTGGCCGGCCATTTTGACGACGTCTTGCGATACCGCCGAGCACAGGATGTCGTCCAGCCATGTAATGCCCTTCAGTTTCTTCTGAGCAATCGTGTAGGGCAGGATGATGGTGTCGTCCTGGTCTTGCCCGGAAAGAGAGAGTCCTTTGGGATGAAGGGTCGCCACCACCTTGCAGGGAAGGGTATTGATGCGTATCACTTTTCCAATCGGTGCTTCAACACCGAAAAGTTGTTCCTGAACTGTTCGCCCAATCACACAAACGTCTGCCGCCCGATCCACGTCATCCTGCGAGAATATTGCGCCTTGATCCACGTACCAACGTTTGATGTCGAAGTATTCGGGCGAAACGCCGCGGTAGGAGGTGTGCCAATTCTGATTGCCGTAGATAACCTGAACCGGATCATCCACATTCGGCGAAACACTCTTGATAAGAGAAATCTGGTTCTTAATTGCGACGGCATCGGCCATAACCAACGTCTTCGTGTCATGCGTGCCTGTGCGGACGCCGTTGATTGCCCGGCCGCCAGCTTCAATCCAGACAAAGTTGTCTCCAAGGTTGTTCAGTTGTTGCTGGACTCGCGCTTGTCCCGCTTCGCCGATCGCCACGACACAGATCACAGCCGCAATTCCGATGGTGATCCCCAGAACAGTCAGGACGCTTCGCATCTTGTTTCTGAGCAGCGCCACCAATGCGGATCGAAACAGAGGTCCGTAGTTCACAGTTCTGACGCCTCCTCGCATCTGGGAAATCTTACAGGTTCAAGAAAAAAATTCACCACACCTGGGCTATTGCAGCCCAGGGCTGCGCCCACTTCATGCTCCTCCTGTGGATCGAGCTGTCGGGCCCTAACTCTCATGCGACACAGCATCGAGACAATATACTGGTGCTACCTGAAGGCCGGATGAAAGCGAATTGACGGAGAGGCTTGCCATGCGAAAACGACGGTGCCGTCTGGATCATACGGGGACGTTCGCGGTCGGCTTCCGCTGGTCGGGTGCTAACCAGTAAAACGCAGCCGTCGGCTGTCGCTCCAGACCGTTCGCGAGCATTTGAGCGGTCAGCTCACCATTGGCGTCCACGCGCTGAATCCGAAGACGCAGCGCTCTCCGGGAGTGGCAATTGACGCTGACCACGAGATTGCACTGGAAGATCCTCTGAAGTTGCAATGGGAGTTGCGACAGGATGGAGTTGAGCAGCGCGCGAAAAAGTCCCGTCGCGGTGCTCCTGGTCGCTGGGTCCGTCCGGTGATGGCCAGACGCCTATCGATCCCTGCCCTCTTCTACCGGGCCATGGCGGATGAACCACTATTCTCGTCGGGCAGGGAGAAATCGGTCCAGTTACCATGGTGCAATGAGTGAGTGGCAGGTTGATCTCGAGGAGCGGGAGTGGGAAGAGGGCGGGCTCAAAACTTCGATTGCGAGAATAAGTTATTGCGCCGTGGCAGGACTATTTGGTGAACGGGGACTTCGAACTGAGAGTGCAAATCGAACTTTAGGTCAGGTACCCAGGTTTCTTGCGGAAGCCGGAGTTACCCCTTAGCGTGAAGCCTGGAAGGGAACTCATGAAATCAAGCGGATGGTTGCGTATCTTCTCCATAGCCATACTGGCGCTCAGCACCAGCCTGGTTTTTGCCCAAGAGGAAGGTCATGGACACGGGCGCGGTCGCGATAAACATGGCAACGAAGACGAAGATAATGATCGAAAGGGTAACAAAGAGCACCATGGACGCCATGGGTATGATGACCGCGATCACCAGGCTATGCATGGCTGGTACGAAGACCATCGGGGAAATTTGCCGCCTGGACTCGCAAAAAAGGATCGATTGCCGCCTGGCCTGGAACAGCAACTAGAACTTCGGGGCACCCTGCCGCCCGGTTTAAGGGGGAGGATTTATGCTGTTCCCGTCGATTTTGAACGGGAGCTGCCTCCGCCTCCTCCCAATTGTGAGCATGTCTTTATTGGCGGACACGTTGTGCTCCTGAATCGCAGGACGTTCGTGGTAGTAGACGTTTTCCATCTGGGCTTCTAGCCAGCCCTGCTCGTCCTGAAACCGACCAGCAATCGGCACGTGAATTTATCCGGTCCAAAAGAACGCGCCAATCTTGCCGCGGCGGACGCGGACAGGACACCTGGCGGGTGGACGGCAAGCCGCTCCGGGCAGACTTGTTGTCGACCCATCAGCGGCTTAAGATCGGCATCTTTGTGACCGAAGCTGGGAAGGTTCAAACCTCTTGTCATCGCGCCCCCGGCGGCTCCTGGGTGGTGGGAATTCCGACTAGGTAGCGATAGAACGCAACCGCCCGGTTGACCGAGGAAGACTCATTTCCCGCGATCAGCCCGTTGGCGTTCTTTCCTGTGCGGACGATGCTGTAGTACCGCCAGACCTTATCCGAGTCGCGATCCAGAAAGTACATCGACTGCAACTCACCCGGGTGAAAGATAGGTATGAAGTAATAGCGCATCGTGCTGACGTTCTCGACATCGAAGACGACCCGGCTCGCCGAAGCCTCGACAATGTGCATTCGGTAGGTGGCTTTGCCAGAAAGGTTATCGACCTGTTCGAAGTGGAGCACCTTGCCTTCCTTCATCTCATTGGAGGTGAAGTCTTCGCGGCGTTGACCCTGCGAGTCGGTCAGAGCGTAGGCGCTCCCAATTAGTGTTCTCCACTGCTTGTGCGTAGTCGACCAGTAGCGCATGCCCGCGAGTTCTGAAATTGCCCCGATGTGGCGAAGCAAGCCCTCGGCTTCCGAGGTATGGGGAAATCGCGCGGCTATGGTGACCAACGTTGTAAAGCCGACTTCAGACCAACCGGTGCACGCGGGCGGTTTCCAGTCGCGACCCAAATCAGACCTGCTCCATGATTTCACGATGGCCAGCTCATCCATACCCGGATACGCCGGAATGGGTTCCATTCCACATGGCGGCTGCGGTCCCGGCTGAGGCTGAACATCAATGAGGGGCCCCGCCTGCAGCGCAGGCGGAGAAAGCAGAAGGCGGTTTGCCGGTTGGGCTGGATATACCGCGGGCAGTAACAGGAGGAGCGCCGAAAAACGGAGCGCATCCCGCAATCGGGGCAATTCATTCTTAGTTCGCATGATGATCGCTGCCTCTGATCTTATTTGGCATCGTTACCATCTTCTACCTCACCGACTGGCCCCGCCAGGCGAAATGGTTACCCGCCGACGAGCGCGAGTGGATCACGGAAGAGTTACGCAAGGAAAAGCACGCCCAGCAACAGGTCCATTCGTTCCGTATCTGGGAGGCGTTGCGCCACCGTGACGTTGTGCTGCTGACGTTGTGCTACTTCTGCGCGCTGACCGGAGGTTATGGCGTATCTTTCTGGCTGCCGACGATCCTCAAACGTCTCTCCGGCCTCACCGATTTCAAAGTCACCCTCCTGGCGGCATTGCCCTACCTCGCAGGTCTCATAAGTCAGCAAACCAACGGCTGGCATTCCGATCTCACGCGCGAGCGTCGCTGGCACGCCGCAATACCCATCTTCTGCTGTGGGGCGTCGCTTTTACTGGCGGTTCTTTTTCGCGCAAACATCGCACTGTCGGTGGCAATGTTCACTTTAATGGGCGCAGGCTACTTCGCCTTCCACCCGGGCTTCTGGCCAATTCCAACTCAGTTCTTGAGCGAGTCAGCCGCCGCGGCTGGGATCGGCATGATTAACTCAGTGGGAAATCTGGGAGGTTTTGTGGGACCCATGATCATGGGCTATTTGGTGACGCGTACCAAGTCCTTTGCCGCAGGGATGCTGTATCTGGTGGGCAGCCTTTTTCTTTCCTCCATACTGATGCTCCTCGTCAAGGCGGGGCGCGGAAACGCCGCGCTGCAATCTTGACATGGTTTCGCGCATCGGCATCTCTACCTGAAGATTTGCTTAAGAAATCTTCAGACCCTTATCGTTGACTGTTACGGGCGGGTATACGTATGCTTAAATTCTGGTAGAACAGGCTCGCAAAAGGCGGTTTTTCGTCATGCCTTCCAAACTTCTCCTTCCAATTTTTATTATGCCGGTGTTTCTCGCTTTGAGCCTGCCCGGTTTTTCCGCGTCGGAGGACTTGCTGCTCTACGTGGGGAACAGCCTGGGGGATGACGTTTCAGTGGTTGACCTGACTTCTCTAAAAGTTATCGGAGATATTCCGGTCGGAAAGCATGTTCATTGCGTAGCTCTCACCCCAGATGGCCGACGGCTCTTCACGACCAGCGAAGTTGATCATACTCTGATCATCTCCGATACCGGAACTCACAAGATCATCGGGACAGTGAAGCTGCCCGGTAAGCCGAACCACTGCGCGGTGACGCCGGATGGCCGCTACGTCACCGTTCCGATTCGCGATGGCGACAGCGTCGCCATTGTGGATGTGAACCAACAGAAAATGGTCAAACTTCTTCCCATTAAGGAACCTCATAATTCGGTAAACATGGGCAGCAACAGGTATATGTTTGTCAGTTCCATGGGTTCTCACGAGATTGATGTGATCGATTTGGAAAAAATGGACTATTCCGCCCATATTCCGGTCGGAGGGAGGCCTCGTCCATTCGTGATCTCCAAGGATGGCCGCACCATATACGTGGCCGTTAGTGAGCTCCACGGTTTTAAGATTGTCGCCATCCCCGAGAAGAAAGTGACGCAGCGAGTGGAAATGCCGTCCGAACATCCCGGGCCACCCCGTCCACGAGAGTTTGAAACCCCAGACACCGACACCCACGGATTGGCTCTTAACGCCGACGAAAGCGAAATATGGGTGACCAGCCTGCTCGACGATTGTATTTATATTTATGATCTGAAAGCAAAAAAGGTCACCGCGCGATTGAACACGGGGGATGGGCCCAACTGGGTTGTATTCTCTCCCGATGGAAAATTCGCCTGCGTCAGTAACACCGATAGTGATGACGTTTCTATTTTCAGCGTGAAAGAGCGGCGCGAAGTGGCTCGCGTTAAGGTAGGCAAGGTGCCCAAACGCATCGCCATATCGTCACTGCCGGTTGCCTCGACTTCCCCACAGGCGGCGAGCCGTTCGACGTCGAATTGATGGAAATGTGCAACACGCTTCCGGCTGTGGCAGGGTAGTCACCAGCTATTGCCTAGGCGCTCAACCAGCAAAATGGCGCTCCGCCACAATCGGCTTGTGTCGGCACTGCCTCGACATGACCTGGCAAAAGCTGTCCTGTGTGTTCTTGTGCTGGCCAATCTGCGGGGTCAAGGCGGCACGCGCGACTCCGCCCCTCAAGATTCGAAACAAACCTCTTCGGGCGTACTCGCTTCGACCGCTCCGACTTACTACAGCGACGTCCTGCCGATCCTTCGACAACACTGCATCGCCTGTCATCGTGGCGGTGGTATCGCTCCCATGTCGTTTGAGACCTACGAGGCGGCGCGACGCTACGCGTACCTTATCCGCAATGTCACTCAGGACAAAGCAATGCCTCCCCCATTCTCCATTCCGCTGGTAGGCCGGGTTACCAACGATCCCTCTCTCACTGCTGCACAAGTTTCCGCGCTGGCGACTTGGGCCAATTTCAACTCTCCTGCCGGCGATTCGCACGATGCCCCGGCGCTAACCCACGATTCTGCTCCCTGGAGCATCCCCAAGCCGGATCTCATCGTAAAGATGCCGCAACCGGTTGCGATCCCTGCCTTGGGCAAACTTGATTACGTCTATGAAATTGTGCCCACAGGGTTGACCGAAGGTCGCTGGATCCAGATGGCGGACGTGCTCCCATTTCTGCGGGCAAATTTGCTCCAAATCATGGTGGTCATCCGGCGGCCGGGCTCACCCTGGCTTCGGCATGCTCCAGCAGGGACGCCTTTCAGGAGCGCGGCTCTAACCAGCAGCAAGGACCGTCGCTGGTCCGACGACGACATCCTCATCGTGTATGCGCCCGGAAGTTCCCCTCAGCAATTCCCGCCCACAATGGGTAAATTCATCCCCGCTGGATCCGACTTGGTCTTTTGCGCTCAGTACATCACCAACGGCGTGGCGGGTTCCGATCAAAGCAGTGTGGGACTTGTCTTTTCCAAACAACCACCTTCCCAGCGCGTCATTACACTTGTCCTGGAAGATCGCCGATTCACTATACCCCCCCACGCCCCAGAGTATCGGGTTGAAGCGCGAGGGGTTTTGCGGAGAGACGTCGTTCTTCTGAGCTTTTTCCCCCTCTTACATCTCCGGGGAAAACGTTTTGAATACGATGTGATTGAGGCGCCGGGCGGAGGCCAGGACAATCTCCGTGCAAAGATGGAAACACTGCTTCGGGTCAACTACGACCTCCGCTGGCAGACGAGTTACCCTCTTTCAGAGCCACGCTTTCTCCAAGAAGGGACTGAGATGCGGGCGGTCGCCTGGTACGATAATTCTCCCAACAACCCTAACAACCCCAATCCAAATGCATCCGTAAATTGGGGTGACCAGCCTCGGGACGAAGTACTAGGCGGTTTTTTTGAGGTTGCTGTTCCCGCAACCATCGGTGATCGCAAAATCCTGGTTCGCCACCACATGCGGAATTAATCAGGAATCGCACGGCTTGGTCCGCCGAACGGGCTACTCCATAGGGATCTCGGTGAAAGAGCCCTTGGTGACCAGTAAGAACGAGTTTGCTAGCCAAAGGAGGCAACTGCCTGCTCGACGTCATCGAAAATCTCAAACAAATTTAGCAATCCGGTCATTCTTAAAGTCTGGACCGCGAACTTGGAAGGGGCGAGAAGCTTAAGTGACCCGGCGCTCTGCTTGGCGACGGTCAGGCAACGGACCAGGAGCCCTATGCCGCTGGAGTCGACCATTGGCACTTCTCCCAGATCCACAACAAATCGGATTGCCCCAGCGGCCATCAAATCGTCGAAGGTCTGCCGCATGTGGTCCACGGAGTCCCCAAGATTCAGCCGGCCGCGGAGTTTGATGATTTTCACGTCGGCTTGATTGCGAACCTCGATATCCATCTATTTTCCCCTCCGCGGGTGATGGAAGTCAGACTTCGTTTGTCGCAGCGCAAGTGTCGTTAGCAAGTTGACACTCGCTGGATCGTCTGCTACAGTGCCGTTCCAACTTAGAGGAAGCTCCGCGAATTTGCAAATGGCAAACGCTCCTATCGGCTCGCAATAAAAGGCTCTGAGGCCACTTCATGCCAATCCAGAGTTCTGGGCTAACCCTTAATATTGCCGCCTTATCCGCCCGATTGTTAGAGGAACACGAAGTCTTCCCTCGCGCCCGAATTACAGCACAGACAATAGCCGAGGCGCTGCCCGGAAGCGCCGTAAACGTCTACGCCATTGCGGTCCTCGCGGAGGGCGATGTGTGGACCGTAATGGCAACCGCAGGCGAGGCGGCCGTGCCCGAGGCAACGATTCGCGTCGGTATGGTCGGCATGACGAGTGCGGTGCTCGAATTAATGAAGAAATAATCGCGCGACGCGCGATTATTTCACGCGGATGTTTTTCCGCAAG
>Ga0137418_10004041_pt1 | contig 13446 bp, 17 predicted proteins | sample CZODoug3_1_2_16f_FD_122242 | JGI IMG/M metagenome (GOLD analysis project Ga0137418, IMG submission 122242) | Vadose zone soil fungal communities from Angelo Coast Range Reserve, California, USA - CZODoug3_1_2_16fungal (Hybrid Assembly) | ecosystem: Environmental > Terrestrial > Soil > Vadose...
CACGCGCAAAGAGGGCGAACACAAGCAGCAGGCACCGCCTGAGCTCCTGGAGGAAGTCTTTGAGCTGAACGAATCGCTTGATGAACTTCGCGAGGCGAAGGCCTCGGGAGGCGACCTCGCCGGGTTGAAATCGCGCCTCAAATCCGCCGAGAAGAATTTTCAGGAAAAACTCGGCGAAGTCGATGCGCAGCTTCAAGTCGCCGCACGGGAATGGGACGCTGCCCTGCAAAGTGACGCCGCCACGCGAAAAAAGATCATGGCGCTGCTCAATGACTTATTGAATCGCCGCTCTTACATTAGAAATCTAGTGACTAACGTTCAGAAGGAGCTTTTGTAGCGCAGGAGCTTTAGCCCTGAGAGTTTTCTGGTCACGATTATGGGGAGAATTGTTGGAATCGATTTAGGTACGACGAACAGCTTGGTGGCTTACTGGGACAACCAAGCCGGCCAGCCGGTTTGCGTTCCGGGTCCATATGGATCGACGCTGTGCCCTTCGGTCGTTAGTCTCGATGTGGATGGGACCATTGTCGTAGGCGAGGCCGCTCGGAGAAGACTGCTTACGCAACCGGAGCGCAGCATCTATTCGGTGAAGCGCCTAATGGGTCGTGGTCCCGCAGACATCCAGAACGAGCTGAAGCTCTTTCCGTTTCGCGTCGATCCTTCGGGCAAAAACGTCATTCGTGTGATGCTCGGTGAAAAAATATTCACCCCTCCGGAGATCTCCGCGTTCATCCTTCGGGAACTGAGGAATTGGGCCGAAGCCCATTTCGGAGAACCTGTCGACCGCGCCGTAATCACCGTCCCGGCCTATTTCAACGATGCGCAGCGCCAGGCCACCAAGGATGCCGGCAAAATCGCCGGCCTGGAAGTTCTCCGCCTTGTCAACGAGCCGACGGCAGCGGCCCTTGCATACGGCCTCCACGAGAAGCAGCGCGGCCGCGTCGCGGTCTACGATCTTGGCGGCGGCACGTTCGACATCTCCGTCCTGAAGCTCATCTCTACAAGCGACGGTGACATCTATCAAGTTCTCTCGACGAACGGTGACACGCACCTCGGTGGCGACGACATCGATAATCTCCTTCAGTCGTTTGTCCACGAGTTGATTCTTCAGCACGATGAAATCGACTTTTCGCCTCATGGCGAACTCGCGCAGGAACTGCGCAAGGCGTTGATTGATGCAAAACATCAACTTTCCGAATCTGAGACCGCAACGCTTCGCTTCCTCTTGCCGAGCGGAAAAATATTCGCTCACGAGTTCACGCGAGGCTCGCTCGATGCTCTCATTCGCCCCGTCGTTGACCGCACCATGGGGCCCGTCAAGCAAGCGCTTGCCGACGCCCAGCTCAAGCCTTCGGACATGGACGAAGTCGTGCTCGTTGGCGGCACTACGCGCACGCCGTTGATCCGCCGCACCGTGCAGCAATTTTTCGGTCGCAAGCCGCACATCGAACTGAACCCCGACGAAGTCGTGGCGCTCGGTGCCGCGGTCCAGGCCAACATCCTCGACCGAGGCGTGAAAACCATGCTTCTGCTCGACGTCACGCCGCTATCGCTCGGCATCGAGACCTACGGCGGCGCCGTCGCAAAAATCATTCCGCGAAATTCCACGATTCCCGCGAGCGCGCAGGAGCTTTACACCACCGGCCTCGACAATCAGACCGGCATCGACATCCATGTCCTCCAGGGCGAGCGTGAACTGGCGAAAGACTGCCGCTCGCTTGCGCGCTTCACGCTGCACGTGCCGCCTGCGCCCGCCGGATTGCCGCGCATCGAAGTGAAATTCCTGATTGACGCCAACGGCATCCTACAAGTTGGCGCAAAGGATTTGCGTAGCGGCCAGCAGCATTCCATCGAAGTCCAGCCGAGCTACGGCATCAACGACACCGAAATCGAGCGCATGCTTGAGGAATCCATCGAATACGCGGAGCGGGATTTTGCCGAGCGCCAGGTCATCGAGGCGCGCACGGAATCCGAATCGATCCTGACGGCGACCGGGAAAGCGCTCGCGAATCCGCAAGCCGCAGGCTTATCGCCAGAGGAGCGCGCGAAAATTGAAGCAAGCGTCGCGGCCTTGCAAGAATCCGTCCCCGGCAACGATTACAAGCTGATCCGCAAGCGCATCGACGAGCTGAATCACGCTACCGAGCATCTCGCGGAATTGCTGATGAATTCGGCTGTTTCCACGGCCCTCGAAGGCCGTAAGCTCGCTGAGGTTTAGATTTTCTTTGTAGGGGCGCCGCATGCTGCGCCCCTACTTGGAGTGATGTCAGCGCCGCAAGAATCAGGGGGAACAAAATGGGCGGCAGCAACCCGTACATTGAAGAAGTCAAATACAAACCCGCCACGAAGAAATTCAAAGTGACATTTCTTCCCAGCGGCAAAACCATCGAGGTTGACCCGGAGAAAATTCCGTACGGCCATAACGGCCTTCCCGGCAGCATCCTCGACTTCTCTGAGGGCCTCAAGGCCGGCCTGGATCACGCTTGCGGCGGCGTCTGCGCCTGCTCGACGTGCCACGTCATCGTAAGAGAAGGCCTCGAGTCCTGCAACGAAGCCACCGACGCCGAACTCGACGAGCTGGACGAAGCGCCCGGCATCACGCCGAAGTCGCGCCTCGGTTGTCAGACCGTCCCCGACGGCACCACCGACATCGTCGTCGAAATTCCCGATTGGAACAAGAATTACGCCAAGGAACTCGACCATTGATTCGGTTGTAGCGGCGGGTTTGTCCCGCCATCTTTTCTCTGCGATCTCTGTGCCCTCTTTGTTAAATCCTTTTTCGGAGCGAACATGCCGCCAACATTCGGCTGGGACAGTTTCGAAGACATCGCCATCGGCCTAGCCGACAAATACCCGGACGTCGATCCTCTCACCGTGCGCTTCACCGACATGCACAAATGGATCACCGAGCTCCCCGGCTTCTCCGGCGATCCCGCGGCCTCGAATGAATCCAAACTCGAAGCCATTCAGATGGCCTGGAACGAAGAATTTCAGGACCGCACGTCTTAGATTTCAACGGCAGGGCGAGGCTCTGAGTGAAGCGAAGGATCTCAATTGTTCCGATCTGCGAGGAGTCGCCCGACACGGCCGGCTTCACCTTGTGAATTGCTCGAATTTTCCATATTCTAGAAGGGGTGACATCGCACAACCTGTGGCGCTATGGTGCAACGGTTAGCACGTAGCCCTTTCAAGCCTGAATCAGACCCCTCGAACACGGCACTTAGCTATAGAATCAGCGATTTACAGAGCGTCCAAGAGGTCACAGCAGATGCCAGAAGATGTCCTTCGGGTGCAATCTGGGTGCAATTTGCACCTAAAAGCAAAAGGCTGGGAACTGGTCCCAGCCCTTGGTTATACATGTTTGTTATACGCCCCCATTGCTACGCCTTTGCAGCCTTCGCCTTCTTGATGCCCTCTTTGATAGCTCGACGGTGCCCATGTGACTTTGTTTTTGTGCATCCACCTGGAACACACACCAAAACAAGCACTTCTCTGGGCCTGCCGAGAAAGTCTGGAAAGAATTTCGGGACTTGCTTTAGGGAACAGCAGCGGCAAGTTGGGCAGAGAAGAGTGCCATCCACGTCTATGACGCCCTCTTCCGGTTCAAAAATCCATGTGCGGCGGATGGGGGGAAGTGGAATCTCTGAGGTAGAGATAAGCCTAATCGACACAATCTTCATCACGTTGTCCCTTGAAAGGACTTTATCACAGTTCTGCCCCGGGCATCGGGGTCCGGCTTCAGATCACGCGGAAAGTCACACCACATCCGAAGCACTTCGAATCCAATACCGGGCCGTCTCTCCGCGAGGAGCGCTTTCGTGGAGAAATGCCTATCATCAAGGTAGATCGTTTGATCTCAGAAAGGGCACTACCTCGTCAGGGTTCGCTCCGGGCTGCACCTTCTGTGTGATGCACGCAGTACCCGGCGCTTTCCGAAAACGGTATTTTGCTAGCTTCATCATAATAACTCTCCGAGAATCTCCCCGTTGACCGCTGGATTGTTAGGGTATACAGAATAGTTTTCTCAAACCTGTTCTTAAATTTGTATGCGACGTTCACTTGGCTCTCTTCAATGGAAACGCCCACAGTGCGGTCATTTTCATCAGACTTTGTTGAGTTGATTTTGTCGGAACTAAATATGCCATCATCTTGTTGGAAGGGGGAGTTTGGAGTCCACTGCCCCGAAAAGAACAAGGAAGGGATTGCACTTGAATCTTCTATTCCGTTCTTGTAGGTTCGCCCATATCCTCTTCCTACGGGCATGTACTCAGTATCTACCATCATTTGTCTTGCGTCCGGGTCCCACTTTTTTCGGAACAATGGTTGTGAAAATGAGATCAGGAAAAATTCATCTGCGCTCCGGCGAAAACAAACGTAGGCGTTGGACGGTAGACTCGTGTCCTTTACTTTGAGTAACTCTGCATAGGATTTACAGGCTTGCTGTGCTTCCGCGTCCGGACAGGCGAACGTCGAATGTGCGGCACGTTTCTTTCGAGTAGGTTTCTTTTGTGTAGTCTGAGCAACACAAATCGCTGCGGCAATCAAAATAATGAGGCCAACAAGAATTATCGCGGACAATGATTTCTGTTGGCCCGAGACGATGATGGGTTCGTCTTTTGTGGACACTCAATCCTTCCTCATGCTGCCTTCACGCACACAGGACCTCACCAGCAACCTAGTGAACACAACCGAGATTCTCTCGTCCCAGATGGCTGAGAGCTTGCTCCTGAACCGCTTTCGGCAACCTGGACGACATGCGAACTCCGTAGCCGACATTGTTTTTCAATACTCGGCCATGCTTATCCATTTGGTCCACTCTGCCCCAAAGAGAGTGTCGTAGAGCCAAGTGTAGAAACCATCCAAGCGAATACTGTGACCGCAGACCCTCGTATGCTTCAACTTCAATGGGCTTACTTGGGTCTATGCGGCCTAGCCCTAAATCCATTCGCAATTTTTGAAAACCCACGAAGATATCAGCACATTGAACCAACTGATCGTGCGCTGAATCAAGCTCGCTCCAACCCACACAGGGAGGGTTCAGCGCGAATGCCGATCTGTCAAATTCTGCCCTATTTTGGATAATATTCCTGTCGAATCGACAGACGAAACCACTTAGCCCTAAAGTCTTGCAAAAATCTGAAAGTTGAATGGCTAGTTCAATAGCCGCAGCCTGTTTCGTGCCATTGGTAACAATTAGAAATCCCCTGCAATGTGCCAGAATCGCAAGCATCCCCTCTGTAAGAAGGTGTCGTTGCGCCTGCGTGAACTTCTGACAATTCCACTTTATTTCTTCGTGAGAGCGCCATCCAAATTTTTGCTTCAGTTGGAGCATATCCGAAATTGCCGGGCTCTCATCCCAGAAACTAATTGCTCCAACCAGTATGTGTGGAACACCGGAAATCTCTAAAGCCGAATCATCGACATAAAACGTCTTCACGGGAGCAAGATTCCTCTTGGGACTATCGGGGTTGACGTAGATGGCCATTGTTGGCACTCGAATCAATACTATCAGAGAAGCGTTCTGTCGTTGGCTCTCTCTCCTCACCTCGGCACGGTCACACGGATGGCTTCTCTCAGGTTTCGTCGCAATAGACGGTCTTGGTATCGCCCCCCGCTTGGTCTTCGTGAGGCTCGCTGTTCGGACAAGTTCACGCGCCCATCTTCTCAGTGCTTCCGTCAGTTTATCGAAGCTTGACGGTCGGTTGCGGAGAAGACGGTTGTCGGGAGCAGACGCAGGTCCGCTGATTCATGCCGCCCCATACAATGAAGGAATATGTTACAAACTATGGCCAGATAGTCATATTCCATCGGGGTCATTATATCTCAGCCCCCCCCACTCTTCGAATGAAAAAGCTGCTGCCTGTTTTTCACAGTGCGAGCGACAGAAACCCGACACCTATGCCCGTTCAATCTTCAACGCTTCCAGCAAGCAACTGGTCTTTTCGTCCGTCAACCCGAGATGCTTGAGATGGCCGAGAGCCGAGTCGATGCGTCTGTTGCTTCGCTCTTTGTCCCGTGCCAACACTCGGTTAAGGATCAGAGGGGAGCCAGATGATTTTTCAGCGTCCAGCCACACCAAGACAAAGCTTTCAAGGATTCGCCGGATAACGGTGTGCCCCAACAATTCCATAGAAAAGTTCACCTTGTTCACTTGGAACGGCTCGAAAGCCAATGTTTGCAGTTCGACCCGCTGTTTCTGATTCACAGCTTCATCAAAATACGCTTTGAGCCGTAAATTCGTCATCTGTTGTTTGCCGGGATGAACGCACTGTTGAACGCGACGTGCGAGGTCATCGGTTTCGCCAACATAGTATGCGTGGATTCCAAAACCGGGAGTCCACACCATCCAGCGATACACAGCGGGCCGACAATACTGCTCTTTCATGTAAGGCGATACCGAGGCCGGATAAATGTAGTTGTATCCTTGTGAGGACTGTACGTCTGCCCAACGGTGAGTGATCTCAAGAATGTTCAAGTAGCCCCCGTACAAAAGTCGAGCCGATTTCGCCCCGACCCGTTTGGAGAAGGTGTCGCCCATGTAGGTCTATAATAATCCCAGGAAGTTCGCGGTCGGAACTCGTGCTTAGATGGTGAGGTGTCCTGTGTCTCGCTCCAATGAAACAGAACTTGCGCCCCTGTCGGCGGCTGGCTTGCCGGATCAATGGGTGAAAGAAGCCGCCGAAAGAGATGTCCTCAAGAAAGAAGGATGGCCTGATTTTCCATTCTTCTGGATCAAGCAGCCAAATATGTCTTCGCTCCAACAAATCGCGTCCCGTCTGAAGGACAAGATGTACACGCATCTGCCCTCAGGTGTCACTGGCGAAACCACTCCCGTTGAGAAACAAATTATCGACCACATGAGTGTGCTACAGCAGCAGGTAGGAGAGATACATGATGCGGTTCAGGCTGCTCTGCAAATCATTGACGATAATAGGCCATCGCAAAGACTGAAACGAGCACGCAATTGGGTTCTACGCAAAGTTGGCAGATACTGGCAGACACTGGAACATAGCATACTCTACAGAATTATTGGGGCTGTGGGAGCGGCAATAACATTGTGGTTCGTGGGCAGCGTCATCATTCATCATTTTCATTTATTTGGAAAGTAACGGTGCGCGTCCTACCGAAACAAACCGATGCAAGGCACCTGCAAATTGTGTGGTCAGCAAAAGACCCTGCGGTACAGCCACATCGTTCCGGCTTTTGCCGTTAGATGGTTGAAAGAAACCTCGCTTACCGGGTATCTCAAAACACTCAAATCCAAAGTACGTGTACAAGAAACCAGGCGTGTGTACTTACTTTGCGATGATTGTGAGCAAATTCTTGGACGCGATGAGAAGACCTTCTGTGAAAAGATATTTATTCCATATCACGAGCTGAATCAGCAGAAGTTTGAATACGGACCCTGGCTGCGGCGGTTCATTGTCGGTTTGCATTGGAAAGTCTTGGTTGTTCGAGAGGAAAAATACTCCACTGAAATTGAGGCCGCATATGCAAAGGCCGAATCAGAATGGCGCGAGTTCTTATTAGGCCAGTCGGCGTCTCCCGGTGATGCCGAGTTTCATCTGTTTTTGTCGGATGTGGTTGAAGATTCGACTGGCGCTCTTCCTGCGAAAATTAATTGGTATCTGGCTCGCGGCTTCGATCTAACACCGATCTACAGCGAGTCTGGAATGGCTGGTGTCTACGCCATGATCCTACGGACGTTGACGTTCTCGTACCTGACTCCAAAGGCCGCTAAGGACAAAATGATCGGTACACAAATAGCCGAGGAGGGCGTGCTGCAAACGCCGCAGACTGTTCAGAGCAGCCTCGGGTCTTTCATCGTGGGACGGGCAAAAGCTATCGAGAAATTCCCCTCAACTCTGTCTGAACGGCAACAAGAAAAGCTATTTGAGAAAGCACGGAAAGAGCCGGACAGGGTTTTTCGACCTGAAAGCTTTAAGGCGTTTGAAGCGGACCAAGCCTTGAAAGAGAAAATGCACCGTAGGCCGGCTGCACGTACCATGAAAGGGCGTGAGCGCAATTTGCCATGCCCTTGCAACAGCGGGAAGAAATACAAGAAATGCCACGGACTCAAGTGAAGACGAAAGCGCCGCCGACGAAGTTAGTGGCCTTGCCGGAGCGAAAAGCTGAGTTCATCGAGCCAATGGACTGTGCGCCCGTCCCTAAGCTGATCGAAGGGCCGGAAGCTCCGCTTCTTGACCATTTGCAACGTCTAACGTATCGTCTTGCCGAACGCGATCAACAATTTAGGACTGTCCCCATGAGGCCTCGACATTTGAGAGCTACTTATGCCTGAAGAATCTTCCTGGACAAAACTCCTTGGCGATCTTGTTCGAGGGTTCGTTCTCCTCCGCGACGTTTTTGGATATGTCCTTCCCGGCGGTTTCTTTCTATTGATTGGCGCACAATCGGGTCATCTTTCCTCACTGGTCGATCTCTCCAGAGTTCCTGGCGGAGAGTCACACCCTTGGTTGTTCTTTATTCTGCTTCTCGTGATTTCCTATCTTCTAGGTCATTTTCTTGTAGCCACGTTTTATTTCACGGCAGATATCATAAACCTTGTAAAACGTGTCGTCCTCAAACTGAAGAAGAGGCATCCTGAAGTCAATCAGCAGAAAAGCAAGTCAGATTTTCTGCGCTATCACAAAGAGTTCCCTGGTATCTTCATCGAATATGATCGTCAATCCATAATCGCCGTGTTGCGGCAAGGTCTAGCTGCTAGCCTCGTTCTCGGTATTCTCGTTTTCTACTATTGGTATATGCATCCACTGAGGGTAATGGCAGCAGGCGGAGCGATCATGCTGGTAAACACATTGTCTGGCTACTTTCACGTCAAGGATTTGAAAGCGCTTACTCTCAAGGCCGCAGAAGACGCCGCCAAGGAAAGACACCAAGTTAAATCGTAGGCCGTTTCACCATTGTGACCAAATTATTTAGTTCCGACTAGATTACTTCGATGCCTACGATCCATTATTTGAATGTCCTCGACGGAGACTGTTCCGCGATCCAACACTACTCTGGGCATGTAACGGTCATAGATGTCTGCAATGCAAGAAAGGAGAACGCGCTCCTTGAAAAAGTGATGGCCTCACGAGCGGCAGAGGAAAAGGGTCTGACGGGGAATTTTAACCAGAAGCGGTATCCGGTTAATCCCATCAGTTACTTCAAGAGCCACGGAATTACCTCTGTGTTCCGTTTCATCGCCACTCACCCCGACATGGATCACCTCGACGGATTCAAGCTGTTTTGCCAAACGTTTGAACCCGCCAACTTTTGGGATACTGACAATCAAGAAGAAAAAGACTTTAGTGAGGAAACCAAGTATGACGAGGCAGACTGGCTTTTCTACAAAAAGCTGAGAGACTCCAATCCTGAAACCAACCCAAAGCGCTTGACCCTATACGCTGATGCGCGGGGAAAGTACTACAACGAGGACGAGAATGGCAAAGCTGGTGGAGATGGCATTCACATTCTCGCGCCGACCGAAGAGTTGATCTCCGCAGCCAATGAGAGCAAGGATTACAACGACTGCTCCTACGTTATCCTGTACATGACTGACGGTCATCGAATTCTTTTCGGCGGCGATTCGCATGACAAAACTTGGGAACACATCCTTAGCAAGCATAAGGCCGACGTGAAGAATGTGGATCTTCTTATCGCGCCCCACCATGGTCGGGCGTCAAAGCGATCGTATGAGTTTCTCGATGTTCTCAAACCAAAGATGACCTTCTTCGGCAACGCAAAATCAGAACATCTAGCCTACAGTGCTTGGAACTATCGGAGCTTGCCGTTCATCACAAACAATCAAGCGGGCTGTATGGTTGTTGATGCAGGGGAAGATCTCATGGATCTCTACGTGACGAACGAGAGATTTGCGAGGGCCGCGAATTCCTCCACGTTCTACTCAAACAGTCATAAGGCTTATTACTACGGCCCGATCTTATAAACGACGCCCTGACCAGCCCGACTCATGAACCTGACTGGCCATTGGTGACCATTTCCACAGAGCATATCCAGAAGACCAAAGAATAGTCGGGCGAGACTTGACCTCGGAGTAGGAGCCTGTGTAATCGAACGAGCCTTTTTCCATCGTATCCATGCGACACGAAGTATCCTTCGTGCTCCAGTGCGGAGGCTCGCCTAATCAGTCAGCGTTGGCAACGCTTCGTAGTTCCCATTCTTGGAGAAATACTCAGCGTGCCCGTACGGAAGGTTTAGGCAAATCTGCGTCTTAAACGGGTCCCGTCCTCGCTTGAGGAGTCTCTCCAAAGCGATTTTTGCGGCTGTCTTCGGGTCTTTGCCCCTCTGTTCGATAATTTCCACGCCGCCATCCGTGAGCACTACGTCACCGTGCGTATTAGCGAGTCCGTTTGAAATTGTAAAGGTGTAGATCACGCTAGCTTTGTAGAGCTTGTAGTGCCCATCCGCCAGTTCTTTATCCTCATGCAAGAAGTTGATGCTGTATTCCATACCTAAAATCCTCCATCTATGCAGCATTATACCAAGCGCGTTTTTGACGACCAGGCAGATTTTCGCTGCGCAGATGAAGAAAGTAGCTTAAAGGACCTAGCGTTTCCCCTTCGCCTTCGCTGCTCTAAACTTTGCCCACCGCTCTTTTGTTGCCTTTCCAATCCTCGCTCTCGCAGCGGCAGACATCACCCGTTTCTACCTCCCAACCCGTTTGCCGCCGCCAGCTACTTCACGGCCTAGAATCTTCATTGCTGCACGCACTGCGTCCAACTGTTGCCGCACTTTATCCGCCTGCTTCTGTAACTTCGCTTCTTCCTTCCCCAACGCCGCCAATATGTTCATGAATCCTCCGGGCGGCTAATCTACCATAAAACCTGTTATCCTCCGCCAAAGGAAGGTCCATGAATTGGAACGCATCAAAGTTCTGGGTTGATGGCGGCTGTCTAAGCAATCAAGCTTACGGAAAACGTAAAGCCTACGAGAAACACCCCCGGAGGTGATCGCTTGAGTTCAATCATCAGAGTGAACATTTGCATCGGAGGGACCTTCCGAGAGCTGCACGTGCCTCAAGGTACGACAGTCGCTGAGGCGTTTTGGGAAATCGGTGTTGACGTGGCTGAAAAGATCGCCGCCGGTTTCGTCCTTCGGGCGACGGTGCCGCCGAGCGACTCCCAAGCGCCGATCAGCCTTTATGATGTGCTGAAGCCAGACGTTGGAATCACACTCCTATCGCGAATGGTTGCTGGCGCGGAACTCGGAAGAGTTGAGGAACTCGAAAGGAGGATGGTCGATAGGATTCAAGTCCTCACTAATACTGCATCTCAGCTTCGGGTTGACATTAATTACCTGTCTGGCTATGCGCGTCGGAGAACGGCAGAGTCCTTAACCTTCAGTGCGTTTTGGCGGCGTTTCATGAAACAGTTTGGTGCCAATTGGCGGAGATATTTCCTCTTACCGACCGTCGCGCTCTTCTTGTTGCTCTTTTGCCTCTCTTGGCTCCTCCTTAGTATCGAGAAGGGACGCAACGTGGGAGTCGACAACTTTGGGGAAGCGATTCTCGCCGTTCTTTCGTATATGCTCACTCTGGGCTACCGGACGGATACCCTCGACTTGGGTGGGCGGATGATTGGAATCGCCTCTTGCGGTCTGGGTGTCATTGTATTCGGCCTCACTGTTAGCCTTCTCTTTTACTCTCTACAGGACTGATTCAATGACGATGGTTCATGGGAACCCTTGGGCGTCTCAGGTCCGGTCACTGAATGCGAGAACGCTTTTGGGCAGAATCGTCGGCTACTCTCCAGGAAACAAACGCCTAGTGTCCTTCTGCTCGTACGGTCAACAATTGGGCCGCTCGCACTCCCGAAGACTTCATCTTCTATGTGGCCCACGAAGCCCAAAACAGTTCGGAAACACTGCGGGATTCGCCTTCTTGTTAATTATTATTATTAGATGCTCAGAATTATTCTCTTTGAAAAGGCCCTCCTGAGGCTGAAGGGAGACACCATGAAGAGGCAAAGGGCTTTCTCTCTCCTTCAACTGCTAACCGAAGTGGTAATGGTTAGGATTGAAAAACGTCTTCCTACCTCAGTTCCCGTCTACCTCGCAAGCTGGGGAGAACCCCGCGTCCGTGAACGAACGGTTACGGAAAACGTCAGTCCCCACGGTGCGCGTGTAGTCAGCAAGCGGTCCTGGCGACCCGGTGAAGGGTCACTCGTTACCCCTTTAACGGGAGAATTTCTGCAAGTCGGAAGAGTGACTTATTGTTTGCCAAAAACAGGGAATCGCTTTTCTGTGGGCGTAGAATTCGCGGATCGTTCGGTCAAATGGGAGGATTACTCCATAGCTTAACGCAGGAAGAGTTAGACCCGTCGCCTGCTTTATATTCTTTATATCTCCGAACAAGCATCACAGGGAGTGAAATGAAGGGACCGCGCCACCGATTAGGATTCCTGCTAAAGCCAAAATGTCGGGAATGCATCATTATTCGATCTCCGCTGAGCAGATCATAGCATGGACATTGAAGTTTGAAACAAGTGTACCACCAGCCGGGCGGGTGTAGAAATCCACCCCACATGAGATAATGGAAGTCTTGCTTGGTTTCCCAACCAGGCGTTCTCGCAGTGCGTTGCAAAAGCGCAACGTTTGTATCTTAGGCGTATACGGAGGCATCCACTGAAATGTCAAAAAGAAAGCCCTATGCCCGACCTTCCTTTATTCGCTACGAATCCGAGGCAGAGTATCCCGAATGGGCGCGGAGTATTGTTAAAACACTTCGCCAAGAATTAGAGGCCCCACAATTTGAAGTGGAGCCTCAGTACGTTACGGTGGTAGACAGCGACAGGAGGTACGTCGAAGTTTCAGATAGTTTCTGCCAACTTGTTGGGTATCGACGTGAAGAACTGGTTGGAATGCGATACGATGACCTGACTGCGCCGAATACGAACGACATTCCAACTGTCTTTGGTTTATTTCAAAAGCTCGGATATATGCACGGTATGTGGATGCTCGTCAGTCGTGAAGGTACCCGCATTTTGGTCCGGTATGAATCATGGCTTCGACCAGACTCCTACATCGAAGGGCACATGGAGGTCGTCGGTGCCGGGTACTGAAAGACAGACACAGCCCCGCCACAGCGAACCTTATGGGATTTGGAACAAGAAACAATAGAATTGCGTCTCCGAGCACAAATTCGACGAGTCCCATGCATGGGACTAAATGCGGATTTTGGTTTCAGGAACTCGCTGGATTCTATTTCCGTTTCCGCATCCGTAGTCTCCCGAACGAGATGACTAGCACGCTCTCCTTCCCGAAGGCCCTCTCGGCGTGAGGTTCATCTGCCCTGGAAACATCGCTCGCCAGATTTCTCGGACGGAGAGGAACAGGTCAAATGCCGGCCGAGGAAATGTCGGAGCGACACGATCATGGCAAGAATTTTAGCGGAAAAGACCGAATCAAGCCTTGCGCCAAGTC
>Ga0137418_10004042_pt1 | contig 13446 bp, 7 predicted proteins | sample CZODoug3_1_2_16f_FD_122242 | JGI IMG/M metagenome (GOLD analysis project Ga0137418, IMG submission 122242) | Vadose zone soil fungal communities from Angelo Coast Range Reserve, California, USA - CZODoug3_1_2_16fungal (Hybrid Assembly) | ecosystem: Environmental > Terrestrial > Soil > Vadose...
TCCGGGTGACGAGGTTACGTGCCAGCTTCGCGGCAGCGTCGTTCATGTCCCACTCCTTGGGCGTCAGGTCCAAGAGGACGCCGTTGACCTTGTTCCACGCATGAGCGCGTAGGTCCGCGCCCAGTTGCATTCGGAGCTTCTCGCCCCACAGCCGGTCAGCATCCGATTGCGGTTTCTTGTTGTAGTCTCGATGGCACCTATTGGCCCTGCGCATCTTCGCGACGGTGCCTTCACCGCATCCGGTGATCTTGACCACCTCATGTTTGCTTCCCCATCCTAGCAATGTCCGTTTCCATGCCTCCTCTGCCTTGTCGCCTTGCTGAACCTCCAAGTGCGTCTTCTCGTTGCGCCTTAGGCTTTCGTCGGTAGCTTCCCTTATGGTCCCGGCAAACCACTCGCACTTGATGGGCTCGGCGTGCTTGAGCTTCCTGTAGGCCGCAAGGCGGTGGTGGCCATCGACCACAACCCACTCGCGTCCGAGCTTCACAACCAACACCGGGTCCATGTCCTTACGCTCGATGCGCACAGCGAGCTTCCCGACATGTCGAGTGTCGAGTGTTCGTAGGCCATACCCGGGCCTTCGTGGCTGGAACAACTCCAAGCGTTCCTTGATGTCCTGTGGCCTCGCCTGGACGAACACTGGGCCTCCATTGGTGTCAAATCGCATCCAAGTGCGACCCCTTTTCGCGTCCAAGAATGACCCCCCTGACGGAGCCGAGACCGGCGTCGCGGAGCCCCACATAGCGGAGCAGAGCCGGTCTTGGCGGGCCGCGAGTGGCGAGCAGGAGGTTATGCGCGGTTCTTGAAGCGCCAGCTGTCGTTGCCGGTCTCGATGATGTCGCAGTGGTGTGTCAGCCGGTCGAGCATGGCGGCCGTCATTTTGGCGTCGCCGAATACTTGCGGCCAATCGGCGAAGGCGAGATTGGTGGTGATCAGCAGCGAGGTGTTTTCGTAGAGTTTGCTGATCAGGTGGAACAACAACTGGCCGCCAGGCTGGCTGAACGGCAGATAGCCGAGTTCGTCGATGACGATGAGATCGTAGCGCAACAGCTTCTCGGACAACCGGCCACTACGACCGGCGGCCTTCTCCTGCTCCAACTGATTGACGAGATCGACCAGATTGAAGAAGCGTCCTCTGGCGCGGGCGCGAATGACAGCCGAGGCAACGGCGATGCATAGATGGGTTTTGCCGGTGCCGGTGCCGCCGATGAAGATCGCGTTACGCTTGGCGTCGAGGAAGCCGCCGGAGGCGAGTTCACGAACCAGTCCTTCATCGACAGGCGTGTCCGCGAAGACAAACTTGTCGATATCCTTGAGGACCGGGAACTTGGCGCCGCCAATACGATAGCTGATCGAGCGGGCTTGCCTGTGGGTGCGCTCGGCGCGGATCAGGCTGGCGATCAGCGGATAGATCTCATCGCGGCGCGCGAGACCCTTTCCGGCAATCTCATCGAAGCTCGCGCGCATGCCGTAAAGCTTGAGTTCGCTCATGGCTTCCAGAATCTCGTGGCGTTCCATCAGGCGATCTTCCTTATGCTGTCGTAGCGGCCACAATCGGCCGCGGGTTCGATCTTCAGGCGCAGCGCGTCGGGCGTAATGATGCTGGGCGGCGTCGTGGGCTGCCGTCGGCGTGCCAGCACGGTCAGGATCACATCGCCACTAGCGAGGCCCGCTTCCAGCGCTTCGGCGCAGGCGCTTTCGACCGCGGCGAGCCCGTGATCAAGCACGGCGCCCAACACCTTGACGAACTGTCTGTCCCCGTCGGCGTGTTGCTTGAGTTTGGCGCGGACCTGGGTCAGGGCGGGTGGCAGAGCCCAATCCTTGAACGGTGCGCCGTTGCGCAAGGCGCCGGGCTTCTTCATCAGTACCGGCAGATAATGCCAGGGATCGTAGATGATTTGGTCACGCCGGAAGTTGCGCGGATGGTCGGCGACCGCCTCGTCGCCCAGCAAGACGACAATCCGTTCGGCATGGGAGCGCACCAGAACCATCCGGCCGGCGGCGCGCGCATCGACGCTGTAGCGATTGTGATCGGCCATGATCAGGCAGGTGGTGCTGGCTCTAACAGCCTTCTCGACGAACCCGTCGAAGGGGCCGCGAAGCTCCATCAGGCTCGCGCGTTCTTCCTGGAACACATCCCAGATCGGCCGATCCTTGAACTCCGGATGCCTGGTTCGTTTGGCGTAGGCGATGCACTGATCTTCCAGCCACGCATTCAGCTCGGCGAGACTCTTGACCCGAGGCTTCGGCCGGAACATCTGGTCACGCAGATTGCCAACCTGGTTCTCGACCTGACCTTTCTCCCATCCCGAGGCGGGCGTGCAGGCCACCGGTTCGATCAGATGGTGCGAGCACATTTGCAAAAAACGGCGGTTATACCGGCGCGCCTTGCCAACAAAGATCGCCTCGACCGCCGTCTTCATGTTGTCGTAGATGCCGCGCCGGCAAACCCCGCCATAGAACCGGAACGCCTTGTCATGAGCGTCGAACACCAACTCCTGCGTCTCGCGGAAGTAGACGCGCACAAACGGCATCCGGCTGTGCGACAGCTTCATGTGCGCCGCCTTAACCGTCAGCGGCAGGCCCTGGAGCGTGATCGTCTCGTGGCTCCAGTCGAACTGGTAGGCTTCCCCAGGCGCAAAGCTCATCGGCACATAGGCATGAACCGGAACCCGGGCGCGTTCGTCGCGCCAGGACTTGACGAAGCGATGCACGCTGTCGTGCGCGCCGTCATATCCGCGTCCACGTAATTCCTCGAACAGCCGCTGCGTCGAGCGGCGTTCCCGCTTCGGCAGATTAGCTTCTGTTCCAAGGATCTCCGTCAGAGCCTCGACCCAATCGCCAAGCTTAGGCGTCGGCTGAACGCCCCGTGCGTATTTGAACTCAGTCTTGTGGCCCCGAATGACCTTGCGCACCGTCGCGCGCGATACCAAAAGTGTGCGCACGATCTCCTTGATGGAGCGGTCTTGCTCGAAATAGGCGCGCCGTATCTCGCCGATCTTGTCCACGCCAATCATCCCCATCAGCCCTTCCCAGCCGACTGAGGCCAAAGGGGAGGACGCTGACACACAACGTCAAAGGGGGTCTTTATTGGACGCGAAAATCGCCCCTCAGGGGGTCATTATTGCAAGCGAATTTACAGCAATCCGCATCGGAACGCTCAGGGACTCGAGCCTCATAGCCCGCCGGATCGCTCCCGTCAGGTCCGTGTTTGTCGCGAGTCCTGACTATCTCGCCCGCAACGGACGACCGCGCACGCCGAGCGACCTCGCTGCGCACCAATGTCTCCTCTATACGGGCCGCGTGGCGGCCGATTGGCAATTCCACTCGGGTAAACGTTCTATTTCCTTCCGGCCCGAGGGGCGCCTTCGGTCTGATAGTGGCGAAGCCATACTGCAATGGGCCATCGCAGGGCTCGGCATTACCGAAGCACCATCGTTCATGGTCTCGGATGCCATCGAAAGCGGCACCCTCGAGCCGCTTCTGCTCGACTATCCGACCCCCGAACATGCCATTCACGTTGTACGACCCCCGGGCTCCTACGTCCCAGGGAAGGTGCGGGTTCTCATCGACACTCTTGTCGAGCGATTGGGAGGCGAACCGGAATGGGAGCGGTTCCTAACGAAACGCGAATAGTCGCAAGTGTTCCTTGCGAAGCGACAGCACAACAACGAGTAAGGACAACAACTGCCTGTGCAGCAACTTCACCCTAACTCCCAACCACCCTCGAGAATTATGCAACCTTGTGATAGCGGGAGAATTTTCCGAGCGTCTGATCCGTTGATCGATCGCAGTCGTCACTACGATCGACCTCAGGTCGTACCAGACGGCGGAAGGACATCCGAAGGAAATGGCTTGGTCGACCCGCCGAACCGTGCCTTCACGCGCTCACGCAGCTTTTGGAACGTCACGTAGAGCATCGGCACAAGAAAGATACCCATCGAACTCGCGGCCAGCATGCCGCCGAACACGGGCGTGCCGACGCCGCGACGGCTAAGCTCCGCAGCACCGGTGGCGACAACCAGCGGCAGCAGACCAAGAATGAAGGCGATCGAGGTCATCATCACCGCGCGGAACCGAGTCTGCGCGCCGAGGATTGCCGCCTCCTCAATCGCGATGCCGGCCTCGCGCCGCTCCTTGGCGAATTCGACGATCAAAATGCCATTCTTGGCAGCAAGGGCGATCAACACAATGAGTCCGATCTGGCCGTAGAGATCGAGATTCAGTCCGGCGACCTTGATGCCGATGTATGACCCAAGCGCCCCGACCACCACCGATAGCAATACCGGAATCGGGATCATCCAGCTTTCATACAGCGCCACCAGGAACAAATAGGCGAACAAGATCGCAAGCGCTAGAATGATCCCCGTCTGGCCGGAAGCCTGCTGCTCCTGATAGGCGGTGCCGGTCCACTCGTAAGCGTAGCCGGCCGGCAGCGTTGCCTCGGACACATTCGCCATGGCGGCGAGCGCCGATCCTGACGAGACGCCCGGCGCCGGGCTGCCGTTCACGGTGATTGAGCGGTAGTTGTTGTAGCGGGTGATCACCTGGGGTCCCGTTACGATCTTGAGGCTGGCGATGGAGCGGATCGGCACCATCTGGCCGGTGTTGTTGCGCACGTAGATCTGCCAGATGTCGGGAATGTCGCCGCGGTCGGATGCCTCGCCCTGTACGTTGACCTGCCAGGTGCGGCCGTAGAGGTTGAAGTTGTTGACGTAGATGCCGCCGAGCGTCGCCTGCAGCGCGGTAAACACGTCACTCATGTTGAGGCCAAGCGCCTGCGCCTTGGCGCGGTCGATGTCGAGATACACCGACGGATTTGTCGCCGTGAACGTCGAGAACACGCGCGCGAGCTCAGGGGTTCGGTTGGCTCCGGCGATCAGCCCGCCCATCACGCTGCCCAGCGCGACCGGGTCTTGTCCCTCCAGCGCCTCAAGCTGATATTCAAAGCCGCCGCTGGTCGACAGTCCGATGATCGGCGGCAGGTTGAATGGCAGCACGTTGGCCTGCCGGAGTTGTGAACCCGCGCCGAACGTGCGCCGGATCAACGCCTGTGCCGATTCTGCCGCCTGCTTGCGATCGGCGAACGGCTTCAGACGCGCCACCATGAACGCGGCGTTGGGTTCGTTTCCGCCGTCGAGCAGTGAAAAGCCGATAATCGACAGCGTGTGCTCGATCGCCGGCATCTGCTTCAGCAGGGCCTCGACCTCCTTGGTCACCTCGCTGGTGCGCGCCACCGACGCGCCGTCCGGCAACTGCACCGCGATGAAGAACGCGCCCTGGTCCTCTTCGGGCAGGAAGCTGGTCGGCGTCAGCCGCGACACACCGAACACGCCGGCCGCAAAAACCAGCACCAGCACCACCGACAGCGCCGCCATCCGCACCAGCCGGCGCACGATGCCGGCGTAGCCGTCCCGAACCCAGTCGATACCGGCGAGCACGCGTCCCATGATGCCGCGCCGCGGGCCCGTGTGGCGCAGGAACACGCCACAAAGCGCGGGCGACAGCGTGAGTGCGTTCAGGGCCGAGATCATCATCGCGGCGCTGATCGTCACCGCGAACTGGCGAAACAGCGTGCCGGAGATTCCGGGAATGAAGGCGATCGGCACGAATACCGACAGCAGCACCAGCGTAATCGCGATGATCGGCGCGGTGATCTGGGTCATGGCTTTCTTGGTTGCTTCAGCCGGCGAAAGATCCGGCTCTTCCTCCATCACCCGCTCGACGTTCTCCACCACCACGATGGCGTCATCGACCACGATGCCGATGGCAAGCACCATCGCCAGCAACGACACGGTGTTGGCCGAATAGCCGAACACCAATAGCACGGCGAACGTACCAATCAGGCTGACCGGGATCGCGATCGCCGGAATTATGGTCGCCCGCATGTTGCCGAGGAACAGGAACACCACGATCACGACCAGGATGAAGGCTTCGCTGAGTGTCTTCAACACTTCGGCGATCGTGTCGCTGACGAACGTCGTCGAGTCGTAATGCACCAGATAGGTCAGGCCCGCCGGAAACCGGGTCGACAGTCTTTGCAATGTGGCCTGCACGGCCTTTGCCGTCGTCACCGCATTGGCGCCCGGCGCCAGATAAATGCCGATCGGCACGCCGGCGCGGCCGTCGATCCGTGATTCGCTGTCGAGGTTCTGCGCGCCGATCTCGACGCGGGCGACGTCGCTGATCCGCAATACCGAGCCGTCGGGATTGGCCCGCAGCACGATGTCGCCAAACTGCTTGGCATCGGTCAACCGGCCTTGCGTCTGCACGTTGAACTGAAACTGCTGCTGATCACTAATCGGTCGAGCACCGATGCGTCCGACCGGCGCCTGCACGCTCTGGGCCTTGATCGCCGAAATGACATCGGAGGGCGCGAGGTTGAGGCTGGTGAGCCGCTGCGTATCGAACCAGATCCGCATCGAATAGTTCATTTTGGCGAACAGCTGCGCCTGACCAACCCCCGGCGTGCGCGAAATCGCGTCGAGAATGTTGATGATGGCGTAGTTCGTGATGAACAACGGATCCTGTTCACCGTTCTCGCTGTAGAGCACGATGAATTGCAGCACCGCCGACGATTTCTTCTGTACCACCAAGCCCTGCTGCTGCACTTCGGGTGGCAATTGCGACAGCGCGGTCTGCACACGGTTGTTGACGTTGACGGTGTTGATGTCCGGATTGGTACCGAGTGCAAACGAGACGGTAAGTGTGTAGCTGCCGTCGTTACCGCTGGTCGACTTCATGTAGAGTGCACTGTCGACGCCGACGACCTGCGCTTCCAGCGGCTGGGCGACGCTTGTTTCCACCACCGACGCGGAGGCGCCCGGAAATACACCCGTGACCGTCACCTGCGGCGGAACGATATCGGGAAATTGCGCCACAGGAATCTTCGCGGCCGCCAGCGCGCCCGCGATGGAAATAATGAACGCGATGACAATCGCGAGACGGGGACGATCGACAAAGACCGCTGAGATCATGGGGTTTTGCCCGCCGGCTGAACGGCACCGCCGTGCGTTTGGGTGCGATCGTCACCCGCGGCCGCCATGCTGGATTCGACCAGCGCACTCACTGGTCCCGGCGCAACGGGCTGGCCGGCTCGAACACGTTGCAACCCTTCGGCGATCACCTTGTCGCCCAGCTTGAGTCCGTTGATGACGGCGGCAATTGTCGAGGTGGACTGCCCGAGCTGTATGCGGCGCTGCTCGGCTTTGTTGTCGGCTCCCACCGTGAAGACGTAATCGCCTTGCTGATCGGACAACACCGCGGCGCGCGGGATCGCCAGTACCTCGACCGGTTGCACGCCCTCCAGCATGACGGTGACGAATTCGCCGTCGGTCAGTTCGCGCACGGGACCGCCCGTGGTGGAAGGATCATGCAGCGTCGGATTGGGGATGACGCCGCGTACCGTGAGGGTGTCGGTGCTTTGCGCGATGGTGTTGTTGGCGAAGTTCAGTTTTCCGGCCTGACCGTAGATGCGACCGTTCGGCAGCCGGACCTTGATCACCACCGCATTGAAGCCACCCTTGGTCACATAGCGCTCCCGCAACTCAAGCGCCTGGCGCACCGGGACCGGGAAAGTCACATACATCGGATCCTGGCTAACGATGGTGGTGAGCACCCCGGAACTCGGACTGACCACGTTGCCGTCCGTCACCGCAGTGCGGCCGATCATTCCGTCGATAGGCGAACGGATCTCGGTGTAATCGAGGTTGATTTGCGAGAATTTTACCTGCGCCTGGGCAGCCACCACCTGAGCTTCGAGGCTGCGTTGGTTGGCGATTGCGGCGTCATAGGTCGATTGCATTCCCGCGGGGCCGCCGAGGAGGGTTCGCGCGCGCTCAGTGGTCAACTTGGCGTTTTCGAGCGTCGCCTGCAGCTGCGCCACCTGCGCCTGCTTCGTCGCAAGATCGGCCTCGAATGGACCGCGTTCAAGTTGGTAGAGCAGATCGCCAGTCTTGACCTCGGCGCCTTCCCTGAAAACCCGCTTGTCCATGAAGGCAGTCACGCGGGCGACGATATCGACGCGGTTCGTCGCCTCGATGCGGCCGAGGAATTCGCTGGTTTCAGTGATCGGCCGCGTTGTGGTCTTTATCACGCCGACGGCGGGCGGCTCGCTTGGCGCTGGCTGCGCCTGCGCTGTTGCATTCAAACTGATCGCAATCGCAGCCGTCGTTAGTAGACTGACCGATGGTCTCGCAAGGTGCATTCCCGCCCTCAAGGCGCACGTTGCCCAAAAGGTGATCGAAAACGGTACCATGGAGGGGTAGAACGACACGGCCAGCGTCGCGAATGCGGCAGCGAAATTAGCCACGCCAAATAGAAACGGTACAAGGCTGGATCGTCGCCGAATCGCGACATAAAGGACTGTGCAGGCGATCACGCCGATCAAGGGCGAAATCGCTAGTATCGGTCCCTCGAGCCAGCGGGACTTCACCCGCAGATCGAGCGCGAGCGCCAGGACAAAGGCGACAGCGAGGAAACCCAAGACAGCGACCGTAAGAAGCGGCAACATACGAAACGCCAACGCTTGGGCGTCCGTCGGAATATGCGCGGCGATTGTCAGCACCGGCACCCCCGAGCGGTGGGCGTCGTACAGCCGGTTGATAAAGTGAAGATTGCCGGGGCCGCAGCTGCCGGCGCGGACGGCGAGATTGCCGGTCATATGCGCTTCTGCGCCTGCCGAGAATGTCGCGACCACCACATGCGGCGTGTGGCTCAAGTCGATATCGCAGCACTTGCGCGGAGACTCGGTGATCCCATTCAGGCTGTGGCCAGCGAAGCCAGTGGTAGCTAGATTTGTCATCCGTCTTTCTGCTGTAAGAGTGCATAGGTGCGTCCTGAATTCATGATTGCTGAGAAGCTCGACCGTTGCACGTCAGACGTTGTTAGAATTTGTTAGAGTCGGCCCGCCTCTGCTTGAGCTTCCGCGGCAACCCTGCAAAATAAGTTCAGAGATTAGGGCCGCGAGGCCGGACGATAGCGTGACACCAGAGAACACGCTGCCAACATGAGACTCTCATGGACTCATCGATCATTTCTGCCCTAGCGGCACTCGCGGGAGCCATCACAGGCGGACTTACATCTGTCCTCGCGTCTTGGCTAACTCAGCACGCACAAGCAAGGGCACAATGGCGCGCGCAGGACAAACTGCGGCGGCAAGAACTTTACAAGGAATTTATCGAGGCGGCTTCGAAATGCTATATCAACGCACTCCAATACGACAAAGCAGACATACCGGCACTGGTCGAACTTTACGTCAGGGTGGGCAGGATGCGTATCCTGTCCTCGCCAAAGGTGGTCGAGAACGCCGAGTTCGTCGCGCGAAGGATCATCGATACCTATCTGGAGCCTAATAAGAATTTTCTGGAATTGCGGGAGATGGCGAACAGCGGCTCAATCGATCTTCTCCGCGATTTCAGCGAGACCTGCCGCGCCGAATTCGAGTCGCTGCGCGGACAATTCTGAACTCCGACCGGTTAGAGAGTGCTCCTATTTGCTATCGCCGGCGTCACCAGAGAATCCTATTTCAACTCATCCAAAAGAAGTTTCGCGGCCCTTAAATCGGGAGTATCGAATCCTTCGGTGAATCTGTCATATACCGGTCGCAGGACGCGCGGTGCCTCGTCACGGCGACCTTGGCGGGTCCGCAAAAGAGCGAGGCTCGTTGCCGTTCGCAGCTGCCATGCCAGGGCCGATTGCTCCCGCGCAAGATCCAGTGAACGTGAGAACCAATTCTCAGCCTCGCACGAATGCGGTCCGGACGCGAGCAGTTCTCCTTTGATGCGCATCATCTCGGGGAGATGAAAGTGGGAACGAGTTGGTTCACCCCAGGCCATCGCCCTGTCGATGGCAGCGTCAGCCTCATCAACTTGCCCTGCCGTTGCCAGAGCTATTGCCAAATTGCTGATGAATACTGCTGTCAAAGATTGGTGTTGACCTGCCTCTAAAGCGTCAAGACAGGCAGTCAATAGGTTCTGGCCAGCTTGAGCATCTCCCTGTCTAAGCGAGAGCTCTCCTTTCAGGCCAAGGCCAATAGCGTGATAAGGTCGTAAGGAGTACTTTTCCGCACATGCGATCAACCTATCAATAATCCTGTCCGCTTCCGACCAATCGCCTGTCCAGAGAAAAACGGTCGCTGTGGAGATCCAACAAACACAAAGCGAGACAGGATGGTCGAGCGCGTTCGCCCGATGTAGTGCCTGCGTTGCAATTGATACAGCGCGGCTGGCATAGCCTTGCAGCCAAAGTGAACGAGCTAACATGACCAGGGCGCGAATACGCTGATCATATCCGGAGCGAATCAGGCTTGAATTCTGGATCGGCTCTGGCTTCAGCGCAGTTTCACAATGCCTCCGTGCGCTTGCCTGATCACCTAGAAGATGATGGGAAATCCCCAGCATCCAATCCGCTATCATCACGGCTGTTGGATCAGCTGTCCTCTTCGCAACAGCCTTATTTTGCTCAGCAACTGCTGCAGCTCCCCGGAAACCGCCAGTCCGCATCAGGAAGGTATACAGCCCAGCGAATAGCCGCATCTGATGGTATGGCAATTCCAGAGCCTGTGCGAGTGCGAGTGCCGTCGTAAGGGCTGCGTGGACTTCCTCACTATTTCCTTTGACGAACATTAGCGATACAGCCAGCGCTTCTTTCAATTCCATTTCACGACGATCGCCTCGATCACCGTGTTCGGCGATCGCGCGTTCCATCCAGAAACGACACTCCGTCAAAAGCGACAATTCAAGAAAGAGCGGAGCTGACGCTGCCGCGAGCGCGGTACCGAGCTCCTTGTCTCCCTGTTCTGAGAAGCTCCATTCCAAGGCAGCACGCGCATTGCTTACATGCCTCCAGTGTTCGGCGGTGCCATCGTTTTTGGCGCAAGTGAGGGAGGCACTCTCGATACGCTCCAGGAATTCGCGATAGTAGGTTGCGTGCCGTTGCGCGATTGCGTTTCTTTCACCGCTGTCTACCATTTTTGTCAGGGAGTAAGCGCGCGTGGTATCGAGCAGCCGATAAAGCGCCCCCGTATGGTTGGTCTCCACCGCGATAAGAGATTTCGCGACCAGACCCGCAATCGCCTCGGCGACTTGCTCCCTCTCGAGGATATTCCCTGCAGCGACAAATTGCGCGGCCTCAAGAGAAAAAGCTCCGACGAACACCGAGAGCCTGCGGAGAAGCACGCGTTCGGATTCAGGGAGCAGATTGAAGCTCCAGTCGAGCATGGCGCTTAGCGTCTGATGCCGCGGTGACGCCGTGCGTCGCCCGTGCCACAGCAGCCTGCATGGGCCATCAAGAAGTGACGCAATCCCTTTGATTCCATAGACACCGACGCGCCCGGCGGCGAGTTCGAGCGCAAGGGCAATTCCGTCGAGTCTGCGGCAGACTTTGCCAACGATCGGCGCGTCGGCATCATTCAACTCGAAACCACTGCCGTCCGCAGCAGCGCGCTCAATAAACAGTTGTACGGCCGGAAAGGTGAGCGCCCAAGCGGCCGTCAACGGTTCATCATCAGGGGGGAAGGCCAACGGATGCAATCGATGGACCTGCTCGCCTTCAACCTGCAGCGGTTCCCGACTCGTCGCCAGGATATGGACCTCTGGAGCCTCCCGGAAGATGCGCTCCGCCAATGGAGCAATCGTCTCGATCAGATGTTCACAGCTATCGAGCACCAGCAGCACTCGCCGGTCGCGCAGGAAAGCGGGTAGCGCATCAAGCGGCTCATCGAAATTGCCCGGCAAGCCCACCGTCGACGCGACCATGTTGGGTACAAGAGACGGTGTACCCAGTGGCCCAAAGTCGACGTAATGGACTGCGCCGTCGAAGGCGGCGAGCATGGTACGACTAACTGCGTTGGCAACGGTGGTTTTGCCGATCCCGCCCGGTCCGACGATGGTCAGGAAGCGTCGCGCGATCAGTTCTTCCGAGATAAGTTGGACCGTTTCGCCGCGTCCCACCATTCTGATTGGACTGGGGGGAAGCCCGACGGGTGAATCCGCGAGCGAATTGCTCAAGAGCACAGGGGGGCTTGCGACACGCGAAATCGGCGCGGCAAAACAGTAGCCGCGCCCCGACACATTGGTCACATAGCGTATGCCCGATCGCCCCTGCCCAAGCGCCTTGCGCAACGCCAAGATATGAAAGCGAAGGCTGCCCTCATCGACCACAAGGTCCGGCCACACTCTTGCGATCAGCTCCTTCTTGCTGACTACCTCGGCCGGGCGCTCGACGAGGGCCATGAGAATGTCCAGAGCACGGCTGCCAAGCCGAACCCGGACGCCGCCTTTCTCTAAGAGTCGCTTCGTGGTGGACAGATGAAAAGGGCCGAAACAGATCACGTCCTGAGAAATAGGCCCTTTAGACTGCGGATCTACGATGTTCATTCAGGCTGGCCTAAAGCCACTCCTTTAGATGCCCACCCAAATTAAGACTGTGAATAACCAAAAATGCCGTGCGTTCCCCTTTACCGTACGGCCGCCCCAGTCAGAGCTCGCGACGAGACGGTAGTAGAAGCACGTCGGGCTCCCAAATAAATAAGAATTTAGTGTTGTAACATTGAGATGAACGAGGCGCGGCGGATTCTGAGTAGGTCGAAATTTGGCGTCAAGTGGGAGACCTTATCTTTGCTCGCACGCCCAGCGTTGCCCAGCGCATTGCGCTCCTTAAAATTACTTGGAGTGCCACACACTGAGGCTCAAGCCAAGAAAGCTGACTTAAACAAATTCTAACAACGACTAACGCGCCCGCGCTCAGCTTCTCTGCAATCATGGACTCAGGATGGACGCAGCCCTGCGCCTGACGACGGCACTGCTCGCACGACTTCAAGGGAAGCGCTCTTTTTTGTTGAGCTTCACTCAAACGGTTACGGAGAAAGAAATGGCCAATTCCGGCGCGCTTGAAAGAGTGTCTACACATCAAGGCTCCGAAATTCCTGGTCGCGTGATCAACTTGGACCAGGCGGTTGCCCGGCATGGAGACATGGCTGACTACATGGTCCAAATGCTGTCGGCTGGTGACCCGCTGGCAGACGCGGTCATCGTCGAAATGGACGCGCTCGGCAGGGAAGCCCGTCGCATCCTCAACGTCGGTATTGCCGATGGCCTGAAGAACCTGACTGAGCGGCCGCCGGCCATCACCGCGTTGTTGCGGCAGCTGGAAACCATGCCTGCGTGGGTGGACCCCGATATGCTCGGGCGCGGCGAGGTCGCGGCGCTGTCAGTATCGCCGCTGTGGTACGAACTGTGCGCCATCGGCAGCGCCTTGGTGCACACCTACGCCTCGCCCGCCATCGCCAAGTTGCTGACCCAAACCGGACGGCTGACTACCGTGGCGCCCCGGCGCTTGGCCGAAACCGGCATGTGGGCAGGGCAGGCCACGATGCCCGATGGGCTTCTGCGCGGAGCGCTCGGATACCAAGCCACCGTCCAGGTACGGCTGCTGCACGCACGGATA
>Ga0137418_10004044_pt1 | contig 13445 bp, 13 predicted proteins | sample CZODoug3_1_2_16f_FD_122242 | JGI IMG/M metagenome (GOLD analysis project Ga0137418, IMG submission 122242) | Vadose zone soil fungal communities from Angelo Coast Range Reserve, California, USA - CZODoug3_1_2_16fungal (Hybrid Assembly) | ecosystem: Environmental > Terrestrial > Soil > Vadose...
TCTGCCTCTTCCATGTAATGGGTGGTGATGATAACGGTGGTACCTTTGTCTCTAATTTCACGCACCAGGTCCCAGAGGTTGCGGCGAGCCTGGGGGTCTAAACCTGTGGTTGGCTCGTCCATAAAGAAAATTTTGGGCCTATGCACCAGCGAGGCCACAATGCTAAAACGCTGTTTTTGGCCGCCAGAAAGGCTTTCTACATAGCTGCCCGCCTTGTCTGCCAGGCCAACTTCTTCTAGCAGCGCCAGGGCGTCTACCCGCTCGCCGTAGGTAGAGGCCATTTGTTCTAGCTGCTCAGTCAGCTTAACTTTGTCCATAAAAGCTGGGCTTTGCGGCTGCACGCCAATAATGTATTTCACTTTTTGAGGGTCTTTGGACACATCAAGGCCGGCCACCGTAGCTTTGCCGCTGTCAATTTCACGTATAGTCTCAATCATTTCTAGCGTAGTGGTTTTGCCAGCGCCGTTCGGGCCCAGGATGCCAAATATCTCGCCCTTTTGCACCTCAAAGCTAATGCCCTTAACCGCTATTGTATCTCCGTACTTTTTTGTGAGATCTTGAACCTTTAGGATTGTCTGCGCCATATAATCCCACTATATCAAAGGTTAGTTAACATGTTAAGTAATAAATAAAATCACCCTGTTGCCAGGGTGATTTCTTTTGAACCCAAAAGCTTAGCCAAAAGATAATCGCGAGGCCACAAAGAGATACATACAACGCTTCGATCTCAATTAAGCGGCCTTTCTCGATGATGCCGATGTTGGTCAGCCAGATCATAGCCGCGATGATCGATCCTCTCGCGCCAAGGCTGGCACGCGCGACGGTGACAAAAGCTATGGCTACGGCAAGCACCGAAAGGGCGGACGGCAGCCGCGCTGTCCATTCGTTGCGCACGCCAAAAAATCTAAAAGATGCCGCTACGAGCCAGTTCACCAGCGGCGGCTTGCGATAATACGGGTTACTACCTACTTGTGGGACGATGTAGTTCCCCGTCTCAAGCATCCGAACAGCCGGCAAAATCCGGCGTCCCTCTTCTCCCTTGATGGCGATCGAGCCGAGCGCAGGCAAGTAGATAACAGCCCACACGAGCATCACCGTAGCGACGGCTCGAAGCCGTGAATTGACTAGATCTTCAATACTCAATTTGTTGCTCGCGATTTATCCGAAGCTGAGCACCGAACGTCAAATCAAACCGAACCGCAGCTTGACGCGAACGGTTCGCAAAGGTAAGCTCTAGCCCTAGTCCGCGCGCTGATCGGAGTGGGAACTGGTGTCCCACTCTTTTTAGTCTGCGGGCTGCATGTTTTTTATGAATGCGGAATTTATCGCCATGCTCGATTACCTGGAACGGGAGCGCGGGATCAAGCGCGAAATCCTGATCGAGGCGGTTTCGAATGCATTGCTGTCAGCCTCGAAAAAGAGTGTCGGGGCCTCTCGCGATTTGCACATCGATATTAACCGCAAGACTGGCGAAATCCGAGCGCTGGCAAATTTGCTCGTCGTTGACCAGGTTATTAATCCGCAGGATGAACTCGAGCTCTCGAAAGCACGCAAAATTAAGCCCGACGTAAACGTCGGCGACGCGGTAGAGGTTGAAGTCACGCCGAAAAATTTCGGGCGTATCGCCGCGCAGACTGCCAAACAAGCGATGATGCAGAGGATTCGCCAGGCCGAGAAGGAAATGATTTACGAGGAATTCAAAGATCGAGCGGGCGAAATCGTTAGTGGCACGGTGCGGCGTTTCGATCGTTCCGATGTCATTCTGGATCTTGGCAAATTTGAAGCCGTCATGCCGCAGCGCGAGCGAGTCGCGGTGGAAGATTACAACGTGGGTGACCGTCTTCGCGGGTACGTAGTCGCCGTGGAAAACGGCGTCCGTGGTCCAGAGATTATCGTGTCGCGCAGTCATCCAAATTTTGTGCGACGTCTTTTTGAACTGGAGGTAAGCGAAATCGCAGACGGCACGGTGGAGATTCGCGGCATTGCGCGTGAGGCCGGTTATCGCACCAAGATCGCGGTGTGGAGCGCGAATGAGAAAGTCGATCCGGTCGGCGCATGCGTGGGCATGCGCGGCTCGCGCGTGAAAAACATTGTACGTGAGCTCAATAACGAAAAGGTGGATATCATCCGGTGGAGCTCAGATCCGAAGGAATACGTTCTGGAAGCGCTCAAACCGGCGAAAGTAAAAAATCTCCTGTTCGATACGGAGAAAAAGAGTGTGCAAATCTCCGTCGATGAAGACCAGCTTTCTCTCGCGATTGGGAAAAAAGGACAAAACGCGCGGCTGACTTCGCGGCTAACCGGCTGGGAAATCAATATCGGCAAGGACATGTCTGCGACGACCGTTGTCGAACAGAAGGTAGCTCAAGCCGCGCAAACGCTCGCCGGCGCGCTTCCCATCACCGGAGCACAGGCGCTTAGTTTGGTGAAATCCGGCTTTACTAATCTCGAAGGATTGCGCGATGCAGATGTGCAGGATTTAGTGGATATTCTCGCGGTCGACGAAGCAAAGGCGCGCGAAATCTACGATGCAGTGCCCCGGCAGGAAGTGGTACACTAAAATGGCTCCGTTTGAGGACGCTTGAGCCATGAGCGAAATTTTAAAGGAAAAACAATGGCAACCAAGACGAGCAGCAAAACTGCGACGCGTAAGACAGGCCCGAGCGCGGCAGGACGCAAGACCACTGCTCCTGAGAAGCCAGCCGGCGTAACGCCAAAAGCTAAGCTACCAAAAAAGGGGTCAGCGGCCCCGGCGGAGCCGACCGCATCCGCGACGCAGCAGAGCCAACCGGAACACGCCACCCCGCACCCGGAAACTGTCTCACTGATTGATCGGAAACGGCCGGCAAAAAAATCTCAGGACGGCGAGATAAAAACAAAGCGCACTGTTCTACCGCCGATCTCACGTATCCGCGCATCGCTTGAGGCTACTTCCAAGCCGCCGCCTGCACACGTGCCTTCGCCGGAACCCCCGCCACCTGAGCCGGCAGAGCAACCGCCTGCCGAAGTGACTGTGACTTCCGCTGACGTGGAAGCCGGGCCGCAGCAGAAGGTTCTTCTGATCAAGCCTCCAATCGTTGTTAAACATTTTGCAAACGAGCTCGGACTAAAACCGCATCAGATAATCGCGGAGCTGATGACGCATAATATTTTCGCCAATATCAATCAGACAATCGAGCCGGATATCGCCTCCAAGATTGCTGAAAACCACGGGTTCATTCTGGAAAAAGAGCGGCGGGAAAAGGGTGGCGGCGTTCACAAGGTGGAACAGCAGGTGGTCGCGCCGCCTGCCCCGGTGATTGAGAAGAAAGAGGAACTCAAGCCTCGGGCGCCGATTATCACTTTCATGGGGCACGTCGATCACGGCAAAACCAGTTTGTTAGACGCGATTCGAAAGACGCGCGTCGCGGCTGGCGAAGCCGGCGGGATTACGCAGCACATCGGCGCGTACAGCGTCGATCATAAAGGCCACAAGATTACGTTTATCGATACGCCGGGGCACGCCGCGTTCACCGCTATGCGCGCGCGTGGCGCGAATGTCACCGACATCGTTGTGCTGGTGGTTGCAGCCGACGACGGCCTCATGCCGCAAACGATCGAAGCGATCAATCACGCCAAGGCCGCGCCGCATGTAAAGATCATGGTAGCCGTCAACAAGATGGATCTCCCGGGTGCGAACCTCGATCGCGTGAAGAAACAACTGCAAGACCGTGGTCTTACTCCGGAAGATTGGGGAGGAGAAACGATTATTTGCCCCGTCTCGGCAACGAAGGGCACTGGAATCGATCAACTGCTTGAGATGATGTCGCTTCAAGCAGAGGTGATGGAACTGAAAGCTTCACCGACGGCCAGACCGCGGGGCACCGTCATCGAAGCACAAGTTGAAGCCGGCCGAGGGCCTACCGCCACCGTGATCGTGCAGATGGGCACGTTGAAAATCGGTGACCCATTTATCTGCGGCGACTACAGCGGAAAGGTCAAATCCCTCCTCGATGACCGGGCCAAACCTGTCAAGCAAGCTGGGCCTTCGACGCCGGTGAGAGTTCTCGGATTCACAGGACTGCCGAATGCGGGCGACGAATTCCTAGTCATGGAATCCGAACGGGCCACGAAGCAACTGAGCGACGAGCGACTTGAGACAAAGCGCACCAACAAGCTTTTCGTTCCGCAACGCGCGACGCTCGAGACCTTGCTCGACACCGCCGGAGGCATAAAAGTGCTGAGGATCGTTTTGAAAGCCGATACGCAAGGTTCCGTCGAAGCAATCGTCAACGCGTTGAAACAGATCGAAACCAAAAAAATCGATCTGGAAATTATTCACTCAGCGGTCGGACCAATTTCGGAATCCGATATTCTGCTCGCCAGCGCATCCGAAGCAGTGGTCGTCGGCTTTAACGTGAAGGTCGAGTCCATGGCGGTCCCCGCTGCAAAACGCGAAGGCGTGCAGGTGAAGCTCTACAGCATTATCTATGAGCTGCTCGATCAAATGAAAGACGCCATGGCCGGTTTGCTGGATCCGGAATTGCGCGAAACCGTCATTGGACACGCGGAGGTGAAACAGATTTTCAACTTGAGCAGAGGCATCGTCGCTGGTTGCCTCGTGACCGATGGTCGGATTGCTCGGGTGGCGCGCGCTCGTATTTTGCGAAAGCGCCAACCGGTTTACGACGGCGGGATTTCGACACTGCGCCGTTTCCAAGACGATGTGAAAGAAGTCCGTTCTGGTCTGGAATGCGGAATCAGGCTGGGCGACTTCAGCGAATATCAGGTAGGCGACGTGATCGAGTGTTATCAGCTCGAGCAAATCGCCCAGAAATTGTGACGCTAGTTATTCCGAGCGAAGCCGAGGAATCCCGTTGCAAAACCGAAATCTGATTTCACGGGATCCCTCGATTCCGTTTCGCTCCGTTAGGATGACAACAAATCATGAAACATCGGCAACTACGCGTAAACAAATTGGTGAAACGCGAGCTAAGCAGCATTATTGCACGCGAAATTAATTTCGAAGGAGCACTGGTCAGCATTAATGCTGTCGATGTCGCCCCCGATCTTAAGAGTGCGCACGTTTTCGTGAGCACTCTCGGGGTCGCCAATCGCGACAGAGTAATCGATAAACTGGAGGCGTCTCGCCCGGCGTTGCAAGCGGAGCTGTCCCGGCACGTCGTATTGAAATACACGCCGCATCTCATTTTTCATCTCGACGAGTCCATCAAACGCGGTGCGCGCGTGCTTGAAATTTTGGACGACATCGGCAAACGCGACGGCCAAGACGAGTGAGTAACACGACGTTCGAAGAGATCGGTCGCGTCCTTCGCGAACATCAGCAGTTCGTTGTGTTAGGTCATGTTCGCCCCGATGGCGATGCGCTTGGGAGCCAGCTCGCGCTTGGGCTCTCACTCCAGAAATTTGGTAAAAGTGTACGCATCTGGAACCAAGAAGGAATGCTCGAGAAATATTCGTTCCTTCCGCGCGCTGAATTGCTGACGAAACCGCCTGCAACAGCCGAGCACGTAGATGTTGCCATCGCGCTCGACACCGCAATTCAAAACCGGTTGGGCACGACGCTCGCCGCCGTCGGATCGGCGAAAATCTGGATCAACATCGACCATCACGTCAGTAATCCAGGTTACGGGGACTTGGTGATCATTGATCCAAGCGCGCCTGCAACGGGAGAAATCATTTTCAGACTAATCAAGAGCCAGGGCCTGCCGTTCGACCACGATATTGCGGAAAATCTTTTCGCTGCCATTTCAACGGATACCGGGTCGTTTCAATATCCAAAAACCAGCGCGCGCACGTTTGAAATTGCTGCCGGGCTGGTGCGCGACGGCGAACTCGACGTCGGGAAAATCAGCCAGCAATTGTACGAGAACTACCCTCGACGCCGACTCGAACTTTTGCGCGAGCTGTTGCGAACGATGCGGTTTACTGAATGCGGCCGCATCGCAACGTTTGGCCTCAGTTTAAAGAATGCGGCAGAACTTGGTGTGATTCCCGAAGACAATGAAGGATTAATCGATCATCTCCGCGCAGTTCACGGCGTTATCGTCGCTGTGTTTTTCGAAGAACTTTCCGACGGAAAGGTGCGCGTCAGCATGCGTTCCAAAGACGAACGCGTGGATGTATGCGCGATTTGCCAGAAATTTGGCGGCGGCGGGCACACACTCGCTGCCGGCGCGCGCGTGCGCGGAACCTTGGCGGAAGTCGAAGAAAAAGTTCTGGAGGAAAGTCGTGAAGCCGTTAAGCGTGCCTGCATCTCCTGACGGCGTCCTGCTGGTGGATAAAGCCGGAGGGATGACGTCGCACGACGTTGTCGCGCTGGCGCGACGACAACTTGGAACGAAAAAGATCGGTCATTGCGGCACTCTCGATCCAATCGCCACGGGCTTGCTTTTGCTGACTGTCGGACGTGGCACAAAGGTTCAGGATTTACTTATGAGCGAGGACAAAGAATACGTGGGCACATTCGTGCTCGGCGTAACGACCGCCACACAGGACCGTGAAGGCGAAGTGATCCAACAACGTCCAGTGCCTCCGCTGGATGAAAATCAGATTCGGACCGCGTTCGAAAAGTTCCGCGGCGATTTCTACCAGTTGCCGCCCATGGTTTCTGCAAAAAAACACGGCGGCGTGCCGTTGTATAAGCTGGCGCGCGAGGGAAAAGTCGTGGAGCGCGAGCCACGCCTGGTGCACGTCTACCGCTACACGATCGACCGAGTCACATTGCCCGAAATCGATTTCACCGTGCTGTGCAGCAAAGGCTTTTATGTCCGCACCTATGTTCACGACATCGGCGAAGCGCTCGGTTGCGGCGGGCATTTGAAATCGCTTCGCCGAACGAAATCCGGTCGCTTCGACGTCGCCAATGCGATCACCGTTGACGAGATCAGAAACGCGACGCCGGACCAAATTCTCAACCGGATGCTGAGTTTGCCGGAAGTTTCCAGGATGCGAGGAGCATAGCGAGCTATAATGGAAATCCTCCGTTCGATTCCGGAGCTCTCGCAGTTATCAAGCCCGCTCTTTCTCGCCATCGGTGTCTTCGATGGGGTCCATCTCGGTCATCAGGCAGTCATTTCGACTTCTGCGGAACATGCTCGGGCGATGAATGGAACGCCTTTGGTAGTCACGTTTGATCCGCATCCAGACAAAATACTGCGGCCTGACAAAGCGCCGCATTTGCTCACCGCTACGCCACACAAGATCGCTCTGATTCGCGCGCTTGGTGTGCGACATCTTCTGATCATTCCCTTCGATAAACATTTTGCCGCCACCGAACCCGAGGATTTCGTGCAGCAATTGGTCCAGCATTCGAAACCGCTGCGTGAAATTTGCGTCGGACACGAATGGTCGTTTGGAAGAAATCGCCGCGGCAATCTCCAGTTGCTTGAAAAACTCGGTGCGCAGTTTGATTTCAACGTCGTGGGAATTCCGCCGGTGACTGTTAATGGCGAAATTGTGAGCAGCACAACGATTCGTCGCGCTATCGAAACAGGCGATCTAAAAAAAACCGCGACCATGCTTGGCCGCGAATACACGATCCTGGGAACTGTTGTGCATGGCGATGATCTGGGAAAGAAAATCGGATTTCCGACCGCAAACCTGAGCGCCCACAGCGAGCAATTTCCACCGAACGGCGTTTATTTTGCCGAAGCAAGGCTCGACGGCGTTGTCTATCCCGGCGTGGTGAATCTCGGTTATCGGCCCACGATGAGAAGCGGCAGATCGGATCGCATTCTCGAGGTTTACCTGCTCGAGTTCGATCGCGACATTTACGGCAAAGATCTCGAGCTGCGCTTCGTTCGTTATCTCAGGCCGGAGAAGAAATTCGAGAACATTGATGCGCTGGTCCGGCAAATCGAGCGCGATGTGCAGCAGGCGCGCGAATTGGCCGCGGTGTAATCAACTCAGCGCTTCAAAAATCCAGCCGAGTCAGATTTCGTACTTCAGGCGTCTTGCGGATGGCGAAGATGACTGCGAACGCGCCAACCACGAGCCCGCAACCAAACGCGAAGACCAGCAACAGCCAAATCGGGAAGTCCGCCATCTGGACCACGCCTTGGCGAACTAAGCTGCCGCCACCGGAAAGGAAGTAAGCCATTCCGGTTCCGATTAACGCCAGGCCAACGACAATCATTGCGCGCAGCCACCGCGGCTCGGGCCGTGCTGCCGGCAGCCTGGCTATAACGCGCGCGGTAAATCCGTCGTCGTTAATGTAAGGCACTGCTTCGCGCAGTTGTCGGTCTAGCGTCTCGTCGTCGATCATTGGAGTCACTTTATCAATTCGGCGCCCACGCCGCCAGTGTGCGTTTCAACTTTTCGCGGCCGCGCAGAACGTTTGTCTTCACCGTGCCGAGCGGAATCTCAAGGACGCGCGCGGCTTCATCGTGCGACAGACCGTTTTGACAGCAAAGTACAACCGCGGTGCGCTCGTGTAACGGAAGCAAATTAAGCGCGTGCATAAGATCGTGTCTCAAACCGGGATCGACAGTCTGCGGGTCCTGTTCTGCCTGCCATTGCTCCTCATCCACGCCCACCAACTCCTTGCGACGCCGCGCGTCCTCGCGAAAGCAATTGTACGCGATTCGATAAAGCCATGTGGAAAACCGCGCTTCACCGCGAAAGCTGCGGATGTTTTTGTAGGCCCGGAGAAAAGCTTCCTGTGCGAGGTCATCTGCCAGAGCGATGTCTGTGCGGGTGAGTTGCCGCAGCAGACCGCGCACGCTCGATTGATGCCGCCGCACGAGTTCACCGAAGGCGTGCTGATCGTCATCGGTAAGAACTCGCGCAACCAGATCCGCATCAGTGAGCTCCACGGCCGCAATATTACGGTGCCGGGGGCGGAGGCGGAATGTCCTTTTTGTTTTCCAATTTCCATACGATCAAATATCCAAGCCCGATCAGGAACGGAATCAGTCCGAACGACCACGCGCCGCCTTCCCAGTCGTTGACGGCTGCGAGCCATATCATCAGACCGAGGCCTACCATGGTCCAAACGACCCCGCGCCGCGCATCCGAGCGCCGGCGTATGCCTCGGGTGGCAGGAGCCAGCAGTTCTGCGGGAACGGGCTGACCTTTTTCTACCATCATCCGGATAGTCCGCTGCCTCATCCGAGTCGCGATAATTGAAAATATCCCAATCATAACCACGATCGCCACCGGCGCGCCGAATATCGATAGGAACACGATCGCCACGATCGGAATCGCCACTAAATTGCGCATTTGTTGAAGATCGGGGTCTTCATCTTTGTCATCCCCATCGATGATGATGCCATGCTTGTGCCCAAGCTTTTTCTCCAGCTTCCGGTGAATTTTGTCAGCGAGATCGGATGAAACGGAACCAGACGTCGCACTAGGGGCTGCCGTTGGTGTTGATGCTGACGCCGCTATTGAGGTTGCCGCTGTTGCGGCTGTTACTGCCGGCGCTGCTGTCGGGCTGACAATCGGACTTTCGGTCGGAGCCTGAGGAAATAAGCTGCCATACAACCCGAGCGAGCATATGCAGAGGAGGAATAGTTTTTTCATAGAGTGTTTGATCATAGGATGCAGTGAACGCCCAATTTAGATTCAACGATTTTGAGCCTTTCAGGGCAATTAAAGGTTGCGTGGCGCGGTTGGCTGGACATTATTGTCCCTCTCAAAACTGCGGGTGTAGCTCAGTTGGTAGAGCACCACCTTGCCAAGGTGGACGTCGCGAGTTCGAGCCTCGTCACCCGCTCCAGCCTTCGCTTGTGACGTAGTGTAAAACGAAGGCTGGAGCGAGTGCGCCGTAGATTTAGCGAAGGCGGACCGCCCCGACCCTACAAGCTACGGCTGGCAGGCCAGCCTTGTGATGTACTACGTCCACTTGCTCAAGTCGAAATCGTCTCCGAGAAAACAATACGTCGGCTCGACGCGCGATCTACGCCAGCGGCTTAAAGCGCACAACGAAAGTCGTTCCCCACATACTGCCAAGTTTCGCCCTTGGCTTCTTATCGCTTACTTCGCCTTTGCAGAAGAAAAGACCGCGATCGCACTTGAAAGATATCTCAAATCGGGTTCGGGCCGCTCGTTCGTCAATCGACACTTTCGCTAGGTCCGTCGATGCTTCTCTGGCGAAAATTTGCAGAACACCATTGGGTTAAAGCGTACGAAGACCTCCTTCAAGCGCGCGCTTTCGGGCAACTGGTCATCGTACGCAGGCCCGGGCGCCAGCGTCTCGAACTTGAAATTGTATGCCGCTCACGGACCGATTCGTCTGTGCTGCTCAAGGAATTTGGCGGTCGAATTGAGGCTTTGCCGCGCAATTGGCTGGAGCGATTTGCGCGTGCCAATTCGAAGGCCATCAAGATCGGAAAACGATTGATCATTTCGAGTGTGGGAGGGACTTTAGTGTCCCGACTGCCGCGGCACAAAGGCCGCCCCCACATTATCATTCCAGCTTCGTTGGCATTTGGAACTGGTGAGCATGCCACGACGGCAATGTCCCTTCGTTTTTTGGAACAACTGACCCGCTGCTGGAACCCCGGCTGGTCGCTAACCGATCTTGGCACTGGCAGCGGAATCCTTGCTTTGGCGGCAAGATGTTTAGGTGCCCGCCGCGTCACAGGTGTCGACAACGATCCCGCGGCGATTTCGGTGGCCAAATCAAATGCCCGATTGAACAAAATTCGCGGCGCCAGTTTTGAATTATGCGACGTGCACAAATGGAACCCGGCACAGCAGACCGATGTGATTACGGCGAATTTATACAGCGATTTGCTTATCGAAATCCTGCCAAAACTACGCGGCGGCGCGTGGCTAATTCTCTCGGGCATTTTGCGCAGCCAACAAGACGAATTGATTAATGCACTGCGGCGGAACCACCTTGACGTGATCAACATGAAGCGTCGCGGAAAATGGATGGCTTTTCTGGCACGTAGCCGCCGGCTGTAGCGTGCGCTGTCCTCAGCGCAGCACCCAAGCCGTCACCTCGATCTGCTGAGAACAACGGACCCTACAGCATCGGAGTAGAATTTTTGCGGCGCTCATAGACCGCCGCTACAGTAAAGACCGATGCAATCAGAACAGCTTGCTTATGCCATTGTCACACCCTATTCGATGCGGAAATCGCGCACCGGCGGCATCGTTGGCCGGTTGATTTCCCGCACCGGACTCGATTTGGTCGGCGGCCGAATGTTCGCTCCGGGCGCGGAGCTAACCAAGCGCTACGCCGACACGATTGTGACGGAAACTGACCCGAGCCATCGCGCCACGCAGCAATTGATTCGCGAGTACGTGCTGAAAAATTTCACCGGGGAGAAAAGCGGTCAACACGCCCGTGTTTTGCTTCTGATCTTCCGCGGACCGGACGCTGCGGAAAAGATCCATCACGTCGTGGGTCATATCTTGCACGAGCGCACCAGCGGCGAAACGATTCGTGACACCTACGGTGATTACATCACCGATGATTCAGACAATGTTGTTTACTTCGAGCCGGGAGTGGTCACTGAATTCGAACCGGGCGCGGTCGAGCGCGATTTAAAACTGTGGGCGGAATTTTCTGATTCGGATGGTGGAATTGTGGATTACGCCGTGCCGTTTCCGCGCGGTGCGCAAATCGAAAAAACGCTCGTCCTTATTAAGCCGGATAATTTCCGGTTCCCAAATTTGCGTCCAGGCGGCGTGATCGAAGTGTTTTCACGCACTGGCCTCTCGATCATTGGCTTCAAAGTTCACCAAATGAGCGTGACACAGGCGGAGGAGTTTTACGGGCCTGTGCTGCCGGTCCTTGAGAAAAAGCTCGGCCCGAAAAGCGGCCGCGAAAACTGGGAGAGCATTATCGAGTTTATGGCGGGCAAAAAGCCCAGCGAATGTCATCAAGACGAACGCGACGCGCCTGGAACGGAGAAATCGATTGCCATTGTTTACCAGGGCGTAGATGCCGTGCGCAAAATTCGCGACGTGCTTGGCCCTACTGATCCGGCAAAAGCGCCTCCCGGTTCGATTCGAAAGGAGTTCGGACAAACGATCATGGTTAACGCTGCCCATGCATCGGACTCCGTCGAGAATGCGAAACGCGAAATGGCGATCATCCGAGTCGAAGAAAATAATTTCAAACCTCTGATTGAAAACTTCTATCGCCACCAATAGCTTGCGCTCCATTTGTGGATCACCTCATTGCCATGGAAATTTCTGAACGCGCCGCTCAACTGACTCCATCGTTGACTCTCTCAATCGATAGCAAGGCGAAAGCCATGAAAGCCGAAGGCCTCGACGTCTGCGGCTTCGGTGCAGGCGAACCGGATTTCGATACGCCAGAGCATATTAAGAGGGCCGCAATCGAGGCTTTGGAAGCCGGTTTTACGAAATACACGCCAAACGCGGGCATCCCGGAACTGCGCCAGGCGATCGCAGATAAGTTCGCAGCCGACAACGGATTGAATTATCGCGCCGGTCAGGTCGTGGTGAGTAACGGCGCGAAACACGCATGCTACAACGCGATCCTCGCGACTTGTCAGCCCGGCGACGAAGTCGTAATCCCGGCGCCATATTGGGTGAGCTACCCCGACATGGTGCGGTTAGTCGGCGCCGAGCCCGTGATCGTGCCCACCAGCGAACGCAACGCGTGGAAAATGCGCGCGGAGGATTTCGAAAACGCGATGACGCCGCGCACGAAGATGTTGATCATGAACAGCCCGGGCAACCCAACGGGGTCTGTTTATACGCGCGAAGAATTGGAGGCGATCGTCAATGTTGCCGCGGAAGAAGACATTTATGTCTTGTCCGACGAGATTTACGAGAAGCTCGTTTACGACGACGTCAAACATGTGAGCATCGCGTCCCTGTCGCAGGAAGCGTACGATCTCACAATCACCGTTAACGGGTTTAGCAAATCTTACGCAATGACAGGCTGGCGACTCGGTTATCTCGCCGCGCCCGATGCGGTGGTCAGAGCCGTCGATTCAATCCAGAGCCATACCAGTTCGAACCCGTCGTCCTTTTCGCAACACGGCGCGCTTGCCGCGCTCAAAGGCGATCAACAACCGCTCGCCGATATGCGTGAAGAATTCGATATGCGTCGCAACTACATGTTTGATCGCATTTCGAAAATTTCCAATGTCACCGCGATCAAACCGCAGGGCGCGTTTTATATCTTGGTAAACATCAGCCAGCTTGGACTCTCTTCTCAGAATTTCGCCGACCGTCTGCTGAGTAAAGCCAATGTCGCCGTCGTGCCGGGTGCTGCCTTCGGCGATGATCGCACCATTCGGTTCAGTTACGCGACGAGCCTTGACGTGATCAAAAAAGGTCTGGACCGCTTCCAGGACTTTTGTCGGACGCTCTGAGCTGTTATCCAGAGCGGAGCGCAGCGCAGTCGAGGGTCCGCCGCTTAACCTTAAGTATTGCATCGGGATTCCTCGACTTCGCTACGAATGACGCTGTAAACGTCCGCAATGCCCGGCCATTTCGCCCTCATTTTACAC
>Ga0137418_10004045_pt1 | contig 13444 bp, 10 predicted proteins | sample CZODoug3_1_2_16f_FD_122242 | JGI IMG/M metagenome (GOLD analysis project Ga0137418, IMG submission 122242) | Vadose zone soil fungal communities from Angelo Coast Range Reserve, California, USA - CZODoug3_1_2_16fungal (Hybrid Assembly) | ecosystem: Environmental > Terrestrial > Soil > Vadose...
TTGGGGCGGCGCCCCGTCGCATTGAGCGCGGCCTCGGCGCCCAGCACGGAGCCGTCCGCGCGGGTCAGCGTGTAGCCCGAGGCGCTGCGCTCGAGCGATCGCAAAGCCACTCCAGCGGCAACCACTACGCCCCGGTCGGCCAACGATTGGGCCAGCCGAGTGCGCAAATCGGTATCGAAGCCACGAAGGGGGGCCGAGTCGCGAAATGCCAGCGTCACCTTTGCACCCAGGCCGGCCAAGATGCTGGCGAATTCCACCGCGATGTAGCCGCCGCCGACGACCAGCAAGGAGGAGGGCACCTGACGCAGATTCAGCACCTCGTTAGAGGTCATAGCCAGGTCAAGGCCGGGCGTGGCGCCATGCGCTGGCGTGGCGCCGGTGGCGATCAGCACTCGGGTGGCACGCAGCTTGCGATGGCCGACCGCGACCATGTCGGGCGCAACCAGACGCGCCCGCCCTGGCGCCAGTTCGACGCCCGACTCGGCCAGCATCGTGCGATAGATGCCTTCGAGGCGATCGAGTTCGTGCTCCTTTGCATCGGCCCAGCGCGCCATCTCGAAGCGGCCCGCCACGCCGGTCCAGCCGAATCCTTCGGCCTCGTGCAGCTCCCGCGAGAAGCCTGCCGCATACATCATCAGCTTCTTCGGCACGCATCCGCGCATCACGCAGGTGCCGCCGACGCGGTCGGCCTCGGCAATGAGCACGCGCGCCCCATGGGCAGCGGCGCGCCGGGAAGCTGCAACGCCACCGGAGCCGGCGCCGATGACGATGAGATCGAAGTCGTCAGTCAAGACAGTTTCCTTGGGGAAGGTCTGCGTCGAGTAGTATGACCTCGGCGTCTGGAGCGCAGGCGCACCAAGACTGTCACCAATATTCGAGCACACAAGAACGCTTTAGCGACAGGCGGAATCTCAGCCGAAAATCCGACGGCCCAGCAACAGGTGATTCACCACGCAGCTTGCGGCGGTGTTTTTAAACGAAAGGAGCGTGCCTCATGGATCTTGCCGTAGAACGTGTCGATGTCTGGGCGGCACCAATTCAGGACAGGCCGGGCGCCCTTGCGGAGTTGTTAAAGACCTTGCATAGAGTGGGAGCCGATCTTCAGTTCATCATCGCGCGGCGCGCCCCGGACAAGCCCGGGACAGGTGTCGTGTTCGTCACGCCGCTGCAGGGTGATCGGGAAATTCGTGCCGCCTCCCAATCAGGCTTCAACGTGACCCAGTCCCTGCACTCGATTCGAATCATGGGGCAGGACAAGGCGGGCATCGTTGCCGAACTGACGCAAGCGCTTGCCGAAGGGGGCATCAACCTGCGCGGATTGGCGGCGACCGTGATCGGTAGCCAGTTTGTGGCCTATGTAGGAGTGGACTCGCTCGACGACACCAACAAGGTGATCGATATCCTCGCCAGGGCCTAGGGCAAGCCTTCAAAAACGGCGCGCGAAGCACGATGTCGAAGTGCCTGCTTCGCGCGCCGGAGGTCCGGATAACGATACCGGCCTCGGACCTCGGCCTCCGTCGGTGCGACCGGAAAAGCCGGTTGTATTCGAACCGGCGCACGAGGTGCGGTTTCTAATGCTCGCCGGCCAGCTCTCGCGTGAGCTGCGCGGCAGGGATCTGCCTGCATCCACTTGGATTCTGCCCTGACCAGAGCGGCGAGAAATCGCCGCTGCCGCGGCGCTCGGCCTCGGCCCGCAACGGTGCCAGCGCAGCAGCGGCGAGGGGAAAGGCTGGCGCAGCAGCACTGATCGGTCCGAGCTCCTTCATCAGCCGGTTGACGATCCCGCGCGCCGGTCGGCCGGTAAACAGATTCGTCAGCGCCGTTTGGCGGGCTGTCTCGCCCTTCAGCGCCGCACGGTGCACGGCGCTTGTGGTCGCTTCGGGACAGAGCAAAAAGGCTGTACCGATTTGCGCACCCGCCGCGCCCAGCGCCAGCGCAGCGGCGACACCCTTCGCGTCGGCGATGCCCCCCGCCGCGATGACCGGCGTTCGCACGGCGCGCACGATCTGCGGCACCAGTGCGAGGGTGCCCATCTGGCGGCCCAGATCCTCTGAAAGAAACATGCCCCGGTGTCCGCCGGCCTCCAGACCCTGCGCGATGATGGCATCGACGCCGTGCGATTCGAGCCAACGGGCTTCTTCGACAGTGGTTGCCGAGGAAACGATCTTCGATCCCCAGGCTCGCACGCGGGCAAGCAAGTCGGCCGACGGCAAGCCGAAATGGAAGCTCACGACCGCAGGCTTGATCTCCTGTAGCGCCTGGGCGGCGTCGTGACCGAACGGAGCTCGGCCGGGACCTGCCGGCACGACGCTGATGTCAAGACCGAACTCCCGGTAGTAGGGCGACAGCGCTGTTCGCCAGGCGGCCTCACGGTCGGCATCGGGTATCGGCGGCGCATGAGAGAAGAAATTCACGTTGAAGGGCTTCGTCGTCTGAGCCTTTATGGCCGCCAACTCGCCCCGCATTGCGTCCTGGCTGAACACGGCGCAGGGCAGGGAGCCCAGGCCACCGGCATTGGACACTGCGACGGCCAGAGCGCTGCCCTGGACTCCGGCCATCGGCGCTTGAACGATCGGGAGCTCGATGCTCAGCAGCGTTTGCAGGTAAGCCATTTGATCTCCGAGTGTTTCAGGAACGGTCTTGCGCCACCATTGTCCGGCATCAGGCGAAAGTTTCGAAAGTACTGCCGCTCATTGCGGCACGATAAGAAAACGAGCGAAGGGACGGCCTCGGCCGTCCCTTCGCTCGTCACTCACCCCGGGGCCGCCTCCCGGGTTTAAAGGCGGACTAAGGCTGAAAGTGCAAGATGCCCCCGGTATTTCCGGTTACTGGATCCAGCGTATCTCCGGTCCAGAAGCCACAGTTATGGTTGGCTGACCATTGCGCAAGGGTGAACGTGGACAAACCGGGTACGTTCTCCGACAAGACGGCGGGCGCGTTGGCCGCCTCGGTATATTGCGGCCAAGGCGAGTTTCCGGTGCCGTTCGGATTGCCGGTACTGGCGAAGTTGGTCCAGGCTGCGACGAGCTCGTCGGAGAGTGCCGTCTCTTGCGCGCTCAAAGTCGCGGGGTGGTTCACTCCCAGGACGCCACCGTGCCAGTTCGGGAACAGGAACTGGATGTCGATCGTGTGCGCTGCCAAGGGTTTGAACCCGGGCAGGAGCGGGAAGTAATACGGCGCATTCTGATCATTGAATTCATACTCATAGACCGGCACCCATTTGGCCCACAATCGATCGACTTGGACATTTCGGCACGCACCCGGATGCGTGCCGACCAAATCGAACACCTCTTGCGGAGTCAGGCCCATGAAGTTGGATGGGTATTGCGCCAGAACTTGTGCGACCGTGCCCGCGGGGTACGTCGGGCCGCCCGAATACTCGGTGCCACTATAGCTAGCCGTGACGTTGGTCGCGTACTGCGCTGCCGTTATTGGCGCCTGAGGATTGGCGAAGTATTCCGTAATACTGATGCCAAAAGTCGCCTCGTCCTGAACGTTCCCGCCCATGATCGGCATCCGGTTGAACTGGCCGGTCCTCCACGCCGTGACCGGCGTCATCGGCATGATGGTGCCGTCCAGCATCGGGCCAGTCACGAACGGACCCGTCACATTCGGCGTTCCTTGAAGCTGCAGGATCTCCGGGGTTGACAGCGCGCGCAGACACGCGGCAGTCGTGGCGTCCTGGCCTGGGCACCCGGCGGCGGCTGCGAAGTTCATGCCGCGGGTCAGTCCGATCGACCGAATCGCTATTCCTGACAGCGGCGAACTCTCGTAGATCGCACGGTTGAATAGCTTGGCGCTCAAGGGCGAGATCTGGTTGACGCCGGTGTCTTGCGCCCCTGCAGATTGCCCGCCGAGCGCAACCCGGGAGGGGTCGCCGCCGAAGGCCGCGATATTGCGCTGCACCCAGTGAAGCACGGCCTGCTGATCCATGATCCCATAGTTGTCGAACAGATGTCCTTCCGAATCCAACGCAGGGTGAGCCAGAAAGCCGAAAAGGCCCAAGCGATAGTTGATGGTGACGACCACCGTGGGGGTCCCCAGCGGCCCGCCCGTGGCGAGCTTGGTGCCGTCGTAGTCGTTCGATTCACCGTCCACGTTTCCGCCGCCATGGATCCAGACCAGGACAGCGTTGCCCTTGCCCCCGCCTCCGAGCTGTGTCGTGAAGACGTTCAAGTAGAGGCAGTCCTCGTTGATGTTCGGCGGCCCCGCAAACACCCCGAGTTCGGTCACCTGCGCACAGGTGTTTGCAAACTTGGTCGCATTCAGCGGTTCGTGCCAATGTTTGACGGCCTGCGGCGGCATCCAGCGCAGCGGGCCGACCGGGGGAGCCGCATACGGGATGCCCAAGAACTCGTATACCCCGTCCTGTACGAATCCGCGAACCGGACCCTCGGCAGTCCCAACGACCGGTCCATCATCTTCTTCGGCCATCACTGGAGTCGAAAGCGCGCCTGCTGCCAACAATGAGCCGAGCAGGAGCAGCGCTCGAGTCACGCCTTTTAGAGGTGCGCTTGAAACAAAGACGTCCTTCCATCGTCGTGCCATGGTGTTACTCCTTACGGTAATTGAGTTCGTTGTTTGGATCGCTGTCTAGCTAAAAGTGAGGCTGTAGCACCCTCATGCCAGACTCGTGACCCGGCATGCAAGCTCAATCGCGGCAGTTGATTTTGGATTACGTGTCGCGCAGATCTCCTCTTATAGGCGTCCGCCCGCTTGAGTCAATTGAAATAGTCCGAAATCTAGTGGAATGGTTCGCTTGTACGGGTTCGCGCTCGTCCTGAGGCGCTCGCGACGCAATCGCGTGAGTAAAGAGTGTCGAGTCAACTATTCCCGCCAAACGCTGAGCTGGATTTGCCTCCCACTGCGGATAAACGTAGTTGGTAGCGGACGATTTTGCAAGACACGAGACGAGCGGACAGGTAGCCTGCGGTCCCTTTTTGATTAAGCGTAACCCTGTCAGAGGACTACGGTAGCGCCCGTCATGACGGTATTGGGTACAAGGTGTGCTGATGTACGAATGCCTTGCATCGCGATCACTTTTCAAAGGACGTTTTTGAGAGGACATTTCATTATGGGAACATCAAGTACGTCAAGAAGTCTCCGGACTCTGCCATTCGTTATCCTTTCAGCTCTCGCGATAGCGGGCGCGCAGGTGCGTGCGCAGGACGACGCTTCGGAGAGCAATCCCCTGGTAATCGCCAAGCAGGGTTACTTCTTCGCCGGCGGGAGCTACTACAACGCGGCGGACGGGCAATTCATGTCGGGTCAGATGTATGTCGAGTTCGAGATTCCGCAGAACGTCAAGCACCGGTATCCAATCGTGCTGATCCACGGCGGGGGGCTCACGGGCACCTACATGATGGGGACCCCTGATGGGCGGGAAGGGTGGAACTCGTTCTTTCTGCGCCAGGGGTACGCGGTCTACGTCGTGGACCAGACGGGGCGCGGCAAATCGGCCTATCACGCGGACGCCTACGGCCCGCTGAGCCGCGGCAACGCACTGGGCATTCAGCAACGCTTCACGGCGTTCGAGCTCTACAACATGTGGCCCAGGGCGCATCTCCACACCCAGTGGCCGGGCCCCGGACTGATCGGGGATCCCATCTTCGATCAGTTCTACGCCTCCGAAGTCGAGGGCATCGCGACCTCGACGGTGCAGCAGAGCACGATTCAGGCAGCCGCTGCCGCGCTGCTCGATCGAATTGGTCCGGCGATCATCCTCACGCATTCCCAGTCCGGACCCTACGGCTGGCTCATCGCCGATGCACGCCCGTCGCTGGTGAAGGGACTTCTTCAGGTCGAACCGTCCGGGCCGCCGCTCACCAGTGTCGTTTTCCACGGGCCGCCGAACTGGTTCACAGACGGTACCGTTCAGGCCGCCTGGGGCATCACTGCGATACCCATGACCTATTCGCCCGCGATCACGGATCCGTCGCAGCTCACGCTGGTGAAGCAGGCGGTGGCCGACAATCCCGAAGTGGTCAGGTGCTGGCGCCAAGCCGAGCCGGCTCGGCAACTGCCCAACCTGAAACACACCCCGATTCTGATCGTGACCAGCGACGCGGGCTATCACTCGGCGTATGACCACTGCACTGCCGAATATCTGACGCAGGCCGGGGTGAAGAACAGCCACGTGCATTTGGGCGACGTCGGGATCACCGGTAACGGCCACATGATGATGCTGGAAAAGAACAATCAGGCCATCGCAGCGTTCATGGCCGGCTGGCTCGAGGAAAACGTCGAGCGAGGGCAGGAGGACCCAAATCGCTGAGACGCCGGCTGAGTAAACGGGGATTCTGGTCTTGCGGACGAAGTGAAAAGGTCGGTTGATGCACCAGCACCACGGCAAGACCATCCCGCTGCCCGTTCTCTACGCGTCGGGTGGGCATGGCCGGGCGGTTATGAGTGCCATTATCGACCAAGGTCTAATGGCGATTTGGATCGCGCTGTGCTAGAAAAAAACCGCGTGCAGGTTTCGTCGTCATTGGCGGAAACCGTCTGGGGCGCGATCGGAGGAAATCATGAAAGCGTCATTTGATATCGATTGTGTCGTCAGATTCGTGTCACTCGGCGCGGCAAGTTGCTCTGTACTGATCCTCGCCGCGTGTGGCGGTGGCGATCCGAATGGGTCAGCGATCCAGGGCGGATCGGTCGCTGCCGAGGCCGCGAGAGTAGCCGTCTCGGACGAGCCGGATTCGGACGATAGGGCCATCCGAACGGTGCCCCGGGCGAATTGCGGTCCGGAAGACAATCCCGAGATCGCCTTGCAAGGACAGGTTCCAGCAGCGCTGCGCGCGAGCGGATTCAAGGGCTTCAACTGCAATCTGAAGCTGATTGGTCAATACCGGGGTGAGGGCGCGAGTTGGCAGCACGCTTTCTTCGCCGACCGCGAAGAGCATCGATGCAGCTACTACGACACTTCAAGTCCCGTGAACGGAACGGCCAATCGCACTCACCTCGGTGTCGTTGTTGTCGACACGACTGATCGGAGAAATCCGAATGCGACAGCCTATCTCACGAGCACTTCCATGATGGATCCCTGGGAATCGTTGAGGGTCCACGTGCCGCGGCAGATTCTGTTGGGAGAAAATGGCACCAATGCCGCCGGCGGTCCTGAGCTCGACGTATACGATATCTCGGGCGACTGCCGCGACCCCCAGTTGCTGTCCAGTGTCGCGACGGGCACGAGCGCCAACGGCGATGCATCGGCGCTTCCTTCCGGCGAGGTGCTGAAGGGGCATGAAGGCAATGTGTCTCCCGATGGCCTGACTTGGTACAGCGGGGACCGCGGAACGCCGAAGAAATACACGGCGACCGACATCACCGATATGAGCCACCCGCAGCTCATAACGACGTGGACAGTACCGCAGATATATCCGGCGTCCTGGAGAGTGACGACGCATGGCCTTGCGATCAGTGAAGATGGAAAGCGTGCCTATGTGTCGCAGGCAGCGGTTCCGACTGTGACGAGCGTGACCGGTACGCTTGCTCCCGTCAACGGCGTCCTCATTCTCGACGTCAGCCAGGTTCAGGCGCGTATGCCCAATCCGCAGATCACCGAAGTGAGCCATCTGTTTTGGCCCGATGGTGCCCAAAGTCAGATGTACATTCCGATCACGGTCAAAGGCAGAGAGTATCTCGTGGGGGTCGATGAACTCGGCGGCGGCGGAGGAAATGCAACCGCAAATGTGCAGGCGGCCTGCAGCATTGGTCTGCCCATGTTCCCGATGGCGCGGATCATCGACATCAGAGACGAAAGGCATCCCAAAGTCGTCTCGCGCATGCTGTTGGAAACACACGATCCGGCAAATTGCAGCGCGGTGCTGCCCGATATCGTCGGCTTGTCTGTTTTCACGTACGGAAGCCATTATTGCAGCGTCGATAACAAACACGATGCAACCACGCTCGCATGCGCCTATTTCAACTCCGGCGTGCGCGTGTTCGATATACGCGATCCGAGGCGTCCGAAGGAAATTGCCTACTTCAATCCGCCGGGAGTGACCACACCGAGCTACGGCTCGCAGCACTTCAACCCGACCGCATTTATTAACTCGGGTACACAGGCCGGAGGTCCGGACTGGTGCAGTGCGCAGCTCCGCCTTGACGCGAGGCATGGCACGTTGGAGACGACATGCCATGACAACGGCTTCCTCGCGTTGAAGTTCGAGAACGGGGTCTGGCCATTCCCCGAAAGCACTACGCCTCCTGGGATGCAGAACTAAGCCCATCGCGGAGGCGAATGGAACCACAAGGCCATCGCAAGCGCCACAGCCTTGTGGTTCTCCAGCGCGATATCGCTCCGGGACTTAGCGGTCGTCTGCATCCCGGCCGGCAGAGGCCGCCACCGGGGGATCCACCTCAACCAAGGTGCCGCTCAGGACCCATGCGCGCTGACTCGGCGAGAAGCGCGGAGCCAGCAATCCGTCATTGATCTCTCGCGTGACCGCAAAGCGGTTGAAAGACAGAGGCGATAGGTACAGGCGACGGTTGTCCGGAAAGCCGTCCGTCGGGGTATCGGCATCGCCTTCCACTGCCGAGATGATGCCGTCCCCGTTCAGGTCGACCCGCGCCACTTCCGCGGCATAGGCATCGTTCAGCCGGTGTTCCAACTTCTTTACCTCCGGTTCGAATGACGCCAAACGCTCGTAGACGTCCAGATAAATCTCATGGGCCAGGCCGCTGGGTACGCCGCGCTGACGAAATTCCCGCTGTGCATCGACGGTCCCATCGAATTTGTCAGGATCGCGGGGAAGGTTGGGGTTGTCCCCCACGTCTTTGGCTCGGTTATGAACGCCGGAGGGCCCGGAGCCCGGAACGATGGACTGAAGCTTTCCAATCTCGCCGTCGTCCAATGCGTCAATCACTCCGTTGTTGTCGGGGAATCCGCCGGTGAAGGGCAGTTCGTACAAGGGGTGAATCCAGTTGGTACCCAGGTAGTTGAACTCCCAATAAGAGTGCGGGTCGCTCTGCTGTAGAGCGTTGTAAGCACCCATACTGAGGTACAGAGAGACCAGGTTGGTCTGTTTGTCGGGGAAGTGGTCGGACGCGCTGGGAGCGTGGGGAGTTTCTCCGTCGACCGTGAAAAAGTGTCCCGGGACATTGTTGCCGCTACCCATGGCTTTAAGCACAGCAACGTCTTCGGGCAGGACGGTCCCGAATTGCGCGTGGCCATCGGCCCGTCTAGTCTTGTTGACAGGAGCCACCGTTAAGTCGTGGATCATCCATCCTTCATACCATCCGCTTTCGTTGTTGATGACAAATAGGCCAGAGATGTCGGTAAAGACATCGATGAAAGCTTTGGCGTCGTTGGGATCTGTCGGAAGCCCCGGCTTGGGCTCCAGCACGATGCGGACGGCGCCGACCGTAGGCAGGCCGCAATTGGCGCCAGTGGCGGTCAACTGCACGTTGTCGTTCACTCCGGGAAATATTTTCGTGAAAACGTTAGGTTCGAAGCCGGTGCTATCCAGTAAGTAGTACTGGAATAACTGGCTTGACTGATCCGCCTCGGCGAAAACCTGGAGGGGCAGAATCGAGTGCGGGCGGTCGGCCAATCGGATGAGCCGGTCCTTCAGCGGCTTTGGCAGGTTGGCGATGTCCCCCCGCTTGGCAACGACGTCCCGGTCGTCTGCGGCGTTCGGATTCGGGTGGCATGGCGCCGGTGGCTGTTCCGCATAGGCCGTATTCAGAAGGCCAACTAGAATACTTGCGGTAGCGCCCTTCAAGACGTGCGTACTCATCCGTCCCAGTGCAGTCATAGCGTGACTCCTCCGCTCAGAGAATCGACAACGAAGAGACTGTGTGCGCTTTAACGTCGCCTCGCGAAGCGATCGAGACGGCGAGTCGCGCCGCAAAGTCCCGGGAGAGTTGCTCGGTCCTGGCAACTCGCTGCGGTCAATTCCATGCCGGAGCAAAAAGGTTCAATGCGCAGAAGTAACGTGCCGTACTGATCGAGCCGGCGCGATATTCAAACTCTCCCCCGTTCATTGGAATTCGCAGCCATCGGGAATAAGTCGGCACGCCAGTCGGTATGGTGTGTGGACCGGTGCAAAGGGAGCTTGTTTTCAGGGCAGGCTGGAGATTCATCCGAAATGACGGGAGCCGGTGTGCTCGCATACGTTTCCTGCATTTGATCGCTCAGGAGCGAACTGATGCAATCCCAACTGACCAAACGGGGAAGCGGGCGAGAATTGGCCGTTGTGTTGCATGGCCCCCATGGCTCCCCAGAAGACATGCAGGGGGTTTCGAAGGCGCTCGAGGAGCGATCCAAGGATATTGACATCCTTGCGCCTATTTTGCCTTACGGCGGGTTTTTTGCCCTGCTCAGAACGACTCCGGTCGAGCAAATCGTTCGCGAGGTCGTTGAAGAAATTGACAAGGCGCTCGCCAACCGCGAGAGACGGGGCGACGGCGGCGCCTACGAGCGCCTCATTCTGGTCGGTTACAGTTGTGGGGCCGTGATCGCGCGCAAGATTGCCATAGTCGTGCACGGCGAGACCGCCGGAGCCCCTTTCGTGAGGGATTTGAAGGGGCTCGAAAGAACGTGGGCCGGAAGCATCGAGCGCATTATTTTATTAGCGGGAATGAGTCGCGGATGGGCGCCTGAAATTGCGCGCGATTGGTTTCAAGCGGCTTTCTGGACGATCGGATCCTGGTATTGCGCGATCGTCGCGATGCTCCAGCTTCCCGTCCCGACCTTGTACGCCATGCGGCAGGGCCAGCCATTCATTGTCCAAACCCGTCTCGAATGGTTGGCCTTGACGAGATCGGACCGGCTAGCGGAAAAGCGTTCGGCGCGGGCTCACGAATTGAGCTGTCGCGGGGGGCGATTCTCCTCTTGCGAGGTTCTGCCTGCGATTTTGGTGGTTCAGATGCTGGGCGCCATTGATGATTTGGTTTCGCCGGACGACGCGGTCGATATTGTCGCCGACAGAGGCGACAACGCATCCTTTGTGCTGATCGAGACGCCGGACACCACACATCACGCAGCCATAAAGGTGCGGAAGCCGGAAGACGACCAGCGCAGAATACTGGAGGACGCGCTCGGCGGTGGTTTAGAGCCGGACGCCAAACCTCTCACGGACATTTGTCGAGAATTGAACCTGACAGATCAGGCGCGATTTCTGTTGCTGGCGAAATCCGCCAGCGACAGTCACAACGACCTCAAAAAGATTGCCATCGCCGGCACCCACATGGCGGATACGCTGCCCGCCGCGCCAGACGGAAAAGTGACCGACGTCGTTTTCGTGATCCACGGCATCCGCGATAAGGGGTTCTGGACTCACAAGATTGCGCGCGCCGTCAAACAACAGGCCCAGCGCGAGAGCCGAGTGTTTCACTCCTTCACGAGAACCTATGGATATTTCGCGATATTTCCCTTTGTGGTGCCGTGGGTCCGCCATTGGAAGACGTGTTGGCTCATGGATCATTACGTGTTGATGCGCGCTCTCTATCCGGAAGCGAAATTCTCCTATATCGGACATTCGAACGGCACCTATCTCCTGGCCCGCGCCTTGCTGCACTATCCGGCCGCGAAATTCCATCATGTCGTTTTCGTGGGCAGCGTCGTGCGTTGCAACTATCCCTGGAGCATGCTTTTGCCCGACAAATCGGAAAACCGGCCAGGCCAGGTCGACAAGATTCTCAATTATGTAGCCACCGAGGATTGGGTCGTCGCCATTTTCGCGAAAGCCTTTCAGGCATTCGAGGCGTTATTCGACATTGGAAGTGCGGGATACGACGGTTTCGACGAACATAGGCAACAGAGGCGTCATCCGGACTTGCACGAAGCCAAATTCATCGTCGGAACGCATAAAGCTGGTATTCGCGAAGCGCATTGGAACGATATCGCGCGATTCATTGTGAAGGGTCGACCGCCAACCAACGATGCGCCCCGTGACGCGCCTCCCGAATGGCAAGCCGTTCAGCCTAGGCTACTGCGCGTAACGAGCTTTGGATCGCCCGCGCTGTTGGTCGTGTGGGCGATTTTGGGTGCCCTTTTCATATCGTCGCTCGCGGCGATCGCATGGGCAGCTTGGCTCCCCCTGCTCTATTGCGTCGCCGTTTACCTCTTCGTCACACGATTCTGATCTGTAGCGCGGATTCAGACGTGAATGCGTGCCTTCTCGAGCGGGCAGCGTCGCGCCCACTTCGCGCCGGCGGTGCCATTGAGCGTCACAGATTGCGCGGAATCAGTGACTGGACCTCGCGCCTCATGTCTGCCTGAATCCACGGCGTCTCGCCATGGGAGGCGAGAAATTCCGATACAGCAATGAAGTGCACAACGTCGCAAAACGTCAGCGTGCGGGGAGTCGGCCACGATGCGTAGCTTTCCTCGGCCTGGTCGAGCAGGGCATCGGCCGAATCGGGGTCGGCCTGTTTGTGTGCGATGACGATCTCTCGGTAAAGATCGCGTCCCCGCAGGCGCGCATGCCTGCCCGACACGGTCCGGCACAGCTCCAGAAGTTCGCGACTGACGCACCTTGCGAAGCGCTGCTCGCGCCAGGGCAGAAGGCCTGCGAGGAGTTTGCGCCAAGCGGTCCCAGTCGGCTGCCTCGGTGCCGTGCCGGGCCCGCGAGCCGGGGGCGCGTAGCCAGCTTGAGCTTGAGTGACGGGAAACTTGAGGAATCGCGCGGTCGATAGCGTGTTCGGACGAGGACTCCGCTTCCAGTCGTTAGCATCCAACTCAGCGAACCCCCCAGGTGCCGTTTCACCGATTCAGCCCACAAGTACCGTCCGAGGCATTGTTTTATTCCAGGGCTCTTTTTTGCGACGGTTGCGAATACGCCAAGCGGCGTTGCGGTATCGCAGGGCAGCGGGTGGTCTATTTCACTACGCGGAGCGCCAGGACAGCCCTGTCTTCTTAGATGAGGTACAGACTATGTCTAATGGATCAATGAGCGAGAATACCGGTGCCATCAGGCGAACCGTTCTCGGTCGAGTGCTCCGCTGCCAATTGCGGGAGGTGTGCTGTTCTCCATTCTCCTGGGGTTGTGGCTCACTTCTGGATTCTGGTTCTTTAGTACCTTTGGTACTGGCGTATAGCATGTCCAACCGTGCCTCTCTCGATCTTGGTTTGGTCCGGCATCTTCGGCTGCGTCTGTGGGGAGCTTCGCATGGCAGTCGAGATGCGCGGCCGTAGACGACTCTTCCGTCGCTACATTCGCGCCCTCTATCGCCCTCATCTACACATTCGATTGGGCCATCCGGACGCGGCCAGCGCCCTGGCCGCGATCAGCGGCGATCCGGCCTACCGGGATCTGTTCCAGAAAGCCTATGGCCGCGCGCCCAGCAAGGTGGAAGCTCTGATAGCCTCGTGCGTTGGGCGAACGATTGAAAGCTCGTCATGAATGATCTGCTATACCCCTCTCTCGATGCGCATGGCGGACGCCGGAACTGGACCATGATCTCCGAACCACTTCCCGCGGCCGTGGCCATTGAATAC